>Ga0247727_10002314_pt1 | contig 43877 bp, 37 predicted proteins | sample WisWelCaveWW1625_FD_202498 | JGI IMG/M metagenome (GOLD analysis project Ga0247727, IMG submission 202498) | Biofilm microbial communities from Wishing Well Cave, Virginia, United States - WW16-25 | ecosystem: Environmental > Aquatic > Deep subsurface > Groundwater > Cave microbial mat | place...
GAATGCCGTACGTCATCACGCGTCTCAAAAAACGGAGTTTTCCTACGGGGCCTTGCCGAATAAAAATGTCTTATTTGCATCCCCGAGTCATCTGGCAGCGTTATCTCTGCTCTTGAATAAAGGGAAGACGCGGGATCTTCTGAAGCTTCAGAACTTGGCGGCTGATGAGCTGCTCCAACTGACTGAAAAAGATCCGCAATTGGCTTTCAATATGGCTTTTGGCCTTCTGTCGCAACTTGAAGACACTCAAGAAAAGCCTTCTCAAAACCGGACGGTTATCCTTGAGCAGATTAAAAAGAGCTTAGAACCTTCCTTGGATCCTTTGGTTGAACTGCTCTACGAAAAGTTCCTTGAAACAGAAATGACAGTGGTTTTGGGCGAGGATCCTTCGATGAAATACCTGGTTGGAAGGGAATTCCCAGCCAGCCCGCGTTTTTTGATCTCGATGAGCAAAGCCAGTAATGAAACCTCACCTCGACCGGCAGCGCGTTGGGTAAAACAGAGCTACGAAATCAATGGGCATCGCTACCAATGGGGCGTTGCCGACAGCAGCATGATTCCCGTAAAACGCAAGACCGCCTTTTTCTTAGAAGATGCTTTTCCGACGCCTGCCCATTCAATACAGACACACCCTGTCGGTCGTTCGGAAACCAGAATGGCGGATACTAAATTGCACAAAGTAGATATTGATCTATATGAATACCAGAAACGTCTACAGCCCTATTTGCGGGAGAAAAGTGACCGCCCACTGCCTAAGATTCTTGACGAATTGGTTCAAGACGGAACCTTCTTCCGAATTTTCCCATTCATGGAGAAACTCGCTTCTCCTGAACATAAACAAATTCAAGGCGTGAATGTTTTTCGGCAGATGCTGGATTCGGCAAGGTTTCTTTGGGAGTATGAAACCGCACCCGTGAGTTCTGAATTCCAAAAGCTTTTCAGGAAAATTGTGTCAAGCCCTGAAGAACGGGAAGCAGCTTACTTAACCGCTTTATTATTTGATGTTGGGAAATTGGGCCGTCCCGCGGGACATGAGGATCGTGGCGCCAAATGGCTTGCGCCCATTTTTAGAAAAATCGGGTTAGAGCAAAACGTGAGGGAGCGGTCCTTGTGGGTGATCCGGCGGCATGGATTCTTGGGGGAGATTTTTTTGTGGCACACACTGCCATCGGCTATTTTTGATGATCTGCGGGATGTTTCCATGAGGGAGCAGCGTAAGGACTTGGTCCTTTTGGCCTTGATTAATGCGGTGGATACACACGCCTGGTATAGTGAGAAAACTCCCTATACAGAACTGGCGGCAAAAAAATATCTTGAATATATTGAAACAGATTTCAGCAAAATTGATATTGCAGCGGAACGATTTCGAGCTTTCTCAAGCCGCAGGACGCGCGAAGGGTTGATCTTTGAGGAAACAAAATACTCCGAATTTAAAATTGAGTTGGCTCGTCTCGCAAAAAGGGCTGGAAAATCACGTTATCATGGGTTTCTTGATAACTGGGGAAAAAATATTCAGAAGTTGTTTTATGCGGTTGCAATCATTGAAAATCTGGATGGACGAACTTTAGCAAAAACCCTTTTTCTACTGAGTCAAATCAGAAATTCAGCAGTTAAGGATCAGGTTGTTACCCAGATCGGCTTTACGGCGCCTTCGAGGCTTGCGCGTGAAACGGTTGGACCGTTGGTGCAGGCGATCCAGCGTATACCAGATAGGGAACTTATGGGGCTTGATAAAAGACCGTTCAGTGAAGTCGTTGATCATTTAGAAAATTATAATCTTCAGATAGATGCAGAATGGTCCGAACGGCGTATATCTATTAATAATGCAAGATTTTTAGATTCTAGTCCGAAGGGCCGCTCGGAGGTTCGCGTAGATTCGGTTACAGCTAAGGACATTGAACAGGCGCAAAAGGAATATGAAAGCACACGCAGTTTAACTTACTTGGGCGGGCCTTTTGGGGAATATAAGGGGGGCGAAGCCTATTTCGGACTGAATAAACAAAAATATTTGGTTCGACAAGCGATCGGTGATCCTAAATGGCTGACCCCGGGAGACCCCCGATTTTATTTCGATGCGGTGGCCATTTATCTGGGACCTGAGGACGCTGATGAAACGGTGCAATTGTTGGAGTCTTTGAAGGGAAAATCAATTCCTGATTATGCTTTTATTTTTCGCACGGATGAAGCGATTAGGCAGGTTCAGGGACGGCTTGAAAAATTGCGTGTGAATTTTCCAAATCGGCCCGTGGTTCCCTTTGGTGTTGTCACCGGGAATGTGGCGGGGACTTTAGGCGGCTCGCTTTGGGCCAGGCGAGCTTTTCGCAGCTACTTAGAGGGTCTCGGGTATTCCTGGGAAGCCTTAAAAGTGAAAGCGCTTCTCCTTGCTTGGGGGTCCGGAGGGAGAGTTTTTCCAATGGGACGGCATAATAAAATACTCGCCAATTCTCCTATTTCAGCAGAATCTTATTTGGAGGAAAACCTTAGGGGAATTTTACAGTATTTTCAGCCTAAAATGAAATTGAGTCAACAACCCGGACATAATTTTGTCATTTATCCCGATTCAAACAAATTAATTGATCGGGAGCTTGATATAGGAAAACATGATTTTCAATTTATCGGCTCTTTAGTCAATCACGACCAAAAGGAATTAAATGAGCTTGGTATCGCAAACCTGGATAAGGATGGACGCTTAGTTAACTTTGTCGAGAAAGCGAAGGATGCAACCGAAATCGAAATGCGGCTTGGCCCCGGAGTGAAATTCAGGAGTTTCGGCGATGTTTACGGGACGGATGCCTTTTTTGATGAATTGGATCGACTGTACCACCCCCACATTCAGGATTCTAAACTTGTGGTTGATTTCGCCCTGCACCTTGGCGAAGCTTCGACGTTGGCCAATCAACCGATGATTTTCGGGACTCATGGACTCGAAAAATCGGAGTGGTTGGAGAAGAAAATTGATAAGCTTAAAGATCAAAAAATAAAAGAAGCGATTCTTAGGGAAGCCGCGTTTTTGGCAAAAAAGTTCAGTATCGGAGCGGCCTACGGAGGTTTTGAAAGCCGTTTCATTCATTCCAATAATATGGAAGCCAATTATGAGATGATGCTGCATCTTGCGGGGGACCCCTTTATCAGGGACTTTGCAGGTGTGCAGGCGGATCCGAATGGGAGTATTATCGGCCCCCATGTGGTGTTAGGAGAGAACGTTACCGTGGCTCCAGGCGCAGTTATTTTAGGGCATACCATTATAAAAAACGGCCGTATCGGAGAGTTTGCGGTTATTCGTGATGTTTGGGCTGAGACCCTTTATGCCGACTCCAAGAGCCTGGTGAATGAAGTGGATGCTCGTGAGGAAACACTGCATGTTAATTCCGGATTATATGTGAACGATGTTTTTATTCAAAATAAAGCCAGATCCGAAAAAGTCCGGTATGCCCGGAGGATCAACGAAGATATTAATGCGCCGGTGCATTTTAGCGCGATTGTTTTAACGACGGGGAGCTTGCAGACAGAAAGTGGAACTATAGACTCTAATACGATGACCGCAATTATGAATATTCTCAAAACAGAAAAACCCGCGGTGGTTGATGAGGTTGAGGGAAACGGCCCTATGATTGCATTCGTTTCTCAATATGATTTAGACGAAATCAAAAGGCTGCTATTCCCATTTATTCCCAAAGAATTCCGGCACCGCCTTATCATTTACAGCGAAAATGGCGCCCGCACGACCGGATTTCGTCCCCAATCAGGCATGGAAGTCGATTATTTCCGGCATACCTTTCCCAAAATCAGTAGGCTTAAGAAAAAGATTAGACGAATGCTAAGGCAATTAGGAATAATTAATTTTCATAATGAACGGGCGCATCCCGCCGTCCTTGTGTTTTCTCAGTTTGACCGAAAAGATTACTTGCGGGCAGCTCAAAAATTGCAGTCCAGCCTTTCTGATTTTAATGTCTACACGGTGGATGAGAGAAATCAAATCCATATTTCGTTACGTGATCGAAAAGGCGTCGTGTCGGACCTGATGAACCGTTATCAGATATCGAAACGCCCGAATCAACGGATCTTGGTCATAGGTTCGGATGCGGGTCGATCGTCTAATAATGGGTTGAAATCGGTTCCCGCCATCGATACGAGTTTAACGGAACTTGTGACAGACCCTCAATTTGAGGGCCGCGTGTACTCTTTAGCCGTGAACCCGGTTGCTCCTGATTTATCCCTTGCTGTGGAGCGTTTGCGGGCTCAAACCACCGTAGTGGATGCTTTGGAAGAAGTAAAACGCACCATCGAGCATCCCGTCGCCCATCGAAACTGGAAAATCATCCAGAACCGGTTTTCGATGCAAGATATTAAGAAATATTATAGCCGAAGTGCGACAAATAAATTTGATGAAGATCGTACGCGGGAAATCAATCGTTTGAAACGCGGGAATCAATACCGCTCAGAACTCCGAAGGCCGGGGATGTTTAAGAATTTCGATACCAATAAGTTTACGGAGATTGCCTTAAACCGTCAAATGGGCGCCCGGATGGCGCATGGCGCCGGCAATTTTATAAACAGGATTGTCCGCTGGTTTGCAGAGCGGCAAGCCATGATTTCCACACCAAACTCTTTGTCTTCACAACCTTCCATTTTTATTGCTGATTGGGACTCGCCTCGCTTGACTCTTGCCGATATCGAAATTGCCGGCAACGCATTATCTGCGAAATCGACTTTAATTCTTCGTGTCAATGAAAATGAAAAGGAGCCATTGAGGGAATCGATCAACCAGAACGTTGTATTAAAAGGGGGGCGGCGCATCCTTTTAACTTCCTGGACGCTGCCAGAAGTGATTGAGAGTTTAGCCCAGATGCCCCAATATCGTTTATCCAAACAGAGCGTTTATCATTTAGCGGTCGAGCCGGCTTTGCTAAAGCAAGAATTTATATATCGCGGTCTTTGGCACGGAGCTCGCGGCTATATTCAACCGGGCCGGATTCTTGTTTTCACACAAGAAAACTTTAACTTTCCCGGAGCAGAGCAAATCGTTCTGGATCGTTATACCCTGCAGGACCTTCTAAATACGCTGAGCGATGCGGAAAGAATCAAAACTCAGATTGGCCACGCCGCTTAGCGTCCTCCTATCTTTAGATTTCTTCTCTTTTTCAGCAGGATTTATGACATTGGGAATTCTAGCCGATAAATAGTTCATAATGGACTTCGGCAGCCTTGCAGCTAGCTTATCAAAAAAAGTAAAAGGTGAGGTCCGCTTTGATTCGGGAAGCCGCGCTCTTTACGCGACGGATGCTTCCAATTACCGCCAAATCCCGATTGGCGTGGTGATCCCCCAAAATACTGAAGATGTGATTCAGGCCCTTGCTGTGTGCCGTGAGTATGACGTGCCTGTCCTTGGCCGGGGAGCGGGAACAAGCTTGTGCGGCCAAGCCTGTAATGTGGCCGTGGTGTTTGATTTTTCAAAATACCTTAACCGGATTCTTGAACTTGATCCCGCCGCAAAAATAGCCAGGGTGGAACCGGGCGTGATCCTGGACCATCTTCGGGACGCTGCAAAACCCCACGGGCTCACCTTCGGGCCGGATCCTGCGACGCACAGCCGCTGCACCCTCGGAGGCATGATCGGCAACAATTCCTGCGGTGTGCATTCCGTGTTTTCAGGGAAGACGGAAGATAATATAGAGACTCTTGAAATTCTAACTTATGACGGCCTTCAACTTTCGGTGGGAAAGACAAGCGAGACTGAACTCGCGAAGATCATTCAGGAAGGCGGCCGGCGGGGAGAAATTTATTCAAAACTTAAAAGCCTCGCAGATCAGTACGCCGATTTAATCCGGACACGATACCCTAAAATTCCACGCCGGGTCTCAGGATATAATTTAAGCCAGCTATTACCGGAAAACGGGTTTGACGTGGCCAGGGCGCTTGTCGGAACCGAGGGGACTTGTGTCACGGTCCTTGAGGCCACGGTCAAACTTATTCATATCCCTCAGGAACGCTCTCTTGTGGTCCTTGGGTATCCGGATCTTTTTCAAGCGGCTGAAGACGTTCCGGCCATTTTAACTCACCATCCCGTGGGGCTCGAGGGCCTTGACGAATATTTCGTCTATTACATGCGGCAGAAAAAGCTGCACCTTGCTGAGTTACCGCTTTTGCCTGAAGGCAATAGCTGGCTTTTAGTGGAGTTCGGAGGTGAAAGCCAGGAAGAGGCTAATGCCAAAGCGCGGGCCTTGATTAAGAGCTTGAGCGAACGGCCCATCCCACCGCATGTGCGGCTTTTTGAGACGCCCGCAGAACAGAGACTTGTCTGGTCGATTCGGGAATCCTCGTTTGGAGCAAGTATGTTTGTGCCCGGCGAGAAAGACACTTTTGCTGGCTGGGAAGATTCAGCGGTGCCGCCGGAAAACCTGGGAAAGTATTTGCGGGACTTGCGTGGGCTCATGGCGCGCTACGGTTACGGTGGATTTATTTACGGGCACTTCGGGGACGGCTGCATTCATGCCCGCATTACCTTTGATCTTCAAAGTAAGGACGGAATCACCCAATACCGCGCCTTTGTCAATGACGCTGCCGACCTTGTCCTTCATTATGGAGGATCTTTATCCGGAGAGCACGGCGACGGCCAGGCCTACGCGGAGCTTTTGCCAAAAATGTTTGGGGAAGAGTTGGTTCAGGCATTCCGGGAATTTAAGTCCATTTGGGACCCTCGCGGAAAAATGAATCCCGGGAAAGTGGTGAATGCCTACCGGATGGATGAGAATCTGAAACTCGCCGGGATTAAGCCGATCCAGTCGCCCGACCTTCACTTTCATTATGAGGAAGATCAAGGCGACTTTCTTCGCACGTCTTCCCGCTGTATCGGAATTGGAAAATGCCGCCGAACCGAAGGGGAGACGATGTGCCCAAGCTTTATGGCCACGGGTGATGAAATGCACTCAACACGCGGGCGCGCGCATCTTCTTCATGAGATGATGCGCGGAGAAATTATTCAAGGAGGCTGGAAGGATCCTCACGTTAAGGAATCCCTGGATTTGTGTTTAGCCTGTAAGGGTTGCAAGACCGAGTGCCCGGTCAATGTAGACGTGGCGACTTACAAGGCAGAATTTCTGTCGCATTATTATGAAGGCCGCGCGCGGCCTCTTCAGGCTTACCTCTTTGGTTTGATGGATGAGTGGTGCCACCTTGGAAGCAAGTTTCCTTTCATTGCAAACTTTTTTACCCAAACCCCCTTTGTTAGTGATTTGGCAAAAGGGCTGCTTGGGATTGCACCTCAAAGGCATATTCCGGCTTTAAGTCATCAGCCGTTTACCGAGTGGTATAAAAAACGCGAGACTCGTTCTAACACCGGCGCCCAAGTCATCCTGTGGCCGGATACGTTTAACAATTATTTTTACCCCGAGGTGGCTCAGGCCGCCTGTGAAGTGCTGGAAAAATTAGGGTTTCAGGTGCTTATCCCTAAAAACCATCTTTGCTGCGGCCGCCCGCTTTATGATTTTGGAATGCTGACACAGGCTAAGGCCAAGCTGCTGGCTATTCTAAACAGCCTTGAGCCTTGGATTGGACAGAGTATCCCGCTCGTGGGATTGGAACCAAGCTGTGTCTCTGTCTTTCGTGATGAACTCGTTAATCTTTTCCCTAAGGATGAAAGAGCCCGGCAATTAAGTCAAAACACCTTTCTCTTAAGTGAGTTTCTTACACGGCAAGAGGAGCGCATTGAATTTCCGCAGATCGCAGCCAAGGCGATTGTGCACGGGCATTGCCATCAAAAGGCATTGATGGGGATGGATTCTGAGCGGGAGATATTGACGCGGTTGGGGCTTGATTGTGAAATTCTTGATACGGGATGCTGCGGCATGGCCGGGGCTTTCGGCTTTGAAAAGGCCCATTATGATCTATCCATGAAAATCGGCGAGCAGACCCTTTTACCGCGGGTCAGAACGGCTCATCCAGATACCTTGATGGTGACGAATGGATTCAGCTGCAGGGAACAAGTGGTGCAGTCAACAAACCGCAAGGTCTATCATTTAGCCGAAGTTCTCCGTTTGGCTTTGGAAGATCAACCTTCCCAACCGACGATTAGAAAATAGGTTACAGCTTTTTTAGAAGTCCTTTTCTCACCTAACAGCGCAGAATGACGTTATGAAGATATGAATAATTCTTTTCCTTTGGCACGAGATTTGTTATATTATTGCCGCATATGAGACAGCAAAACCTTAAAGCCCATTGTAGGATGACCGACAAGACCGCAAAACGCGTAGCGTATTTGTGGTTTGTCGCGTGCTCCATTCACTGCCGCATGGCAGTAAGTGGCGTGGGCTTGAGGGAGGAGAAATAATCCGCAAGATGAAGTAAAGCATTAATAGCGTTAAAAACCTAAAAGCCCATGACCTGAGAAATCAGGCATGGGCTTTTTTATTGTCTACGAGGTGATCTATGAAGCCGGTGATGAAGCCTTTTCGGTTAGGCAAGTTGACGAATACGAAGAAGCATCCTTTGAAGCTGACAGCGCTTCTTTATCTTAAGGAGGCTTTACTTGCAGAACAGTATGAAGACTGCCGGGAGATTGTGGCCACAGCTCTGGAATTCGGCGCTCTTGCGCTTGAAGTCCAATACTTGTTGGAAGACCCTCGGCGAATACCGCGGGGATAGGGGAGTTAAGAAAGTCCCCGTAGAGCGTTGTTCCGCCCTACGGGGATATTTTAGTTGTTAAGAAAGGTGCTTAGAGACAAGCTTGGTCATTTCAAACATATTGACCACTGATTTACCGCCAAACACGGCTTTCAATTTTGCATCCGCATTAATATTACGTCTATTCGTTGCATCCTGCAGTTTGTTGCTTTTAATGTAAACCCAAAGCTTTTTTACAACTTCACTTCGTGGAAGCGGACCTTTTCCTACGACGGCTTCAAGATCAGCACTGACAGTCAACGGTTTCATAAACGCGGAATTCGATTTGGCCATTGCTTTTTACTCCTTAAGTAGTGTGGTTGTTGATTTGTGCTATTGAGTGCTTTACGACTCGCATATTGTATCGTTCTCTCTTGGGATTTCCTAGAGGGATTTTTCTAAGTCTGTAAATTCAGCAAAAATGCCGTGAAAAGAATTTGACTCTTAGTGACCGTATGCTATACTCCGCAGCGAGTTTGAAGTATGCGTAAATCTTGGGGTTACGACTTTAATTTTAGGGCAAAAGACCATTCCATAAGACATGGATGGTCTTTTTTTGTTGTACCCCGGTTCCTATTTTAAAGGAGAAAGGGTTGAGGTTATGGCAAAAGGCAAGGTGAAGTGGTTTAGCAACCAAAAAGGTTATGGTTTTATTACTCCTGACAGTTCAGCGGATAGTGCCAAAGATGTGTTTGTGCACTTTAGCGCGATTCAGGGAGAGGGTTATAAAAGTCTCAACGAGGGAGATGAGGTTGAGTTTGAGATTACCCAGGGTCCCAAGGGAGAGCAGGCTGTCAACGTTAGTCGGGTGAATAGCCGAGCCGGTTCCAAGACTTAAGTTCCGCAATCTTCACTTCGTCAGGTTTCTTTCTCAAGTCAAAACTATTTTGACTGGGGGAATTTTTTGTTTTTAAACGGTATTTGTATAGAGACAAAGGGATCAATGTTAAATATCGATCGTACGCTGCGAAGAATTGTTTCCAACCTCTCGTTTGAATGGAATTCGGATGTCCACCTTCTTTTCCGAACCGTAAGTCCTTACATGTGGGGGTTGTTCCGGCGCAACCTTTACCGCTTTATGAAATTGCAGGCCGAAAACTCTTCTCTTTACCATCGCCGCCTTGCCGAAACGCTTGTACACGCCGATTTCCTTTCTCTATTCAAGAAAGTCGAGCAGGATTTCACAAATTATATGCATCCTACTGAAACATACGTCACGCAGCATTATCCGGACCTCGCCAATCAAACCGTGGCGTACTTTTCAATGGAATACGGGATTGATACGCTGCGGCTTTATTCCGGGGGCCTTGGCATTTTGTCCGGAGATCACTTGCGCGGGGCAAGCGACATCGGCCTCTCGATGGTAGGAGTCGGGCTTTTTTATTTGCACGGGTATTATGAGCAGGTCATCGGCCGTGACGGTCATATGAGGGTCATTTATGATCCTCTTGTGCCGGCCAATAAACACGTCAAGGATTTCCTGCCGGTCGAAACTGTGAAGAATCCAGATCAGGCAGGGGAATTGATCGTGGAGGTCAGCATGGGCGACCGCACAGTGAAAGCTCGCGTGCTGCGTGCCCGCATCGGGCGCTGTACTTTGCTTCTTTTGGATTCCAATCTTGCGGCGAATCGTGTTCATGACCGTCATATTACAAAACGCCTTTATGCCTCTCAAAAACATTATGAAGAAGAAAGAAGACGCCGTCTTGAGCAGGAACTTTTGCTTGGAATTGGTGGAACCAAAGCGCTTGCGGGAGCCGGGTATAAACCTGGAGTTTGTCATTTGAACGAAGGACATGTGGCTTTTGCCCTTATTGAAATGATCCGCCAAAGGATTGAGCACGAGGGGCTTTCCTTCGAAGAAGCATGTAAGCGTGTTGCGGCCATGACGGGATTTACCACCCATACTCCGGTGGCTGAAGGGAATGAAACCTTTGACGAGCGAATGGTCCGTGATTATCTCCAGACATATCTGGATAGTTTTTTAAAGCCACACGAGCGGGAAACCATCTTTAATTGTGCGCGTAACCGGCAGGACCAGTTTGATATGACGAAGCTCTCGCTTCTCTTGAGTGGCGCCTTTCGTAATGGCGTGAGTCAGCTGCATGGAGAGGTGTGCCGCCATATGTGGAGTTATGCATGGGGGATTCAGGACCCGGCGCAAGTCCCGATTGGTGCGATTACCAATGCGGTGCATGTGCCTTACTGGCAAAAACCGAAATTACGTCAGCTGATCGAAGAACGGGGAGGTCTGGATCGCGTGCAGGAGATTGAAGACAAAGCTGTTTGGTCCCTTCACCTTGAGTTTAAACGCAAACTCATTGAAAAGGTGCGCGAAAGGCTGGCCTTTCAATTGCTTCATGAAAAATTTGATGCCCAGGACATTCATGATCAAACCGCCCGGCTTTTAGATGTCGACTCCTTTATGATCGGATTTGCCCGCCGCTTTGCCGGATATAAAAGGGTCATGCTTTTTTTGGAGGACGAGGAAAAACTCTTTCAGTTTCTTGAGGCCGCCTACAAAAAATATGGCAAGCCCGTTCATATTTTATACGCGGGCAAGCCGCACCCGAACAATTATCACGGCCGTGACCAGATCGCAAAGATCTTTGCCCTTTCACAGCGCCTCGCGGACCGTTCCCGCGAGCGCGGATTCCGCTCCCAGCTGGTTTTTATCGAAGGGTATGATATCGATATGGCCCGCTACCTTGAGGCCGGAGTCGATGTGTGGCTGAATAATCCGATTCGCCCTCTTGAAGCAAGCGGCACAAGCGGCATGAAAGCCGGAATGAACGGGGTTTTAAACATCTCCATTTCAGACGGATGGGTTCCGGAGGGGGTTGTTTCCGGGAAAAACGGCTGGCTCTTTGGCCGCGGGGACGAAGCCTCAACCGATCATGACCGTGGGGAACTCTTTAAACTTTTGGAAAACGAGGTGCTTCCGGCTTACTTTGACCGCTCCGACGCCACTAAACCTTTTTCGACAAAGTGGGTTCAGATGATGAAAGATTCTATTCACTCCATTACAAGCCAATTTAATACCGACCGTATGATGCGGGAATATATTGAAAAGATGTATCTGCCGGCCCTGCGGTCCGGAAATCATGTTTCCATTGGAGAACATTAAGGATGCCAACCATGACAGCTGCTAAATCATCGACTCTTGAACTTCACCAAGCGGGACAAAGTCCTTGGCTTGACTACATCAGCCGGCAAATCCTTTCAAACGGAAAGCTTGAGTCCCTGATTAAAGATAGCGGGCTTTTGGGTGTGACATCCAACCCCAGTATTTTCGAAAAATCCATTAGTGACCCGCAAGGCGGCTATGAAAGAGATATTCAAAAATTAATTCACTTAAAAGCGTCAACCTTCGAAATTTATGATCAACTCACGATAGCGGATATTCGCAGGACCTGTGATTTATTTATGCCTGTTTTCAAGAAATCCGGCGGCGAGCACGGATTTGTCAGCCTGGAAGTCATGCCCGGACTTGCCCGCGATGCGGAAGGAACTTATATTGAAGCGGTTCGTCTTTTCAAGGCTGTTAGTAAACCCAATGTCATGATCAAAGTACCCGCGACCCGGGAAGGCATTCCTGTGGTCCGGCGCTTGCTTGGTGAGGGGATTAATATCAATATCACGCTCATGTTTTCGCTCAAGCATTATCAGGATGTGGCTCACGCGTATCTTGCGGGCCTTGTCGATTATCAAAAAAAGGGCGGAGACCTGTCCAAGGTGCATTCGGTCGCGAGCGTTTTCGTAAGCCGTGTGGACACGCTTGTGGATAAAAAAATTCAGGGATTGATTCAAAAAGAAAACCGACCTGAGAAGAAAGCAGAGCTTGAGCAACTCACAGGCAAAGCGGCTTGCGCGAATGCCAAAATGATTTATCAGGAGTTTAAGAAAATCCTCGCTTCCAAAGAGTTTGAAGCGCTTAAGCGTCAGGGTGCGAATGTCCAAAAAGTCCTTTGGGGAAGCACCAGCACCAAAAATCCAAGCTACCCGGAACTGATTTACGTTGAAAGCCTGATTGGCGAAGAAACAGTCAACACCATGCCTCTGGCCACGCTGGAAGCCTTTTTGGATCACGGCAAAGTCCTAGGCTCCACACTCCTTGATAACCTCGCTGAGGCTGAAGGGACGATTCGGCAATTAAGCCAGATCGGTATGAACTTGAACGAAATCGGCGAGCAGCTTCAAAAGGAAGGCGTTCAAGCGTTTGTGGATTCGTTTGATTCACTGATGCGAACTGTTGAAAAAATCAGGCTGAAGACAAGGGCGGGAAATCAGAAGGCTTTTAGCCCAATCAAGGCGTCGATTTCAAACCTGAAAGACATTCAATCCAAAGCGATTGAACTCGCAAAACAAAATCTCACGGGCCGTTTCTTCCAAAAAGATCCTTCAATTTGGAAAATGGATCAAGAGGAACAAAAGAATATATTAAATCGTCTTGGCTGGCTTGATGCGATTGATTGGATGCTGGGCAAGCTTTATGAACTCGACCTTCTGCGCGAGCAAATTGTCAAAGAAAAAATCCAGGATGTTGTGCTGCTTGGGATGGGGGGATCAAGCCTGGCCCCGGAAGTGATGAGCCTTGTCTTTAAAAAGCGTCGCTTGCGAACCCCAAGATTTCACGTTCTGGATACGACGGATTCGGCAAGTATCCTGCGTGTCACTAAGCAGCTCAATCTTAGAAAATCCCTCTTTATTGTCGCAAGTAAATCCGGAACCACGGTTGAGACGGTTTCTCAATACCGTTATTTTTACGATAAGATTTATCAACTTGCGAAGATCGCAAGCAACAAGTTAGCCCGAATTGAAGAAGAAACAGGGCGTCATTTTATTGCGATAACGGACGGCGGATCGTGGCTTGAGCAGATGGCGCGGGACAAAAAATTCCGCAGCGTGTTCATTAATCCTGCCGACATTGGCGGACGGTTTTCAGCGTTATCTTATTTTGGAATGGTTCCTGCAGCAATCCTGGGGCTCCCGGTGAGAGACATTCTGCGAAGCGCAACCGCATTGTTGACAGCGGCTAAGAATGAGAAAGATGTTCAAAAGAATCCTGCCGTATTTTTGGGCGTCCTTTTAGCGCAGTGTTCCAAAGAAGGCAAAAATAAGCTGACTTTCTGGGCATCTCCTGCGCTTGAATCGTTTGCCTGTTGGGTTGAGCAATTGGTTGCCGAAAGCATGGGCAAGGAAGGGCAGGGTGTTATTCCCATTGAAGGAGAACCGCCTTTAGATGTTAATGCGTATGGTGCGGATCGAGTCTTTGTGTCGGTAAACCTTCGGAGTGAAAGAAGCAACGCATTTATGGCTTCACTTAAAGCGGTCAAGAAAGCCGGTTATCCGGTGATCGAAATCGATTGGCCGGAGGAATCTGCCATGGGTGCGGAGTTTTTACGCTGGGAAATCGCGACAAGTATTGCGGGCGCCGTGCTTGAAATCAATCCCTTTGATGAACCCAATGTGAAAGAGAGCAAAGACAATACCGCGCGCTTACTAGACAGCCTGAAGACGAATAAGAAACTTTTATTTCCTAAGTCTAAAATAGAAGATGTGGCTTCCTTCCTTGCACAGGTTCCAAAAGGAGGGTATATTGCCTTGCTTGCGTATCTGGACAGGTCACCGGAAGTTTCAAAGGTCCTAAAATTGATAAGAACAAAAATTGCAAGTCGTTTACAGGTTCCTGTGTTAGTGGGGTATGGGCCGCGTTATCTTCACTCCATTGGTCAGCTTTATAAGGGGGGGCCGCGCAAGGGCATTTTCATTGAATTGGTTTCAACTCCTGCGCCTGACCTCAAAGTTCCCGGAGCCCCATATACCTTTAATCAGCTTAAAAGGGCCCAGGCCTTGGGTGATATGCAGGCGCTTCAAAGCAAGGGACTGGCCGTACTGACCCTTGATTTACAGGGAAATCCTCTGAAGGGACTTCACGCCCTAGCCGTGAAGCTAGGCAAATGAATTCCAGGCTAAAGAAAAGTCATATTTTAGGCGTTATTTAAAAAAAGTTTATAGAATGATTAACCTCAGATTTCCCTCATTAACGGTTTTGATATTTGCCCTATATCTGGCGGGCTGTGCGCACCAGCCGCCCAGGCCTCGAATACCCGCAAGCCCTTTAGTGGCACCTCTGGGTAACCCGGTATCAACGGCATTTGCAACCCCGCAAACGATTGTGCATATCGTCGGTCCGCAGGAGACCTTGTGGAGGATCAGCAAAAGCTACAATGTGGATATGAATACCTTGATGCGGGTGAATCGCCTGACGGATCCTAAAGTAATCAGCAATGGCCAGAAATTGATTATCCCCAACACGCTGGGGCCGCGCCCTGTGATTCCGCTTTATCCGTCCCGGCGGTGGAAATATATCGTCATTCACCACACCGTAACCGAAGCGGGAAATGCGTTCAGCATTGATAAAATTCATCATGACCGCGGCTTCTGGAACGGACTTGGGTACCATTTTTTGATTGATAACGGCACGTCCACTAAAATGGAAGGGCAAATTGAAGTGGGTCCGCGCTGGATTAAGCAGCAGATCGGCGCTCATGCAAACACCGGTGGAATGAATGAAATGGGGATCGGCATCTCTCTGGTCGGCAATTACAGTGAACAGCCCGTTACCCCAAGGATGCTGGATTCGCTTGTTTACCTCACCAAAGTATTACAGCAGTATTACCAAATCCCATCCGCCCATGTGATCCGCCATAACGATGTCCCCGGGAAAAGCACGGAATGTCCCGGGACGCTTTTCCCGTGGCGTGAATTCAAGCAGCGGATATAGATAAGAGATACTCACTCTGATAATCAGGTAATCTGGCACACGTTTTTTAAATTGCAGTCAAAGCGCCCCAACCAAACATGCTGCTACAACTTTCCATCTCCAACTTCGCATTGATCGATCAAATCCGTATCGAGTTCGACAGAGGTCTCAATGTCCTGACCGGTGAAACGGGCGCGGGAAAATCCATTTTAATCGACGCTCTGCAGGTGGCTTTAGGGGAGCGCTTTGACGCCTCTTCTTTGCGCGATAAAAATGAGGCGTGTGTTTTTGAAGCGGTTTTTCTTCCGACGCGTGAGGTCTTAAAAAGGCAGCCTTCCCTTGCATCCTTTTTGACGGGCGGGGATGAGTGCGTGATCCTTCGCCGTGAGATAACGCCTGAAGGCAGAAGTAAATCCTATATCAATCAAAAATTTGTCAATCTATCAACCCTTAAAGAGATCGGAAAAGGGCTTATTGATATTCACGGACAGTACGATCATCAGGAAATTTTTGATCCAAAATCTCATCTTGATCTCGTGGATGCAATGGCGTCGCAGGGGGAAGGGAAGAGTTCACGCAGTCTCTATGAGGAGGTTTATCAGCGCTATGCCGCATTGCTGGGCCAAAAAGAGAAAATGACGGAAGATGCCCAAAGCAAAGAGCGGGAAATGGATCTCCTGAAATTTCAAATTCAGGAAATTGAGAAAGTCGATCCTAAGCCTGAAGAGGAGAATCAGCTTAAAGAAGAGCGCATCAGGCTGGTGCACGCAGAAAAGCTTCACCTTTTAACGTCGAGAATATTAGAGCATTTAGATGAGCATGAGCTCTCGGTTTCGAATCAGCTTCGCGGCTTTTATCGTGATCTTGTGGAGTGGACCCGCATTGATCAAGCGGCGGGGACTTTTAAGGTTGAAACAGACCAGATTCAGTTATCCACCGAAGAGCTTATCCGCAACGTGCGTGACTATCAGGAGAAACTCGAGTTTGATCAAGGGCGCCTTGAGGAAATTGACACAAGGCTTGAACAGCTTGAATGGATTGGGCGTAAATATGGCCGGGATTTTGAAGCGCTGCAAAACTTTCTTAAAGCCACAAAGACGCGTTTAGATCAGTTAACGAATGCCGAGCTCTATCAAAAAGAAATGGACGACCAGATCCATATGCTTTTGCCGGACCTTAAGAAAAGAGCTCAAGCCCTTTCCCGAGTCCGTGGGGCCGCGTCTCGAGATCTGACCCAGGCGGTTTTAAAGGATTTAAAAGACCTGGGTATCCGGCACGCTCAATTTGAATGCAAAAGGACGGAAACCGAACACGCACCCCAGGGTCGGGAAAACATAGAGTTTTTATTCAGCCCTAATGACGGAGAGCCTTTAAGACCGTTAGCCCTTATTGCTTCGGGGGGCGAGGCCTCAAGGATTATGCTGGCGATTAAGCACGCTCTCTCGAAGGTAGATTTTATCCCCACGCTGATCTTTGACGAGATTGATGCCAATGTCGGGGGGCGTTTGGGAAGCTGCATAGGAGAAAAGCTGCGGGAAATTGGCCGCGAGCGCCAGGTGATTATGATTACTCATTTGCCGCAGATTGCTTCGTTTGCGGATCGTCATATTAAGGTAAGCAAGCGTATCGAAGGGGGAAGGACCCGGGTACGTTATGAGCAACTGTCAAAAGAGGCTCGGATTCAGGAGTTGGCGCAGATGATGAGTGGTGAAAAAGAAACCGATATATCAAAAGCTCACGCGAAGGAAATGCTTAAAACCGCGGCAAGCTAAAAGACAGGGGAGGTTGTTATGCGATTGGTTCACCGGTATTTTATTCAGTGTTGGTTGATGGCTTCTATTTTTGTACTCAGTTCTTCTGCGCAGGCTGCAAGCCTTGAGGAAAGGGTCTCAAGCCCAAAGTATGCGGTCCGGGCGCCCTCACGCCTTTTTCAGGGGATCGTAAACGTCAGTTTGGGCTGGACAACTTTATTAACTGAACCTTACAAAGCGGCCCAAAATAGTAATGACTCGTTTTCCGACGGATGTTTCAGAGGATTGGCCTACCCTTTTTCCTACACGACGCTTGGTCTTTATGATATTGGAACTTTCTGGTTCCCCAATCTCCAGAATTTCGGCACCGATGCCACCGGCGTCCATAAAAACGTCTTGAATCTATAAATCACTGTCATTGCGAGCGAACGTAGTGAGCGAAGCAATCTTGTGAGATTGCGCAGCTTGGCACGCATATCCTAGATTGCTTCACCCCTTTGGGGTTCGCAATGACAAGGGTATTCGAAGGTTAAGATTTTTCTCCGTTGTCCGATACATTAGACACGCCAAAAACGGAAAGGAGAAAAATCTAATGATCAATCAAATGGTTTTATCAACAGAAATTGAGTGGATAGGCTACGAGCATAAACGGAGCATGTTGCAGGTCGAATTCATCGCAGGCAGCGTTTACCAGTACGATAATGTGCCTGAGCGGATTTATGAAAACTTCCTAACGGCGCCCTCGCACGGACGTTTTTTTGAAACCCAAATTAAGGGAAGATATTCCTACCGGAAAGTAAGATAACCCTCAGGTGATTTATAGTCTTACTTCATTCTGAAAAAGGAAATCTAGGCACAGCTGCTCACGATTTCACACTCTCCAGCGTGGGTGGCAATCAATACAGTCTTTCGGATTTTACGGATAAGAAAGTTTTAGTGATTATGTTCATTTGTAATCACTGCCCGTACGTCCAGGCCATTGAAAACCGCATCATTCAACTTCAACGAGACTACGCCAATCAGAGCGTCCAACTCGTCGGAATTTGCTCCAACGATCCCACCGATTATCCGGATGATTCTCCTGAGAACTTAAAGAAGCGCTGGCAAGCCAAGGACTACCGGTTTCCTTATCTTATCGACGAATGCCAGGATATCGCCCGCGCCTACGGCGCCGTGTGCACACCGGATATATTTGTCTATGACGCTCACCGCAAACTTGCCTACCACGGTCAGCTCGACAACAACTGGAAAGAACCCGCAAAAGTCACCCGCCACGATTTACGCGAAGCGATAGACTCTCTTCTCAATGACCAGAAGCCTTTCGAGAATCAAACGCCCTCAATGGGCTGCTCGATTAAATGGAGAAGAGGATAAGTCTTTTTTGACCTTATAAGTCGCTTGTCGAAAGTGGCATTATCAGTTATATTTTGATCAGGTCAAAATGGACAAATTTAAGCGCCTTCTAAAGTCTGCTTTACTTCAGTTCCTATCCTTTCAGCTTGTCGCAGCACCTGCTTTCAATGAAAGTTTGTTTGCTCAAACGGGTTCTCAGCCTACAAAAATTACTATTTCACGCGAGAATGGACAGCTTAAGCTGCAAGTCGACGGGGAAGATGTGCCTTTCGACAAGGAATGCGGCCCCACGGAGTTTGTTAGCGATGAATCCGCTGAGAGTGCAACGACGCCGGAAGGCCCGACACCTGCTGCAGGTCCAGAGCAGACCGTAGAACCTGGTGAAACAGCGCAACCCTCTGCCACACCTGAGGAGGCATCGTCATCAGAAACGCCAAGTGGTGGCGGTAGTCCGTCTGAGACGGAGACTCCCAGTGGAACTACTGGGCCGGGTCAAACAGAAACCCCGCAAGAAACTACGAGCAGTACCCCGACTGATTCGCTTGCGGACCCTGTCACATCCTTCCAGGATGACATCAACCAGCTCCAAAATGACGTTCAAACGTTTCTTACCTCTTTGGGAGATGGCCCGCCCACACAGGCAGATGCTGGCCAATGGATCCAGCTTTATCAACAAATCCAGACATTGCAAGACAGTGTCTATCAGTTCCTGATAGTTGCTTCTGATCCCAATGGGCCATGTCCCGAAGCTGTCGAATACCTTCGCCAGAGACAAGAACAGGAAAATGCAAAGGGCGGAAAGGCTGGAGAAAGAGAGCGGGAAGCGAATTGGCAGAGCCGTTTTGGGGATCTGCTGTGGGACTTTTCTGCGAAGAAAGCCTGGGCAGCTAATAATCCTTGGGCACCAACAATGGATGATGTCAGGGATATTGAAAACCGGCAGCAGAAACTTCTGGAGCGGTTTCGTGAAATCCGAGATGGGCCTGAAGGCGCAACAAGAGAAGGACAGGAAGAAATGGAGAGGCTTCGGAAGGAAAGCGCAGAACTCCAGAAGCAAAAAAACGATATTTTGGTGCAGATCGGATGGTGTCCTGAGGCTGGTGAAATGGAAGCTTTGCTTGCCCAATTACAAAATTTGTTTAATCAATTAAACGGAGCCGGGGGGGTGGGAGGTGGCGGCGGTTTACCAATGGGCGGTGGTGGCTTGCCAGCAGGTGGTGGAGGCAGTTCTGGCGCCGGGACAGGATCACCGGGCGCTGGTGCGGGATCGGGGGGCGCGCCCACGCTGATGTATTTTGATGGAAAGACAGCTAAAGAATGGGAGTTTGGTAAGGAGATTGACGTTTCCAAACATGGAGGCGGAGGAGTGACGACCGATCCAGTGGCGGCAGAATCGGCAAAAGGAGTCGCCGCACTGGCGCAGCGGATGTTAGATCTTGTGAAGGGTGACGGCAATCCTTCGGTTGAAGAGATACAGAAATTACGAGCGGATGTCGGCAAACAATTGGAGGAAGTCAATGGTCATTTGCAGGCCGAGCAGTGTAATGCGTAAACCAGGCTGGATGACAGAGGCATTTACAGATATGAAAAGGGAACGAAATAAAAATTGCGGAAAGGCAAGTAAGACGATAAAGCTCGCCGTCAGTTTGGTTGTGATTATTTTTCTGACGGGAAAACTTACCTGGGCAGTGACGGCGAAAAACTTCAAGGGGCAGTGTCTGCCGTGGACAGGACAGCAGCAGCGATTACAGGAAATGGATGCGGTTCTCGCGAATTGGGAATGGCTGCGGACAATAAGCTCACAGATGGAAAAGAATCCTATCGAGGGATTCGAAATGCCGCCGCTATCGGAGTATGCGCAGTCTTACCTGGCGGAATTAAGCGATTGGGCGCAGAATCCCGCCTCAGCAGTCATTACACTTCCCAAAGGTTTTCGAATAGGAAGTGATGTTTCATACGCATTTATTGCAAAAGCGGTGGAGGCTTACATGAAAGTTCCTGAAATCACCCGCCAGGCCTTTGAAGAGCGAGGTCTTGTCATTAATCTTGTTCATTATCTCACAGATGATCCTTATCTGGCCGGCTATGGCGATACTCATGTCCGTGGTGCGCCCCCGGACTGGACGATAAAAACCACTACTGGTTTTTTTAATTTTTCCGGATTCAAGGCAGTCGTTGCCGAATATTCCAAGCAGGGCTCCGGAGCTGATGAAATCGATGTGCCGATGACCAGCTCTCAGATTGAAGGTACCATGCTTCATGAATTAGGGCATGGCATGGATGAGTTATACAGGCGCGTCACCGGAAAGAGGCTTAGTGAAAATCCAGAATTGTCGAAAGCCTATGCGGAGGTGATTAATCAGCTGAAAAGTATGGGAGAAGAGGGGCAGGCGATTTTGGAAACGCTCGGTTATTTTGCGCAGAACCCCAAGAATCCGTATACGGACACAGGCGGAAAACAGGAGTTTGTTGCTGAAAAAATGGGGCATAAGTGGGGGGGAGAGGAGCAAGATATAGGGATCTCTGATCCAGGTACGAATGAAGACTTTGATAAAGCTTTTGCGTCTGTGGATACCGTGATTACAAAATTACTGGCCGACCATAATCTGGCTTGAGGAGACAGCAATGATTCGTAACATTATAAAATTATTTTTGGCTATTTTGGTTTTAGGTGGTTTTGTCTTGGTCATTTCAATGTTTCAAAAGAAACAAGTGCCGCCAAGTGAGTTCAACATGGAAGCCCCCTTACCGGAATATATCGGTGTTGCAACGATGAAGCCCGACGGAACGATTGTGCTTCGCTTAAGAATGCAGCTGCCTGAGGGTGTTGGAGACGGCCAGCAAGAATATTCCACGAGACATCCCCAATACACTTCAATCCTTGCACACATTGGCGAATTAAAACCTGGCCAAACTGTGTCTGTCCGCCCATGGCCGGAAGAATCGAAATAGCAGAAGACTTGCTGCGAATGAACATCCAGCCGCATAAACAACATCTTCCAATAATATCTTCCCGTTGCTTATCCATTGGGATTCAGTTACAATTTGATTACTTATGCAAGTTACAAGCCGTAACCCACTAAAAATGAACAAGATACGCATTGGTATGTTGTCTCTTGGATGCCCGAAAACCCTTGTGGATAGTGAGACAATCCTCGGCAAAGTGGTGGGGGAGCAGTGCGACCTTGTACCTTCCGTAACTGATTGTGATGTGGCGCTTTTGAACACTTGCGCCTTTATCCAGGACGCTCAAAAAGAGTCGGTTGACCGGATTCTGGAACTTATCGAACTCAAAAAGGAAAAGCGCATCCGGGCGCTTATTGTGATGGGATGCCTCGTGCAGAGGTTTCCCAAGCAGCTTCAGTCGGAACTGAAAGAAGTGGATGCCTTTATTGGTTCAGGGGAATACGCCAAAATCCCCGAAATCGTAAACCGTGTTGCGAAAGGCGAGCATGTCGTATCGATTGGCGTCCCGGGCTACCTTGCGACCTCAAATGAAGCCAGAATTGCACTAACTCCGCCTCATTACCGCTACCTTAAAATATCCGAGGGATGTGATCATGTCTGCACATTTTGCACCATTCCTTCTTTTCGCGGCAAACACCGGTCGAGGACGATTGAAGATGTTGTCACGGAAGCCAAGCAATTGGTGGATGACGGAGCAAAGGAAATTATTTTGACGGGACAGGACACATCCTATTTTGGCCGAGATCTTGAAGGTGCCTTTTTACTTCCGCGGTTACTGCAAGAGTTGGATAAAATCTCAGGCCTTGAATGGATTCGTGTGCTTTACGCTTATCCCTCGTGCATCACGTCTGAATTTATGGAAGCTATGCGGGATTTAGAGCATGTCTGTCATTATCTTGATATGCCCTTGCAGCATGCAAGCGACCGGATGCTTCTTGCCATGAAAAGAGGAATTACGAAGCGCAAAACAATGGAGCTCGTTGAGAAGTTCCGGAAGACAGTTCCGGATCTTGCGATTAGAACCACCTTTATCGTGGGGTTTCCGGGGGAAACCGGGGATGATTTTGAAGAACTGCTGGCTTTTATGGAAAACGTCAAGTTTGAGCGTCTTGGTATTTTTACGTATTCGCAGGAAGAAGGGTCCGCCGCAGCTAGGATGCCGCACCAGGTAGCGGAAAAAGTCAAGCAGGAGCGGCTTGAACGCGCGATGCAGCTTCAGCAGGAAATTTCAAAACAGAATAATCAAAAATGGCTTGGAAAAACCCTTCAGGTTTTGGTTGAAGAACGGGACGAAAAGCAGCCCGGTCTTTGGATCGGCCGCAGCTTTATGGACGCACCAGAAGTAGATGGTAACGTATTTATACGCACCCACAAAGAAATCAGGCCGGGTTCCTTTCACCCGGTAAAAATCACCTCGATCAAAGAATATGACCTCCTGGGCGAACTTTAGCCGCAAGCACCTTTTTGCTCCGAATGGATTAAGCGTCCTTCGCGGCATATTCGGCCTTTGCTTACCGGCATTAATCCTTCAGTCTAACCAAAGCTATCACTTAGTCGCTGCAGGTTTATTTATTGTTGCGGCCTGGCTTGATTATGTTGATGGATTTATCGCGAGAAAATATTCCCTCGAAAGCTCAATCGGAAGATTTATCGACCCGCTAGCCGATAAAATTTTAATCCTGGCGCCATTGACCGCGTTTTCGATGTTGGGTTTTTTCTCTCCTTGGTGGCTTGTGCCCCTTTATGCCCGTGAAATTATCGTGACTTTTTGCCGCATTGGCTGGATGCTTGAGGGCAGCTCCATTGGAGCTGAAAAGTTGGGTAAGGTGAAACTGGGGTTTCAAATAGCTTCCGTGGGCGCTGTTTTTCTGTGGTTTCTCTGCAGGAATTTTGGGCTGCCGGTTTTTCTCGTAACTGTTTTTACACTGTTAACGAACCTTTTACTCCCTGTGGCCGTGGGGTTAACGCTTTTTTCCGGGATTTCCTTTTTAAACCATCATCGGCAACTGTTTCGAAGTATCGACTTTGCAAAATATACAAGTGCCTGTGGAGTGGGCCTTATCCCGATTGTGCCCGGCACGTGGGGAAGTGCGCTGGCAACACTTCTTGTGTTCCTTATTTACTGGAATGGGTGGTTGTATCTCGGCACCTTTATCTTTGTCATTTGGGTGGGTTACTGGGCAGTGTCGCGGATCGATCTCTCAGTCCGCAAAGACCCCAATTTTGTGGTTATCGACGAAGTAGGCGGCATCCTCGTCACTTTTATGGGTATTCCCTTAACCGCAACCTCCGTATTGGCGGGCTTTATTTTGTTCAGGCTTTTTGACATCATTAAGCCTTTTCCTTTGCGCCGGCTTGAAAAAATTCCAGGCTACTGGGGAATCCTTTTGGATGATTTAGGAGCCGGCCTTTACGTCTGGTTTATCCTGCGAATTTTCTTTCATAACGCGTAGCGTTCAATGTACGATCATGCCGAAATCCTCACCATTGGTGCTGAACTCCTCAAGGGGAGTACCCTTAATACCAATGCCCAATTCTTGGGCAGGGAATTAACGCAGCTCGGATTTCGTGTCGTCGCCCAAACCTCTTGCGGCGACGCCATTCCTGAAATTGCGGCACGCCTCAAAGACGCGCTTAACCGCTCCACGGTCATTGTCCTGACCGGAGGCCTGGGCCCGACTCCAGATGATCTTACCCGTGAAGCCGTCGCCTCCTATTTTCAAGTCCCTCTGGTTTTTTCAAAGGAGCAGTTCTCAAATATCCGCAAGTACTACCGCCGGCATGCCAAACCCGCGAAACGGTTGATTCCCGAACTTGTCCGCAAGGAAGCTCTTTACCCTGAAAACGCAGTGCCCTTGATAAACCGTTTTGGTATTGCCTTAGGTTTTTACCTGCGGCAGGGGAGGCAATGGATTTTTGTTCTGCCAGGGGTGCCGGCAGAGCTTGAAAAAATGTTTAAACAAAATATTGTCCGCCTGCTCAAAAAGAACTTTGCTGAACTTTCCGCGAAACCGCATCTTGTGGTTAAAATGGTGGGATTATCCGAGCCCGAGATCATGACAAAATTAGGCCGTGATTTTTTTGACCCTCCGTTTGAATTCGGGATTTATCCCGCTCCCGGCGAAGTGGCTATTAGAATTCATGCGGAGAAGCAAAGCGTCATCCGTCAATTAAAGCAAAAAATTAAGCGCCGGCTTGGGAGCTCGGTTTATGCGTACGAGGAAATTTCGCTGGCAGAGGCGATCGGAAAGATTTTGACGGCGAAGAAACAAAGTCTGGCCGCGGCGGAAAGCTGTACGGGCGGAAAACTTTCTGCCGAGATTACGCACGTCCCGGGAGCAAGCCTTTATTTCAAAGGGGGAATCACGGTTTATAGTAACGAATGGAAGGAAAACCTAGGCGTTCCCAAGCACCTCATTCAGGCCAAGGGAGCGGTGTCGCCTGAAGTTGCTTGGCTACTCGCCGAAAAGGTGCGGCTTTACGCCAAGTCAACGTACGGTTTGGGTGTTACGGGCATTGCAGGCCCTTCTGGCGGAAGCAAGCGCAAGCCGGTGGGGCTGGTTTATATCTCTGTCGCAGGGCCGAAACATTCGAAAGGGGGACAGCATCTTTTTTGGGGCGACCGGGAACAAGTCCGGACAAAAGCCGTTAAAAAAGCCCTCGAATATTTATGGCGCGAGATCCGGTAAACGAAACCCTGCGGACCTTTCTTGCCCTTCCTCTTGCGGAAAATTTTCAATCTAAAATTGAAAGCTGCACAAAAGCTTTAAAACCCTGCGCCAACGGCATCAAATGGGTGGCCCCTGAACAGGTTCATGTTACATTGCATTTTTTTGGGGAGACATCCCCTGATGAACTCCGAACCATTCAGGATCAAGTGGCATCCGTCACCCAGCACTACAGCGCTCTGAAACTCGGGCTTGAAGGAATCGGATTTTTCCCTAATCCGGCAAAGCCACGAGTGATCTGGATCGGCGTTTCCGGAGACGTTGCGCAGCTTGCGCAGATGCAGCGTGAAATTGAACACAATCTTAAGGGTTCTGGATTTACGGTTGAAGACCGGGGCTTTAAGGCGCATGCGACGATCGGCCGGGTAAAAAGGCAAGGGCCGGAGATTCAAAAGCTGGTACAAAAGATTGAAAATCAAAAAGCCGCCGGTCTGAAAACAGAGCTTCGCATTTTTGAGCAACTTGTGCTTTTTAAAAGTTTACTGACCCCGCAGGGGCCCCATTATGAAGTTGTCCAAACCTTTCATTTATCCTCAAAGCCGTAAACTGCGTCGTGAAGAATTACACAGCGTCTATCAAGCGCTTCGAAAGGCGTTTGGACACCAACACTGGTGGCCCGGCGAAACACCCTTTGAGGTGATTGTGGGCGCTATTCTGACCCAGAATACGGCCTGGACGAATGTTGAAAAAGCCATTATAAATCTAAAAGAAAATGGAAAGTTGAATCCCGAATCGCTCCGGCGAATTGCTGAACGTGGTCTGGCGAAACTCATTCGACCCGCGGGTTACTTCAATGTCAAAGCCAACCGCTTAAAGCATTTTATCCGGTTCCTGTATTCCGAATACCAAGGCAGAGTGGAGCGCTTGCGTGCTGAAAGGGGGGATGCTCTGCGGCAAAAGCTTCTTGCGGTTAAGGGGATAGGGCCCGAAACGGCAGATTCCATTCTTCTGTATGCGGCCCAAAAGCCTTATTTTGTGATAGATGCTTACACGAAGAGAGTTTTTGCGCGCCATCGCCTTTTGCCGCGTAGGCATTCTTATGACGCTTGGCAGCGCTTGTTTCAGAAAGCGCTGCCGGCCAGCGTGTCTTTATACAATGATTTTCACGCTCAAATCGTTGCTGTCGGGAAGCGCTACTGCCGGACTCAGCCGGACTGCGCGAACTGCCCATTGCACCCCTTTCTCTCATGATGAAATTAGATTTCAGTTTTAACCGCTTATGCCGTAATGAATAACGATCAATGAACAAGACTCTTAAAGGCCAATCCGGTTTTACATTTATTGAATTTCTCATTGTCTTAGTTATTCTTTCACTCCTGGCCTATATTGCTTTCCCAAATCTCTTACGCACGTATATGAGTGAGAATGAAAAGTCGATTAAAATCGCTCTCCGCGCATTTAATATTGCCAATGATGCCTACCGGAAATCACAGATTCCTCCGAACTATGCGGCGAATATTGAAGAGCTTATCAGGCCAAAGGCAGGCCCGAGCTATTTGGATTCATCGTGGAAATCATCAAACCGGCACGGTTTCACGCTCGCATATACCGGAGGAGGGAAGGACAAACCGGACAGTTACTCCCTTTCAGCGGTTCCAACTCTCCCGAAGCGCACCGCGAAAAATTCATATTGTATTGATCAAAAGGGGGGCTTGATGACCTCCCTGGATGCTGCCGTACCGCTGTCGGGGAACGCGGACGGGTGTGCCGGGGGATCGCCCGTGGTAGGGTAAGCTTTTTTGCTTGGTCTGTAGGGGGAGATAGTCTAAGATAGCAGCTTTAAATCGGCTTTATTGAGTAAGCAAGTTATAGGCAGGTCCATTGTTAACAAGTTTTGAACCGAAGTCTATTTTGGATAGAAGGCTTAAATGGAAGCATGGCGAAAACACAGGATCTTTAAGTTGATGGGACATCCGATTGAGGTGCCTAACCCGGTTTTCTCATTGATTTTTTGTCTTAATGAGAAAACCGCTTTGGGCGCATTGATTTGCACCCAAAGTTTTGCGCGCTGTTTTTATAGCGCGCAAAAGATAAGTCCTTTTGCGAAAATAAAGCAAATTGTTTTCGCAAAAGCTCTTCGAGCGCATTTCTTATCATTGGGATGAGAAATGTGGGCTAAGACTTATCCCGTGTTTTCGGGTATGTCAGGAAAAGTTGCGGTTGTTAATGATAAAACTTCGTTCAGAAGAATGAAGATAAGGATTTAGGGCGTAAAGCGCCTAATCGGCTTGGACATGAAACAGCGGGCACTGGCCAGTGGTAGGCAATGTTTGCTGATGTCCTTTTCAGATAACAGCCTTTCTTAAGAGACTTTTCTGATTTTTTCTATTTGAGCCTATCCTGCAGGAATTAAAATGCTAGAAAGGATAGGTTTACCATGAAACGCGAAATACTCATCAGCCATGACGCTAACGAGAAACGTGTGGCGATCCTCGAAGACCAGCGTCTCGAGGAATTCTATATCGAACGTTCCGATACCCACCGCATGTTTGGCAATATCTATAAGGGCAAAGTGAAGTCGGTGATCCCTGGCATGGGAGCCGCCTTTATTGATTTAGGGACCAAAAAAGACGGGTTCCTTTATGTAACCGATGCTCTAAAGTCTCCCCTGGATCTCGACGCTGAATTTGAAGAGTCTCCGGTCAAAACAGAGGAAAAGCGGCGTGAACGATTTAAATCCATTGAAGAAGTTTTAAAAGTCGGACAAGAACTGATTGTCCAGATCGTTAAAGAGCCCATCCGCAATAAAGGGCCCCGGTTAACCACTCATTTCTCGCTGCCTGCCCGCTTTCTTGTAATGATTCCAGGGGAAGAAAAAGTCGGGGTTTCCCGGCGGATTGAAGACCGTCACGAGCGCGATCGGATCCGGCAGATTTGCCGGGAGCTAGAAATTCCCAAAGGCGTAGGATTTATCGTCCGTACCGCAGCCGAAGGCAAAAGCGCCAAGGAGCTAAGCCGGGACATCCGTTATTTGATACGTTTGTGGAAAAAGATTCATGCCTCAATTACCGAAAAGCGCGCTCCAAGCTTGATTCACCAGGAATTGGATCTTGTCGAGCGTGTCATCCGGGATCATCTCACGGATGATACGGACAAAATCGTGGTGGATAGTAATGAAATGTATAAAAAGGTGGAACGTTTTCTCGGCCTTTACCTGCCGGGTCAAGAGATCAAATTTGAGTTCCATCGCGGAGAACCGCTTTTTGAAAAGTACAATATTGAAAAGGAAATTGAGAAGACTTTTCAAAAAACTGTCTACTTGAAATCAGGCGGTCACATTGTGATTGAACAGACCGAAGGTTTGGTCGCTATTGACGTAAATACCGGTAAGTTCACGGGGCATAAAAATCTCGAAGAAACGGTCTATAAGACCAATATGGAAGCGTGCTGGGAAGTGGCGCGGCAGCTCCGGCTTCGTGACGTTGGGGGGATTGTGATCATTGACTTTATTGATATGGAAAAAGCGGAACACCGGCGCAATCTTTTCCGATCGTTTAAGGATGCCGTGCGGCGCGATCGAGCGAAGACAAATATTCTTCAGATGTCGGAACTAGGTCTGGTGGAGATGACGCGTCAACGCGTTCGCCCGTCGCTTGAAAGCGCTGTTTATCACAGCTGCCCTTATTGCGAAGGGAAGGGCACTGTCAAATCCGCGACCACGATGGCAATCCAAACTATAAAAGACCTCCGCAAGACAATCGGACAGTCGCACAGCCGTATTGTGAATGCGTATGTTCATGCCGAGGTTGCCAAGCGCTTACTTGATCAGGAGCGAAAAGCCATTCAGCATTTGGAGCATACGGCCCGCAGCCGTATTTTTATTTTTTCGGATCCGACAATCCATATGGAAGATGTCAACATCACAATCGTTAAGTAACGGAGCAAACCCAGCGAATCATCGTTACTCAGCGGGAAGGGACGGCCGATCGTGACTCTTTTAAATGTTGTAGCCGGTGTTGCGATCCTCTTATATGTGCTGGTGGGTGCCGTGATTTTACTCCTATGGCAGCGTTTGGGCCGGAACGATCGAAGGCAAGAAGCCGCTCCAAACGTCATGGCAGAACTTCAGCGGGAACTGGGCACCCTTCGCTCCTCGATTCAGGACCAGATATTGCAGCTATCCGGTCAAATGAACACGCACCTTGAACGCAATACGCGTTTCTTGCAAGAAAGCCACGAACAGTACAGCCGCACAGTCGGACAGGTTCAGCACCGGCTTGGGGAACTGCAAGAAGTCACGCGGTCGATGCTCACCATCGGCAAGGACATCTCCTCTCTCCAGAACATCCTCAAAGCCCCCAAACTCCGCGGCGGGTTGGGGGAGTTATTCTTGGGCGAATTATTGCGCCAGATTCTTCCGGAAGATCATTTTTCGCTTCAATACACGTTCCGCGACGGACGCAAAGTCGACGCGGTCATCTTTTTAGGCCAGGGTATGATCCCCGTGGATGCAAAATTCCCGCTGGAGAACTTTCAGAGAATTTTAGAGGCCTCGGGTGAAGAGGCGGTAAAACAGGCACGGAAAAGTTTTGTCTCTGACGTTAAAAAGCATATCGATGACATTGCCTCCAAATATATCCTACCCGAAGAAGGGACGTTTGAGTTTGCGCTCATGTACATCCCGGCCGAAAATATTTATTACGAAACAATCATTAAGGAGGACTACCAGGCGGAAAGCATTTCCTCGTATGCCCTGAGAGAGAAGGTTATCCCTGTGTCACCCAATAGCTTTTACGCTTATCTTCAGGCGATTGTGCGAGGCCTGAAGGGACTGCGCATTGAGCGTTCAGCCCAGATTATCCTTGAAAGTTTGGGCCAGCTCGCGACTGATTTTAAGAAATCATTTGATGAATTTGAGAAAGTCGGGAGCCATTTGTCCAACGCGAAATCCGCGTATGACAAGACCCTGCGGCGATTTGAGCGGTTTCATGACCGATTATCGGCGATTGAGGCGGCGCCTACTCCTGCCCTTGCGGCCAAAGAGCCTCAGGAAGTCGGCCAGCCCTCTGAGTTGCCGAAAGTGAAAGAGGATTAACACACAGGGAGGCAGCTATGAAGAAAAAAGCTAAGAAAAACGGCAGAACAAATCTTCCGAAAAAGAAATCGCTCTCGAAAAGGAAATCGGTCCCTAAAAAATCGAAAAAGCCTGTAGCCCGTAAATTCGCCAAGCCTAAGGCTAAAAAAGTTGCACGAAAGAAAGCGCCCAAGACGCCCAAAATAGAAGGACTCTTGCTGGGGCGAATCCAGCATTACTTTCCTCACGTCAATGCCGCGGCACTCAAGATCAAAAAGGGGAGTTTGCAGGTGGGGGATCAATTACGTTTTAAGGGGCATACAACGGATTTCACGCAGGTTGTCGAATCCCTTCAAATTGATCATGCCTCGGTCCAAAAAGTCCGGGTCGGGGACGACGTGGGCATTCAAGTCAAAGAACGGGTTCGCGAGCATGACGCGGTTTATAAAATCTCTTGAGGTGTTATGGGGCATGATTATTTGCGGGTATTTAAAGAGTTGAATATCGAAGATGTCAAAAAGCATCTTATTATCTGGGGTGATTTAACTTCCGATTGCGCTTCCTGCCGCAAGCTTGGGATTAACGCGTTTTCGGCAACGCACTGTCCGGAATGCGGCATCGAATTTAAATATGTGACAAGCCGGCGCCTTGATCAACATCCCGGTGAGCGTTTTCACCTTGTCCGGCGGATGCATGAAAAACGGCCGGATTTGCTCTTCATCGACTATACGGATTACACCAAGCTTTTAGGGCAAAAGCAGGCGAGGGATTTTTTTGGCTAAGCATTCGCGGGATATCGGACTGCTGGCCGGCTTAGTCTACTTTACGCAGGGCGCACTCGGGATTACAGGGATTGCGCTTCCTCTTTTCTTAAGAGACCTCAATTGGCAGGTTTCAGAAATTACAACCGTGGCCTCCATTGCCGCCATTCCGTGGACTCTTAAAATCCTTTACGGGTTGTTGTCCGATTGCTTTCCCTTATTTGGCTACCGACGCAAGTCTTACCTGATGCTTTTCGCCTGCTTTTCCGCGCTGGGCTGGCTTCTTTTGGTGCTTTTGCCCTCTGATAAAAAGTGGATTCTGTTATCGCTCCTTTTTGCCAATTTGGGATTCGCTGCGACCGATGTCATTACGGACGGGCTCATCGTTGAGCACTCCCGGGGGATGAGCAGCCATTTGTATCAAAGCATTGCCTGGGGAACGCGAAGCCTGGGGGCAATTATCAGTGGAATCACCGGCGGCTGGTTAGCTGAACATTGGCCGGCAAAGGATGTGTTCCTGATCACGGTTTTTTTGCCGCTACCAGTCCTGTTGTTTGCGTCAAGATTGGTGGAAAAAAGAATGGAACGGGGTCCTTTTCATTCGGTTCTGGAGCCGCTTAAGCGGTGCGTCTCGATATTGATGCTTCCAAACATACGATGGTTTCTTCTTCTGCTTTTCATTGCCACATTGTCTTCGTCTTTCGGGGTCCCGTTTTTTTTCCACATGAAGGAATCCCTTGGCTTTAAAGAAACCTTTTTAGGGGCGCTCGTGAGCCTGGGCTGGACGGGAGCTGTGATCGCAAGCGTTGTTTACGGAAAATGGTTAAGCAAAATCTCACCGAAAGTGACTCTAAGGATTGCGATTGCCTTAAATAGCGTGAATATATTGAGTACGCTTTTAATTTCAGATACTCAAAGCGCCTTTTTTATCATATTTATAGGAGGCATGATGAGTTGTTTTACACTTTTGCCCATTATGTCTTTCTCTGCGATGCTGACACACCATTCCGGCGTCGAGGGTTCTCTATTTGCTGTTTTGATGAGCATCTTTAACCTGGGGCAAATTTTGTTCGGCTTTTTGGGAGGCAAGCTCTATCCCTACACAGGGCTTTATCCTTTAATCTGGGTGACCGGCATTCTTAGCCTTTTGGGGTTGTTGGTGGTTGAGAGGCTTCAGTTCACGCTTCCACCGCACAGTGAGGAAGCGACAGGAACGGCTGCATGAACTTAAATGATGGGGCGGGTGCTCTTGCCTTTTCAGTGGCGAAGCGACTTAAAAGTAAGGGGCATCTCGTTTATTTTGCCGGGGGCTGCGTCCGGGATGACGTGATGCAAAAAACGCCTCAGGATTTTGATCTTGCGACGACAGCGACTCCTGATCAGGTTGAAGCGCTTTTTCCCAAGACGATCCCTGTGGGCAAGCAGTTTGGGGTCATTCTGGTGGTGGAGGGGGATAAGCCGTTTGAAGTGGCGACCTTTAGAGGGGAGGGGGCTTATTACGACGGACGGCACCCTTCGGAGGTCTTTTTCACGTCTCCGGAACGCGATGCTTTACGTCGTGATTTTACGGTAAATGGCCTTTTTTTTGACCCTTTTGAGGGGAAAATTATTGATTATGTCAGTGGGGTCGAGGATATCCGGCGAAAAATCATTCGTGCAATCGGTACCCCTGAGGAACGCTTTGAAGAAGATAAACTGCGGCTTTTAAGGGCGATCCGCTTTGCGTCCACGTTTGGGTTTGAAATCGATCCGGGAACCTGGAATGCCATTTGCGCAAAATCACCCCAAATCAGTGACGTAAGCCCGGAACGGATCCGCGAAGAACTGATCAAGATCCTTTGCCGGCCGGGTGCGGCCAGGGCTTTTGATCTATTGTCGCAATCCGGCCTCATGAAAGAAATCCTGCCCGAGATTGAGCGCATGAAAGGGGTCATGCAGCAGCCGGATTTTCATCCGGAAGGAGATGTTTTTATCCATACGCGGCTTTTGCTTGAGAAATTGGAGCATCCTTCCTTGACGCTGGCATTCGGAGCTTTGTTCCACGACGTGGGCAAACCGCCGACATTCGCCATACGGGACGGCCGGATCAAGTTTTATGAGCACGCGCCAATCGGTGCGGATATGACCCGCCAGATTATGCGGCGCTTAAGATTTTCTAACGACGAAATTGAATCGGTCAGCGCTTGCGTTGAAAATCATATGAAGTTTGCGGATGTCCAGAAAATGCGATCGGGAAAACTTAAGCGTTTTCTGGTGCGCCCCACGTTCCTTGAAGAGCTTGAACTTCACCGGATTGATTGCCAGTCAAGCCACGGGATGCTGGATAATTACTATTTCCTTCAGGAGAAGTTAAAGGAATATGCGGCTGAGGAATTAAAGCCCAAGCCTTTTATCAGCGGTCATGAGCTCATCCAGGCGGGAATGAAACCCGGGCCCGCGATGAAGCCTCTCCTTGAGGAGCTTTATGAACTTCAGCTTGAGGGCCAGTTTAAAGACCGTGAAGCGGCCTTGCAATACATCCGGAACCGGATTTCCTCATCTTAAAAAGCGGTAACAATCATGCGCCTTTTTCTTACGTTGTCCCTGGTTCTTCTTGTCGTTCTGATCGGGTTAGGCAGTATTTTTATCCTGCAATTTGATCCCAACCAGTTCCGTCCTGATTTAGAGTCCTATTGTGAAAGGATCCTCGGGGTTGAATCCCGGCTGGGGGATATCTCGATCGAATGGGGATTTTCCCTGAAACTTCGAATCAAGTTTGTCGAATTCCGGGATCCCTCCAAGCAGACGCTTTTACTTAAAGCAAATCAGCTTACCATTCGCATGAATTGGATTCGATTTTTACAGCGTTCTATTCTTATTCAATCGGTGAGTGCAGAGCGTCCCGAGATCTTTCTTTTCCGCGAAAAAGACGGGTCGTGGGCATGGCCCCGGAGTATGCTGCCCAAGGCAAAAACGCCTGACCAGGATCACGGAAAAAGAACCCCGTGGGCAACTGAATTTGAGTCACCCCGCGTCCAAATCCAAGAAGGGACTGTGCATTTTCACGATGAGTCTTTTAATCCTCCATTCTCACTGGATGCCGAACAAGTGACGGTCAGCGTGGCGCGTTCTAAATCCATCGCGTTGATTCAGGCTGACATTGCCGCAAGTTTGTACGGCGCCGCCAAATCAAACACCTTTCTCACGCTCCACTTTGATCCGTCAGAAGATCAATTAAACTTTAAACTGCATTACGCCCGCGATATTTTTAATGCCGATGGGCAAATCCGCTCTGTTTCAAAAACTCCGAGAATTGAAATCCGAATGGCCTGGCGGGGACTTGATTTGCTTTCGATCGTTCCTCCCGAGCGGAAAAATAAGCCGTATATTACAGGGCAATTCAACGCGGAGATGGAAGGTGTCGGGACAGGCTGGACTTGGCATAGCCTGAAGCAGTCTTTCGCCGGCAAGGGCGTGGTGGAAATCCGATTGGGGAGTTTTGTGAACGTGAACCTTCTTAAGGAATTGCTGCGGAGCATGGCGGAGCTCCCGCAGCTAAAATCCTTGCGGCGTTTTGAAATTCCTCAAGATTTTATCAGTCCGCTTGAGGGGCACGACACCCCCTTTGATGTTTTGCAGGGCGTCCTGCGGGGTGGACAAGGGGAGATCGAAGTAAGCGAGTTGAGGCTTAAGCAGCCTCAGTATCTCGTGGAGGGTTCGGGAAATTACAGTTTCAGTGAAAAAACAGGCCGCTTTAACGCAAAATTGGTGATTCTTGAAGAATTGAGTCAATTTTTACTTGAACGCACGGATGCCCTTGAGGCTATCAAAAATCCACAAGGTCGCCTTGTTATTCCAGTTACTTATGAAGGCATTCTGCCTGACGCCGCCGTGAAGCCCGACATGCGATACCTGGTCGAAAAACTGCGGAAAAAAGGCTCTACCGAGGAGGAAGAAGATGAGGAAAAAGACGAAGACTAAAAGCAAAAAAGCCTTGTTGACCGTTTTTGGGAAGGATCGTCCAGGCATTATCGCGGAAGTCACGGGCGTTTTGTTCGAATCCAAGTGCAATCTGGAAGATGTTAGCATGACGATTCTGGAGGGGGAGTTTGCCATGATGCTGATCCTCTCCTTTGTTTCAAAGACTCATCACGAAATTGAAACGCGTCTGAACCGCCTGCGGTCTAAATGGAACCTTGTCTTTTTCTGGAAGGAAATCGATACCCAGCTTCACCGCGGCGAAAAACATACGCAAGGCTCAACCACGTATTTAATTAACGCGATTGGCAGGGACCGCACGGGTATTGTTTATCAGATCAGTAAATTACTGGCTGATTTTCGCCTGAATATCACGGACTTGAACAGCAAAATTCTTGGGCGAGGCTCAAAAGCCCTTTATGCGATGATGCTTGAAGCCGATATGCCGCCTCGCTTCAACCTGAGCCCTTTTCGGCGTGCCCTCGACCGTTTATCCAGGAAGCTTAAAGTTGAGATCCAGATAAAACCTCTCGAGCCTATCGAGTTTTAAGGTTTACTATGTCGATTGCAAAAATTCGGCTTTTCCCAGACGGCGTCCTGCGCAAAAAATCCGACACCATACGTGCCTTTAACCACGAGGTGTCCAGGATTTTTCAGGTCTTAGAAAAAACAATGGAATCTCAGGCCTCGGGGATCGGGATTGCGGCGCCTCAAATTGGGATCCTTAAGCGCCTAGCCGTGGTGGATGTTTCAAGCCGAGTTCCTGATGCCAAGCGGCTTTATCTCGTGAACCCGGAGATCCTGGACACAAAAAACCCTGTGCTCAGCCGCGAGGGGTGCATGAGCCTGCCTGAGTACACAGCTCCATTAAAGCGTTTTGACTGGGTGCGTGTGAGGTGGCAGGATCCGCAAGGAAAGCTATGTGAGAAGACCGCGACCGGCATTGAGGCGATTTGCATTCAGCATGAAGTGGATCATTTAAACGGCATTCTTTTCTTTGACCGCGTGGCGGCATTAAAAACCGACATGATTCCGAGGCGGTTTTCCACCCGCTAGGGAGGATTTTTCCCCCTCACGGAACGTCCTATAATGTATGTTATGTAAAGTAATCCTTAGGGTAATTCAATCTGTTACTGACAGGCACCCGTGACGTGCTTACGAGAGGTTTTGAAGCACAACCTCATTGACTCGCTTGCCATCTGCGCGTCCGCGGACTTTGGGCATAAGCACCTGCATAACCTTCCCTAATTCTGCTTTGGTCTTTGCCTGGCTGGTCTGAATGGCTTCGTGAACCAGGGCGTGCAGCTCTGAATCGGATAAGGGCTTTGGCATATACTTTTCGAGGATTTCGATTTCCCTATTCTCTTTATCAGCTAATTCCGGGCGTCCGCCCTTTATATAGCTCTCAGCACTCTCGCGCCGCTGTTTGACTTGCTTCTGGAGAATGTCAATTACTTCGTTATCAGTTAAAGCGTCCCTTTTCTTTTCAATCATAAAATTGGTCATAGCCGCTTTCACGAGGCGAAGAGTTGAAAGCGTCTCCGCCTTTTGAGCTTTAAGTGCGGCTTTTAAATCCTGTTCAAGCGTTTCAAGTAAGCTGGCCATGTTTACTCCAGTTTGTAGGTTTGTCTTTTTACCAATCTTTTGCGGGTGGTACCTGGTTCGGGTCCGTTGGTGGGCGGCGGAGATCCTGAAGATCCTTCTCCGAAGCTTTCAACGCATCCAAAACCCTTAGGGCGCTCTCCATCGTCATCTGTCCCTGAAGAGGCTGAGGGCTCGGTCCCTGGCGTTTCTCCTCCTCGCCAGGCTGCGGTTCTTCTTTTTGCTCGGGGCCCTGCTGGGGTTCTTCTTGCTGCTGATCCTTCTGATCTTGCTGCTGTTGTTGCTGCTCTTTTTGTTGCTCCCCCTGTTCCTGCTTATCCTGCTTGTCTTGCTGGGATTGCTGGTCCTGTTGCTCTTGCTCTTCTTTGCCTTGTTTTTGATCCTGCTGTTCGCCCTGTTTTTGTTGTTGATCCTGTTGCTGTTGGTCCTGCTTTTGTTGGTCTTGCTGTTGTTGCTGTTGATCCTGCTGCTGTTGACCCTGCTGCTGTTGATCCTGTTGCTGTTGATCCTGTTGCTGTTGATCTTGTTGCTGTTGATCTTGTTGCTGCTGTTGTTGGTTCGGTTGTTGATTTTGCTGCTGTTGCTGGTTTTGCTGCTGATTCTGTTGTTGCTTGTCGTTTTTGCGGTCTTCGTTTTTTTTGTCAAAACTACTTTTCTGCTTTTGCAGAAATTCCAAATTGTATTTAGCGTCCGTATCTTTGGGGTTGAGTTCAAGAGCCTGCTGATACGATTCAATCGCACGCTCGAAATTCCCCAATCGGTACTGAGTATTTCCAAAATTATAAAGGGCATTGGCTTTAAGGGTGGTGTCTTTAGCCGTGGCAATCGCCTTTTCAAGCTGCTTGGCTGCTTCCTGATAAGAATCCACCTGATAAAGTGTGGCGGCCAGGTTGTATCGGATGGTAGGATCCTCGGGGCGCCCGACCTGCGCCTTCTGGTAAGATTCCACAGCCGATTGATATTTCTTTTCTTTATAGAAGGCATTTCCCTTTTCATTGAGGGCAGTAGGACTTTCAAGAAACCCGCTGAAAAGGAAAAATCCCAGGATAGCCAAAACAGCCTGCGGCTTTGGTTTTACGGTTTTCTTAATCAACATTTCGAGTATAAGGAACAAAAAGGCGAGAAAGATAAAAAGCTGGTAATGGTCCTCTTTATCGCTAATGAGTCGTTCTTTAAACTGCTTTTGACCTAAGGTCTCAAGGTGCCGCAACACAAGATCTACCTCCTGCTCACCGGGGGTACTTGGAAGGTAAAGCGCCCCGCTTTCCGCGGCAATTTTTTCCAACAACGGCTGGTTCAGCCGCGTGACGACGAGCTGGCCGGCACGGTCTTTCTTAAAACCGTTTTGGCGGCCGGTCTCATCCCTTAGCGGGATCGGCCCCCCCTCTCGCGTGCCTACCCCAATAGAGTATATACGAATATTAGCTTTCTTGACTTCCTCCAGGGCCTGCTCCATCCCCCCTTCGTGGTCTTCGCCGTCCGTAAAGAGCACAATCGCCTTATATTTGAGCTCTTCCGGCGGAAACGACCGAATGGCAAGGCGCAGGGCGTGATTAAGCGAGGTTCCGGGATCCGGAATATACCCGACTTTCATGGCATCAAGAAACAACAGGAATGCGGCATAATCCAGGGTGAGAGGGGTTTGGAGAAAGCTTGATCCTGCAAAAGCAACCATCCCCACGCGATCTCCTTTAAGCTTTTTTAAAAACGTTTTGATTTCACGTTTTGACTTTTCAAGCCGGGTGGGGCGAATGTCTTCGGCGAGCATGCTCAAGGAAGTATCCAACAAGAAAACAAGATCCACGCCCTTTCGTGTAATCTTTTTGTTCTGTTCTCCCCATTGAGGACGCGCAAGCGCCAGGGTCGAAAATATAAAGACGAGCGTCAGGCAGATAAGATGTTTTTTGATTTCGGAAGGATTATAGTTTGAAATCAGTTTGGAGCGAATGGTTCCGGGATCTCCGAATCGCTTTAACCTCGCCTGGCGCATGCGTGCTGAAACCCAAAAAATAAAAAAAAGTAACGGAATGATCCAAAGTAAAAAAAATGCCTCAGGATGATAAAATTGCATCACGGCACCTTCAAAAGATACGTTCGGCTCAAGAGCACTTCAAATAAAAGAATCGCCAGTGCAGGCAGTAGAAAATACCAGAATAGCGGTTCGTAGCTGCGGTATTCCTTCACCTTCACTTCCGTGGTCTCAAGCTTGTTAATTTTTTCGTAAATTTCAGCCAGGGACTTCGGATCCCGCGCACGGAAAAAGAGTCCCCCGGTAATATCCGCAATGCGTTTCAGGGTCGTTTCGTCAATCGCCACTTCCGCCTGAACATAGCGTTTGCCAAATAAGGGGTCATTGACGGGAAATGGCACAAGCCCCCCCTTGCCCACCGCGATCGTATACACTTTGACACTAAACGTCTTGGCCAGCTCAGCCGCCGTAACCGGATCAATATTACCTGAGTTATTTTCACCATCGGTAATCAAAATAATGACCTTGCTCTTGGCATCGCTATCGCGCAAGCGGTTAACGGCCTGGGCAAGTCCCAGTCCAATCGCAGTGCCGTCGGCAATCATTCCGGTTTCAAGCTGATCTAGGAGCGTCGTCAGGACTTCATAATCCAAGGTCAAAGGGCATTGGGTGAAAGCTTTTCGTGCGAAAACGACAAGGCCGATCCGGTCATTCTCACGGCCACGGATAAACTTAATGGCCTCTTGCTTAGCGACCACAAGGCGATTTTCCGGCTTAAAATCTTCGGCCAGCATCGAACCTGAAAGGTCCAAGGCAATGACAATATCCACTCCTTTAGTCTGGTATTCCTTTTCGGCCGTAACCTTCTCCGGACGAGCTAACGCAATCACCAGAAGTGTAAAAACAAGCACGCGCAAATACGGCAGAAAGTGATAAGAAATAATTTTAAAGGACCAAGGATGCGTTCCAAAAGAATCCAAAGACGAAAAACCAAGAAAGGCGCGGCTTCTTTTCTTTGAGAGCAACAATAGAAACGGCAGCATAAGCAAAAGGAGAAAAAAAAGAGGATGCTTAAACTCCACCCGGCACCTCCTTTGGAGCTGCTTCCTCGACAATTTCTTTTGACTTCCGATTGATCTCAAGGATCTCTTTGGGTTCCGGCTTCCATTTGGCAAATTTTGCAAGGTCTGCGGCCTGCAGCACTTCATTTATCTTTTCAAGAAGGGCCGGATTGATCTCTTTTTGCGCCAGGACGAGCATTGTCTCAAACGTGGTCAGTTCAACGGCTAAGATGCCAAAGCGTTTCTCAAAATAAACACGCAAGACCTCGGATAACCGAAGGTAATAGTCTTTGACTTTGCCCTTGCGCAGTAAATCAGAATCAAAAAGCCGGCTTAAATGCAAAAGCGCTTCTTCTTCGGGAGTCAGAACCCTTTCTTGCGTCAGGGCAGCAAGCGGGTTTCGACGCATCCGGCTGATAAGAAAAATAGCCAGGCCGGCCAGGAGCAATGCCGCAATCATAATAACAACAGGCTGGAAAAAGTTTTGAGCAATCGACAAAACGGATTTAATGCCGCGAATATCCATTTTTTCTTCACCCGCCGCAACGCTCTGGACCGTTAAATAAATACGGCTTGTTTCAATGGTTTGGGGCGGATTGTCCCCGATGCGGTACTCCATTTTAATCGGGGCCAGGATAAACTCGCCCAGGCGGAAGGTGGTTAATGTCATTTTCCTTCCTTCAATAAGCGTCCCTTCCTGCTCCTGCTTGAACTCATCAATTTTTTTGATTTTAAAAATATCCTCGGGCGGAGCCGGGATCGCGGAAAGAAGCTGGACCGTGGGAGACCGCTTAATTGTCACGGTATATTGCACCGGATCGCCAATGGTGATAAAGGCCTTATCCAGTTCCGCTTTGACAGAAATAGACGGTTTGTCGTCAACGGCTTGGCATAATGCGGGACCTAAAAGGAGAATACAAAGGGCAACAACGTTGTTGATTTTCATAACCGCTGCTCGCGAATCTTGAAAAATTTCATCAGCGGTTCGATGTACGATTCCTCAGCCATAATGCTGATTTTATCTACGCCGAGCGTCTTAAAGAGCCGGTCCAGTTTTTCATTGCGCTCTTTGGCTTTCTCCTGAAAAGCCTTCCGCAGCGCGGCATTTGAAAAATCCGCTAAGAGCGTTTTTCCGGTTTCCCGGTCCTCAAGCTCGATCAAACCAATCCCGGGAATATCCTGCTCACGCTGGTCCTTAAGGTGAATCGCAATCACATCGTGGCGGCGGCTAAGAATTTTAAGGGCTTTTTCAAACCCCTGATCCATAAAGTCGGAAATGAGAAAGATAACGGCAGTCCGTGTCAGGATGCGGTGAAGGTATTCCAGAGACGCTTTTAACTGGGTTTTTTTTCCTTGCGGTTTGTAGTAAAGAATTTCCCGCACCACCCGGAGCACATGCATTCTTCCCTTTTTGACAGGAATCGACTTTTCAACCCGGTCCGTGACAATGATAAGCCCTGTTTTATCATGATTTTTGACGGCTGAAAAAGCCAGCAGAGCCGTGATTTCCGCGGCCACTTCGGATTTAAGCCGGGCCCCGGATCCAAAGTACTGGGAGCCTGACATATCCACGACAAAAATAACCGTCAGCTCCCGCTCCTCGACGAACTTCTTAACAAACGGATGCTGGGACCGGGCGGTCACGTTCCAGTCAATGGTCCGGATATCATCTCCCGGGACGTATTCCCGGACGTCAGCAAACTCAATGCCCTGCCCTTTAAAGACGGATTGATACTCTCCCCCGAAAAGGTCATTAACCAACCGGGTGGTGAGAATTTCAATATGCCGGACTTTTTTAAGAATTTCCTTCGGAATCATGGAACTTCGATTTGGTCAAAAATCTTCTTCACAATATCTTCGGAAGTCATATCCTCAGCTTCGGCTTCATAAGTCACCAAAACGCGGTGCCGTAACACATCCAGCCCGATTTGCTTGACATCATCCGGCGTGACGTAACCCCGGCCTCGCAAAAAGGCTTGGGCCTTGGCCGCAAGCGTGAGCATGATGCTTGCCCGCGGAGAAGCGCCGTAAGAAATCAAAGGCTTCAGACTTTCCAGGCGGTATTGGGCAGGTTCGCGTGTGGCAAAAACTAAATCCAAAATATAATCTTTGATTTTTTCATCCACATAAATCTGGTTCATGATCGCCCGGAGTTCATATATTTTCGCGGCATCAATCACGGGATTGATTTCAATTTCTCTTGCGACGGACATTCTCTCAAGGATTTCTTTTTCTTCCTTTTTATTGGGGTAAGTGACCACGAGTTTCAGCATGAACCGGTCCACCTGGGCTTCGGGCAAGGGATAAGTCCCTTCCTGCTCAATGGGGTTTTGGGTAGCAAGAACAAGGAATGGTTTTGGCAGAGGGAAAGTCGTTTCCCCAATCGTGACCTGCCGTTCCTGCATAGCCTCAAGCAATGCGCTTTGAACTTTCGAGGGGGCACGGTTGATTTCGTCCGCCAGGATAATATTGGCAAATATGGGCCCCTTTTTTGTCGTAAAATTCCCGTCCTTGGGGCTGTAAACCAGGGTCCCAATCAAATCCGCAGGCAGAAGATCCGGCGTAAATTGAATGCGTTGAAATTTGGTATTCACCGCGCGGGCAAGGGTTCGGACCGATAATGTTTTGGCAAGCCCCGGAACCCCTTCAATCAAAATATGACCGTCGGCCAGAAGCGCGATCAAGAGACGCTCCACAAGGTAATGCTGCCCCACAATCACCTTCCCGATCTCGCGTGTAAGCTCCTGAATCACGGCACTTGTTTCTTTGACTTTACTTGTTACTTCCTTGATTGCAACATCCATAAATTGACTCCTCCTTAAAGTTAAGGGTTTCCTACAACCTGTTTGCCTTCTATATAGTGAATAACTTCTTTTGTAAGCTGGTTGAATTCTCTTTCGCTCAGCGCGACGCCCGCAAATTTGGCTTCATGCAATTGATTGAAGAGTTTTTGAATACTGTCGCATTCAGAGCGGGGAATTTGGGATTCGCGTTTTAAATAATCCACCAGTTCCTCATCCATCATTTGTCCGGCTGTGATTTTATACTGCGCATGAATGAAATGCCGCAGAAGGGCACTTAGCTCATGAAGCAAATCCTTTTGGGATTTTTTACTATATTCCTCCGCGATTTTTTTAGCCGCTGTAACGGCCTGGTGCTGTTCACTGGAGTCATTCGGAGTTTTCGCCGCTTTTTTCGCGCGGCCGCGCCACAGAAGAAAGAAAACAGCAAGAATGACAGCGCCGCCCGCTCCTGCCGTGAGCAAGAGAAGCTGCAAAGAGGATAGCTTGAACGGCGGACGGGTAACCGTAATGAACTGTTCATCGACTGTAAAACTGCCGCCTTTTTGGTTGGCGGGATCTAAATAATGAATCACGAAACTGTCAATTTTCCCCTGCCCGATTCCTTGAGGTTTTAAGGTAATCAGAAAAGTTTTGCGCAGCCATTCCTCCCCGTTCTGGATAAATGTTTCCTGAGACTCGCCCTGTTGCTCCAGGATTAAAAAGTTGAGCCGGAGTTTGGGAAAAGCGAACGTGTACTGGGCTTCTTTTCGCGGCCACTCCACCTGAATACTCAGGGAGGTGGTCTCCTCAAGCGATACTTTTTGATTCGATAATACAACATCCAGCTTTGGTTCAGCCCAGAGTGAGGAGCAAAAACAAAGTAGAAATAAAGTGATTACCGGCAGGACCTGTCTAATAAACATAAGGTGTTATTCTATAGAGAGTTAAAGTACCAATCAATGATTTTCCCCAAATGAATTCAAACAAAAAAAGCACGGGAGACCTGTACCTCCCGTGCTTTCTTAAAATAGTCTCACTTTACTTTAAACGAAGGCTTATTTGGGCTTATCCTTGCCCTTCCCCTCTTCGTCAACCACTTCATAATCGGCATCCACAACCCCTTCTTCCTTTGGCTTAGCGCCACCGGCTGCTGCACCCTTTTCTGCTTGAGATTTCTTGGCCGCCTCTTCATAGATCTTCTGGGCCAGGGTATGGGAAGCCGTCGAAAGTTTCGTCGTGGCCTGCTGCATCTTTTCAGCGGAGTCGGAAGTGAGAGCCTCTTTAGCTTCTTTTAAAGCCTCTTCAACACTCTTTTTCTCGTCTTCCGAGATCTTATCCCCGTGCTCGCGCACGCTTTTCTCCGTTGCGTAGATAAGATTGTCGAGCTGATTCCGGCCGGTGACCGTTTCATGCCTTTTCTTGTCTTCCTCGGCATGCGATTGGGCCTCTTTGAGCAGCTTATCCACTTCGTCTTTTGAAAGACCTGAAGAAGATTCAATCCTGATCT
>Ga0247727_10002315_pt1 | contig 43850 bp, 35 predicted proteins | sample WisWelCaveWW1625_FD_202498 | JGI IMG/M metagenome (GOLD analysis project Ga0247727, IMG submission 202498) | Biofilm microbial communities from Wishing Well Cave, Virginia, United States - WW16-25 | ecosystem: Environmental > Aquatic > Deep subsurface > Groundwater > Cave microbial mat | place...
TGAGGTCCATCGCGAGGCCATCGAAGTAGGGATCTCCCAAGGCCGCAACGCCATGGCGATCTGGCAGGACCTGGTGGATATCCACGGCTTCGCCGGCGGCTATGGAAGCGTCAAGCGGTTCGTGCGCGCCGCTACTGCTTGCTGCGAAGGCCTTTCACAAGAAGAATGGCGCCCACCACAACGCTCGCTCCACACATGCCGAGCCAAGTTCCCCGAACCGTGGAATAGTTGCTAGTGCAAGAACGACGGCCAGAGCATGGATCCTTGAGAACTGCTGCGCCATAGGCCGCTTCGGCTACACCGCTACCAATGAGACCGATGCCGACCCATGTGAACACCTTGCCCTTGGTCGTTAATCCACCACTCGTGGACTTTGCGGGTGGCGTTGGATTTTGGCCAGACTGGGGAGGGGCCATCGCTAGGCCGGTCATGCTGCCGAATGTCACCCTGGACGGAAGCACTTTCGAACTTGCCAGCGCCGGAGAGGCCAGATTTGAGAACCTGACCTTGGCAAGCAGATTCTGATTCACGTAATCCCCCGCGAATGCAGGAGGAGTCGCGCCGAACAACATAACGGCGAGAAGGACCGCAATGCACTGAACCATGTTCTTCTCCTTTGAGCAACTTGACCCGGAATCTCCATTTTGAAATCCTGGGCTTACGGAGTATACCACTCTGGCCGGCCCGGCGCAAGCTGATTTTCGTATCAATAAACGACGGAGGTCCCTTAAGGAGGTTGCAGATGAATAGCTGGAAACAGCTCGTAGCTCTTCTTCTCGTGGGCTGCCTGGTTACCTTGCCCATGCAGGCCCGCAGTGCTTCGCAGGTTGGCGCGGTACGCCCGGATCCTGGGATCCTGGAGGGCGCTTCGGTGAAGGTGTCCCTCGTGGACGGCAAAACCCTCGAAGGCCTGGTGGAGGCGGCGGACGAGAACGGCTTCCTGTTGGCTTCCAAGGGCGCCCATTCCTCGACGCGAATCGAATACCACCAGGTGGCCAAAGTGCGGCTCCCGCGTCCCGTCTACCGCAGTTCCGTCGCGGACCCGGGCGCGGTCCGGCGGGTGGCGCTCACCCTTGGCATCGGCCACCACGTCCTGGCCAGAGTGGCTGCCGGTCCCACCTACCGCGGGCATATCCAGGCCATCGAGGCCGATCATCTGGCCTTGTTGCTGGACCACGACCACGGCGTAATGCAGGTGCCTTTCAGCGAAATACGGCATCTGGAGCAGAACCTCAGCCGAGGCGCAAAACTGGCAATCATTTTGGGAGCGGTCGGCGGCACGATCCTGATAATCGTTTTGTACGCCTGGGCTCTCAGCGACCTCCAAACGAGGTGAGCCGGCGGCCCAGCCAGCTTGCCGGGCTTGATCGGCTGCGGAACCTGACCCAGACGCTGCCGAAACGGTCCAGTTTTCGGTAGACGCGCGCACGTGGCTCAGCCCGCTCGGTGGTGTACTATGGCTACGCCAAACTGGAAAGGAGAATCTAGGAGAATCCTAATGATGCGTCCTGTTGCATTTATCGCAGTCATCGCCATCAAGGTGATTCTCGTGCCGCACGCCCGCGCCCAATTGAGATCCAAAGACAAGAGCGTGATCAAGAGTATGACTAAAGCCCAGTTCCAACTTCAGCCTCCCAATCTCTTCGTAGAGCGCGTCGCTGTCGGCTTCCCGCCCGTCCACGAATAGCTCCGGCAGCAGCTCCAGCGCGGACTTCCGTGCTAGCATGATCCGGTTACGGAGTGTAAGCCCGTGGCCCCCACCTGGTGACCGCTGACGGGCTCGGGCGTCGTGTACGCCCGCGATTACGGGGGCAGGGAACTCACGTTTGATTTCATCAGAGGACTGATCAAGGACAACCTGGTCTTCGTGGACCGCGAAACCGGGAGCATCTGGTCCCAATTGGAGGGGCAAGCCGTGAGCGGCAAACTCAAAGGCCAGCCCCTCCGCATGATCCCCTCCATCCAGACGACGTGGAAGTACTGGAGGGAGCTACATCCGGACACCGGGGTTCTGGTGGACCCAGGCCAAGAAGGCAGGACGTACTTCTACGGGAATTTCGTGCCCCTGCTGCCGCGGCGCGGCAAGCCGAAGGCAGCGCACGACACCAGCAAGCTCGGTCTCGGCCTCGCGGTCAACGGCCAGTCAATGTTCTTTCCGTTTCGCGAGCTGCGGCGGGCGAAAACGCCTCTCGAGATCCAGCTTGGCGGCGAAAGCATCACGGTTCATTACAAGAAGGAAGCGCTGACCGCCTGGGCGACCGGCGCGAAAGGCGAACTGCTGACCGCAGTGCTGGTCTACGAGCGGGGCTGGCTGAGATTCTTTCCGAAGAGCAAGACATTCCGGGCACGCTAGGCGCGCTGTCCGGCCCCGCCGAATCTCGTGACAATGGAGATCGGCAAGGAGACAGGGCCATGCTTATCGTGTCCGCGTCAAGCCGGAATCATCCGATCCGATCCGTCTAGTTTAGTTTGGACGGCGCATAATGCCTCCGTCTTCAATGTCCTGAGTCCGTCCTCGGTTGGCCGGTTTTCAGGTGACCCTCATTAGCCGGTTTGGGTGACCCCCTAGGGACACCATATCATGACCTCTCGCGGCGAGATACCTTGCAGTCCCGCAGAGGAGGGGGGGCCGGCAGCGCCGCCGTGGCGCTGGCTGCCTCTGCTCCGGCCCGGTCGGTTTCAGATCCGGATGGACAGCGTTATGCCAGCGAACAGCCAGCTATCGCGGACGCCCCTGGCTCCGAAGCCCGGCAGCCAGCCTGGACTCAGCTTCACCCGTGTCCACCGCGCGGTTGCTCCGAGCCCGATACGGCGGCTCTCTCCGAAAACGTAGAGCACCTGGATGATCCCGTAACGACCCCAGCCGTGGCGCGAGCTGCACGGGTTGCACAGTTCGCCGGTTTGGTTGACCTCGGTACTGCACATTGGTCACCCAACTCCCGCCCCCGCCCCCTGAAATCAGCAAACGCTGGTCAAACAGCGGGGCCACTCCCCTGGCGCCCAAAGGCAGCAGCAAAATCAGATCGGCGAGATCGTTCTCCCCGAACCGCGAGACGGATACCCTGCGCTTGCCGGTGACGTTGAGACCGAGATCGAAACCGGCATCGATCTGAACATACCGGATCGGGCGGTAGCCCAGGTGGGTTCCTCCGAGGAACACCGGTTTGAAGAGCCTCTGCCTGCTCCCGTCCGGGTTGCGCCAATACCACTGGCGCATCTCTCCCTGCGGGAACACCGCGCCGACGTTTTCGTCGATAGAGAACTTCCGATAACCCTCGGTGAGAGTCCCGACCACCGCGCGCGGGCTGGCTGGGGCCGGGCCCTCCGCGGGAGCGGGGGGCTGTTGGGGACTGGCAGGCGCCGGAGGCCGCTGGGGGTCGGGCGCGGGGTCCGCCGGCGTCGGAGCCGGGGCCGTCGCCGGCAGGGCCGGAGCCGCCGGTTTCGCCTCGGCGTCCGGGTTGAGGAGCAACGTCACCAGGTTGTCAGTCGCCGAGGAGGCTTTGAGCTCGATGATCTCCTCGGCCGTGAGGTGCATAGGCTTTCCGTGTTTCTTGACCACTGCCACGACGAGGTCTTCCGACACTCCCGCCCGCAACATCCGGACGATGTCCGCGGCGGTCAACTCGGCCCCCGCCGAGGGCGGGGTCTGTGCCGCGGCCAGCCCTACGCCCAAAACCAGCAGCATCGCCCAGGTGAAAGCCTGCGCCTTATGCCTGTCCATATGCTGGCCTCCTTTTGCGCCGGGCTTCACCCCGGCCCACGGAAATCACTTGGGCCGGCAGTCCGAGTAATACTTCCAATTCCACCATACCTCTGAACCCAGGATTTCCATTTTGACCTCCTGGCTTCAGTGATTATACATCCAACCCTCCGTTCGAACCGTTTTTCTCATTTTCTCATTTCTTTCAAGCAGGACCGCGCGCCGAGTTCGTCGGCAGGGACCGAGACCACGCGAAGGAAATGTGATCAAAGGCGACCTCTACCTGAGAACCACCATCCCCATGCGCTACACCGGGGCGGCTGGGGCCTGGGTGTTCCTGGACCCGAAAACGAACGCGGTGATCGGGTCGATTCCCCTGAGGCCATACTACGGCAATGACTGGGGCTTCATCAACTACCTGCGCGCCGCGATGGAGGAAATAACCGTGAAGCTCCAGGTTGAGATCATGGGCGGCGTGCTCAAGAAGAGGAGGTAACGGGTTGAGGCGCGAGGTTCTGGATCGGTGGAAGACGGGGGAGAGGTCCTGTTCCCTTCAGCGCCGGACTTCAGCGGCGAGGTGGAATTCCAGCATGGGTCGAAGAACCGAAGACCAATACTCCCAAGTGTGCCCACCCGGCCCGGTCGACCACTCGTGAGCGACGCCGAGCCGGTTGAAATTCTCGTGCAACGCCAGCATTCTGCCAAACAAGCGGTCGTCCTTCCCACAGGCCAGGAAGATTCTGGGCGCCGGACCGGGTTCCACCACCGTCTGCCTTCCTCTCCCCTGGGCGTCCAGTTTGCCCGCCGGCGGCGGCGCGGATGGCCAGAAGGTCCACTCCTTCTCGGCAAAACTGCTGAGGACGCTGACACTGCCAAAGCGGCCGCTATAGCGACGGGCCACGTCCAGAGACAGGTAACCACCGAAAGAGAAGCCCCCCAGGGACCAATGATCCCGCGAGAACGGCACCCGGTACTTTTGCGACACTACCCGGGAGGTTTCTTCCGCTACCAGGGTCAAGTAATTGGGAAACGGGAACTTCTCTCTATTCCGGCGGTAGAAATCGTCGAACCGGACATCGGGCAACACCACCACCGCCGGCCGCACTTTCTTTTGCTCCAGAAGCTCGGCGTAAATCTGGTCCACCTTCAACTCCGTCAACAGAAACTCCGGCCTGTCGAACCAGCCGTGGTTCAGGATGAAGACATCCCTCGGGGGCGGCTCCGTTTTCGGCAGCAGCGCCAGAAAGAACCGGGGCTCCTTCATCTCGTTGGAATAGAAGCGTACGCGGTCGACGGCCAGCTTCGCCCGTTCCGGCAGGGGTGTTGTTTCCACCTCGTCTCTGCGCAGGGGCGCGGTTTCCCAGGGTTCTTTGCGGAAGCGCTCGCAAGCCTTGAAGCCTCCGCCGATCAGTAAGACGCCGACCAAACAGACGCCACGGAGGGCCGACCAGGGCCGCCAGGTGGAACCCGCCAAGTCTTGGTCCGGGGGCTTCATAAGGCGCCTTTGCTTTCGAGCTTCCGGTGGATCGCCTGGTGGATCCTTTCCACTGTTTCCAGGTCATGCAGGCCGATTTCCCTGGGCGTGAACTCGACGGCGAATCGGCGCTCCAGGAAGTTGATCAGGCTGAGGACTCCGATCGAATCTATGAGTCCGCTGGTGATCAGAGGGGTGGTGTCTTGCAGGCTCTGGCTCAGTTCCCCCCCCAAATGGTTCTCGAAAATGTACTGGCGAACCGTCCCTTTGATATCCAGGTTCTTATCCGGCATGCCATTCTCTCAAAGCGGCATAATCGATCTTTCCCCGGCTTCCCTTGGGCATCACCTCGATGAAGACGATCTGGTCGGGCATCATGTACGACGGCAGGAACTGCGCGCAATGGGTCTTCATCTCCACTGGCGAGAGGACGTTCTGGGGCCGGCTCCGGACAAGGGCCGTAATGATGGTCCCCCGTTCCTGGTCGGCCGAGGAGATCACCGCCGCTTCCTGCACGCCCGGGTGTCGGCCCAGCGCGGCTTCGATCTCCCCCAGCTCGATGCGGAAGCCCCGCCGTTTCACCTGCCGGTCGAGCCTGCCCACGAAAGTATATTCTCCCCTGGAATCCTGCGAGACGCGGTCGCCGGTCCTGTAAAATCGCCCCCCCGCGGCATCGCCGCCCGAGACCTGAACAAAGGCCCTCTCCGTTTCTTCCGGACGGTTCCAGTATCCGTTCATCAGGGACTCCCCCCCCACCAGCAGCTCGCCGATCTGCCGTCCATCCTGGGCCTCCACGGTGGCGGGATCGAGCAACAGTTGGGCATAGGGACAGGGCCCACCTATGGGAACCGGACCGGAGGGGTCGAAATCCTCCGGCAGGCGGCACCAGGCGACCACGTTCGTTTCGGTCGGGCCATACAGGTTGCAGCACACGGCGTGAGGGACCGCCGCCTGGAGCCTCGCCAGGTTTCGGCTGGAGAACACCTCGCCGGCAAAGAGGATCAACCTCAGGTCGGGGCAAGCGCCGCGTCCGAAACTGCCCTCATTCAGCATACCCGCCAGGATGGAAGGCACCGAATACCAAGCGGTGATCCGCTGGTCCCTCGCGAACTGCGCCAGGAATCTCGGCATCCACACGATTTGCTCGGGAACGATGACGCAGGTGGCGCCGCACAGGGCCATGTTGAATATGTCGAATGTGGACAGGTCGAAGCTCAAGGGCGAGGGGCAGGCGAGGCGGTCGTCGGGGCGGACCTGAAATTCCTGCGCCGACCACTTCACGAAGGTTCCCACGGCCCGGTGGGAGAGCATCACTCCCTTGGGACGCCCGGTCGAACCGGAGGTGAACAGGATCAGGGCCGGATCCTCGGGTTGGATGGCGGGGGTGGCAAGAGGGGTCTCGGGCGTCGCCAGGGCTTCGCGCCACCGAATCCGGGCCCCCGCCTGCAGATCGAGGAGGACAGGCTGGGGGTCGGTCTCACCGTCGGGCTCCACGATGGCGAAACGCGGCGAGCAGTCGCGGAGGCTCGATTCGACCCGCGCCGCGGGCCAGCGGGGCGGCAAGGGAACGTAAACCGCCCCCCCCAGCAGGGTCGCAAACAGCGACGTGATCGCCTCCGTCGATTTCGACAGCACCAGCGCCACCCGGTCCCCTTTTTCCAGCCCGCGCGCCAGCAAGGTCGCCGCCACCGAGGTCGCGTTTTTCAGCAACTCGTCGAAGGAGGTGATGCGGCCCTCTTCCACGATCGCCGGGGAGCCGGCGCGCCGGCGCGCGGACTGGCGCAGATATTCGTGCAGCAGGAGGGGCGCCTCAGACTCTGGCAAGGCTCACCCCCCAAGTGAAACCGATGCCCGCGGAGGCAAACAGCAGAAGCTGTCCCGGCCGCATCCGCCCCTCGCGCCGCAGGTCCGTGTAATTGATCACCAGGTCGCTGGCAAGGGTGTGACCATACTCGGCCAGCCTGATGGAATAGAACTTCTCCTCGGATACTTCCAGTGCCTTCCGGAAGCCTTCCCGGTCGGTGCGGCTGATATTGGAGTAGAGGAAGTGATCCACGTCCCCCAGGTGCAGGGATTTTCTGCTCAGGGTTTGGTTCACCAGCCGCCAGAAGTTCAGGTAGTAAATCGGCATCAGTTCGTTCTGGAGGCGGGCGGAATCGACGTTGATTACCAGGTCCCCCGACCCGTTCGCGTGGCGCGAGATCGTGATGGTGTCGTAGAGGTGGCTGAGGGACAGCACTTCCGTAGCCAGCAGGGCCGGTCCCTCCCCGCTCCCCCGGCGCAGGACGACGGCGCTGCCGGCGTCCCCCTGGACCGTTACCGGCAGCAGCGACCGGCTTCCGGCCGGCGGGCTATCGGCTGCCACCAGCAGGGCCGTTCGCAAGCGTTCATCCGCGGCCATCAGGGCCTGGGCGTTCTTCAGAGCCAGGTGCAACCCGCCGCACCCTCCCACCTTATAACTGAAATTGAGAGACGTCTCGGCGCCCAGATCGGCGCTCAGTTTTTGAGCGAAGGACAAGTACTGAGCTTGTTCGCCGGGCAGAGTGCTGAAATCCACGATGAGATCGATCTCTCGGGCGGCGACGCCGGCTTCGGCGAGGGCCGCGGCGGCCGCTTCCAGCGCCAAATCGTACGGCTGCTTCTGTCCGCAGACCCGCACGCGCTCCACTCCCAGGCCATCCAGGGCCCTTTTTCGCAAGGGAGCGCTAAGTGGGCTAAGGGCGGCTTCCACCCTGGCCTTCTCCCGCTCCAGGATGGACTCTACGGTCTCGACGTCGGGCGGGAGCGCGTAGGCCGTCGCTGCGATTCGCACCTCCATGTCAAGCCGCCTCCAGCGAGAGGACCGCCCGGCCCCCTCCCGCCGCAGCTCCCAGCAACAAGGTCAAACCATTTTGGAGTCTGTGGCGCGGCTGGCGCGTCCCCATCCCGGAGAGCGCCAGAACCAGCCGTAGAATGCCGCTGCCGTCAAACTCTCCGGAAACCGCCTTGGGGGTGGCGATGTCGGGGGCGCCGGAGGCGCCGAAAACCTCCGCAATGGCCTGCGCCTCCAGGCGGTCCAGGCCGGGGGAGCCGTTGGCGCTGCTGATCACCAGCTTGACCTCCGATGGCGGGGAATCGCCCAGCGCTTTGCGGATCAACTCCACCGTCAGCCCGCAGCCCGAGCCCCAGGAAGTGTCCGTCGCCTGCGGGTCCGTCGCCATGAAGCCGGAACGCCAGGCGGCGTAAACTCTAGCGCCGCGGTCCAAACGCCGGTGTCCGGCTTCCAGGATCACGGCCGCCAGACCTTCCCCGGGGACAAACCCCACCGAGGCCGCGTCACACCATTCGTACAACGTCCGCGTGAGGGTGTCGCCCGCCAGCGCCACCGCCAGGTCCGCTTCCCCGCTTCCCAGCAGAGACGCCGCCTGCAGCAAGGCTGCCTCGCCCGAAATGCCCTTGCAACTAGCGGTGATGTTTGGTCCGCGCAGGCCCAGGACGCGGGCCACGTGGCTGGCCGGGGAACTGCATAGAGTCTCCGGAAAGATGATGGGGTCGGCTTTGGCGCAACCGTTCTCCGCCATACTCTGGAAGAAGGCCTCCGTCAGCTCGAGGCATCCCAAACCAGTTCCAAACACCACCGCGGCCCTGGATCGGTCCTCAGTCTGGAGGTCGAGGTGGGCATCCTGCAGGGCTAGCGAAGTGGCCACCAGCGACCACACCGACAGGCGGTCCAGCCTTCTGGTCTTCAGGCCCGGGACGACGTCGCCGGCGCGAAAGGGCTCCACCAGATACGCCCGGCGCTGCCCGTTGGTCGGCCACCCGGTCACCACGCCAGGCTCCACCTGGCGCGGAACGACCAACCCCCGGAGCGCTCCCAAGGCGCTCACGGAGCCGATTCCAGTGATCACCGCCTTGGCGGCAGACATGCCCATCCGCTCACTCCTCCAGTCCGAATATCAGACTGGCGTTGCTTCCACCGAAGCCTGCCGAAACGGTCATGGCCAGGGGCAGAGACTGGCGGCGGGGTGCGCCGAGGAGCCAGTCCAGGGCCGGGGTCTCCAGGGGAGCGCTTAGCCGTAAGGTGGGAAACAGGGTTCCCGACCTCATGCTGAGAATGGTGACCACCGACTCCAGGGCCCCGGCTGCCCCCAGGCAATGCCCGAAATAGGATTTCGACGATGAGACGGGAATCGGGTCGCGACGCTCGCCGAAGGCAGATTCGTAGGCCTTGACCTCCGCGGGGTCGTTGAGAGGGGTGCCCGTGCCGTGGGCGTTGACATAGCCGATTTGGTCCGAGCGCACCCCCGCCATCTTCATGGCCGAGGTGATGCAGTCGGCCAAGCCGCGGCCTTGCTGCTGGGGCGCTGTGGGGTGGAAGGCGTCGTTGGTCATCGCCCACCCGCGCAGCACCGCCCAAATCTTGGCCTGCCGCGCCCGGGCGCGCGCCACTGTCTCCAGAACCAGAATGGCGGCCCCTTCCCCCAGATTCAATCCGTTCCGGGATTGGTCGAAGGGTCGGCACGGCGCCGGATCCAGGGCCTGCAGGGCCTGGAATCCGCTCAGGGTGAAGGGGCAGAGTGCCTCGCTCCCGCCCGCCAGCATCATGGGGGCGGCGCCCTCCAGCACCATGCGAGCGGCCACGGCGATGGCAATAGCGCCCGAGGCGCAGGCCACGCTGACGCCGAAGTGCGGTCCCTTCAGGCCCAGATCCGCGCTCACGGCATCGGCCACGTGAGAATTCGGATAGGAGGTGACGGTCGAGAATGCTCCCTTGCGGTAATAGCGGCGGGGGTCCGCCACGATTTCCGGGTCGATTTCGGGCAGGCCGCCGACGGTAGTGGCGACCACGGCGCCGCTCTGATGGAAGTCGGCGCAATCGCCGGCTACCGCAGCCGCTGCCCGGGCGGCCAGCACGCCAAGCTTGTCCGTCCGCGAAAGCCGGAAACCCGGCCGCGCCCCGACTTCCAGCCGCTCCCGGATCTGCCCCACCACCGGAGGGGCCTCGAAGCCAGTCTCAAAGTTGCTCAAAGGCTCCAGACAGCTCCGGCACTCCCGCAAGGCGGCCTGGCAGGAGTCCAGGGTGCTGCCGAGAGGGCTGACGAGCCCGATGCCGGTGATGGCCACCGCCTCAGAGTTTCGGCTCATCGACAACCATCCGTTGACGCCCCGGAATCGATTCGGGAACCTTGTTGACAGGAGCGCCGGCCGGCCAGAACTCGTAAAAATTCAACCACTGATTATAGTAGTTTCTGACATTCTCCTCCAGAAAGCCGACGGTCAGCCGCAGGCCGGCCTGCAGGTCGCTGTCGCGGTCGCCGGTGTGGGGGAGCAGGATCGGCTCGCCCATGATCACGCGGTAGCGCAGCCAGCCCTCTCGAATGACCAGGCCCGGCAAAACTGGCGCGCCGGAGATGTAGGAGAGCAAGAAGGGGCCCAGAGGAAAGCTCGCCTTCTCGCCGAAAAACGGCAGTTCGGCGCTGAATCCGCCGTAGGTCCGGTCGCCTTGAATGGCGACGATTTCGTTGGCGCGCAGCGCGTGGAGGAGCTTCACCGCCGCCAGGGCGCCCTCGTTCAACTCCACGACCTGGAGGCGCTCGTTGCTCATCAGGTCGCGGAGCATCAATTCCGCCGGCTTGTTGCGCTCCACCACCCGCGCGACGTGCACCGGTCGCCCGTGCATCTCCAGCAGCCGCGAGGCGAATTCCCAGTTTCCCAGGTGGGCGGTCCAGACGATGAGGCCGTTTCCTTTCTCCAGGCAGCGGTCGATCTTGGCGGCGCCGCGGTCCGGGTGAGCGAGCATGGCCAGCAGTCTGGCGTGACTGGCGCGAGGCACGTAGCAGTAGGAGACCACGAAATCGCAGAAGGAATAGAAGACCCTCCAGGCCCCCCACCGCAGCCGCAGTCCTGTTCCCCCGCGGACCCGCCGCAGGTTGCTCACGAGCGCCCTGCGCTCGGCCTTCAGGAGGAAGAAGAACAGCGACGCCGTGACCGCGGCGATGGGAGGGTGCAGGAATTTCGGCAGCCGGGAAATGATCGAGAAAACAAGCCGGTGCGCGAAAACAGTGTGATAACCATGCTGGTACCAGCCGCTCAAGGGGACTGTATCCCACCGGCCTCGTTCAACTTCCTCTCGATGGAGGCGGCCAGGGTATTGATGTTTTCCCAGGCGTGGCGGTCGAATTTCCCTGAGACCAGCTTGATCCCAAAATGCCTCTCAATCTCGAGGATCAACTGCAGAACGTCGACGGAATCGATTTCCAAATCTCCGCCCATCAGAGGCCGATCGTCCTGGAACTCCTCCGGGGTGACACCGGTGATCCGCAAACCCTTCAGAATCAGTGTCTTAAGCTGCCCCTTGACACTATCCATGGCCTGGCAATCCCCGCTTCTCCCGGTACACGATTGGCAACCTGCCGCAGTATATCACGGCGGGCTCAGCGCACCAACTGCAAGGCCGCGGCCAGGCGCAGGAAAACCCGCGCGGCCTGGCCCACCGGGTCGAGCAGGACGGTTCTGTTTCCCAGCATTTGTTGCGCCGATTGGCCCCGATAGGAGGCGATCTGGCGGTAGTGGGCGATGAAACTCAGCACCCGCAGGAAGAGCTTCCAGCGCAGCGGCGCGAAGTAAGCGCTCTTGATCAGCGGCGTTGCCCGGCCCGACTTCACCTCCTGGATGAAATCGGCGAACTTCTCGGCGTCGGGTGAACCGCAGATCACGGCACTGGGCGCCAGGAAGTGACTGTCGCCCCCGCCCACCACGGGTTTGCCGGCGTGCCGGGCCAGCTCCAGCACCCGCTCATTCTCTTGAGGGCGTCGCATGCCGCTAAACTCCAGGGCGTGGATGGCCCAACCGTATCGTTGCAGAAGCTCCTGAACCGGTATGGCCCCGGCCCCGTTGCGGCCCCAGGGGACCAGAGGGTGATTCAGCACCACCAGGCAACCGGTGGCGTGGAGCGATTCGAACAGTTCGTCGAGCCGCCCCCCGCGCGCCGCGGCCTGCAGCTGCGCGTGAGTGGCTGCGATACTGTCTTCGGGGAGGCCGCTGATTCCCAAGTGGAAGAGGTGGCGCTGGAAACGGACCGAGAGCTCCTCGGCCAGAGCAATGCGGTGCGCCTGGTCCGGACGACGCTCCCGCAGCTCCACGCTGCCCGCCACCTCGTCATGGTCAGTAATGGCAAGCTGGACGCCGTCGAAACCGAGGCCGGAGACGGCTTCCTCCTCCATGCGCAACACCTCTTCCGGGGCATAAGGCGGGCTGTAGAGCACTTCGGCGTAGTTGAGGTCCCGCACCCCGTCCAAGCCGAAGGCCTTCTGAAGGACCCGCCGAAACGGTCGCATAAACCACAGCTTCACGACCCCGTTGAGCGCGGCCAGGTTTTCCACCGAGTGGTTAGAGTGGTTGTGCAGTGAAACCAGCGACCGGAACTCCCGCCGGGGGTCGGCGCATGGCCGGTACTGGTAGTTCTCGATGACCCAGCAGCCGGAGTGGCTCATGCCCGCCTCGCGCGACTCCTTCCCTGGTCGGGGCCTTCGTCGCGGCCGGCTACAGCAGACCACCGTCGACCGAGATCACCTGGCCGGTGATGTAGCTGGCGGCTTCCGAACCGAGAAAAACCACCAGAGGCGCGACCTCTTCCGGGGTTCCGAACCGTCCCAGCGGAATCTCGGCCAGCAGCCTCTGGCCCCGCTTTTCGATGAATTTCGCCGACATTCTGGTGGGGATCACCCCCGGGCAGACGGCGTTGACCCGGATCCGGTAGCGTCCCATCTCGCGGGCCAGCGCCCTGGTGAAGGCAATCACGCCGCCCTTGGCGGCGGAATAGTTGCACTGCCCGGCCTGGCCGCGGAGGCCGCTGGGCGAGACGATGTTGGTGATGGCGCCGCCGCCCAGATGCATCATGCCCCGCAGGACCAACTGCGAGCACAGATAGGTGCCGCGCAGATTGGTGTCCAGCACCGCGTCCCACTCCTCGTCGGACAGAAGCATCAGCAGCGCATCGCGGGTGATGCCGGCATTGTTGACCAGATGGTCGACAAAGCCGAATTGCGTTTCGATGCGCTCGAACAGCTTCTCGACGTCGCTCCGGCGGGAAACGTCGGCTGGCATCGCAACCGCCTCGCCGCCGGCGGCGACAATCCTGTTCACGGCGCCGGCGGCGCCTCGCTCGTTGTCCCGGTAGTTCACGATCACGCGGCGCCCGGCGCCGCCCAGCGCTTCTGCGATGGCCGCGCCGATACTCCCGGAAGCCCCGGTCACCAAGACGTTTTTCTTCTCCGCCATCTGCTGCGTCCTCCCCGGCCGGCTGGCTGCAAAGCGTGGGGACTCTCATCGCAGGGGTTTGAAAATCATGAAGTACACACCCCATCGCGAGTTGTATCGCTCCAGGTTGCCCCGCAGAGCGTACGTCACGGTGCCCTGCAAGTAGGTACTCCACGGTCCGGCCGTGCCGAAGTCGAGCTCCAGGCCGTCAAATTCGCGGAAGCGCCGGGACTCGGTCTTGTTCCGGACCCGCGCATAGTTGTAAAAACCCTCGAACTTGATAAACTCCAGAACGTTGAAACCATAGTTGACGCTGCCGATTCCGATGGCGTCGAAGGAATCGGCGCCGTTGGGGATGCCGCGAATTCGCGGCCGCGAGAAGAACGACGGGCGGTAGCGGGAAAACCGGTCCAGGCGGTCCCCGCCGTAATAGGCGAAATCGAAACCGGCCTTGGTGAATCGGCCAAGGTAGAGGCTCTTGCTGAAATCGGCCGAGTACCTCGTAAACGTCTCGTGGAACGGTTCCTGGCGGTCCTGGACAAAGCCAAACTCCTTCCAGCCCAAGCGCCTGCCTTCGAAGGCGCTGGCGGTCAACATATAGCCCTGGCGCGCGTACTTGATCTCGGCGCCGGGCAGCAGGGTCATGCCGTTGCGGGGCAACAGATACTGCTTGTCGGAATCTCCGGTGGCGCGAAAGCGGTGGTAGGCGAAGTGGGAAGATCCCGTGAAGCTCAGGCTGGTGGTGGCCTGCCAGGTGCCCCTCACGCCGCTGACTTCCTCGAAGACCCAGAGGTTTTCCGTTTTGAGCTCCCGGTTGCCGGCGTAGACTCTGTTGTTCTCCGGCAGCCCCGACAAGGCCAGGTCCAGCCCGACGCGAAACTTGCTCTGCCATTGCTTGGACAGATTGGCAGCCAGAATCGGGCCGGCGAAGAAGACCGAAAGCTGGGAATCGGTCTTCCGGAAGTTGAAATCCACCAGGCTGATGCCAAACAACGGAATCGGGAAATTAAAAGTGCCCTCGTAGAGGACCCCGCCGATGATGGACCGGACTCGCTTGGCGTCCCCGGCCTGCAAAACGCGCTGATCCCCCTGTTTCCGCAGGACGCGCAACCCCGTTTCGGTCTCCCGGTACATGGGATTATCGGAAAGCCGGGCGGCGGACAGCGCCGCCTCAAAACTGCCGGTGTTGATGGCGTAATCGGAAAACCGGTAGGTCTTCTGGAGGATGAAGTTTCGACCCGCAGCATTCAGCGTCTGCTGCGCGTAAATCGAGTGGATCAGGTTGAATTCCCTTCCTTTGCCGTCGGGAACCAGTTCGTAATTCTGGGTCTCTACGTTGGCCACGACGTTGCTCTTGGCCCCGCGCTGGCGCAGTTCCATCTTCACTTGCCGGAACTTGGTCCCGTCGATCCAGATCTTCCCGCTGTAAAGGTTCTCGCCGGGCTCCTTGGGCTCGACCCCCACCACGAAACAATGCACCCCGTTCACTTGGTCGACGCCCAGCAGCTTGTAGGCGTACTTCTCGTCGAGCTTCAGCTCCAGCGGCTGGGTCATTACTTTCTCCGGTTCGAGCTGTGGCAGGGGAAATTCCCGCTGCTTTTTGAACTTGACTCCGTTGACGTAAAACTGGGTTTGCGCCCATTCTACCAGCCCGGCGCGGTTGGAGAACTGCTGGAACTGCATCGAGATGTCGAATCCGGAGCCGATGTTGGTGGACTCGAAGTGCAGGTTCATGAAACAGGAAGCGATGTGGTTGTCCAGCCCCTGGCGCTGCGATTCCCGGTACTGCTGCCAGCGCGCAATCACCTCTTCCACGGTCAGGTCCAGGCGGGCCCTGACCTCCACCGTCGTGTGCTCGCGGTCCTCGGGGGTTCCCTTCTTGTGGATGACAATGAGCGCATAGGCGGCATCGCAGTCGCAGCTCTGCGCCACGCCTTGGCCGGTCTTCTTGATTTCGCCCGGCGCCAGCTTGGTTCCCTGGACCGCGTCGTACCACTCGGTCTGGAACGCTCCCGGCGAGGAGCTGAGGAGGCTGACGGTTTTCGGCCGGCCCGGGGTTGCCTTCACCTTGGCCAGGATGCTGATGTCCGGGGAGCGCCCGTCGGAAAACAACTTGTGCTCGGCGCTCTCTACGCCCTCCACCGCCACCGCAAACCCAGAGGCCCCCGGCGCCAGCAAATCGAAATCGCTCCGGATGAAGCGCGACAGGAAGCTGTTGATGGCGCACAGCCGGCTGGGCACTCTCTCGTCGCGGGCCTCCACCCAGATCACCTCCACCGCAGTCCCACTGGCGGCCAGAGCCGCCTCCAGATAAGCGGCGCCGATCTGCTCCGGGTCCGCCAGTGACCCGGTGTCCAGCTTCAGGAACAGAGGCTTGTTCAGCGCCTGCTCGGCGACCCATTTCATGTCCTGGCGCCAGCCGGGTGTGAGGACGGTCCCCAGAGCGTCGGAATAAATGGCCACCCGCTTGAGCAGATCGCCGTGCCGGCCGATAAAACCGGGCGGAAAGAAGAAGGCCAGCCGCAAGTTGGCTTTGCTCGCCTTGGCCTTGACCGCGATGTTGGCGAGAGCGAACTGAACCAGCTCGGGCGCGGCCAGGGGTTCTTCGATCTCCACCAGCAGCCCGTCCACCGCAGCGGCTTCCAGCGGCATGCGCTGGAGGATCTGGGTCACCCGATCCGTGAGGACTTTCTCGGATTCTTGACCCGTCAGGCCGCCGGCCTGGAGCCGCAGGCGCAGGAAAACTTCCCCATCCTCCGGCGCCAGGCCCACGATCTTTTCCACCTCCTGGTAGCGGTTGCCCGGGCTTTCGCCGCTCAAGTTGAGGGAAAGCGGGGGCAAGACCAAAACCTGGTTTTTGATCCCGCAGGAGGGGGTGTCGGAGGAGACGGAAAAACCGTACTTCGGCAGCGCTGAGGCGCCCGGCAGCAGGCCGGGGACCAGCACGAGCAGGGAGACCGAGAGCAGGAAATCCGCGGCGCCACCGTGACCGACTCTTTTCATTCTATGCTGATCCTCCCAAGCCGGTCTCCGGCCACCGCCGGCCGCTCCAGGCGCTGGTAGATTACAATACTACATCAGAAGGCGGATTCCTCGCCGCTCCTTTCTGCCTGTTGTCCCGTGTCCACCTCCCCGGCCTGAACGCTGTCGAAATATTCTCAGATTTCCTTGCCAATCCCGTCCCGGCTGGAGTATCATGTCCCAAATGCTGAATTGGCCCTGGACATGGCGGCGCCCGGAGGTACTGGTCGCAAGTGCTGGGAAGGCTCCACGGGCCGCCGGAGTTCGCAGGAGTCTTCAGAGGCGGAAAGGACATAGACCGTGAAAGCACTGCTGGTGCAAAGCCCTGCCACATCGCCCTGGGTCCCGAGGAGGCAGTGGGAACCGCCTTCGATTGCCTTAGCGACCATCGCCGCGCAGACCGACAACCATGACGTGAAAGTCCTGGACCTGTGCGTGGTTCGCAAGCGGGCCGTGCCGGTTCTACTCGAAACGCTGCGCCAAGAGCGGCCCGACGTAGTGGGCTTCTCCGGGATGGCCTTTCAGTATGACTCCAATGTTGGGCTGGCCTACTTGGCCAAGCAGTTTGATCCTGGCATCAAGACGGTCCTGGGCGGCTACTTTGCGACGCTGTCCTACGATCACATCGAGGGGAGTCCGGAAGCCGACTACTGGGACTTCCTGGTGAGGGGGGAAGGGGACTTCAGTTTCGGGGAACTGCTGGACTCGCTCGATGCCGGCGGCCGGGGGCTGGACAAGGTGCTGGGCCTCTCCTACAAGACTGAGAATCGCCAGTTTCATCACAACGCGAACCGTCACCTGGAGGATGTGTCCAGGATCAAGATGCCGGCCCGCGACAAGCGGCTCCTGGGCGGGCACCATATGTATTTCCGTAAGGCCGATATTATCGAAACCTCCCGCGGCTGCCTCTTCCACTGCAACTTCTGCAGCATTCACCAGATGTACGGCAGCTCGATCCGCCAGTTCCCGCTGGATCGCGTGCTGGCTGATATCGAGGACGCCTACAGCCGAGGAGTGCGGCATCTGTTTTGCACCGACGACAACATCACGCAGAACATGGATCGCTTCGAACAGCTCATCGATGGCGTAATTTCGCTCAAATTGAAGAACCTGAGGTTCACCACCCAGGCCACCGTGGTCGGCTTCGCCCAGCGCCCGCACATGATCAAGAAACTGCCTCAGGCGGGTTTCGTGTCCATCTTTCTCGGCATCGAAAACGCCTCGCAGAAGAACCTGAAAGCCATGAAGAAGCCCAACACGCTCCCTCATATCCGGAAAGCCGTGGCGGCGCTGCAAGCCGAGAGGATTGTCGTGATCGCGGGCCTCATCAACGGGCTTCCCGATGATGACCCCGAAAGCATGCGCGAGAACTACCGCTTCATTAAGGAGCAGGGCGTCACCAGCGTAATGGACCAGATCCTGACGCCTTACCCGAAGACCCCTTTGCGCGACAACATGCTCCGGGATGGCCAGGTGCGCAACTTGACAGACTTCCGCTGGTACGACGGCTACTTCAGCAACGTGCGCACGGCCAAGCTGTCGCCGGAAGAGCTGAGCTTCGCCCGCTGGAAGATCCGCCGGGAGATCATCGGAATGTGGCGAGCGACCAAGGGCGACTGGAAGTATTTCAAGGGCTACACCTATCTGTGGGAATTCGGCCTGCGCTATATCGTCTGGGTAAACGAGCGGTTGCTGGAGTTGTTGTTCGGCGTGGAGGGCCGATACAAGCTGCAAATGCGGCACTTCATGCACCTCAACGATTTCGGCATCGAAATCCCCGGCCTGAAGAGAGCCTACAGCTACCATCCGGTGTATGGAACCTCGGAGGACCCGTTCCAGGACACCCGCTGGTCGCTGTTGAAGAAGCGGCTCGGCTTCAACTGGCGCAAGTTGCTGGGCGCTCGACCGGCTGCGGAATCGCGGCCCGATCCCGCGCCGGCCGGCAGGCCCGCGAGGCCGGACCCCACACCCGTATTGGCGTCAGGCCCCGAGGATTCCCTGGTCGTCATCTCCACGCAAAAGGTGCGATGAGGCGGCAGGCCCGGCGGCTGAACAGGCTGGCGCAGACCCTCCGGAACTAGCGCATGCGAGTCCTTCTGTTGAAGCCGCGGCCGGATGCTGTCCAGTTCGGCCTGGCCCCCTTCTTTCAGACCGAACCACTGGGTCTGATGTACCTGGCGGCAGCGCTGCGCCCACAGGGGCATTCCGTGCTGCTGGCGGACATGCGCTTCGAACACCGGGGGATCGCCCAAATCCTGCGCCAGTGGCGCCCGGAGGTGGTGGCCATCTCCTGCCTGCACGTGCTGGAGGCGCCAGGGGCGATCCGGGCGGCTCAACAGATCAAAGAACACGACCCCACGATTTTTGTCGTGGCCGGGGGACACGCGATTTCTGCCTACCCGGAGGCGCTGGACAACAGCCAGTGGTTGGACGCCATCGGCATCGGGGAGGGCGAGCACCTGCTGCCGGCTTTGTGCGACGCCATTGCCCAGGGCCGGCCCCTGGACACGGTTCCCTCGCTGCTGCTGCCTTCCGGAAGCGGGCGGTTTCAGGCCACCAGCGCCAAGAAGGCAGAGTGGCTGGACCTGACTCAAGCGCCTTTGCCGGACCGTTCGATCGTCGCCCGCTACCAGAAACGCTACTGTTGCCTGAACTACATGCCGGTTTGGACGCTGGAAACAGCCCGAGGCTGCTCCTACCGCTGCAAGTTCTGCTCGGTGTGGCAACTCTACCAACGAACGCTGCGCTGCCATGCGCCGGGCGATGTGCGCGACGACTTCGAGGCCACCGGCCGCAACCTGTTCCTGATCGACGACCTGTTCTGGGCCGACCGGGCGCACAGCGAAGAACTGGCCCGCGCTCTGCTGGGTTCCGGCGCGCGAAAGAACTGGCTATTGGTGCAAACCCGCGCCGACCTGGTGACCGAAAATGCGGATCTGCTGAAGCTCTGGCGCCCGCTGGCCAAAAACTTCGACATCTTCTTTGGCCTGGAGTCCCACACCAGCGGGGGCCTCCAAACACTGAACAAGGAAATCGAGCTCCACCAGAGCGTGGAGGCGATCCGGATCGCCCGTGATCTGGGGTTCGGGGTGACGGGGAACTTCATCATCGATCCGGATTTCACCGAGGCGGACTTCCGGGGCCTTTGGGATTTCCTCGACCAGCACCAACTCTACCGGGTGGGGTTCACCATTCTGACGCCCCTGCCGGGCACCTCCTACTTTCGACAAAGCAAGAGCCGGTTGCAGGTGTTCGACTGGAACCATTACGATCTGCACCACCTGCTCTGGCAACCCCGCCTGTCGGTGGAGCGCTTTTTCGAGCTGTATTGTGAGACCTGGCGGCGCAGCGTGCTGAATGTCGCCGGACGGAAGAAGTGGTGGCAGTGGCTGAAAGACGTTCGGGTGCGCGATATTCCCCGCCTGGCGCGAATTCTGGCCCGCACGCAGGTGTTGATGGACCCCCAGGCCTACCTGAGGGAGAGTAGACTCCCGCCGCCGGAGGCGGTGACACCGGTTTCAGAGGATCAGGCGGAACCGGCGGCTGCCGGCAATTTTCACGTTCCCGCGCGACAGGTTCGCTAATCGCCGCTGCTTCCCACCAGCTCCAGATCGGCCTGGTGATCCCGCCTCCGCGTCCCGGCGAGCGCCTGGATCTGCACCAGAGGCGGAGCGGGCGGCTCTTTCAGCACCATCTGCCGGTGGAGCTTCGCCATGCGGAGGTGCTCCTGATGCTGCTTCACCCGCTCGGCCTGCGCCCGCAGCTTCTCCTGGCGGGCGTTCTTGGCGATGCCTAGCTGATCCAGGTCGTGCTGCTCCTGGTGGGTGACGATCTCGTCCCTCAATACCAAATGGTGCCCGGTGCTCCTGAGGTTCACGCTCTTGCCGCCGGTGAAGATCTCATGCCGGCCGTGCTCCTCATACCACTTGGTCAGGGTGGCGGTCATGTGCATCTTCTCGATGATGTTCCGCCAGCCTACACCAGTGTTGTAGGCGCAGAAGGAGATCTCCCCTTCCTGGGTGGCGTAGGGGATGATGCACTGTTCGGTCCGCCGGAAATCGTAGTTGAACAGATCCTGGAACCACATCCCGGCCACAAATAACAGGTTCCAGCGGTCGCGCCGGCGCTGAAAAATATCCTCCCTCGTCCGGGCGCCGGAGACGTTGCCGTAGTTGCGCCCCGTGGCGCCGAAACCCTTGTCCACCTTCCTCAAGAGGTCGACCAGGCGAAAATGAGTCGGCGCCCGGAAGGCGTCGTAGTTCCTCACCAGCGCCAGCGTCATCCCGGCGATGGAGGTCCATTTGCCGCGGGCCCAATCGTTGACCTTGGCCACGTCCTTGGCGAACTGACCCGCGTTCAGGAAGGCAGTCACCGGAACCGCCTCGCGGGTGCGCTTGTCGACCATGATGGCCATCCCGATGCCGCAGTTGGGATGGCAGCCGCAACTGGTCTGCCCCCAGGCGGCCTCCGGCCCATGCACCAGGTCCGCCCAATCCGAGAAAGTGCTCAGGAACGACAGCGGGAACCAGTCGCGGATGGGCTCGCCGATGCCCAACTGGCCTTTGACATCGTGCGCCAGGTGCGAGAGGGTATAGCGCTGCGCCAGGCGCCGCTCGTCGGTCACGGCCTCGTCGCGCCCCGTGAAGGAGACCGGCTGGAACGAGACCAAAGCAATCTTCTCCGGGTTGTCGAGCGCAAACTGCACCACGCCCCCGACCTGCTGGTTGTTAATCCCGTTGACAATGGTCGTCACCGGCACGATTTCCACGCCGTTGGAGTGCAGGTTCTCGATGGCTCGCAGTTTTACGTCAAACAGGTCCCCGACCTTGCGATGGGAATTGGCGGCGTTGCCGATGCCGTCGAACTGGAGGTAAGCGTAGCGCAGGCCAGCCTCGGCGGCCTGCCGGGCGAACTCCGGGCTCTTGGCGAACTCGATGCCGTTGGTAGCCGCCTGCACGCTGTTGTAACCCAACTTGCGGGCGTACCGGATGGCGTCCAGGAAGTAAGGCGACAAGGTCGGTTCGCCGCCCGAGAACTGCACCGACATCTGGCGCCTCGGCTTGATGGAAATGGCGTTGTCGAGCAGCGTCCGGATGTCGTCCCAGGTGAGCTCGTGGACGAAACCCACCTGGTTGGCATCCATGAAGCAGGGATCGCACATCATGTTGCAGCGGTTGGTCAGGTCGATCGTCAGCACCGCACCCCGCCCGTGCGTGATAGTGCTGGTACCGTGGTTGTGCAGAGTGGCATCGTTATGAGCGCGGATGTCCCGGCCTGGGAATAGCTGTTCCAGGTGCCGGAAAAAGCCCGGATCGATGGACATGACGTCTTCGAAGCGTCCGTGCTTGGGACATTCCTTCACCATCAGGATCTTGCCCGCCCGCTCAATCACCTGGGCCTTGATTTCGCCGGGCTTCTCCCGCAACAGGATGCGGTAGTCTTGCTTGCCGTCCAGGATTTGTTGCCGGATCTCGGGCACACAACGGGGGCACAGCGAATCGGTGTTCCGTGGCCAGCCCAGGGGCGGCTTCAACTTCTGATACGACTTCAGCAGCGGCTTGTCCGACCACTTGGGCGTGAAGGCGGGATTTTCCGGAATGAGGTCGTTCACGAGACGAAAAGCGCGCCACATTCCCGTCGCGGCAATCGAAACGCCCTTCTCGAGGTACTTGATCGGTTTGTGCATTCCGCAAGTGTCTCCTGTTCGCCTGGTTCTGTCCATGGGAAAGGTAACCTGGCTACCACCCCAGGACGAAGTGCTACACTGTCTTTAGGCTTCCCAATCTAGCATCGTAGACGGTCCCGGTGCAACCGCTGAACCTCTGATCCCGGCGCCCCGCTCAGACAGGTTGAAGGGATCCGACAGCGCTCAGCGCGGCGCCGGCAAGGATCTCGTCCACTTCCTGAAAAGGCCGATTTTGAAGAACGCTGTACATGTCGACCAGGTCGCGATCGGTGTATCCGTTTTCTCTTAAGATTTCGATCGACCGCCGCAGATGCGGCTGGTTATGCATGCCGAACTGTTTGTGGTACTTGATGACATGGTCCAGCATCTCGCTGCGGGAGAAGGTGGCGGTTCCCCTCGGCATGTCATGGTAGGACAGCGTTCCGTCCGCCAGGAAGGCGGTGGTGTCCCAACCGGCTTCCGCGGCTTGCTCCACGATCTCGCAGCCGTCATAGCCGCGCAGACAAAAATGGTAAGGAAGCAGCGATGGCATGCGCAAGCGCGCCAGGCAATCCAGCGTCTGCTGAGCCTCCGCGGCGGTCTCCGTCGGAAAACCATACATGGTGTTCACGTTGACCACGATCCCCTGATCCTGGGAATAGTTGATGATGTCTATGGCCCTCTCGAAGTGCAGGTTCTTCTTGACCAGCTTCTGGATGCGCGGACTGCCGGATTCGATCGCATAGGTGACCCACACCGTCCCGGCAGCGACCATGAGATCCACCAGCTCCCGTGTCATGAGGTCGGCTCGCAGCCCGTTTACGAAATAGAGGCGCCAATCGCGGCCTCGCCGGAGGAGCAGGCGAAACACTGCCTCCGTGCGCGGGCGGTTGATATTGAATATGTCGTCGACCACGTAGAAGTCCTGGATCGCATGATGGCGATACATCTGCTCCATCTCGGCGACGATATTCTCCGCGGAACGCAGCCGTGCCGTTTTGCCCGCGAACGTGTTGCAGTAGGTGCACAAGAAAGGACAACCGCGGCTGGTCAGGAGTACGCCCTGCCGTCGATGGTTGTACGCGTAACTCAAGTGCTGCTCGTACCGGGCAACATCGATGAGCGAGTAGTCCGGGTTGGACAGCTCGTCCAGATTGTCGAGCACATCTCCGTCGCCCGAGTCGATTATGTTGCCGCCCTGTCGCGTGACCAGTCCGTTGGAGGCCGTCCCCGCCAGGAGATGCGAAAGCGTCAATTCGCCCTCGCCTACCACCAGAAAATCGACCTCCGGGATCGCTTGGAGCAGCGCGCCCCGCCTGGCGGTTGCGATAGGACCGCCGACCAGGATGGGGACATCGAAGACGCTTCTGGTCAGTTGGGCCACGCGCCGGAGCTCTTCCTCGAACAGGCTGATACTGCGGATTCCAACGACATCGGGGCCGAACTCCAGCAGCTTCGAAATGAGAGCTTCGTCGGATGGCGCGTCCAGCGAGGTCTCCAGGATTTTGACCTGCACATCGGGGTGGCGCACTCGCGCGGCGCTTGCTACATACATGAGCCCGATGGGAGGGATGTGCACCTCCGGGACAACGCGACTACCAACCCAGCGCCGCTGATCATTTGCCTCAATCAACAAAACTCGACGGCAGCTCGACAACTTCGCCAGGGGGTCGCCTGGCGCCTTTTGCGGAGCCGAATCGATGGTATACAGCATGATTGGTCCCCTTGGGGGCTGAACGGCGTCAGCCGGGATCTCCAGTTTTGATTCGCAGACGGCTGTTAGTATAGACCATACGACCTCTGTGTGGATAGGGGGAGGAGGCCGGTTTTCGCCCCGGTGGTGGCCCCTGGCCGTGCCGCCGGCTGTAGAACCGTACCACCGCCCGGCTCGGCAGACTCAAGTTCGTGACCATGAGCGGTAACCTCTGCTCTACGGTATCTCCGCGACCACCCGGAACCCGCCCGCGTAGTCAGCATAATGCGGAGGGTAGGAGCGGCGCCACGAGATGCGCATGTTCTTGGCGTTCCAGTACCACGAACTGCCGCGGATGGTGTGATTGCCGCCGCCCCGGCCCAGAGGATTGCGAACGGACCGGCGTCCACCGACGCCCGTCCCGGGACCGGGAGGGTCCACCGCTGGGCTCTCCCGGTAGTAGCGACCATCGTACACATCCTCGACCCACTCCCAGACATTGCCCAGCATGTCGTAGAGGTCCCACGGATTCGGCCTCAACTGCCCTACCGGGTGCGTAGTCCCGCCGCTGTTTAGCCACGACCAGCCGGCCCGGTCCACGGCCGCGTCCTGGTAAGCTCCCTTGGTCCCCGCGCGCGCCGCGTACTCCCACTCCGCTTCCGTCGGTAGCCGGTACTTGCGGTTCTTCTCACGCTCGCTGAGCTTCTGCAAAAACTCCTGTGCCGCTTGTCGCGAAACCTGCTCCACGGGATGCTTCGCCCACGCCGCTCCCACCCGGCTCTCGTTAAAGTAAGACGGATTGCCTCCCATGATCACCGTCCACTGCTCCTGCGTGGTCTCGAACTTGCTGATGTAGAAAGACTTGCTGATCTTGACGTTGTGGACCGGTTTTTCGTCCCCCCCGCATTCCTGGTCGTACGGCGAGCAACCCATCAGGAAGTCGCCCGCAGGCGCCAGCACCAACTCCATCCCAATCCCATTCGTAAATGTCTGGGGCTGCGCGGACAGCGGACTAGCTGCAGCCACTGCAACCAATAACCATCTCGTCATAAGTAAGCTCCTGCTTAGCGCCTCAGCAACACCGCTGGCCCCGGGAAGCGGGCCTGCGCGCCCAGCTCTTCCTCGATGCGCAGCAGCTGGTTGTACTTGGCCATGCGGTCGGTGCGGCTCCCCGAGCCGGTCTTGATCTGGCCGGCCGAGGTGGCCACGGCCAGGTCGGCGATGAAGGCATCCTCGGTCTCGCCGGAACGGTGGGAGATCACGGTGCTGTAGCCGGCCCGGACGGCCATGTCGATCGTCGCCAGGGTTTCCGACAGGGTCCCGATCTGGTTCACCTTGATCAAGATGGAATTGGCAATGCCTTTTTGGATGCCCTGGGCGAGCCGCTGAGGGTTGGTGACGAAGAGGTCGTCACCTACTAATTGTATTTTCTTGCCGAGCTCGGCCGTGAGCATCCGCCAGCCTTCCCAGTCGTCTTCGGCCATGCCGTCCTCGATCGAGACGATGGGGTATTGCCGGGCCCAGCCGGCGTAGAGCTTGATCATCTCTTCGCGGGTGCGGGCCCGCTTGTCGGACTTCCGGAAGACGTACTTGCCTTTCTCGAAGAACTCGCTGGAGGCCACGTCGAGCGCCAGACCCACCTGCCGGCCGGCCTGGTAGCCGGCGGCCTCCACGGCTTCCAGCAGCAGGTCGAGGGCCTCCTGGTTGGATTTCAAGTTGGGAGCAAAGCCGCCCTCGTCGCCGACCGAGGTCGAGTAGCGGCGCTGGTGCAGGACCCCTTTGAGAGCATGGAAGGTCTCCACCCCCATCCGCAAGGCCTCCGAGAAGGTCCCGGCGCCGTGAGGGACGATCATGAATTCCTGAAAGTCGACGGAGTTGTCGGCGTGGGCGCCTCCGTTGAGCACGTTCATCATAGGGACCGGCAGCAGGCGGGCGCCGACGCCGCCCAAGTATCGATAAAGGGGCAGGCGCAGCGAGGCGGCCGCCGCCCGGGCCACCGCCAGGGACACCGCCAGAATGGCGTTGGCCCCCAGCCGCGACTTGTTCTTGGTTCCGTCCAACTCCCTCATCAGGTCATCCAGCTCCAGCTGGTTGCGGGCGTCGCGGCCGGCCAGGGCGCGGCGCAGCGGGCCGTTCACGTGCCCCACGGCCCGGCGCACTCCCTTGCCGCGGTAGCGGGCTTTGGCGTGGTCGCGCAGCTCGACGGCCTCGTGTTTGCCGGTGGAGGCCCCGGAGGGAACCGCCGCCCGGCCGACCGCGCCGCTTTCCAGCGTCACCTCGGCCTCCACGGTGGGGTTGCCCCGGGAATCCAGGATCTCCCTGCCTGCCACTCTCAGGATTTTGGTCATGTCTTTTCGAGGACCGCGGTCTGGGGGGTTGTGGCGCGGCCCTGGAGCATCATGGGCCGGTCCACCACCACGATGCCGCTGTCGGTCACCAGGTATCCGTTGCGGCGGTCCTGCTGGGGGTCGAAACCGATCTCGGTATTCTCCGGCAGCGACACGTCCCGGTCGATGATGGCGCGGCGGATGCGGCTGCGCCGGCCCACCGCCACCTGTGGCAGCAGGATGGAATGCTCGACCTCGCAGAAGCTGTTGACGCGCACTCCAGGCGACAGAATGGAGTTGATCACCCGCCCGCCCGAGATGATGCAGCCCTGCGAGACGATGGAATCGACCGCGATCCCCATGCGGCGCCCCTCGTCGGCGAACACGAACTTGGCCGGAGGATACTGCTCCATGAAGGTGCGGATCGGCCAGGCGGAGTCGTACAGGTTGAAAACCGGGCTGACCGATACCAGGTCCATATTGGCGTCGTAGTAGGCGTCTAGGGTGCCGACGTCGCGCCAGTAGCGCACTTCCTTGCGGTTCTCGTCGATGAAATCGTAGGCCACCAGGCCGGCCTCCTGGGCCAGGCGCGGCAGGATGTCGTGGCCGAAATCGTGGCTGGAGCCGGGCTCCTCGGCGTCGCGCCGCAGGGCCTCGAACAGCAGCGGGGTCGAAAACAGGTAGATGCCCATGGAAGCGCTGCACATGGAGGGGTTGAAGCGCGACTGGAAGGGGCGGGCGTGCTGGGGTTTCTCCTCGAAGCCCACAATGCGGCAGCTCTCATCGATCTCGGCGATGCCGAAGCGGGAAGCCTCCTCCGGCGCCACCTGGATGGTGGCCACCGTGGCGTCGGCGCCGCGCTGCTGGTGCCACTCCAGCATGTGCGCGTAGTTCATCTTATACACGTGGTCGGCCGACAGGATCAGGGTGTAGGGGGCGCGCTCCTCCAGGATGCTGCCGAGGTTCTGAAACACCGCGTCGGCGGTCCCCAGGTACCAGTTCTCGCTCACCCGCTTCATGGGATTGAGGATCTCGATGAATTCCCCCATCTCCGGCGACAGGATGTTCCAGCCCTGGCGCACGTGGCGGTTCAGGCTCAGAGCCTTGTATTGAGTGAGGATGTAGATGCGGCGCAGCCCGGAATTGATGCAGTTCGAGAGCGTCAGGTCGATGATGCGGTAGATGCCGCCGAAGGGTACGGCCGGCTTGGCCCGTTCGCGGGTCAGGGGCCACAGCCGCTCGCCCGCCCCCCCGGCCAAAAGCACCGTCAGGACCTCTTGCATGCCAGTCTTCTTTTATAGCACCCACTCCCCAAATCTGCTGGCAATTTTCCCTCCAGTGCGGTACAATCTGGACTTGATCCGACATAGCAAGGCCCCTCCCGTGTCCGCCCGGCCGGGCGCCGGGGCGGGAAACGGGCAGGGTTGCTGCCGGAGGGAGGTGTAACACTTGGCCGAAGTGCGGCTCCAGGAAGGGGAATCGCTGGAGAATGCTCTGCGCCGCTTCAAGCGCAAGGTGCAGCAGGAAGATATTATCAAGGAAGTGAAGCGCCACTCCTACTATCTCAAGCCGGGGGAGAAGATGCGCCTCAAGCAGGCTCTGGCTCGCAAGCGCAACCGCAAGAAATCCCGCCGGGACCAGGAATAGATGTAGCGGCCTCTTACTAGACAGGCAGGAATGCCTGTGTTACCGGACGGGGCGCGGGTGCCACATGCCAGAATTCGTCGATCGGGTGCTCAAGTGCGTCGACTGTGGGGGAGAATTCGTCTTCACGGCAGGCGAGCAGCAGTTCTACTACGACAAGAACTTCCGGAACGAGCCGAAGCGCTGCAAAGCCTGTAAGAACAAGCGCACGGCCCGCGGCCCGTCTCACAAAGTGGAGACCACGGTGGCTTGCTCGCAGTGCGGCAAGCAGACCACCCTGCCGTTCAACCCTACCCAGGGCAGGCCGGTGTATTGCCGGGAGTGTTTCCAGCAGAGACGCGGCCGGGCGGCCGGCGGCCCGGGTCCGTGAGCGGCGGTTTCTGGGTCCAGAACTTTGGGTGCCGGGCGGCCCAGGCTGACGGGGCCGGCCTGGAGGCGGGTTTGCGCGCTGCCGGCCTCCACCGCGCCGCCACCCGCGACACCGCCGGCCTGGTGGTCCTCAACACTTGCACGGTCACGGCCGCCGCCGATCAGGACGCCAGACAGGCTATTCGCCGGGCCCACCGGGAGAATCCTGCAGCCCGCATCCTGGTCACCGGCTGCTACGCCCAGCGGGCCCCGCGCGAGCTGGCCGCCCTGCCCGGGGTCGCCTGGGTGGTCGGCAACTCCCACAAGACCCACATCCCGAACCTCGTTCAAATCGCGCCGGCCACCCTGGACTTTCACGGCCAGATCCTGGCCGGCGACCTCTTCGCCAGCCGGGAGTTCCTGGCGGCCCCGGTAGCCGATGCCGGCGGCGACCGCACCCGGCCCATCCTGAAGATCCAGGACGGCTGCAACAATCGCTGCTCTTTTTGCATCATCCCGGCGGTGCGGGGCCCCAGCCGCAGCGCCCCGTTCGACACCGTCATCGCCCAAGTCCGCGGGCTGGCCGAGAACTACCGGGAGGTGGTGCTGAGCGGCATCAACCTCGGCCGCTGGGGACGCGATCTCGACGGGCGGCCCCGCCTGGCGGCCCTGCTGACCCGGCTCCTCGCCGAGACGCCAGTCGAGCGCCTGCGACTCAGCTCCGTCGAGCCGATGGACTGGACCGATGAGCTGCTGGAGCTGCTGGCCGGCCAGCCGCGGATGGCGCGGCATGTTCACGCCCCGCTGCAATCGGGCTCCGACCGCATCCTGCGCCGGATGCGCCGCCGCTATCGGGCGCGCCATTACGCGGACCGGATCCTCCGGGCCCACCGCCTCATGCCCGAGGCCGCCTTCGGGGCCGACGTCCTGGTCGGCTTTCCGGGCGAGACCGAAGAGGACTTCGAGGCCACCCGGCGGCTGGTCGCCGAACTGCCCTTCACCTATCTGCATGTGTTCACGTACTCGGCGCGACCGGCGACTCCGGCAGCCGAGTGGGCGGACCAGGTTCCCGTCGCGGTGCGGCGCGAGCGGAACCGGGTGCTGCGCCAGCAGGCGGCTGCCAAGGGGCGCGCCTTCCGGGAATCGCTGGTGGGCAGGCCGCTGTCGGTCGTCACCCTCGACGAGCCACACCCGTCGGGGGCCGTGGGTCTGAGCGATAACTATGTCAAGACGCTGATCCCGGGGGATCGCCTGGGCCCCAACCGAATGATCCGGGTGCGGGCGGTGGCTTTCGACGGCGAGTGGGTGGTGGGGGAGCGGGCGTGAGAAGGGTCACGGCCCTGCTTGTTGCCTCTCTGCCGTGCCTGGCGCAGAGCTTCCGCGAGGACCGGCTGCACGGACGCCAGGCCTATGTGCTGGAAAACGGCGTGGTGCGCCTCAGCGCCCTGCGCGGCGGCGGCCACCTGGCCGAGATCCGGTTCCTGGCGGGGGACCCCCTCAAGGCCATCAACCCAATGCGGGTGCCTCACTACTCGACCATCGAGCCTTATCAGTACAGCCCCAAGGTCCACGACGCCCTGTACGGCGACGGCAGCCACCGCTGGCTGTCGAGCGGATACATGGGCCACCTGCTGAACTTCCCGTGGTTCGGCCCGCCGTCGGAAGAAGAGGCCCGGCAGCAACTCGGCAACCACGGCGAGGCGCCCATCGTGGAATGGAAACAGTTCCGGCCGGCCGAGGTCACCCCGCGGGGCGTCACGCTCTGGTATGGGGCCGACCTGCCGCGAACCCAGTTCCGGGTGGAGCGCGTGGTGAGACTGGGCGCCGACGCCGCCTCCGTTCAGGTCGAGGAATCGGTCGAGAACCTGGCGGCCTACGACCGGCCCATCAACTGGGTGCAGCACGCCACTTTTGGGCCGCCTTTCGCGGCCCCGGGCAAGAACTTTCTCGACCTGCCGGCCACCAAGGGGGAAGTGGGCGGCGGACGAGCCACCAACTCGCTCGACTCGGGGTCGGCCATCCAGTGGCCGGAGGGGGCCTCGCGCGACGGCCGCCGCGTCAGCCTGCGGCCCTTCCAGCCGGCGGCCAACTCCGGCACTTATTATGCGCTGCTGCTTGACCCCACCCGGGCGGCGAGCTATTTCACCCTGTATCATTCAGACTATCCAGTGCTGATCGGCTACCTGTTTCCGACCGCCGACCATCCCTGGGTCGGCGACTGGCAGGAAAACCAGAGCAACACCACGCGGCCCTGGGACGGCAAGGCGGTGGCGCGGGGCATCGAGTTCGGCACCACGCCGTTTCCCGAGGGCCTGCGCCGGAGCGTCGAGCGCGGCAGGCTCTTCGGCGTTCCGACATACCGCTGGATCAGCGGCCGCCAGCGCCTGACCACCCGCTTCACGGTCTTCCTGGCCGAGATCCCGCCAGGGTTCGCGGGGGTGGAAGAGGTCGCGGTTCGGAAAGGTATCATCACGATCCAGGAGCGGGGGAGCGGAAGGGCCTTGAGGGTGCGGGGGCCGGGCTCCGGCAGCGCCCCCTAGATTCGAGCCGACCTTTCGTCATTCCGAGCGCAGCGAGGAATCTGCTGTCCTGGCCGCGTCGGGAACAGCAGATCCCTCGCTTTCGCTCGGGATGACACCTCCCGGCCCCGGTCACCGCCGCAGGGCGTCCATTACCCGGCGGTACTCTGAGCTGGAGCGGAGGCCCCCGGCGGCCTCCGAGAGCGCCGCCTGGACCTGCTCGTCGCGCGGGGTGATCCGCGCCATCCGGACCAGCACCGCTGCCTTCTCATGGTCGGAGGAGAGACGGCGCGTTGTTTTCAGGACTGACACCAGGGTGGAGCGGCTCAAGCCTTCCCTCTCCAGCAGAGTCAACAGGGCGGTGCGCAGTTCCGAGTCGCTCTGGATGGATGCGGCCGCCGCCAGCCAGGCCGCCGCGGCCTCCTCTTGCCCCGCGGCCCTGGGGGCGGCTTTCACCAGCACGTATCTCTTCTCCGAAGACGAGGAAAGATCCCGAACGGATCCCAGAAGCCGGACCAGTGTTTCCTTGGGGAGATCCTCGCGGTCGAGCAGCGCCATCAAGGCGTGACGCCTTTCGCTGTCGGAACGGATGGATGCGGCCGCCGCCAGCCAGGCCTCCCCCACCCCTTCGTGCCGGGCGGCAGGCGACACCGCCTTCATCAGCACTGACCGCTTCTCCGACGCTGACGACATGCTGGGAACTGCTCGAAGCACCCCCACCACCGCCTGGTTCGGCAGCTCGTCGCGATCGAGCAAGGCCACCAGGGCGATGCGGCGCTCGGAGTCGGACCGGATCGAACCGGCAGCCTCCAGGTAGGCCGCCAGTACTGCCGGATCAGCCGGCAGGGCGCCCACGGCGGCTTGCAAGACCGCGCGCTTTTCCGAAGCCGAGGACATGCGCTGCGCGCTGCGGAGCGCCTGAATCGCCGTCTGGGGTCCCGGGCGACGCTTGCCCAGGATCCCCACCAGCACCCGGCGGCGCTCGGAGTCAGAGCGGATGGCGCCGACGGCGTCGAACAGCCCCCGTTCCGCGGCCTCGTTGCTGGTGTAGTAGTCCGCCAGAGAAAGCAGCAGCCTGGCCTTGTCGGAATCGGAGCCGACCTCGCGCCCGATCTGGCGTGCCGCGCTGTCCATCATGGCGGCGTCCAGGCTCCCACCCTGAAACAACTCCTCGAAGTAGGTTCTCTTGACGCGGCTGCTGCGGATGCGGGAGATCTCTTCGAGCACGCCGGCGGCGCCCCGCCTGGCGCGGATCCGCTCCACGCGGACCCGGGCGCCCAACCCGCTGCGCCGCAGAATCTGCGGGATTAGCCGGGCCGCCCACCGGCGAGCTTCCTCATCGTAAGGCTTGGGGCGGTCCTGGAAGCAATAGCGCTGTTCGGGGCGGCCGCCGGGGCCAGGGAAAACCTCCAGGCTGCGAACTTCCAGCCAGTTGCTCTCCTCGATGAGCAGGAAGCCGTCCTTGGAAAGGCTCTCGACGGCGCTGTCGTCTTCGGTGAACTCCAGCTCGCCGCCAGCGGCCACGTTGAGGCGGGTGAAACCATCCGACCAGGAGCTGCGGAACTCCGCCCCGGAGCTGCGGGCCGCCCATTGGAGGCGGGTACAGCTCGTCCCCGAAGCCAGGGCTGCTATCAGAACCCCGCATGCCGTTGACAGCCGCATCTCGTACCCCTATTACGGTTGGGGCGGGAGAAATGTTCCCAGTATTCGCAAATCGGCGCGGTCCTTGTGGAGACGGCGATCGCCCCCCCCACCACGTAGTCAACGCGGTGGAAATTCAGCAATTCGATAAACTCTTTCCAATCTTGGGGCAGCGCCATCCTGGTCCGGCCGGAACAGCTCGAGCAGCTCGAGCAGCATCGCAATACGCTGGGCGGGAGTCAGCGAACGGTAGAACTCGCGATCGGCCTCTTCGGCCTCCTCAAAGCTGGAGAATACCTGGACTACCCGCTCCACATCCCTATTGTACTCCTCTGCGGAGAGATGCTCCTGGCGGGGGTTACTTCAGCTTCGACAGGTCGTCGCCCAGCTCCGTGAGGTCGAACTTGCCCTTCTCGAGGGTGACCCCGACGATCATCAACTCCAGTTCCTGCGAGGTGTGGTTGAAAAAGCCGTGGGCTTCTCGCAGGCGGATGGGCACGGCGTCGCCGGGGCCGATCTCGGCCGTCTCCTTGTCCACCTGCACGCGGCCGTGGCCGCGCATGACGTAATAGAACTCCTCCATGGCGTCGTGGCGGTGAAAGCCCTCCGAGGTGTCCGGGGGCAGGACTAGGTGGTCGACGTATCCCCAGTTGGTGCGAAAGCGCTCCGGACCGATGGCCCGGCGGTAGCGGACGGCGCCCTTGCCGCCGCGCCAGCGCTCGGCGGGACGCAGCAGCTTGGGATCCAGCCGCATGTGGGAGAAGACCGGCCTGGGGTCCAGGGTCACGCCGACGCGGTCGTCGCCCAGGTCCTCGGCGTCGTAGCGGCCACGCACGGCGCCCACGGCGATGTTCATCCATTGGGTGGGCTTGTCGGTGTGGTTGTAGATGGCGTGCGAGCTGCCCATGCGACAAGGGGCGCCGGCGGGGCCTTCCAGCACCGCGGTGCGGCCGTCGATGGTGTACTGCGCGGCGTTGTCGAAGATGACGAACATCTCTTCCATCTGGTGGTGAAAGTGGTGGCCGATACCGCCGCCCGGCGGGATCACGCCGCGGTGCAGGAAGATGAGGTTGGTCTCCAGCGTCTTGTTGCCGAAGAGCCCCATGTAGTGCAGCTCGCCGGCGCCGGCGTGAACGCGCGGCGCGCGGCGAAACTTGGAGGCCTCCGTGTGGGCGATCCGCGAAGCCAGCGTATCCTGGGCCAGCACGGCGGTGATGCTCAGCAAAAACCAACAGGCTCGGTGCATGGCATGCTATTGTACCGTTTCCCGGAGGTGCCGACATGCGACGCGCCGTGCTGTTGTTTCTGCCTCTTTGCGCCTGGCCGCAGTCGAGCCGGCTGGCCCTGAAAGAGCCGCTTCGTGAGATGCCGGCCTACGTTCAGGAGCGGCTGGCCGCAGGCGATCGGGCCCTGTTCGCCAAGCTCATGCGGGTGGGCCTGGAGTCGGCCTGGGCGGTGCTGCAAGGGGAAGGCTACACCCAGTGCTTCATCAACGAGCTGACCCCGCTCAAGCCCAACCATCGCATGGTGGGCCGCGCCCGCACCATTCGTTACTTGCCCAACCGCAAGGACCTCCGGGCGAAGCTCTACGCCGCCAGCCCCCAGCTCAACTACAAGTCGGCTGAAGAGGCCCAGCCGGGCGACGTGCTGGTGTTTGACGCCGGCGGCGAGACGCGGTCGGCGGTCTCGGGCGGTGTCACCACGGCCCGGTTTCTTTTCCGGGGCGGCGCCGGCATGGTGGTCGACGGCGCCATGCGCGACGTGCCGGAGCTGGAAGGCATGCACATTCAGGTCTACATGCGTCGGGGCCAGGCCGCCGCCGTCAGCCCCATCCAGATGAGCGTCGATTACCAGGTTCCGGTCCGCATCGGCAGCGTCACGGTGGCGCCGGGCGATATCCTGGTGGGGGAATCGCATGGCATCCTGGTGATACCGGCCGAGATTGCCGAAAAGGTCGTCGACCAGGCCCTGGAACACGACGTGCAGGAAGAGTTCCAGCGGGAGCTGCTGCTGAAGGGCGAGTCCATCTACGGGGTGTATCCGCTCAACCAGGCCAACCGCAAGCGTTTCGAGGAGTGGAAGAAGAAGAGATAGCCGGGGCGTGTGACCCGAGTCGCCGATCCGCCGGCTTACGGGGAGCAAATACGATCTCGGAAATCCTCAGCAGCCAAGGCACGAAAATCTCTCACAGAACTTCACATTCCGGCCAGCTTCCGCAATCTCTCTTCGCGATCATCCGCCATCGCTCTGAGAATGTCGAGCCCAGCCGGCAGTCTTCCGGTGTGGACCAAGAAGCGGCCAGCTCGCACAAGAGAGGGGCGTCGGGCGACCGGCTTCAGGACCAGACCCTCGGCGCTTTCCTCAATCTCTAGATCCGTGCCGGCCTTCAAGCCGAACCGATCCCGGACGGACTTAGTTAGGCACGACAATCCGGCCGGATCTATCGATCCGCAATGTCATACCGGTTCATTATGGCACGTGCCATCCGAGCCTCGGCGGTGAACCCAGCCCCCTACAGAACCTTGGCCGCTTCCTCCACGCTCGGAGAGAACGGCAGCACCGTATCCAGCTTGGTCATCTGGAACAGCTGCCAGATGCGGCCGGCGGCGCCGGCGATGCGCATCGAACCGCCCGCTTTCTTGACCAGGGAGAAGCAGACGGCGATGGTGCCGATGCCGGTGCTGTCGAGATACTGGACCGCAGCCAGGTTCAGGATGACCTTCCTGGTTCCCCTGCCGAGAATCTCCTGCACGGTCTTTTCGAGCTCCCGGCTTTCGGCGCCCAGCTGAACCCGGCCGGTCATCTCGACGACCATGATATCCGGCTCGATCTTCTTGGTCTCTACTTGCAGAAGCACGGCATTACCCCCTGGGGCTTTGGCCCTCGGATTGTTCCGGCAGCTCGCAGCTCTCCTGGTCCAGATCTATGAACACGAAGGCGCGGCCGGGGCCGAGGTCCAGGCCGCAGCCGATGTCGGCGCCGTCGAAGTGCAGGTGAGTTAGCCGCGGAACCGCCAGCAGGCACGGCGCCTCGGCGTGACAGACTCCCAGGTGCCGGCCGTCGATGCTGACCGCGGCCGGCTCGTGCATCACGACGAAGGTCACGCGCGCGTAGCGCCAGGCCAGCCACGCCGGCGCGGCCGCCAGCGCAGCCAAAGCCAGTGAGGCCAGCACCGCCCGCCGGCCGCGCGACCATCGAGCCATCGACCGACTGTAGCATTCGGCGGCGCCCAGCTGGAGGCCGCGGGCCGCCTGAGCTGCCAACGGCGCCAGTATCAGAAGTCCCGCTCCGGCGCCCAGCGCTGCCGGAATCAACCGCACCCATGGCCAGTTCTGAGCTCCTCCGTACAAGAGATACAAAAGCAACCAAGATGATACCGCCGCTGCCCCTGCCAGCGCCAGCGCCGAAAGGCCCGCCCAGGAGCTGACCCCCGGCAGCGGCGGGGGCCACCGTAGTTGGGCTGCACCTGCCTGGCCCGCCAGGGCGGCGAACCAACCGGCGGCCTGATCCGGCCGGAGAACCAAGTGAGGAGGCACCCACCGGCGAATCTCGGCCTCGTCGTCTTCGCCGGCCACCACCAGCATGGTCCGGCAGCTGGCCAGCTCGCCCAGCCAGGCGCCGAACCGGGTTGGCTGCCGCCGGGTCCCCAAGGCCGCCCAGCTTGGGATTTCGATCACCGCGCCGGGTGGAGGCCTTAGGCCGTCCTCCAGTTCTTCGGCAGACAACACCTGCCGGGGGCGCCACGGCAGGAAGTTGCGGTCCCGCGTCAGCAACAAACTCATTGGCAGGGGATCGGTTCCCGCCGGCAGGCACGACCCCACCAAGACGACCAATTCGCCCTTCCGCCATGAGCGATCCGCGTCGAACGTCAAACCTACCTTGTAACACAGCGCGGCCCCGCCGCCAACGCCGAGGCGGCGGCGGGGCGAGGGGGCGAGGGCGCGACGGGGCGCAGCCGGTGTCATCCCGAGCGCAGCGAGGGATCTGCTTTCGCCCCGGCGCAACAGCAGATCCCTCGCTGCGCTCGGGATGACAATTGCGGGCAGCGGGGCGTGGATGAAGGAAGGGGCCGCCCCTGCTATCATGAGTGTAATGTGCCGTCTGAGCCGCCTTCGCAGGCTTGCCCTCTTGCTGGCCGCCGGGGGATCGACGCTGGCCGCCGACCCCATCGAGCAAGCCCTCAACCGGCTCTACAATTTTGACTTTCCGGGCTCCCACGCGTTGCTGGATAGCCAGATTGCATCTCGGCCTGACGAGGCGGCCCCCTATGCGGTTCGCTCGGCCGTCTATCTGTTTTTCGAGCTCGACCGGCTGGGGATCCTGGAGGCCGAGTTTTTCACCGATGACGAGCGCATCACCAACAAGAAGAAGATCCAGCCGGACCCGGAGGTGAAGAGACGGTTCCTGAAAGCGGTCGACGATGCCCAAAGCCGTGCTCGGGCCACCCTGGCCTCGCGGCCCGACGACCGAAACGCCTGGTTCGCCAAGTGCGTCAGCCTCGGGGTGCTGGTCGACTACACGGCTCTGGTCGAGAAGAGACACATGGGCAGCCTCTCAGTGGCCAAGCGCTCCAATGAGTGCGCCCAGCGCCTGCTCCGGCTCGACCCTCAATCCTACGACGCCCACGTCACCACCGGATTTTCCGAATACCTGCTGGGGTCGCTCCCCTTCCTGGTTCGCTGGGTGGTGCGCTTCGAAAACGTCCAGGGCAGCAAGCAGAAGGCCATCGAAAACCTGCGGCTGGCAGCTACATCCGGCCGTTACTTCAAGGCCTTCGCGAAGATCCTGCTCTCGATTGTCTACCTGCGGGAGAAGCAGCCCCGTGAGAGCGAGCGGCTGCTGGGGGAGCTGGCGCGGGAGTATCCGGAGAATCCCCTGATCCGCAAGGAATGGGCCCGGCTGAGCGCCAGGTTGGGGACGGGGCCGGTGGAGCAGAAGTAAGATACTACGCTATGGACAACACTTGCACGCACGTTGGCGGCCCTCTGTCAGAGGGAGGCGTGGAGGGCACTGTGGTGGAATGCCCGTGGCACGGGTCCCGTTTCAGCCTCGAAAGCGGCAAGGTGCTCTACGGCCCAGCGCGCACGGACGTGGCCTGCTATGCTTTACGTCGCGAGCGGATGACATCGAGATCGAGGTCTAGCCTAGCCTAACCCGGCGCGTCAGGCGACGGCCAAAAGCGGGCCGCGCCCAAGCCGCTAGGCCGCATCGTACCTGTTACCAATCGGAGGACAGATGAGCGTTTACATTCGGAAGCTGCGCGGCGTGCTTGGTGTCGCCCTGATTTGGGCCCCCTTCTGGGTCTTGCTGTTCATCGCTACCATCGGAAGCATCATCGCGGTCCTCGGCGGAGGCTCTGACGTCGGGCCGTTCAGGATGATGGTGATTATCGGATGGGTTGGTTTTGTTTCCGGAGGCATATTCGCCTTTCTCATGTCCTTGGCCGAGAACGGAAGGGCGGTCCGCAACATATCGTTGGCACGTGCAGCCCTATGGGGGACTTTGGGTTCTGCGGTGTTTCCGATCCTAACTCAGCGCGCGGACCAAGTGTTCTGGACTTGCCCTTTTGGCGCGGTCGTTGCCATGGCGTTGGTGGCTATCGCCCGAAAGGCAGAACGTTGCGAAGCAAAGCCCCCGATGCGACTCCGCGACGTCTTCTTCGCCTGCGTCCTCACGCCTGTTCGAGACGCAGTCAATTCCGCATCGGAACCGGTAAGGGGAGGGTAGACGACTCTAGCGGCATGGCGGCGAAGAGCTTCGTGGGGCCGCCTGAGGCGAGCTCGGCAAGGCGTTGATTCTGCGGCAGATATCGAGCGCAAATTTGTGCTCGGCCACTTGCGCCTTGGGCTCGTCTGACTTACAATAAGATCCAGCGCAGGAGCCATCTATCCGTCTGGATGCCGACAGGAAGGTCCACTTTTTGCGACGGGCTGAGCCGCCGCGATTTCTTCCATGCCGGCTCGCTGGCCTACCTGGGCCTGGGCCTCACCGACTTGCTGAGCTTGAAGGCGCTCGGGGCGGTCAACCCGCAGAAGGACGTCAACTGCATCCTGCTGTTCCTGAGTAAGCGGATGCAGGCGGCGCGGCTCTTACTCCTGGTGTTTGGTCTGGCGGCGATTTGCTCGCCGCAGACAACGGCCGGGCTGGCTGGGACCATCAGCGACCCGACCGGCGCGGTGGTCCCCGGGGGGCGGGCGAGCGTCGTCAACCAGGAAACGGGGGCGCGCCGGGAGGCCACTACCAACGAGAAAGGGCTCTACCAGTTCACCTTGCTGCCGCCCGGCAACTACTCGGTGACGGTTCAGAAAGAGGGTTTCAAAACCCTGACCCAGGATCGGATTCGCCTGGAAGTGAACCAGGCGGCGCGCATCGACCTGGTGCTGCAGGTGGGGACCGTCAGCGAGACCGTGGAGGTCCATGCCACGACGCCTTTGCTTCAGTCCAGCACCTCTTCCCTGGGGTACGTGATCGAGATCAAGTCGGTGAGCGACCTGCCCCTGAACGGGCGCAACTTCGCAGCCCTGGCCGTCCTGGGGCCGGGGGTGGTGGGCGTGGGTTACTCGGCTTCCGGGACCGTCGGCAGCGGCGCCCGGCCCGACGACATGCGTCCCGGCACGGAGCTTTTCTCGAACGGCAACCGCGAGCAATCCAACAACTTCATGCTCGACGGGGTGGACAACAACTTTCGCCGCAACGGCCTGATCACGCTTCGCCCGTCGGTGGAGGCCATCCGGGAATTCAAGATCCAGACCAACCTGTTCGCCGCCGAGCAGGGACGCAATCCGGGCGCCACCATCAACGTAGTCACCAAGTCCGGAACCAACCAGTGGCACGGGAGCGCCTACGAATTCCTTCGCAACGACCGGCTGGACGCCCGGGACTTCTTCAACGAGAAGCGTCCCGGGGTGGAGAAGCCGCCCTTCCGGCACAACCAGTTTGGGGCCAGCCTGGGCGGTCCGATCGCCCGCGACCAGGCGTTTTTCTTCACCAACTACGAGGGCTCCCGGCGGCGGCGGGGCACCACCACGGTTTCCAACACCGTGCCAACCGAGGCCATGCGGCGCGGCGACTTCAGCGGCGTTCGCGACATTTTTGACCCCTTCACGGTGCGGCCCCAGGCGGGGAACGCCAGCGGCTTCGCGCGAACCGCCTTCGTCAACCGCCAGATTCCGGCCTCCCGCTTCGATTCGGTCGCCGGCCGGCTGATCCAGGCGTACCCGCTGCCGGACCGGCCGGGCCTGCAAAGCAATCACTCCACCAACCCCAAGCAGGTGCAGGACTGGGACCAGGGGGATGCCCGGGTAGACTGGAACTTTTCGAGCGACACCACCCTGTTCGGCCGCGTCTCGCGCCAGGATACTCTTACGCAGCCGCCCTCTACGTTCGGGCTGCGCAACGTGCCGGGCCTGGATCAGCCTTTGAGCCTGGGTAACGATAATACCTTCGCGGGCCACTCCAACCTGGTGGCCTACCACGCCGTCGCCGCCGGCACTCATGTCTTCAGCCCCAGCCTGATCCTGGACGCCCGCATGGGGTTCGGCCGCTTCAACCTCCACCACCTGAAAGTCGGGGCCTCGCAGGGGGCCAGGCTGGGGGAAAAACTCGGGATTCGCAACGCCAACCAGGGGCCAGTGTCCGACGGAGTCCCGATCTTCGCGCCGGCCAACTACACCGGCATTGGCGGGCCCGCGTCGCTGCCGACCATTCGGCTGGAAAACACCTTCAACCCGGTCGTCAACTTCACTCACACGCGCGGCGGCCACTCCTTCCGCTGGGGCCTCAACCTCATCCGCCGCCAGATCATCGATTTCCAGACCAACCGCGGCGACGGCCGCTTCAACTTCGACCGGCAGTTCACCTCCGACCCCAACAACGCCGGGGCCACCGGCGATACCATGGCGAGCCTTCTGCTGGGCACGGCTTCTGGCATGGAGCAGGATTTCCTGCTGGTGTGGGCCGGGCTACGGACCCTGGAGCTGAGCCCCTACCTCCAGGATGACTGGAAGATCACCAGCCGCCTGACCCTCAACCTCGGGCTGCGCTACGAGTACTCGCCGCCGCCGGTGGAGGTGGCCGATCGCTGGGCCAACTTCAACGTCCTGACTGGGAAAATGCTGATCGCCGGAGTGAACGCCGGCCGGACCGTGGGGGTCGAGCCGGACCGGAACAATCTCGCCCCGCGCTTCGGGTTCGCCTACCGGCTGCGCCAGACGACGGTGGTGCGGGGCGGCTACGGCATCTTCTACAACACCCAGGGTAACGGAGCGGCGGTGTTCCGGCTGCACCGGCACCTGCCGTTCGGACCCATCAACGTCGAGGATATCAACCAGTTCAGTGCCAACCCGCGGCGCGTGCAGGATGGCCTCCGGCCCATCCCGGTGATCGACCTGCGCACCCTGGCCGAGAACCCCGCGGGAAGCTTCAACGCGATTCCCGCCAACTACAAGACCGGCTACGCCCAGCAGTTCAATCTCACGGTCGAGCAGGAGATCCGGCGCTTCCAGGCGGTGGTGAAGGCCGGGTTTGTGGGGAACCTGGCGCGCCAGGTGGACTCGACCTTCAACATCAACCAGCCGGAGCCGGGGCCGGCGCCGCCGGCGCAGCGCCGCCCGCTAAGGTTCGTGGCGCCCCAGGTGGTAAACGCGACCTTCGCCGACACCACCGGCATCTCCAACTATCATTCGCTGCAAGTGAGCGCCGAGAAGCGGTTCACCGCCAGCCTGGGTTTCATCAGTGCCTATACCTGGTCACACAGCATCGACAACGTGCCGTTGCAGCAGGGCGGAGGCTCCGACGGGCCGGTGCCGCAGGACGCGCGCTTCCGGTTCCTGGATCGGGGCGCCAGCGCCTTCGATATCCAGCACCGGTTTACGGTGGGCGCCAACTATGCGCTGCCCTTCGGCAAGGGCCGGCGCTTCCGGCCCGGCGCGGCGTGGGCCAACAAGGCCTTCGCGGACTGGCAGGTGAGCCTGGGTCTGACGGCCCAATCGGGCCTTTCCTTCACTCCGACCCTGGCCAACTCGGTCTCGAACGCCGGCGCCAGCCGTCCGGACCGGCTCAGCAGCGGCAACCTGGCCCAGCGGGACCCGGCGCGGTACTTGGACACGTCCTTCAACGTCGCCGGGGCCGCCTGGGCGACGCCGCGCCAGTTCACCTTCGGCAACGGCGGGCGCAACATCCTGCGCGGGCCGGGACGCACCAACCTGGACTTCTCGGTGTTCAAGCATTTCCCGATCAACGAAAAGCTGCGGCTGATGCTCCGGGGTGAGTTCTTCAACCTCTTTAACCACCCGCAATTCGATCTGCCCAACGCCTCCATCGGCAGCCCCAACGCCGGCCGGATCCTGGCCACGGTGGGCACGCCGCGCGATATCCAGTTCAGCCTGCGGCTGTCGTTCTGAACGCGCCGGGGTGGCCTAAGGCCGCTCCGGACCAGAGCCCGTCATCCCGAGCGAAGCGAGGGATCGCTGCTGTTCACGGATTGGCTGGCCAGCAGGTTTTCGCAAAAAACAGATCCCTCGCTTCGCTCGGGATGACAGGTCCTGGCCGTGTCCCAGCCTGTTGTCAACCCTACGGAAACGTCCAAACTCGAGGTAGATTAGATTAGATTAAGATTAGGATCATCGCAAGGAGGCTCCTATGCGCAAAACCAGCAAGTTTTCCCGGCGCGGGTTCCTGAGCACTGCCCCAGCGGCAGCAGCCCTTCCGGCCATGGCGGCGCAGAACCCTTCGCGGCGCTCCAGCCACGCCGCCTTCTCCCCCAACTCCCAACTGGAGAAACTCTCCGACAACCTATACCGCCTGGAGGATACCTGCAATGTCTACCTCCTCCGCGACGGCGGCCGGGCGGTGCTGATCGACTTCGGCTCCGGCAAGATCCTCGACTATCTGCCGCAGCTGGGGGTCACCCGGGTTGACTGGATCCTCCACACCCACCACCATCGCGACCAATGCCAGGGCGACCACCTGGCGGTGGAGCGCAAGATCCCCATCGCCGTTCCGGCCCACGAGCGGCACCTGTTCGCCGACGCCGAGAACTTCTGGCGCAACCGCCGCGTCTTCCACCTCTACTACGTCCGGAACGACTTCTACACCTCGACCGAGAACATCCCGGTGGCCGGGCAGCTTCATGACTACTCGAACTTCGCCTGGAACGGCCGCAACTTCTTTGTGCTGCCCACGCCGGGCCACACCCCGGGCGCCGTGACGCTCATCGCTACCGTCGACGGCCGCCGGGTCGCCTTCTCGGGCGACCTGATGCACAGCCCCGGCAAGGTCCACACCCTCTATGATATGCAGTACAACTACGGAGGCTCGGAGGGCGTCGACATGGCGGTCTTCTCGCTGGCCCGGCTGAGGGAGCAGAAGCCCGAGCTGCTGTGCCCCTCCCACGGCGCGCCGCTCCAGGATCCCGACTCCCCCATCGGCCTCACCATCGACCGCCTCACTGAGTATTACAAGTTTCAGACCAGCGGCGGGCAGCTCACCGAGCACAACCAGCCTTACGCCGTCAGCCCCCGCCTGGTCGCCCACCACCAGAGCACCTCGTCGTTCTACGCCATCATCAGCAAGAGCGGCAAGGCCATGTTCATCGACTACGGCTCGGCCAGCGGCGTCTACTTCTCGAATTTCCTCAATGCCACCCCGGCCGTCGACCGCATCCGCTTCGTTGAGCACAACATCGACACCTTGAGGAAGCGCTTCGGGCTGAAGTCGGTCGACGTCGCCATGCCCAGCCATATGCACGACGACCACATGAACGGCTTCCCGCACCTGATCCGCCACCTCGGCGCCAGGGTGTGGTGCTACGAGAACATGGTCGACATCTTCGAGAACCCCCGGGGCCACAACCTGGGCTGCACCCTGGGGGAGCCCTTCAAGGTCGATCGCTCCTTCCGCCACCGCGAGAGCTTCCGGTGGGAGGAGTTCGACTTCGAGATGACCCACTCCCCAGGCCACACCGAGTATCAGATGGCTCTGTTCGTCACCATCGACGGGGCGCGGGTGGCGTTCACCGGCGACGCCTTTTTCACCAACCCCAGCGCCCCGCCGGGAGAGGGCGCCCTGCGGCACAACCTGATCTTCCGGAATCATGTTGAGAGCGACAGCCACATCAAGTCCATCCGCAACATCCTGGATCACGAGCCCAACCTGATTGCGCCCGGCCACGGCAAGCCCTTCCTGGTCAACCGCGCCGACCTGCTGTTCACAGAGGAGAAGATGCGGAAGCAGAAGGACCTGTTTCACCAGGTGATCGCCGACCGGGACCCGGAATACGGCATGGATCCCAGCTGGGTGAAGATCTACCCCTACCAGATGAGCATTCGCCCGGGGGAGTCGGGGCGGGGCGAGATCCGGGTTCAGAATTACCGCAGCTCGCCGGTGAAGATGGAGGTGGCGCTGGTGCTTCCGGAAGGCTGGACGGCGACGCCGGAGGTGCTTCGCTTCGAGGCACCGGCCCGGGGCCACGCCCGCCAGAGCTTCGAGCTGCGGACCGGCCGCGAGCGCCCGCGCGGGCTGCCCCGGGTGGCCATCGCCGCCGACGTCATGTGCGACGGGAAGTATCTGGGGCAGATCACC
>Ga0247727_10002316_pt1 | contig 43837 bp, 35 predicted proteins | sample WisWelCaveWW1625_FD_202498 | JGI IMG/M metagenome (GOLD analysis project Ga0247727, IMG submission 202498) | Biofilm microbial communities from Wishing Well Cave, Virginia, United States - WW16-25 | ecosystem: Environmental > Aquatic > Deep subsurface > Groundwater > Cave microbial mat | place...
TCCACCACGCATCCCGGCCGGATCGCGGTGCTCCCCCTCGCAGTCCTCGCCGCGTCGATGCTCGTCTCCTACGAGCGAGCCAAGGCCGAGTCGCTCGGGTTCGACGCGCGCGGCGGGCTGATGGAGCGCGCCGAGCGCCTGATCGCCCTCGGAGTCGGCCTGCTGTTCGACTCGATCCTCATCGGCGTGCTGTGGCTGATGCTTGCCCTCACGCTCGTCACCGCCGTGCAGCGGTTCGTCAAGGTGTGGCGGCAGGCGAGCGTCGCCAAGCCCACCCCTCCCGCGAGCCGCTGGAAGGCCCGCCGGGCGGCACGCCCCACCGAGCGCGCCTGGCGCCGGCAGCAGCGCACCAGCCGTCGCTAGCGCTCGCCGCACAGCCCCGCCGTGGTCGACGTCGTCACCCCGGCGTACAAGCTGGCGGCGCAGGTCGCCCGCCACCTGCCCGAGCCGGTCGCCGCAACCGGAGCCCGCGGGCTCGGGCGGCTCGCCGGGCACCTCGCCCGGGAGCGCCGTGCGCAGGTCGAGCGCAACCTCCGCCGCGTCGACCCGACCCTCTCCGGGGCGGCACTTCGACGACTCGTCGACGAGACGTTCGAGAGCTACGCCCGCTACTACGAGGAGTCCTTCCGCCTCCCCGGCACGAGCGCGGCCGACCTGGACGCGGGGTTCCGACCGGACGGCTGGCACCTCCTCGACGCGGCGCTGGCGGAGGGGAACGGCGCCATCATGGCCTTGCCGCACCTCGGGGGCTGGGAGTGGTCCGGGTTCTGGGTCACGCAGGTGAAGCAGCGGCCGGTCACCGCCGTAGTGGAACGACTCGACCCGCCCGCGCTCTTCGAGTGGTTCGTCGAGCTCCGGCGCTCGTTCGGCTTCGGGATCGTGGCGCTGGGGCCCGAGGCGGGGGTCGCCACGGCACGCGCCCTCAAGGAGAACCACACCCTGGCGCTCCTCTGCGACCGCGACCTCGCCGGCACCGGACCGAAGGTCGAGTTCTTCGGCGAGACCACGACGCTGCCCGGCGGACCCGCCACCCTCGCCCTCCGGACCGGCGCGCCGATCCTGCCGACCGCCATCTACTTCGACGGTCCCACCACGCGCCGCAGCGTCGTGCTCCCGCCGCTGGACACCACTCGCCAGGGCAGGCTCCGCGATGACGTGCAGCGGGTGACGCAGGACCTCGCCCACGCGCTCGAGGACCTCATCCGGCGGGCGCCCGAGCAGTGGCACCTCCTCCAGCCCAACTGGCCCTCGGACCGGCGCGCCTGAGCGCCGGTGGACGCGGTGGGGTGGGCGATGGGCCGATCGCTAACCTCCGGCGGTGCGCATCGGGGTCGTCTGCCCATACTCCCTGACCATCCCTGGGGGCGTGCAGGGACAGGTCCTCGGGCTGGCACGGGCAATGCGCAGGCTGGGACACGAGGTGCGGGTGCTGGCACCGTGCGACGGGCCACCACCCCACCCGGGCGTGACGCCGCTGGGGCGCAGCGTGCCGACAGCGGCCAACGGCTCCGTGGCCCCGCTCGCGCCGGACCCGTCCGCCCAGCTGCGGACCATCCGCACGCTCCGTGACGAGGGGTTCGACGTCCTCCACCTTCATGAGCCGCTCGCCCCCGGCCCGTGCATGACAGCACTCCTGTTCGCCGACGCACCCACGGTCGGGACCTTCCATGCCGCCGGTGAGAGCGCCGGCTACCGCGTGATGGGCTGGGCGCTCAAGCGGCTCGCCGCTCGCCTCGACCATCGCGTGGCCGTGTCACCTGACGCCATGGCCCTGGCCCAGAGGGCCCTCGGGGGCGAGTACGAGCTGTTGTTCAACGGTGTGGAGGTGGAGCGCTTCGCGGACGGGCCGGCCCAGCCCCTCGAGGGTCCGACGATCTTCTTCCTCGGCCGGCACGAGCCGCGCAAGGGCCTCGAAGTGCTGCTGACGGCGCTGTCCGACCTGCCGCCCGACGTGCGCGTGTGGGTCGGCGGCGACGGCCCCCAGTCACCGGAGCTCCGGGAGCGCTTCGCTCACGATCCGCGCATCGAGTGGCTCGGCCGCATCAGCGACGAGGAGCGCGCGGCGCGGATGCGGGGCTGCACCGTCTACTGCTCGCCCTCTGTGCGCGGTGAGTCCTTCGGGATGGTGCTGCTCGAGGCGATGGCTTCTGGGTGCGCGCTCGTGGCGTCCGACCTGGAGGGCCACCGCAACGTCGCGACCGATGGGGTCGACGCACTTCTCGCGCCCGTCGGCGACGCCGCGGCGCTCGCCAAGGCCCTGCGGCGCGTGCTGGACGACGACGGCCTGCGGGCCGAGCTCGTGGCGGGCGGCCGCCGCCGGGCGGAGCAGCTGTCGATGACGAAGCTGGCCGAGCACTACGTGGCGATCTACGACCGGATCCTCGGCGAGCGCCGCTAGGTGGGCGGGGGCCCTCGCTAGGGTGGGCGGCAACTACGGCAAGGAGTGAGCAGTCGTGCTCTTCGTGTGGATCATCCTGGCGCTGGTCGTGCTCATCGCCATCTATGTGCTCGTCACCTACAACGGCCTGGTCTCGCTGCGGAACCGCATCGAGAACGCGTGGGCGCAGATCGACGTGCAGCTCAAGCGCCGCTACGACCTCATCCCCAACCTCGTCGAGACAGTGAAGGGCTACGCCGGCCACGAGCGTGACACCCTCGAGGCAGTGGTCCAGGCGCGGAACGTCGCCATGAGCGCGCAGGGCCCGCAGGACCAGGCGGCCGCCGAGAACATGATCACCGGCGCCCTCAAGAGCGTGTTCGCCCTCTCGGAGGCCTACCCGGACCTCAAGGCGAACCAGAACTTCCTCAACCTGCAGGAGGAGCTCACGGGCACCGAGGGCCGAATCGCGTACGCGCGGCAGTTCTACAACGACACCGTCTACCGCTACAACACCAAGATCCAGTCGGTCCCGTCGAACGTCATCGCCAACCAGTTCAGCTTCGCCGCCCGCGAGTACTTCGAGGTCGACGACGTCGCGCGCGGCAACGTCCAGGTCGACTTCGGCAAGGCCCCGCAGGTTGACCTCGGCGGCGCTGCTGCGCCGCCTCCAGCCGCCCCGCCGGAGCCCCCAGCCGCCCCGAGCGCCTGACCCCCCAAGGACCCTGACCTCCGCGTGTACGACCAGGTCTCCCAGAACAAGCGCCGCTCGATCCTCCTCCTCCTCGCCTTCCTCGGTCTCGTGCTGGCGGTGGGTGCCGCGCTGAACCTCGTGATCGGTGGCGGCCCGTACTTCATGGTGTTCGCGCTGGTCTTCGCCGGCGGCGCCGCGGCCGCGTCCTACTGGAAGTCGGACGCGATCGCGCTGCGCGTCAGCCGCGCCCGACCCGCCTCTGTGGAGGAGTACGGCCGGCTGCACAACGTGGTCGAGGGGCTCTGCATCGCCGCCGGCCTGCCCAAGCCGCGCCTGTACATCGTCGACGACCCATCGCCGAACGCGTTCGCCACGGGCCGCGACCCGAAGCACGCCGCCGTCGCCGTCACCACGGGTCTCCTCGAGAGGATGAACCGGGTCGAGCTCGAGGGCGTCCTCGCGCACGAGCTCAGCCACATCAAGAACTACGACATCCTCGTGTCCACGCTCGCCGTGACGATGGTGGGCGTGATCGCGATCGCCGCTGACATCGGCATCCGGTTCATGTGGTTCGGCATGGGGCGCAGCCGCAACAACTCCGACGACCAGGGCGGCGGCGGGCTGACCGCCATTCTCGCCCTCTTCGGGTTCGTGCTCCTGCTCCTGTCGCCGCTCATCGGCCGGGCCATGCAGGCCGCGGTCAACCGGCGCCGCGAGACGCTCGCGGACGTGTCCGGGGTGGAGCTCACCCGATACCCGCCGGGCCTGATTTCCGCGCTTGAGAAGCTGCGGGACGACTACACCGTCGTGGGCTCCTCGTCCCACGCCACGGCCCACCTCTGGATCGAGCAGCCGCAGGCGGTCGAGCAGGACGAGGGGCGCCTGTCGCGCTTCAACCGCATGTTCGACACCCATCCTCCGCTCGAGGAGCGCATCGCTCTCCTGCGCGAGCTCTGACCGGGAGCGCTGGCATCACCCGTGCTGGAGACCAGGAAGCAGCGGATCATCGCCGGAGCCGTGGCGGCGGTCGTGGTCGTGGGTGGCGTCGCGGCTGCGCTCGTGCTCGGCGGCGACGATCCGGCCACGGTCGTGGCAGCCACCACGACGACCACGACCGTGGCCGAGACGACCACGACGGCCCCCCAACCCGTCGCACCGCTGACCGGAGTGGCCGGGAGCTACGGCGATCGCCTCGGGCGGCCCGCCCTCGTGGTCAAGATCGACAACGGTGACCCGAAGGCTCGTCCGCAGGTCGGCCTCAACCAGGCGGATGTCGTGTACGAGGAGCGGGTGGAGGGCAGTGTCACGAGGCTCCTGGCCATCTTCCACTCCTCGGACTCCGTGCCCGTCGGGCCGGTGCGATCCGCGCGCACCTCGGACATCGCCATCTTCACGCCGCTCCACCACCCCTACTTCGCGTGGAGCGGAGCCAACCCCACCTTCGCGGGGCGCATCCGAGCCGCCGCCGCGCTCGACGTCGGCATCGACCGGGCCACCGGCGAGTACTTCCGTGAGCCGAGCCGCGCCGCGCCCAGCAACCTCATGCTGCGGTCGACGGCGACGATCGCGACCATCCCCAACGAGGGGGCCTCGCCGCCGCCACCGCTGTTCCAATACCGGGCCCCCGGCCAGTCCGTCGCGCACCTCGAGCCCGTCGCGGGCGCTGCCGTCAAGTTCGGTTCGAGCGGTGGCGCCGCACCGACGGAGTGGCGGTGGAACGGCCGGGGCTGGGCACGCACGCAGAAGGGAACTCCGCACGTCGACGCCGCCGGGGTGCAGGTCGCGCCCGCCAACGTCATCATCCAGTTCGTCACGTACGCGGCCACCGATGTCTCCGACCAGTTCGGCGTACCGATCCCCGAGGCCCAGCTGGTGGGGGAGGGCGACGTGTGGGTGCTCACGGGCGGGGGCACGCAGCCACAGGGGCTGGTCCAGGGCCACTGGAAGAAGACGTCGCTCGAGGCCGTCACCACCTACACCGACGTCGACGGCAACCCCATCCTCCTCACCCCCGGTCGCACCTGGGTGGTGCTGCCCAGCGCTGGTGGGGCCGCCAGGCTCTAGCGCTCGGGGGCTCGATTCCGCCTTCGGGATCGGCGCGGACCGGCGGTACGATCGGCGGATGGCCGACGCCACCCCCCGCCCGCTCACCCACGACACCGGGACCACCCGCGTCAAGCGCGGCCTGGCCGAGATGCTGAAGGGCGGCGTCATCATGGACGTCGTCGACCCGGACCAGGCGAAGGTCGCTGAAGACGCCGGCGCCGTCGCCGTCATGGCGCTCGAGCGCGTGCCGTCCGACATCCGGCGCGACGGCGGGGTCGCCCGCATGTCGGATCCCGAGATGATCGAGGCCATCAAGGCGGTCGTCACGATCCCCGTGATGGCCAAGGCGCGCATCGGCCACTTCGTCGAGGCTCAGGTGCTCGAGGCGCTCGGCGTCGACTACGTCGACGAGTCCGAGGTGCTGACCCCGGCGGACGAGGCCCACCACATCGACAAGTGGGCCTTCACCGTGCCCTTCGTCTGCGGTGCGACGAACCTCGGCGAGGCGCTCCGGCGCATCAGCGAGGGGGCGGCGATGCTCCGCTCCAAGGGCGAGGCGGGCACCGGCAACGTGGTGGAGGCCGTGCGTCACCTGCGCTCGATCCTCGGCGACGTCCGGAAGATCACCCAGGCCGACTCCGCCGAGCTCTACGACTGGGCGAAGCGACTGCAGGCCCCCGTTGGGCTGGTCCAGGAGCTGGCGGAGACCGGCGAGCTGCCGGTGCCCCTCTTCTGCGCTGGCGGCCTGGCCACCCCCGCGGACGCGGCGCTCGTGATGCAGCTCGGTGCCCAGGCGGTGTTCGTGGGCTCCGGCATCTTCAAGAGCGATGACCCCGCCCGCCGGGCCAAGGCCATCGTCGAGGCCACCACCCACTTCAACGCCCCGGGCATCATCGCCAAGGTCTCGCGGGGGCTCGGCCCGGCCATGCCCGGTCTCGAGATCAGCACCCTCGAGACCAAGCTCGCCGATCGCGGCTGGTAGCCGACGTCCGCCGCCTCCTAGCCTGGCTGCACCATGTTCGCTGCGAGGCCCCCAGGTGAAGGTCGGCGTGCTCGCCCTGCAGGGCGCGTTCGCCGCGCACGCTTCGTGCCTGCGCGCCCTCGGCGCTGAGCCCCGCGAGGTCCGCGCCCCCGATCAGCTGGCTGAGGTCGACGCGCTGGTGCTGCCGGGCGGCGAGTCGACCACGATGTCGATGCTCCTCGAGTCCGCGGCGCTCGTCGAGCCCCTTACCGAGCGCCTCCGTGACGGGCTCCCCGCGCTCGGGACCTGCGCGGGGATGATCCTGCTCGGCGCCGAGATCATCGACGGCCGCCCGGATCAGCGATGCTTCGGTGCCGTCGACATCTCCGTGCGCCGCAACGCCTTCGGTCGCCAGGTCGACTCCTTCGAGGCCGACCTGCACCTCGACGCGCTCCCGGGCGGTCCGTTCCGCGCCGTCTTCATCCGAGCGCCCTTCGTCGAGCGAGCCGGCCCGGGTGTCGACGTGCTCGCCACCGTCGACGGTCATCCCGTGCTCTGCCGCCAGGGGGCCGTCATGGTGGCCGCGTTCCACCCGGAGCTCTCGAACGACCTCCGCCTCCACGATCACTTCCTCAGGAGCTGTTGACGGTTCGGACGTGAAGGCGGAGCCTTCCCGCCCGGCTATGAGGCGCCGGCCTGTGGCCGGCCCTGACTCTCGAACAAGGAGAACCCATGTCCGGTCACTCCAAGTGGGCAACCATCAAGCACAAGAAGGGGGCGGCCGACGCGGCGCGCGGCAAGCTCTTCGCCAAGCTGATCCGCCAGGTCGAGGTGGCCGCCCGGGAGGGCGGGGGAGACCCGGACATGAACCCCACCCTGCGCACCATGTACCAGAAGGCGCGGGACGCGTCGGTGCCGCTGGACACGATCGAGCGCGCCATCAAGCGCGGCACGGGTGATCTCGAAGGGGTGATCTACGAGTCGATCACCTACGAGGGCTACGCGCCCGGCGGCGTCGCGGTGCTCGTGGACGTGCTCACCGACAACCGCAACCGCACCGGCGCAGAGGTGCGCAGCGTGTTCGCGAAGTTCGGCGGATCGATGGCGGAGCCCGGTGCGGTGGCGTGGCAGTTCGAGCGCAAGGGCACGCTGCTGGCCGATCGCTCGGTCGATGAGGACGAGCTCATGCTCCTCGCACTCGACGCCGGCGCCGAGGACCTAGCGGACGATGGCGACGCCTGGCGCATCACCACCCCGCCCACCGAGCTCCACGCCGTGCGCACGGCGCTCGAGCAGGGCGGTGTCACCGTCGGCTCCTCGGAGCTCACGATGCTGCCCACCGCGACGATCGAGCTCGACACGAGCGAGGCGGCCAAGAAGGTGCTGCGCCTCATCGACGCCCTCGAGGAGAACGACGACGTGCAGGACGTCTTCGCCAACTTCGACATCCCCGACGACATCCTCGCCGAGAGCCTGTAGCGCCGACATGGCCCAGCCCACCATGATCTGGTTCGATCAGCGCCACATGCGCCTGGGGACCTGCGACTTCCACTGCGACCACCGGTTGCAGGCCGTCCCCGAGGGGCACCTACCGGTGAGGAAGCCACGCCGCCTCGTCGAGGGCTATGCGGACCTGGCCCGTGATGGCGGTGCGCAACCGCGGATCGTCGAGCTAGGGATACAGAACGGCGGGAGCACAGCCATGCTGAGCGAGCTGTTCCAGCCCGACAAGCTGGTTGCCGTCGAGCTGGCCGAGGCGCCGGTCGAGCTGCTCGCCACCTACATCGCGCAGCATGGGTTCGAGCAGACGGTGCGGCCGTACTACGGCGTCGACCAGAGCGACCGATCCCGACTGACCCAGATCCTCGACGACGAGTTCGGTGACGAGGCCCTGGATCTCGTCATCGACGACGCGTCGCACCTCTACGCGGAGACCCTCGCGTCCTTCGATGTCCTCTTCCCGCGCCTCCGGCCGGGGGGACGGTTCGTGATCGAGGACTGGAGGTGGGAGCACGCCGTCGCCAGGAGGATGGAGGAGATCAGCGCTGGTGGGGGTGAAGCGTCGGTGAACCAAGCGAAGAGGCTCGAGGCCGCAATGGCTGAGCGCTCCGCCAGCAAGCCCTCGAAGCCAACCCCCTTCTCGCGACTCGTGATGGAGCTTGTGCTGGCCCAGGCATGCAGCGACAGCGTCGCCGGCTTGACCATGAACTCGTTCCGGGTCGTGGTCGAGCGAGGGCCCACGGCGCTCGATGCAGCCTCGTTCCGCCTCAGCGACCTCTACGACGACCACCTCGGGCAGCTCGCCCCGCGGTAGAGGCGCACCCCACTCGACAGGTGGAGTCAGTGCCAGCCCCTCGCCTTGGAGGCAGGGCGTTGGCCGACTCAACACCGCACCTGGCTCCGTTCTAGGTTGTTGTCTGTGCCGATGGCGGTAGCTCACACGTTCGCAATGCTCCCCGACGACCTCCTCGAAGCGATCGAGGCCTGATGGGCACCGAGGTCGGCAAGCCCGCGCCCCTGTTCACGCTGGCGGGGAGCGACAACACCCACGAGGGGCGGCGCGACTACGCGCTGGCCGACTACCGCGGCCAGGTCGTGGTCCTCGTCTTCTACCCGGGTGACAGCACGCCTGTGTGCACCCGCCAGCTCAATGCGTACACGGAGGACATCGACTCGTTCACCGGGGCCGGCGCCCAGGTGCTGGCGGTCAGCCCGCAGTCGGTGCAGAGCCACGACGACTTCTCCTGCAAGCAGGGCGGGTTCGCGTTCCCGTTGCTGGCCGACACCGACAAGGCGGTCGGCGAGATGTACGGGATCCTCGGCCCGCTCGGCTTCTACCGACGCTCGGCGTTCGTCATCGACGCGGCCGGCGTCGTCCGCTACGCCCACAAGGCGGTCGCGGGTCTGACATTCCGCTCGACCGACGAGCTCGTCGCAGCGGTCAAGGCCGCCACGTAGCCGTCAGGCTGCGATCGGTCCCGCCCTCGCCTGGACGGTGTGCCCGAACGGGCCACGGATCAGGATCTCGCAGTCAGCGTCGCCGCTCGCGTTCCAACCGCCTTCGTGGAGCAGGTGGTGGTGATGCCAGCAGAGCCCCATCAGGTTGGAGGAGTTGGTCGGCCCGCCGCGGGACCAATGGCGCATGTGGTGGAGGTGGCGGATCGGTCGACAGCATCCGGGCCAGCGACAGTGTCCATGGTCGCGGGCGGCGACCCGGCGACGGAGCCAGTAGGGGACGGTTCGCCCTGCTCGGCCGATGCCGACCGTGCGTCCGTCGGGCTCGTCGATGCTGAACTCGATCCGCGTGTCGCAGAGGAGTCGGTGGAGCGCGTCGGAGTCGATCGGGCGGCCGTCGATGGTCGCACTGCCTGGGTGCTCGCCTTCGGTGTCAGCATCGCGGCCCACGGCGGCGGCGGGGGTGTGCACGACGACGATCGACGCATCAGGAGCGGACGCGTCGGACGCCGCGGCGGACAGGTCCTCGGCGCAGAGGTCGCGCAGCGCGTCCGCCATGCGCGAGTCGTGGGGGCTCCAGACGCCGGTGCCCGGGTCGGGGCCGACGGCGTCGGCCCGGCGCGTGAGGGCTGCCTCGACGTACGCAGCGTCCTCGGTCGGCAGGAACCCCGAGATCCGCGAGCCGGTGCCGGTGCGGTCGGGCCGCAGGCGGACCTGCGTGCGCCGTCGGGCCTCGTCGCGCTCGCGGGAGCGGATCAGGCGGCGCTGTTAGGCGATGGCCTCGACGCTGGCGTAGCCGAGCGACGGCAGGAGCTCGGCCAGCTTGGCGTCGTCGTCGGGCGCGGCGAAGGAGAGGACCTGCATGAGCGCCTCGAACCCGATGTGCCCGCCGGCGTACCGCGCCCGAAGGAGCGGCATCTCCTCGAGCGCAACGGCGGCCCGAACCCACTGGCGCGCGGCGAGCGGCGAGAGCTGGTAGCGGTAGGCGAGCCAGTCGGCCATCGTGAGTGCGCCGTCGGCCCCGTAGTCCTGAGTCCGGTCGGCCGCGGCGACCGCCCGCAACAGCTCGGCGTGGATGGCGCTCGAGTGGGCGGCCAACGCGTCGAGCGCGAGGTCTCGCTGGTCGGGCGAGCAGCCGTCGTAGTCGACTTGTTCCTCGGCCATTGCTCTCACCTCCGGGACGCGCGCAGGGCATCGGCGGGGACCCAGGGTCCCGAAGGGGAAGGAGCCCAGACTACACCTCTGTAGTTTGCGTCGCAACCCCGCATGGTCTCGCTTACCGGTGGGCGCAACCGGTCAGGATGGCGGCATGACCCTTCGCATCGACGACTCGCTCGATCGGGTCGATTGGACGGCGGCCAAGGCCCGCCTCGCCGCCGACCACTTCGACAACGGCCGCACCACCGAGGCGCTCAGGCGGTCGTTCGAGCAGTCGACTCACGTGAGCCTGGCCTGGGAGGGCGAGGAGCTCTTGGGGATGGCGCGGCTGCTGTCCGACGGCGTCTGCAACGCCTACCTGATCGACGTGTGGACCGACTCGCGTCACCGTCGTCAGGGCATCGCGACGCGCATGGTCGAGCATCTCGAGGCCCTCGTGCCCGGCCAGCACATCGGGTTGCAGACCGACGATGCGCAGGCCTTCTACGCATCGCTCGGGTTCCGCCCCCAGCCCGCGTTCCTGTCGCTCGTCGTGGGCACCTGGCTCGACAACGCCGCCAACCGCTGAGGACCTGCGCTACTGCTCGTCGGCGACGCCGAGGAGGCGGCCTCTCGTCACCACGCGGACGCCGCGCCAGAGGGCGATGATCGCCAGGACCCAGGCGATGGCGCCGATGTACCAGGCCAGCGTGTTGCCGCCGTAGAGGCTGCCGGTGGCCTGGCTGTAGGCGACCATGATCAGCGGGAGGCTCACGAGGGCTGAGGCCTGCTGCGCCGCGGCGGTCGACTTCACCTTGGCGGAGAGGCGCAGGACGACCGACAGCGTGAGGGCCAGGAACGGTGGCACCACCCAGAGCATCAGCACCCACCACTGGCTCGTTGGGAAGAACCAGCCGCCGACGTCGGGGCCGACGATCGTGTTCACGATCAGCGAGTAGATCCCGAAGCCGATGATCGTGGTCGCGTAGCCGGGCAGCAGACTGGCCGCGAGCTTGCCGAGGAAGATCTCCCGGATCCCCGCGGGGGAGTGGGCGAGGAACTCCCCGGTGCCTCGCTCGCGCTCGCCGACGATGGTGGCGGCGCCGACGGCTGTCGAGATCGTGATCGGCACGACGACGGCGACCGGAGCGAAGAGGTACACGGCGAGCGCGTAGCCGGCCCGGGCCTGCTCCGTGTCGCCCTGGATGGCGGCTTGCGCCCGCTCCGGGAGCACCTCGAGCGCCTGTGAGAGCTGGCTCACCGCGTCCACGCTGCCGAGCTGGGTGATCGTGAGGAGCAGCACCGTCGGCACGAACACGAAGAAGATGCCGCCGAGGATCAGCATCGGGATCCAGTAGTCCCGCGCCTGCGCGAGCTGCTTCAGGTCTGTGCGGGCAACCGTCCAGATGTGGCCCCAGTTCAGGGATCGCACGCCCCTGTCCGGGGTGACGACGGCGGTGGCCATCAGACGGCGCTCCCGTCGACCATGCCCAGCCGGCTGCGCCCGGAGGTCTGCCGGACGGCGAAGTAGAGGTCTTCCAGGGTCGGCTCGTGGGGCTCGACCCGCGTCACCCGCGCGCCGGCGGCGGTCAGCGCGAACACGAGGTCGGGCACGCGGTCGGGCCCGTCCATCCGCACGACGGCGGTCAGGTCGGCGCGCTCGTAGCCGATGACGCCAGGAGCCCGCTCGAGAGCATCGAGCGCGGCCGGGTCGTCGGCGCCCAGCCGCACCATGGCGTCGGGCCAGTACCGCTTGGTGAGCTCTCCGGGCGAGCCGTCGACCAGGTTGGTGCCGTCCTGGAGCACCACCACCTGGTCGGCGAGGCCCTCTGCCTCGAGCAGGAGGTGGGTGCACATGACGACCGTCGACCCGTCCTCGGTCATCTCGTGGATCAGCTCGAGCACCGCGTGCGAGGACTCGGGGTCCAGGCCGGACGTCGGCTCGTCGTAGAGGAGGAGCTCCGGTCGGTGCAGCACGCTCCGGGCCAGGGCCAGGCGGGTCTTCATCCCGGTGGAGTACCCACCGACCTGGTCGCGCAGGGCGGTGTCGATCCCGAACCGGGCCGCAGCGTCCGCGATCCGAGCGTCGACCGCGGTCCCACGGCCGAGGCCGTACAGCTCGGCCGAGTAGCGCATGTTGTCCAGGCCGGACAGCCGGTCGTAGAGCGCCGGCTTGGCCGACACGACCCCGCAGCGGGAGCGGACCTCGTCCCCCTGGACCGCCGGGTCCAGCCCGAACACGCGGACGGTGCCCGCCTCGGGGGCGAACGCACCGGTGATCGTCCGGATGGCCGTCGTCTTGCCGGCCCCGTTCGGTCCGAGGAGCACGGTGATCTGGCCACCGGGCACGGACAGGCGGAGGTCGTCGAGGGCTCGGTTGGCCCCGAACGTCTTCACCACGCCGTCGAGGAGGATGACGGGTGGCGGGAGCGGCATCGGGGCGACGGTAGCGGCGGGCTCGCTCGTGATCGTGGTCACGGACAGGGTGTCGGCCCGGCGGTCGTCCCGCTTGAGATCCGCGCCACCAGGGCGCACAGCGGGTACGGTCGAACGCGTGTACGTCCTTGGCATCGACCCCGGGCTGTCCCGGTGCGGCTACGGCATCGTCCACCAGTCGCCGGACGGTGTGCGGGCCACCGCGGTCGGCGTGCTGCGCACGGCGCCCTCGAGCCCGACGCCGGCGCGCCTCGCGGAGCTGCAGGCCGATCTGCGCGCCCTGCTGCAGGAGCACCGCCCGCAGGTCGTGGTCGTCGAGCGGGTCCTGTTCCAGGTGAACGTCCGCACCGCCATCTCCGTGGCGCAGGCGGCCGGCCTCGCCATGGCAGAGGCGGCCGCGGCGGGCTGCGAGGTCGTCGAGTACTCGCCGAACCAGGTGAAGCAGGCCGTCGCCGGCGTCGGTGGCGCCTCGAAGGACCAGATGGAGCGCATGGTGCAGACGCTGCTCGGCATCGCCCAACCCCTCCGTCCGGTCGACGCGGCCGATGCCGTCGCGCTGGCGCTCTGCCACCTCGCCCACGCGCCCATGCGGGGTCGGATCGCCGAGGCGGTGGCCCGGTGATCGGGGCGCTTCGGGGGCCACTGCTCGACCGGGGCGACGCCGAGGTCACGATCGAGGTCGGTGGCGTCGGCTATCGCGTGCTCGTCAGCCCGACGACCGCGGTGTCGCTGGGTGACGTCGCCCAGGAGGTCTTCTGCTGGATCCACCACCACCAGCGAGAAGATGCGGTCACGCTCTACGGCTTCGCCACGAAGGACGAGCGCTCGAGCTTCGAGGCCCTGCTGGGCGCCCACGGCGTGGGCCCGGCGCTGGCGCTGGCCATCCTGTCCGTCCACTCGCCGATCGCGCTCGCGCGGGTCGTCGCCGAAGACGACGTGGGTGCCCTGTGCCTCGTGCCAGGCGTGGGGAAGAAGACCGCCCAACGTCTCCTGATCGACCTGAAGTCGCGCTTGTCCGTGCCCGACCTCAGCGGCGCCCCCACCACCGCGTCCGCGGTTCCTGGGCCTATCAGCGCACGGGCCGACGTGCGCGACGCACTGGCCGGCCTCGGGTACAGCGACGGCGAGGTGCGAGAGGTGATGGCCGACCTGCCCGACGACGGCGATGCGGGAGCCCTTCTCCGCGACGCCCTCCAGCGCCTCGGCGCGGCGAGGCGATAGGAACGCGTCGTGCGTGAGGAGCTGCTGCGGCCCGAGACCGAGCCGATGGACGACGCGGAGGTGATCGCCGACGTCAGCCTGCGGCCGCGGTCGCTCGCCGAGTTCGTCGGCCAGCGCGAGCTCAAGGCACACCTGGAGATCATCCTCGAGGCCGCCCGCCGCCGTGCGCAGGCCGTCGACCACGTGCTGCTCGCCGGTCCTCCGGGCCTCGGCAAGACGAGCCTGGCCGGGATCATCGCGAGCGAGATGGGCGTGGTGATCCACGTCACCTCCGGTCCGGCGATCGAGCGCGCCGGCGACCTCGCCGCCATGCTCTCCCAGCTCGGCGAGGGCGATGTCCTGTTCATCGACGAGATCCACCGTCTGCCGCGCGTCGTGGAAGAGGTCCTCTACCCGGCCATGGAGGACTTCCAGATCGACATCGTGCTGGGCAAGGGCCCCGCAGCCCGGTCGATCCGTCTCGATCTGCCCCGGTTCACCCTGGTGGGGGCCACCACCCGCACGGGGTCGATCACCGGGCCCCTCCGCGACCGGTTCGGGCTCGTGGCCCGCCTCGACTACTACGAGCCCGGCGAGCTGGAGGCGATCGTGACGCGTGCCGCCGGCATCCTCGGCGTTCGCGTCGATGCCGAGGGGGCCCGGGAGATCGCGGGCCGAGCGCGGGGCACGCCTCGCATCGCCAACCGCCTCCTTCGCCGCGTCCGCGACTTCGCCGAGGTGAAGGGCGACGGCACGGTCGACCTCGCCACCGCGGCCGCGGGCCTGGCCACCTTCGGCGTCGACGGGTTCGGCCTCGACAAGGTCGACCGTGCGATCCTCAGCGCGATCTGCGAGCGCTTCGGCGGCGGCCCCGTCGGGCTCTCCACGCTGGCCATCAGCGTGGGCGAGCAGACGGAGACCGTCGAGGACGTCTACGAGCCGTTCCTGATCCAGGGCGGGCTGCTCATGCGCACACCGCGCGGGCGCGTCGCCACTGCGGCCGCCTTCGCCCACCTGGGGCTGGCGGCGCCACGTCACGTCTCGGGCAACGAGCCGCCCCCGGGGCTGTTCGGCTGATTCGCCTCGTCGGGGCCTGCTCGGGACACTGTTGGCCCCCATGGACACCGCCGCCGTCGACTACGAGCTGCCCGCGCACGCGATCGCTCAGGTGCCGGTCGAGCCGCGTGACGCGGCCCGGCTGCTGATCGACCGCGGCCCGGGTCGGCCGCCGTTGCACGGGCTCATCCCCGACCTGGTCACGTTGGTCGGGCCCGGGGACCTGGTGGTCATCAACACCACCCGCGTCCTCCCCGCGCGACTGTGCACCCAGCGGGCGACCGGCGGAGCGGTCGAGGTCCTCCTCCTCGAGCCCCGCGACGACGAGCCCGGTCGTTGGGACGCCCTCGTGCGACCGAGCCGGAAGGTGGCGGAGGGCACGCGCCTCCCGTTCGGCGACGATCTCCTAGTCGTGGTCGGTGAGGATCTCGGTGAGGGTCGCCGCGTCGTGGATCTCATCGTGGCGTCCGGTGTCGACTGGCTCACGGCGCTCGAGCGCCACGGCACCGTCCCGCTCCCGCCGTACATCACCACCGCGCTGCGCGATCCGGAGCGATACCAGACGACCTATGCCGAACGCCCCGGCTCGGTAGCCGCACCGACCGCGGGCCTGCACCTCACCGCCGCGGTGCTCGACGGCATCCGGTCCACCGGCGCGCAGGTCGCTCCGACGGAGCTCGCGGTGGGCCTGGGCACCTTCCGACCGATCGCCACGGAGCGGGTCGAGGAGCACCACATGCACGCCGAGCGCTACTCCGTCCCCGCGGCCACGATGGATGCCTGCCAGTCCGCCGAGCGCGTCGTCGCGGTGGGAACGACCACGGTCCGAGCCCTCGAGGCGGCCGCCGCATCTGGCGCGCTGACGGGTCGCACCGAGCTCTTCATCCACGGCGATCGACCCTTCGCCGTGGTAAATGCGCTCATGACGAACTTCCACCAGCCGCGGTCGTCCCTCCTCGTGCTCGTGGACGCCTTGGTGGGCCCGCGCTGGCGCTCCCTCTACGAGGAGGCGCTCGCGCAGGGCTACCGCTTCCTGAGCTTCGGCGACGCCATGTTCTTGCAGGGCGGTCGATCGTGACCCTCTCGATGGAGGTGACGGCCACCGCCGGGCCGGCCCGGGCCGGCGTCGTCCGCACGGCCCGCGGCGAGATCCGCACGCCGTGCTTCATGCCCGTAGGAACCCGCGGTGCCGTCCGCACGCTGTCCTCGGCCGACCTCACCGAGCTCGGCGTGCAGATCGTGCTCGGCAACACGTACCACCTCATGCTGAAGCCGGGTGTCGAGGTGGTCGACCACCTCGGGGGTCTGCACGGCTTCGCCGACTGGCCCGGCCATGTGCTGACGGACTCGGGCGGCTACCAGATCTTCTCGTTGGAGCCGGGCGGCAACGTCGCCCTCGACGACGACGGCGTCACGTTCCGATCCACCTATGACGGTGGCACCCATCGGCTCACACCGGAGGGGGCCGTGGAGATCCAGACGAGGTTCGGGGCCGACATCCAGATGGTGCTCGACGTGTGTGCGCCGCTCCCGTCGCCGACCGACGCGCTCCGCCTCGCGGTCGACCGGACCGCCACGTGGGCGGGTCGGGCGCGCCAGGCGTTCCTCGCGCAGGAGCGGCCCGAGCTGAGCCAGCTCGGCATCGTCCAGGGCGGCACCGATGTTCCACTGCGCCTCGAGAGCGCCGAGCGCACCCTGGCCGTCGGCTTCGACGGCTACGCCATCGGCGGGCTGTCGGTGGGGGAGTCGCGCGCGGCCATGCTCGACACGCTGGCGGCCACGGTGCCGCTCCTCCCCCCGGACCAGCCGAGGTACCTGATGGGCCTCGGTGATCCCGTCGGGATCGTCGAGGCGGTGGCGCTCGGCATCGACCTGTTCGACTGCGTGCTTCCCACGCGGTTCGCACGTCACGGCACGATCCTCTCGAGCCAGGGCCGCTACAACCTCAAGCGGGCCGAGAACACCGCCGCCGACACGCCGCTCGACGACGCCTGCGGCTGTCCCGTGTGCGCTCGCTGGTCGCGCGCCTACCTGCGGCACCTCCTGGTCGTGGACGAGCCCACCGCGCCTCGGCTCCTCACCCTCCACAACGTCTGGTGGACCCTGGCACTGGTCGCCGAGGTCCGGGCGGCCGTGGAGGCCGGCTCGCTCGCCGGGGTGCGTTCGCGCATCGCCGCGGCGTATGGCTAACCTCCACCGGCGCCCCAGCGACCCCCCACGGGTCAGCCCGGGCCTCCTCCGATGCGCCGCAAGAAGCTCACCCCCCTCGTCTTCATCGTCCTCGTCGCTGCCGTGTCGCTCGGCGCGGTGCTGGTGACGGACACCTCGCCGCAGCTGGGCCTCGACCTCCAGGGCGGGGTCTCGGTCGTCCTCCAGCCGACCGAGAACGCGAGCGACGAAGCGCTGGCGCAGACGATCGAGATCATCCGGAGCCGGGTCGACGCCCTGGGCGTGGCGGAGCCCGAGATCACCCGCCAGGGCGGTTCGGTGGTCGTGCAGCTCCCCGGCGTGAAGAACCAGCAGCGCGCCCTCGAGGTCGTGGGCGCCACGGCCGAGCTCCGCTTCCGGCCCGTCGTGCAGGTCCTCGGCGACTACGCCTCCTTGAACGCATCGACCACGACCACCACGGCGGCCGGCGGTGAGACGACGACCACGGTGGCAGGCGCGTCGACGACGTCGACCACCGCGGCTGGCGCGTCGACGACCACCTCCACGACGGTGGCGGGCGACACGACGACCACGACGGTGGCGGGCGACACGACGACCACGACGGTCGCCGGCGACGCGCCGCAGATCGAGCTGACCGCGCGAGCAGATGACCTCCCGGAGAACTCCGTCGTCCTCGCCGAGGAGGACGAGGAGCGGAATCCGACCACCACCTACCTGCTCGGACCATCGCAGGCCACGGGGAAGATCGTCAAGACCGCCAACGCCCGGCTCGGGAACGACGGCACCTGGAGCGTGTCGTTGGAGATGAAGGGCGGCGAGAAGGGCATCGACGTCTTCAACGCGATCGCCGCGCAGTGCTCGCCTCCGTCGGACCCCTGCCCCACCGGTCAGCTGGCCATCGTCCTCGACTCCGTGGTGCAATCGGCCCCGACGATCCAGAACGCGTCCTTCGACGCCTCCGACATCGCCATCACGGGGAGCTTCTCCGAGTCCGAGGCCAAGAACCTTGCCCTCGTGCTCCGCTACGGCTCGCTGCCGGTGACGTTGGAGCCCCAGACCGTGCAGACGGTGTCGCCCACGCTGGGTGCCGACTCGCTGCGGGCGGGGCTGCTCGCCGGCCTGCTCGGCCTCGCGCTCGTGTGCGTGTACATGATCCTGTACTACCGGGCCCTCGGCATCGTCGTCGTCCTCGGTCTGGCTGTCTGGGCGTCGCTGCTCTACGCCATCATCGCGAAGCTCGGCGTCGCCCTCAGCCTCGCCGGCGTCACCGGCATCGTCGTCTCGGTGGGCGTCACGGTGGACAGCTACGTCGTGTACTTCGAGCGGCTCAAAGACGAGCTGCGCGCGGGCCGTACCCTGCGGAGCTCCACGGAACGCGCCTTCTCGCGCGCGTTCCGCACCATCCTGGCCGCCGACACGTCGAGCTTCATCGGTGCCTTCCTGCTGTTCGCCCTGACCGTGGGCCCCGTGCGCGGCTTTGCCTTCTTCCTGGGCCTGTCGACGATCCTCGATGTGATCGTCGCCTGGTTCTTCACCCGCCCGATGGTGGGGTGGCTCGCCACCAGTGAGCTGTTCACGAACTCGCCGCGCCTGGGCGTGGCCCGCGGCCTGGCCGCACCGCGGCCCGTGGGCTCGCCCGCTGGAGCCGGACGATGACCGCCCCGGTCGAGGAGGAGCGCCGGTCGATCTTCAGGCGGCTGTACCACGGCGAGACGGAGATCAAGTTCGTCGGGTCGTTCAAGAAGTGGCTGACCGTCAGCCTGATCGTCATCGTCATCGGGATGCTGTCGCTGTGGCAGCGCGGCCTGAACCTCGGCATCGACTTCGACGGTGGCGTGGTGTGGGAGGTGCCAGCGGGCGACGTCTCGATCGCCGAGGCGGAGGACGCCATGACTGCGGCCGGCCTCCAGGGCCTGACCGTGCAGACCCTCACGGCCGACGGGGAGGTGCACCTGCGCATCGAGGCGGAGCCGCTCGAGGACGCCGCCGCCGCGGAGGAGATCAGCACCCAGCTCGCGGAGCTCACGGGCTCGGACATCGACGAGGTCAGCCTCAACGCGGTCGGTCCCTCGTGGGGCGAGGAGATCAGTCGCAAGGCCCTGCGGGCCCTGGTCTTCTTCCTGATCGCGATCACGATCTACATCACGTTGCGGTTCGAGCTCCGCATGGCGATCCCGACCCTGGTGGCCCTGATCCACGACGTCTTGATCACGATCGGCGTCTACTCGATCGCCGGGTTCGAGGTGACCCCGGCCACCGTGATCGCGCTCCTCACGATCCTCGGCTACTCGATCTACGACGGCATCGTGGTGTTCGACAAGGTCGACGAGAACACCAAGCTCGTGGGTGTCGGCAACTCGATGACCTACAGCGACATGGTCGACCTCTCGCTCAACAAGGTGCTGATGCGGTCCCTGAACACCTCCATCACCGCACTGATCCCGGTCGCCTCTCTGCTGGTGCTCGGGTCGTTCGTCCTCGGCGCTTCGACGCTGCAGGAGTTCGCCCTCGCCCTCCTCATCGGCCTGTTCGCCGGTGCCTACTCGTCGATCTTCATCGCCTCGCCGCTCCTCGCCATCCTGAAGGAGCGGGAGCCCCACTACCGCGAGGTGCGGAACAAGATCGCCAACCGGCAGCCGTCTGCTCGCCGGTCCGTGAGCGTTCCGGTGGCGGCGGAGGCCAGTCAGTCCGCGAGCACCGCTGACGCGACGACGGCCGACGCGACCACCGCTCCCGTGCTGTCGGGCCGCGCCATCCCACCCCGGCCGCGCAAGAAGGGCAAGAAGCGCTAGCGAGAGCGGGTGGCCCCCTAACCTGGGTCGATGTCGAGCGACGCGTCCTGGTTGCGCGCCCACCTGCGCGACGTAGCGGACTTCCCGAGGCCGGGCATCGCCTTCAAGGACATCACACCGCTGCTGGCTGACGTCGAGGCGTTCCGCTTCACGGTGGATGCCATCGCCGATGCGTGGGACGGAGCGGGCGTGGACGCGGTGGCCGGGATCGAGGCCCGAGGGTTCCTGCTCGCCGCCCCGGTCGCGTACCGCCTCGGCGCCTCGCTGATCCCGATCCGCAAGCCGGGCAAGCTCCCGTGGGAGGTCGTCGAGGAGGCCTACGAGCTGGAGTACGGCGTCGACGCCGTACAGGCTCACCGGGATGCCGCGGCCACGGGTGACCGCGTGCTGCTGGTCGACGACGTGCTCGCGACGGGTGGCACGGCCTCGGCCGCGTGCACACTCCTGGAGGGTCTCGGGGCGCACGTCATCGGGGTGCACGTGCTGCTGGAGTTGGGGTTCCTGTCGGGCCGGGCGAGACTGGGCAAGCGCGACGTGCGATCGTTGCTCGTCGAGGCGTAGAGGGAGCGAACCATGCCGACGGTCGACCGGGTCCTGCCCTGGAGGCGCACCGAGCGCCCGCCGGCGGACGAGGTCGCGCCCCTGTTGGCCGCCTTCCGGGCCCGTCACCCCAAGGCCCCGACCGGACTGATCGCGCGCGCCTACCTCACCTCCGCGGAGGCCCACCGCGGCCAGTACCGACGGTCCGGCGAGCCGTACATCCACCACCCGCTGGCGGTGGCGAGGATCGTCGCCGACCTGGGCCTCGACGACGTGACGGTGGCGGCGGCGCTCCTGCACGACGCCGTCGAGGACACCGGAACGACCCTCGATGATCTCGAGGCGCAGTTCGGCAGCGACGTCAGCGCGATCGTCGATGGCGTCACGAAGCTCGACCGCATCAAGTTCGACACCAAGGAGGCCCAGCAGGCGGCGTCGATGCGCAAGATGCTGGTCGCGATGGCGAAGGACCTCAGGGTCCTCATCATCAAGCTGTCCGATCGGCTCCACAACATGCGCACGATTGCCGCGATGCCGGAGTTCAAGCAGGAGCGGACCGCCCGCGAGACGCTGGACATCTACGCGCCCCTGGCCCACCGACTCGGCATGCAGGAGGTGCGCCAGGAGCTGGAGGACCTTTCGTTCGCGGCGATGCACCCGAAGCGCTACGCGGAGATCGACCACATGGTCTCCACCCGCAGCCCCGAGCGCGACCTCTATCTCACACAGGTGCTGGAGCAGGTGCGCGAGCGCCTCGCCGAGCTCCGCATCAACGCTGAGGTCACGGGCCGACCGAAGCACCTCTACTCCATCTACGAGAAGATGGTCGTCAAGGGGCGGGAGTTCGACGACATCTTCGACCTCGTCGGGATCCGGGTGATCGTCGACTCCGTGAAGGACTGCTACGCGGCCCTCGGGTCGATCCACGCGACGTGGAAGCCAGTGCAGGGCCGCTTCAAGGACTACGTCGCGATGCCCAAGTTCAACCTGTACCAGAGCTTGCATACGACGGTGGTGGGGCCACAGGGCAAGCCGCTCGAGGTGCAGATCCGCTCGTGGGAGATGCATGCGCGGGCCGAGCAGGGCGTAGCGGCGCACTGGCAGTACAAGGACATCAACGGTGCCGCAGCGTCCGCCGACGTGGCCTGGCTCAGCCGCATCATCGACTGGCAGTCGGAGACGCAGGACCCCGACGAGTTCATGAACAACCTGAAGATCGACCTCGAGCAGGACGAGGTCTTCGTCTTCACGCCGAAGGGCCAGGTCATCACCCTCGCCGCCGGGGCGACGCCGATCGACTTCGCCTACGCGATCCACACCGAGGTGGGTCACGCCTGCATCGGTGCCCGGGTCAACGGCCGACTCGTGCCGCTCGACTCGAAGCTCACGTCCGGCGACGCCGTGGAGATCTTCACGTCGAAGGTGGAGGGGGCGGGACCCTCGCGCGACTGGCAGCAGATCGTCGCCACGCCACGGGCCGCAGCCAAGATCCGCCAGTGGTTCTCCCGCGAGCGCCGCGAGGACGCCGTCGAGACCGGCCGGGAAGACCTGGTCAAGGCGTTGCGCCGCGAGGGCCTCCCGGTGCAGAAGCTCGCGCAAGGCACCTTCCTGGCGGACACCGCCAAGGAGCTCAACTACGTCGATCTCGACGCGCTGTACGCCGCGGTCGGCGAGAGCCACGTCTCCGGCAAGGCCATCGCCGCCCGGATCGCCAAGAAGCTGCGCGAGGTCGATCCCACGAACGAGGACGACGAGGTGCTGCCGACGACTGTACGCCAGCCACGCCGCCCGGGATCGGCCAAGCGACCGCCGGCCGGCGTGCACGTCGAGGGCCTCGACGACCTGATGGTGCGCCTCTCGCGGTGCTGCACTCCGGTGCCTGGCGACGAGATCCTCGGCTTCGTCACCCGTGGCCGCGGCGTCTCCGTGCACCGGGCGGACTGCGCCAACGCCGTGTCCCTCGCGGCCGGGCAGAAGGATCGACTGATCGACGTCGAGTGGGACGAGTCCCATGACGGCACGTTCGTGGCAGCCATCGAGGTCAAGGCCCTCGACCGCGGCCGCCTGCTCCGCGACGTCGCGGCGTCGATGAGCGACCACCACGTCAACATCCTCAGCTCGACGACCCACACCGGCTCGGACCGCGTCTCGAAGATGCGCTTCGAGTTCGAGCTCGCCGACCCCGGCCACCTCGACTCCCTCCTCGCCACCCTCAAGAGCATCGACAGCGTCTACGAGGCGTACAGGGTGGTCCCAGGCCAAGGCGGCTGACCCGCGTTCAGCGCTAGCTGCTAGGGATCGCACGTGCTCCGCTAGGGTCAGGCGCGGCGTGCAGCGAGGAATCACGACTCGTCGCCTCGGCGTTCTGGAGGCGCGGATGGGTGGACTCGGCAGCAGGCGTCGCAGAGTACTCGGCGTGTTTGGGGTTGGAGCGGCGATCTCGACGCTCGTCGTGCTTCTCGTCGGTGCCGCGCTGGCGGCCCCCATCGCGGTCACCTTCGCCGCCAAGGTGGACTTCGCGGTCGGAACCCGCCCCACGTCGGTGGCGGTGGCCGATCTAAATGGCGATCACCACCTCGATCTGGTCGCCGCGAACCTCATCTCGAACAACCTCTCGGTCCGGCTCGGGGATGGAGCGGGCGGGTTCGGGCTCAAGACCGACTTCGGCGCTGGCTCCGGCTCCATCGCGGTGGCAGTGGCTTACGTGGATGGCGACACCCGTCCTGACCTCGTTGCCGCGAACGGCGGCGCGGCCAGCGTGTCCGTGCTGCTCGGGGATGGGACGGGCGGGTTCGGACCGAAGACCGACTTCCCGACGCAATCCGGCCCAGAATCGGTCGCAACCGGCGATGTGAACGGTGACACCTTCGTCGACGTGGTCACCCCCCACATCGAGGCGAACAGCGTGTCCGTGCTGCTCGGGGATGGGACGGGCGGGTTCGGGCCGAGGACCGAGTTCACCGCGGGCCCCGGCCCTGCATCGGTTGTGGTGCGGGACCTGGACGGTGACACCCGGCTCGACCTGGTCGTGGCCAACTTCGAATCGGCCAGCGTGTCCGTGTTGCTCGGGGACGGCGCCGGCGGGTTCGGTACCCAGACCGATTTCGGGGCTGGCTTCGGCCCGCTATCGGTGGCCGTGGCTGACCTGAACCGGGATGCCCGGCTCGACCTCGCTGTCGCCAACTTCGACTCGTCCAGCGTGTCCGTGCTGCTCGGGGACGGAGCGGGCGGGTTTGGCGTGGCGTCACACTGGGCCACCGGCAGCGGCGGCAGATCGGTCGCCGTGGGTGACCTGAACGGTGACGCCTTCCTCGACCTCGGCGTCGCCACCTCCACCGCGATCGGCGGAGACGGCGACGGCAACATGTGGTCGCTCGGCGTGTCCCTGCTGATGGGTGACGGGAGTGGCGAGTTCGGCCCGAAGACCGACCTCATTACCGGCTCCACACCCATGGCGGTGGTGATGGGCGACGTGAACGGCGACACGCGCTTGGACCTTGTGGTTGCCAACTCCGACTCGAACAGCGTCTCCGTGCTCCGGAACACGACGGTGACGTTGGCCGGTGCGCCCACGATCGGCGCCGCCACCGCCGGTGACGGGCAGGCGACGGTATCGTGGACGACCCCCACCTTCGATGGAGGCTCGCCAGTCACCGGGTACGTGGTGACTCCGTACATCGGGTACTTCCCGCTCGCGTCTCAGACGTTCGGCTCGACCGCCACCACCCAGACGATCACCGGGTTGACCAACGGCACGACGTACCGATTCCGGGTGCGGGCCACCAACACCATCGGCGCCGGTTCGTTCTCGCGGGTGACCAACCCCGTCACCCCGGTACCGTCGACGGTGCCGGGGGCGCCCACGATCGGTGTCGCCGTCGACGGCGACGGCGAGGCGATGGTGTCATGGACGGCACCTGCGTCGGATGGCGGGTCGCCCGTCACGGGGTACGTGGTGACGCCCTACATCGGGTACTACCCGCTGTCGCCGGTCACGTTCGCTTCGACGGCAACCACTCAGACGATCACTGGGTTGACCAATGGGACGCAGTACCGGTTCCGCGTGCAGGCCATCAACGCGGTCGGCACCAGTGGCTATTCGAAGGTGACCAACCCCGTGACCCCGACGGCCTGAGCGCCAGTCGGATCGACCCGGTATTCGCGGGCCACACGCTCACACGGGACCTGGTAGTTCGTGAGTGAGCACAGCGCATGTTGCGAGGTAGACGAGGCGTACCGCGTAGTCCCCGGCCAGGGCGGCTGACACCCGACCCCGTGAGTCACGCTCCCGCTTGAATTCGACGGCCACGTCTTGAAGCTTCACCTAGCCCCCGTCCCGAGGCCGCAGAGCTGGCGCAGCGCTACCGTGACGGGCGTGCGTGGCACGAGGTCGGTCATCGATAGGCAATGCGCGTCGCGGGTCGTGACGCTGTGCATGGTGGTGGCCGCGCTTGTTGGTGCCTTGGTCGCGGTGGCGCAGGCGACCCCACCTCCTGCCACGTTCGGACCGAAGAGCGACTTCTCGACGGGGAATGCGCCCGCTTCGGTGGCGGTGGGTGACCTGAACGGCGATGGTCGGCTCGACCTCGCGGTGGCGGAGTCTGTCTTTCCGGGTGGCGTGTCGGTACGGCTGGGGAACGGGGCCGGGGGCATGGGGTTGAAGGTCACGTTTGCGTTCGGGAACCCGATGTCGTCGGTGGCGATCGGCGACCTGAATGGCGACGACCACCCGGACCTGGTCGCCTCGACGGTGCTCTCGGAGAGGGTCTTGGTGCTGCTGGGGAATGGCGCGGGTGCATTCGTGGAGAGTGGCGATTTTGGCATCGGACCCAACCCGTTTTCTGTGGTGCTGGGCGACCTGAATGGCGATGGCCACTTGGACATCGTCGTCGGGAGCGTCGATTACTCTGGGTTCTCCACTGTGGCCGTGCTGCTCGGCGACGGGACCGGTGGGTTCGCGCAGACGTACGGCTCCTACGCGCACCAACTGCCGAGCTCACTGGCGTTGGCGGACCTGAACGGCGACGGCGACCTCGACCTGGTCACCTCCAACTACCTCAGCCTGTTGGACCTCGATAATCCCGACTGGGCTGGCGTGTCGGTGTGGCTGGGAAACGGGGCGGGCGGGTTTGGGCCGGCGACCGACTACCTCTCCGGCTTTCTCTCGCCGCGGTCGGTTGCACTTGCGGATCTGAACGGCGACGGCGACATCGACGTGGCCGTCGTCAACAACGACGAAGCGGGTGGTGGTGGTGGTGCGGTGCGGCTCGGCGATGGGTCGGGCGCTTTCGGCGCCGAGATCGCCTTCGACACGGGCGGCGATCCGTGGTCGTTGGCTGTTGGCGACGTGAGCCGCGACGGCCTCGTCGATCTTGTCGTGGCCAACTCCGGCTCGAACACCGTGTCCGTGCAGCATGGGAACGGGACGGGCGGTTTCGGCTCTCCGACCCACTTCGCTACGGGGACCCATCCTGTGTCGGTCGCGGTCGCCGATCTGAACGGCGTCGGAGGCGCTGACCTCGTTGTCGCCAACCGGGACTCGAACACGGTCTCGGTGCTGCCGAACACCTCGCCGACCGTGCCGGCTGCGCCATCGATCCTGCGGAACGCCACCGCCGGCAATGCCGAGGCGACGGTGTCATGGACGGCACCAGCATCGGATGGAGGTTCCTCGATCACCGGCTACGTCGTGACGCCGTACATCGGGTACTTCCAGCTCTCGCCAAGCACGTTCAGCTCGACGGCCACCACCCAGATCGTGACCGGGCTGACCAACGGCACCACCTACCGGTTCAAGATCGCCGCCGTCAACGCGGTCGGCACCGGTCCGGCGTCGAAGGTCACCAACCCCGTCACACCAGCGCCGACGGCCCCGACTGCGCCCACGATCGGCACGGCGGTGGCCGGGAACGGGAACGCAACGGTGTCCTGGACCGCACCAGCATCAGATGGTGGTTCGCCCATCAGCGGATACGTGGTGACCCCGTACATCGGGTACTTCCCGCTCTCACCGCAGACGTTCACATCGACGGCCACGACGCAGGTCGTGACCGGATTGACGAACGGCACTACGTACCGCTTCCGGGTGCAGGCAATCAACGGGGTCGGCACCGGTCCGTACTCGAAGGTGACCAACGCCGTCAGTCCGACGGCGTGAGCCCACCCGATCGACTCGGTATATGTAGGCCGTACGCTCGCGTCTGACGTGGCGTTTCGCCGGTGAGCACAGCGCACGTTGCCAGGTAGACGAGGCGTACCGCGTAGTCCCCGGCCAAGGCGGCTGACCCTTCCAAACGAGTGTGCGTTCAAATGGGGCGCGTGCGGTCGTCTTGAACAGTTCATGACCGGCGCACAGGGTGTACCGTGCTGCGACCAAGCGGGTGCGAGAGATGGTGATGCGAGGATCTCGGCGGCGTCGTGGCACGGTGGCCGTCCTGCTCGCGGCCGCGCTCCCCACCGTGTGGAGCGAGCCGGCGCAGGCTGATCCCCGCCGGCCACGTTTGCTGCAGCGGTCGACTACGACGCGCCCGGCGACGAGCCGCGCTCCCTCGCGATCGGCGATCTCAACGGCGATGGCAATCCCGACCTCGCCGCGCCGAACTTCCTCGGGGGCACTGTGTCGGTGCTGCTCGGCAACGGCGACGGCACCTTCGCCGCGCGCGTCGAGCACGCGACCGGTAGCCAGCCGATCTCGGTCGCGATCGGCGATCTCAACGGCGACACCCACGCAGATCTCGTCACCGCCAACCTCAGCGCCTCGACCGTGTCGATGCTGCTCGGCAACGGCGACGGCACGTTCGACCCCCATGTCGATCTCACCGCGGGGTTCCTTACGGTCTCATTGGCGATCGGCGATCTCGATGGCGACTCGGACGCCGATCTCGCCGTCACCAATGCCTCAGAGCCGACCAAGGTTGCGGTGTTTCTCGGCGACGGCGCAGGCGGGTTCGGGCCAGCCGTTCAGCACACGACGAACGACTTTCCTGTGTCGGTCGCCATCGGAGACCTCGATAGCGACACCGACGCGGATCTGGTCACCGCCAACACTCACATGGGGTCTGGGGGGAGTGTCTCGGTGTTGCTCGGCAACGGCGACGGCACGTTCGATCCCCGCGTCGACTACAGCGCCGGCGACTTTGCGAACTCGGTGGCGATCGGTGATCTCAACGGCGACACGCAGCTGGATGTCGCGGTCGCGTACTTCGGATCTGGGACCGGCGGTGTCACCGTGCGGCTGAGCAACGGCGACGGCACCCTCGCCGCTCGAACCGACTACCCCGGTCTGAGCGGCGATGACCCCACGTCGGTGGCGATCGGTGACCTCAACGGCGACAGCCATCACGACCTCGCTCTCGCGAGCCCTGCCGGTCGCGTGTTGGTGCTGCTCGGCAATGGCGACGGCAGCTTCGGGCCACGAACTACCCACACGGCGACGACGCCCAACTCAGTCGCGGTTGCAGATCTGAACGGCGACGGCCGTGCGGACGTTGCCACGGCGAGCGGAGCTGTCGTCTCGGTGCTCCTCAACACGACTGCGCCGGGTGCGCCGACGATCATCCGGAACGCGACCGCGGGCCACCAGCAGGCAACCGTGTCGTGGACCGCACCCACGTCCGACGGCGGTTCGCCGGTCACCGGGTACGTCGTGACGCCGTACATCGGCTACTACCCGTTGCCCTCGCAGTCGTTCAGCTCGACGGCCACGACGCAGACGGTCACCGGCTTGATCAATGGCACAACCTATCGGTTCCGGGTGCGCGCGATGACCGCGTTCGCGACGAGCGGCTACTCGAAGGTCACGAACCCGGTCACGCCGACCCAGACAGCGCCCGGCGCACCGACCATCGGATCCGCCACTGCGGGCGATCAGGAGGCGACGGTCACGTGGACCGCGCCGGCATCAGATGGTGGATCCCCGATCACGGGTTACGTCGTGACGCCTTACGTCGGGTACTTCCCGCTGGCCTCGCAAACCTTCGGCTCGACGGCGACGACGCAGGTTGTGACCGGGCTGACGAACGGGACGCAGTACCGGTTCCGGGTGCAGGCCATCAACGCGGTCGGTACCAGCGGCTACTCCAAGGTCACGAACCCGGTCACCCCGGCGGCCTGAGCGACCACCGCGTTCGACTCGATATGTGCACGCCTCACGCTCACGGCTGACCTGGCGTTTCGCAGGCGAGCACAGCGCACGTTGGCGGGTAGACGAGGCGTGCAGAGTCGTGCCGGGACGGGGGGATAGCCTCCTCACGCGGTCCACGCCCTGCCTGGATCCGCATCTGGGGGGACGGATCATGCGGCATGGAGTCCGAGCGAGCGCGGCGTCGGGTGCGCCATCGAGAAGCGTGGCCGCGGCCGTGGTGGTCGCGCTGACGGTGACGCTGCTCGCGGCGTTCGCCGCGGAGGCGCGGGCCGCCACCCCGGTCACCTTCGGCGCAAAGACCGACTACCCCGCCGGGCTGGTCCCGTGGTCGGTGGCGCTGGGTGACGTGAACGGCGACGCCTTCCCGGACCTGGCGGTTGCCAACAGCGATGCGGACACCGTGTCGGTGCTGCTCGGGGACGGAGCGGGCGGCTTCGGCGCGAAGTCCGACTTCGCCACCGGAACGACTCCCTACTCGGTGGTGATGGGGGACCTGAACGGCGACTCGTTCCTCGACCTCGCCCTCGCCAACCTCGGCTCGAACACCGTGTCGGTGCTGCTCGGAGATGGCACGGGCGACTTTGGGGCGAAGACCGACTTCGCCACGGGTCTGGCTCCCAACATGGCGGCGTTGGATGACGTGAACGGTGACACGTTTCTCGATCTGGTGGTGGCCAACAGCGATTCGAGCAGCGTGACGGTGTCGGTGCTGCTCGGCGACGGGACGGGCAGCTTCGGGGCGAAGACCGACTTCGGCGCCGGTGGGAGCCCCTTCTGGGTGGCCCTGGGTGACGTGAACGGTGACACCTTCCTCGACCTCGCGGTCGCAAACATCAGCTTGGACACCGTGTCGGTGCTCCTCGGTGACGGGGCCGGCGGCTTCGGGACGAAGACCAGCTTCGCCACCGGCGTGTCCCCGACGTCGGTGGCGTTGGGTGACCTCAACGGCGACTCGTTCCTCGACTTGGCCGTCACCAGCTTCGCGGGCAGCAGCGTGTCCGTGCTGCTCGGGGACGGGACGGGCAGCTTTGGGGCGAAGAACGACTTCGGCGCCGGCCCGCTCCCGACGTCGGCGGTGATGTCGGATCTCAACGGTGACACGTTCCTCGACCTGGCCGTCGCCAACGGAGATGGGCCGGGCGGTGTGTCGGTGCTGCTGGGCGACGGGGCGGGTTCTTTCGGTCTGAGGTCTTTCCGAGCTACCGGGGCGTCCCCCTACTCGGTAGTGATCGGTGACCTGAATGGCGACACGTTTCACGACCTGGCCGCCGCCAACAGCCGTTCGAACACCGTGTCGGTGCTGCTCAACACGGGCGCGGTCCCCGACGCGCCGACGGTCGGGTCAGCCGAGGCGGGGCCACGTTCGGCGACGGTTTCGTGGACCGCGCCAGGGTCCGATGGTGGGAGGGCGATCACCGGGTATGTGGTGACCCCGTACATCGGGTACTACCCGTTGCCGCCGCAGACGTTCGCGTCGACGGCGACCACCCAGGTGGTGACCGGGCTGACGGACGGCACCCAATACCGTTTCCGGGTGCGGGCGGTCAACGCGGTCGGCACCGGTGGCTACTCGAGGGTCACGAACCCCGTCACCCTGCCTACCGTGCCGGGTGCGCCGACGATCGGCACCGCCCTGGCCGGGAACGGCGAGGCGACGGTGACGTGGGCGCCCCCGGCCCTGGATGGTGGGTCGGCGATCACCGGGTATGTGGTGACCCCGTACATCGGGTACTACCCGTTGCCGCCGCAGACGTTCGCGTCGACGGCGACGACCCAGGTGGTGACCGGGCTGACGGACGGCACCCGATACCGCTTCCGGGTGCAGGCCGTCAACGCCGTCGGCACCGGTGGCTACTCCAAGGTCACGAACCAGGTCACCCCGACGCCGTAGATGTGTCGCGGGATCGACCCGATATGTGCTGCCCCTATGCTCGCATCTGACCTGGTGGTTCGTCAGTGAGCACAGCGCACGTCGCCAGGTAGACGAGGCGTACCGCGTAGTCCCGGGGCAGGGCGGGTAGCGCAGCTACGCTGCCAGTTGAGCTTGTCGGTCATAGTGCGGGCCCGGCGGCTTTGAGCACAGCGGTCGTCCAGTCGGTACCTGAGAGCGCCGCCGAGCCCTGGATCCGTACGCGCTCCCGTGCAGGCAATCCGGCGCGCTCGCGAGGCTGAGTACATGCGCATGCGATCCGGCCATCCCAGGTCACCTACGCGGCGATCTGTGGCGGCCGCGGGCTGTTGTTCTGGGGCGTGCGTCCTGGGACGGGCGCGCGTTATGACATCCCAGATCCTCGCTGCGCGGCGCCTGCGTGCATCGAGGAAACGCCTCAGTCGGTTCGTCGAGTCACGTCACATGGACCGGCAGCGACACGGGACCGTTTGTGAACGGGACAGGCGTCTTCTCGTACCGGAACGACGGATCGAGCGTCATGCTGTCGACGCGATCGATCAGAACCTCGATCGCAATACGCGCCTCGAGGCGCGCTAGCGCGGCGCCAGGGCAGATGTGTGGCCCATCGCCGAACGCGAGGTGGCTGCGGACATTTTCCCGTCCGACATCGAACTCGTCGGGCCGGTCGAATACCTGCTCGTCGCGGTTCGCGGCGGCGAGTCCGAACGCGACGGTCGTGCCCTGGGCCAAGTCGGTGTCGCCGATGCGCACGTCCTCGATGCACTGACGCAACAGGAACGTGAGCGGCGGGTCGACTCGCAGCGACTCCTCGATGAACGGGACCAAGTCGTCAGGCTCGGCTCGCAGCCGGGCGAACAGCTCCGGTTCCGAAGCGAGCCGCAGGATGGCGTTCGCGAGCAGGTTGCGGGTGGTCTCGGTGCCGGCCACGAGCAGAAAGATGAGTTGCGTCCGGGAGGCGACCGGGGAGAGGCGAATGCCGGCGACTTCGGTGCCGACGAGGCGGGTGATGAAGTCATCGGGTGGATCGTCAGACGCGAGACGCGCCGCGATCTCGTGATCGAGGTATGCCGAGATCTGCTTCATCGCCCGATGGCTTTGCCGCGCGCTCTCGGCATCGCCAAGCACAGAGCCGCCGAACAGGCCGTGCGCCCACTCGATGAATCGGGGTTGTTGATCGTCAGGCAGCCCGAGCAGATAGCCGATACCCGCCGCGGGAATCGGCGCGATGTAGGTCTCGCCGAGGTCGCCTTGTCCGGCGTCGACCACCTGGTCGAGCAGCCGGTCACAGAGCGCTCGGAGCGGCGGCTCGATGCGACTCAGTCGGTGCGCAGCGATCGCGGCGTTGATCACCCGGCGCACTCGGCCGTGTTCGGGCTCACTGATGAACGGGAGGAACTGCGTGTCGATATCGGCACCGTCCGGCGCGAGGAACGCCGACTCGATGCGTTGGACGTCGCGGCTCGCCGTGACCACGTCGGCATGGCGTGCGAGGTACCACGTCCCGCTCGGGGTCCGCGAGATCGGGCACGCTCGCCGGAGCCGCCCGAGCTGGTCGTGTGGCACCTCGTTCGTCGGCGCAAGCGGATCGAAGGCGTCGGCGGGATCCGGATCCCTCATCACCGCGCACAATAACGGCGTCGACCATGAACGCGAGTAGACGGCCCCTCCACCGCGATGGGGGCAGGCCTTCGGGCGTGGCGTGCATGGGCGGTCGTTGTCTCTGGACGGTGAGTAGCGTCGGCTTGTACTCCGATTGAGCCCCTTCCGCTGCCCGAGGATTCGACGCTTGCCGCCCATGCGACGGCCCTGAATGACTCGGGTCACGCTGCGTTGGTGTTCGACGCTCAATGGCGGACCGGGTTTCTTGACCGACGAGCTGAGGTTGTTGAATGGCGAGGCGTTCGATGTCGCGGTTCGCCGCCTCGGGGCCCACTTCTTCGGACCGGACCAGGTGACACGCCACAGGGCGACGTACTTCGGGGACGGGTTGAAAGGGATGTGTCCGAACTGCCGATCCATGTCGCCTCGACCCGGTATTCGCGGGTCTTACGCTCGCCGCTGACCTGGGGGTTCGCTGGTGAGCACAGCGCACGTTGCAAGGTAGACGAAGGCTACCGCGTGGTCCCCGGCCAGGGTGGGTAGCCAAGAGGCTGCGCGTCACACGGGCTCGGATCCGGCGTTTTGGGGCAGTCCGGTGATGCGCTTCTACAATCGGGCCGTGAGCCTCGAGTGGGAGCAGACGATCGTCGATGCACGAGACCCCGGCGCCCTCGGCCGCTGGTGGCAAGAGGCGCTTCGATGGGTTGTGGTGAATGACGAGCCTGACGAGTTCGAGATCCGGGCGGCTCCCGACCGACTTCCCGGGCTTCTCTTCGTCCCGGTTGCCGAGCTGAAGACGCTCAAGAACCGGCTCCACCTCGACTTCAGGCCCGATGACCGAGACGCCGAGGTAGACCGACTTCTCTCGCTTGGCGCGACACGGGTTGATGGAGGACAAGGCGACCAGTCGTGGATCGTGCTCGCTGACCCCGAGGGCAACGAGTTCTGCGTTCTCGGCTCGCGCTTCTCAGGTCTTTGACCCTGCGGCATGAGGCGCTGAGGACGCCGTCGACCATGCTTGTCGCGTGACGCACGAGGCGATCAAAGGGGACGGCGTCGTCTTGCGACCGACTTCTGAGGCGGATCTGGCGACGTTGCGCGCCTTCTTCACCAACGCCGGCTTCTACGAACGGTGGGGCGGCCGGGCCTTGAGCGACGAGGAGATCTCCGCGAAGTACGTCGGCCGGCGAAGTCCAGGTGTCGAGTGCTTCATTGTCGAGGAGGCGCGCCGGGCGATCGGCTTCGTGCAGTACCACGTGGCCGATGATGGTGGGGAAGGGGGCGGAATGGACCTTGCTCTCCTACCGAGCGAGCGCGGCCGCGGGGTGGGGACCGCTGTTGTCCACGCTGTGGTTGAGTTCGTCGAGACGCGGCTCGGTTGGCGCCGCTTCACTGTTGATCCCGACGTCGACAACACGAGAGGCGTCAACTTCTGGACGAAGGTCGGTTTCGTTCTGATCCGAGTAGTCGAGGGTGGGGACGGACGTGCGCCCCATTGGCTGATGGAGTGGCGGCCCGCGGGTCCATAACTCGGCTCGTCGCCCGGGTCGCGCCGATGGCCTATGAAACAAGCGCAGAGTTCGAGGTTGAGCTTGCCCAACGGCTCGCGGAAACCGAGAGCCCAGTGGCTGCGCTTGACCCTCGAGTCGAGCCACGCGGCCACGTGTGTGACGGCTTTGTAATGAACATGTGGACCTAGCTAGTCGATGCACAGCGTCGTCCCGTCGTGACCAAGTTGGGACCTTCAGCCCTTCCCGGGGCCGCCTCCGGGGTGGAGTGTCAAGGACAAAGGAGTCCGACCGAGCGGACCGGACCAGGGGCAGGAGGAGAACCCGATGCGACGATCAGTCACCTTGCGATGGGGCGGGGCGACAGCCACGCTCGCTCTCCTGTTGAGCCTCGCGATCGCGAGCGTGACGGCGACGTCGCCGTCCGGGGCGACGACCGGCCCGTCTGCGACCTACGTGGTCGACTTCGTGGCGACCGCCGCGACCGCGGCCGACATGAACGACGTTGGAGACGTGATCGGGACTTCCCGCCTCGACCCTGGCTGCGGTTCGTCGTGCCTGCCTCCCGAAGACACGGTCGCGTGGCGCGGGGGCCAACGGATCGTGTTGCCGAACCCCACTCCTGCACTCACGCCGATCTTCCTCAGCGACGTCAACAACCAGGGTTGGATCACGGGGTTCGTCGGGGTCGCTGGCACCACCACCCATGCGGTCGTGTGGAAGCCGAATGGGACCACCTACACCGCCATCGATCTCGGGAACCTCCCCGGCAAGACCATCTCCACCGCGGTCGGGATCGACGATCTGAATCGGGTGGTCGGTTGGTCCACGACCCAGAGCTTCCCGCCAGCCGGGGCGCCGTTCCTGTGGACCGAGGCGGGCGGCATGGTCGGTCTCACCACGCTGGGCTCCCCGCTGGAGGAGCCGCTCGGGATCAGCCCCGGCGGAACGGTGGCCACCTACGGCACATGGTTCGACCTCGACGACCCCGGCACCGTGCACACCCTCGCTCCACCTCCCAGTGGTCTCCTCGTGGAGGCGTCCGGCGTGGCCATCAACGACGCCGGCGACCAGGCACGCTTCTTGGTCACCAACTCGGGACAGACCCTCGACTACCCGTTCCGGTACCACCACGAAGGTGAAGGGACGTGGCAACAGATCTCGACGATCCCGACCGGGCACCTGAGCTCCTACGGTCTCGGCTCGATCAACGACGCTGGCGACATCACGCTCACGGTTCAGGGTGCTGGCATGATCGCCTACGGACCCGACGGGCTCGCGCAGTTGCTCGCCACGTTGGTGTCACCGGCCTACGCAGGCAGCGTCCTGACGTCCGTCGGACCGATGAACGCGAGCGGGCAGATCCTCGCCGAGATGATCATCGGCCAGAGCGGCCGTCGGGTCGTGCGCCTGGTTCCCGGCGCACCGTGTGCCACCAGCTGCACGCGGGTGGCGGCCATCCAGATGCGGGGCTCGGGTCCGGGCTTCTGCGATCAGGGGAGCGCCCAGGCCTCGGCCACGTTGACAGTGACCGACGAATCGGGTGGCCTCCTGCGAGGCGTGCGGATCACCGGCCACTTCTTCGACGACTATTGGCTCGACCAGGTCGTGACCGGCAAGACGAACTCCCTCGGGCAGGTGACGTTCCGGCACGTGGGACCAGCGTGTGTAGGAGCGATCGCGTTCCTCGTCTCCGATGCGGCCAAGGCCGGTCGGACCTTCGACCGGACGACCGGGATCCTGACGAAGTACGTGATCCCACTGCCCTGACGCTCGTGCGCGGTTTCGGCGGTCGAGAGTCCGGGCGGGTATGCTTGCGACTTCAAGTCGGGTGAACGTCGTGGGGGCCTCTCTTATGAAGCGTGCCAACTATCTGCGCCGGACGGTCCTCCTGGTCGTCGGTGCCCTCGTGGTCGGCGCGTGCTATCCGCTGGACTACATGCCGGGAACGCCCCGGCCCTCGTGGTGTGATCCCACCGACACTGCCGTCAATGATGGGCACACAGCGAGCTTCTTCGCGAACTACAGCCAGGCGAAGGGGCCTCTCTCGCAGGACAACTGCTTTGCGGTCGTGGGCTACCTCAACAACGCGATCAACTACGCCGCCCAGTTCCCGACGGTGGCCGACGCGCGGGCTGCGGGGTGGATCCAGGCCACCGTGTGGACCCCGGGCCAAGGCATCCACTTCGTCGACCCAACGAGATTGACGGGACCGTTCGACCCGGAGCGCCCGAACTACCTCCTCTACAACGGGACGGCTCCGACCGCAAACCTTGCGGGGCTGATGTTCCTGGTCGAGAGCGGCGCGACCCCGCCCGCCGGTTTCCCCGGAGCCAACGATCACTGGCACAACCACGACAAGCTGTGCGTCGACGCCGACGCGGAGCCCTTCATCATCGCGGAGAACGTCAGCGACGCCTTTTGCACCGCCATCGGCGGCGTGAACACGGTCTACACGAGTCAATGGATGCTCCACGCGTGGGTGCCGAAGTACGCCGGATGGTCCGCCACCGACATCTTCAACAACAGCCACCCGTCACTGGTCTGACCGTGGGCCCCCTAGGTCAAGTAGGCGGACCACCCACACCCACCGCCGCACTGACGAGGCCCGCGCTCGCTGTCGCGGCCATCGCGTCCGTCGCGGCCGGGGTCATCCACGCTGCCGCGGCCGCCAACCACGAGGGCGACCCACTGCTCGCCTGGATGTTCGGGCTGTGCGCCGTTGCCCAGCTGGGCTGGGGCGCGGCTGTGGCGCTCCGCCCGCGGCCTCGCGTGCTCGTCGTCGGTCTCGTGATCAACGGCGGTGCCATGCTGGTCTGGGCACTCACCCGCAGCCTCGGCATACCCGGCGTCGACGCCCTGTCCGAGGTGCAAGCGGTGGGCCGTCAGGATCTCGGCGCGGCGTTGTTCGCGGGCGCGAGTGTGCTTGGGTTGCTTCGGGTCCTCGTGTGGCCGATCGCGCCGCGGAGTCTGACGTTGCATCGGGTCGGCTTGATCGCGGCGGTCGCGCTCGTGGCCGCCCTCCCGGCGGTGACCGCCGAGCACGTGCACGAGCACACCGACGGGGAAGGGCACGACGAGCAGTCGCACCTCGAGGCCGCGTCGGCCACGGAGCACGGTGCGCACGAGCTCGGTGCCGCCGATGACTCCCAAGCCGACGACCATGGGCACGCCGCCGATGACGTTGATGCCGACGATCCCGATCACGCCACCCATGACGCTCCTGACGATGAGCACGGCCACAGCGACGGGGACGCCGCTGCGCCGGCCGACCATCACACGACTGACCCAACGGGTGATGGGCATGCCGCGGACCCGTCTGACCCTGCTGGGCATGGGCATCCGGCGGAGCCTTCCGATCCGGAGGATCCGCATGGGCATCCGACCGACCCCACTGATCCGACGGACCCGGACGATCCGGAGGACCCGGACGATCCGCATGGACACCCGACGGACCCGTCCGATCCGACTGGCCCCATCATCTCGATCGATGACCCCCGTGTCACCGACGAGCAGTGGGACGCGGCGGTGGCGCTGATCGTGAGCACGACGTCTGGCATGAGCGCGTTCAGGACGGAGGTGGACGTTCTCGCGGCCGGGTACGTGTCCATCGGGGACGGTGGCGAACCCGGCGAGTACGAGCACTTCGTGAACTGGTCGTACCTGACCGACGAGTTCGAGCTCGACGCCGCGCACATCGAGTCGATCGTGATGAAGATGAACGCTGATGGCACGAAGCGCGTGGTGTCGGCGATGTACATCCTCTCGCTCGGCAAGACGATGAACGATGTCCCGCCACTCGCCGGCGCGCTCACGACGTGGCATGACCACGACAACCTCTGCTTCGAGGGAACGCAGCTCGTCGGGCTCGCAGCCAACAACGTGTGCCCGGTTGGGGTGCTGGTCGACGCCCCACCGATGCTCCACGTGTGGGTCGAGGCCAACCCGTGCGGGCCGTTCGCCGCGATCGACGAGCACGGCATGGACTGCGGAGCGACCGACATCCACTGACCCAGTAGGTCGAGGTCCCATCGAGTCGCTCGCCGAGTGGGACGGCACTGGTTCGAAGACGTACGCGCGCTCGGGTTCCTGCGGCCGCCATGGGGTCTCGCGTTCGACTCGATGTTCCTCACATCGTTCGATTGACCGCGCCGTGCAAGAGGAGCTACAGCGTCGCTCCACACGACCCGATCGCCTCGTGGAAGAGGTTCCTGTAGGCGGCCACCCCGGCTTCGGTCTGGTGAACCCCGTCTTCCCCCACGTAGTGCGGATTCGCCTGAACGAGCGGGGCCCAGTCAGCGACGACCACGCCCGGGATCGAGCGGAGAGCCTGGTTGAAGCCCGGTGCTGACCTGTCGAGACCCCAGGGCGCGGTCTCGGCGATCGTCACGACGATCGTGCATCCTGCACCGACCTGCTCCGCCGCTGTGGTGACGTGCTCGATCGCGGTGGCCAGCGGCACGCTCGAGGTTTCAGCATCGGCATCGACACGCATGTCGTTCGACCCGAGTGCGATGAGCATGATGTCCGCGCCCGGCTCAGGGATCTTGGGAACGACCTTCGCGAGATCGCCGGTCTCGGCCCCGATGAGTGCGGAAACGCTTGCTGCGTAGCCGTCCGCCACAAGATCGTCGGTGAGGAAGGAGAACTGGTTCCCGTCGTCAAGCCCCGGCCCGTGCTCGAGTGCATAGGTCTGCGAGTCCCCGAAGACGACGACGTGGGGGCCGTCGCCCACCCACGGTGGTGGCGTTGGCAGGCACGCGGCTCCGAGGAGGGCCATGGGAGCGACGACGAGCATGAGCCTCCACGGTCCAGCGGGCCTTCTCGACGAGTTCATCCGGCCAACGTAGTGGGACGAGGGCCCGGAGTGGGATGGCTTGGCTCGCGCACGGAAGAATGCCGCGATGACGGACTCAGCGGCCCTGGATGGCGCCGACGCGCGGCGGGTCGAGCACGTCGACGTGTTGATCGTCGGCGCGGGCATCTCGGGCATCGGTGGCGGCTACCACCTCGGGAAGCAGTGCCCGGACAAGAGCTTCGTCATCCTCGAGACGAAGGAGACCTTCGGTGGCACGTGGCAGACGCACCGGTACCCGGGCACCCGCTCGGACAGCGATCTCTACACGTTCGGGTATCGGTTCAAGCCGTGGACGAGCGCGCCCATCGCCACCGCGGAGGAGATCCTCCGCTACCTCCACGAGGTCATCGAGGAGAACGACCTCGCGCAGCACATCCGCTACCAGCACACGATCTCATCGGCGTGCTGGTCGAGCGAGGACCGTCGATGGACCCTGGGGGTGACGCGCACGGACACGGGAGAGACCCTCGTCTTCACGGCCGGTTTCCTCTGGATGTGCCAGGGCTACTACCGCCACACGGAGGGCTACACGCCGCACTGGGAGGGAACGGACCGCTTCCGCGGGCGGATCGTCCACCCCCAGACCTGGCCGGACGACCTCGACTACTCGGGCAAGCGCGTCGTGGTCATCGGGTCCGGCGCGACCGCGGCGACGCTGATCCCGGCCATGGCGCCCGACTGCTCGCACGTCACGATGCTGCAGCGCTCGCCCACGTTCTTCTTCACGGGACGGAACGTCAACGACGTCGCCGACATGCTCCGTGAGCTGGAGATCCCCGAGGAGTGGATCCACGAGATCGTGCGCCGCAAGATCCTGCTCGAGCAGCAGCAGATCACGCAGCTCTCGTTCGACGAGCCCGAGCTGGTGCGGGACGGCCTGCTCGAAGGGCTCCGCGCGATCCTCGGTCCGGACTTCGACATCGAGCGACACTTCAACCCCCGCTACCGACCGTGGCAGCAGCGGATTGCGTTCGTCCCGGACGGCGATCTCTTCGTGGGCATCCGGAGCGGCAAGGCCTCGGTCGTCACGGATGAGATCGAGTGCTTCACCGAGTACGGCATCCAGCTCCGGTCGGGAGGCCACCTCGATGCGGACATCATCGTGACCGCGACCGGCTTCAACCTCAACGTGCTCGGGGACATCGACTTCACGATCGATGGCACCCCGCTCGACTTCTCGGAGACCGTGACGTACCGGGGGATGATGTTCACCGGCATCCCGAACATGGTCTGGGTGTTCGGGTACTTCCGCGCCAGCTGGACGCTTCGGGTCGACCTGATCGGGGACTTCGTCTGTCGGCTGCTCGCGCACATGAGCGAGCTTGGCGCGTCGGTGGTCACCCCCATGCTCCGCCCGCAGGACCTCGGGATGCCGCTGATCCCGTGGGTCGATCCCGAGAACTTCAATCCTGGCTACCTGACCCGAGCCCTACACCTGCTCCCGAAGCAGGGCGACCGAGACCCCTGGCGGCACACCCAGGACTACTGGACCGAGAAGGACGAGCTCCCCGCGGCCGATCTCGACGACGGAGCCCTGTACTACCACTGACGACTCTGCCTCCGAGTCGGCGGACTTCGCCCGTTCCCGGTGTTTCGACCCTTAACTGGTGGTAACGCGCGGACAGGGGCGATCGGTTGGCGCGGGCGAACGGCCTTCCGTTCCCCGTCGCTGCGCTGCTGAGGCTGACCCGCGCGGCCGTGGCACCAGACAGTGAGGTAGGGGATGTACGGACGCTCGCTCGTGACCAGCTCCTCGCAGGCAGGCGGCCGAGGCCGCCACCTCTCCCGACGTTGGGTCGGCGTGCTCACCGCCGTCCTCGTGTGGAGCCAGATCGCACCCACATTGATCCCGACGGCGGTGGCCGCGGACGAGGCCCCCGTCACGCTCCTCATCCAGCTCGAGCCGGGGCTGACCGAGTCCGAGCAGGCTGCGGTGATCGCCGATCAGGGTGCGGTCGAGGCGGCGGTCATCGCCCCTCTCGAGCTGCACGAGGTGGTCGTCGACGCCGCGGATGCGGAGGCGGCGCTGGCCGGCTTCGCCGCCGACGGCTCGGTCGTCTCGGCCTCGCTCGATCTGTCGCGTCAGGCCGCGGGCAGCGCGTCGGATCCCGACTACTCGGGGCAGTGGGCACTGCCGCTGATCGGATGGGAGGACGTGCACGACGTGGCTACGTTCTCCGACGACGTCACGCTCGCCGTGCTCGACACTGGCGTCGATGCATCCGCGCCCGATCTGACTGGGCGCGTCGGGGCCGGGTGGTCGTTCGACAGCTCTGACCCCGCCACCGACGCCAACGGCCACGGCACCCACACGGCCACGATCGCCGCGGCATCCGCCGACGACGGCGTCGGGATCGCGGGCGTCGCGTACTCGAACACCACGGTCATGCCGGTGAAGGTCCTGGACGACACCGGTACGGGCAGCGACTCCGATGTGATCGCCGGCCTCGTCTGGGCCGCCGACAACGGCGCCGACGTCGTCGTGATGCCGTTCTCGAACCCCGGCTACTCCGAGGCGCTCCAGATCGCCGTCGACTACGTCTGGGCCAGCGGGGCAGTCCTCGTCGCGGCGGCTGGCAACGACGGATCGACCACGCCGACCTACCCGGCGGGTGACGCCAACGTGGTGGGCGTGGGTGCGACCGTGCAGGACGACGCGCCCTGGGAGGCCAGCAACAAGAGCGATGCCGTGTTCCTCCACGCCCCCGGCGTTGACGTCCTCGCCTCGGACGTGACGGGGACGGTCAGCGTCACCGGGACCTCGGCGTCGGCGGCCCTCACCGCCGGGGCCGCTGCGGCGCTGCGGTCGATCGATCCGACGGCCTCGAACGCAACGATCGTGGGGCGCCTCGCGCGCAACGCCGATCCGTTGAACGACTACTCGCTCGGCAACGGTCGACTCAACGTCGGCCGTGCCAGCATCGACACCGCCACCGACGGCGTGACGCCCGCGGGCGCTCCTGGCGGCGGGCCCTTCGTGGGCCCGTACATCGTCGCGACCGCCCGGACCTGGACCGGTGTCGGATCCACGAACTACAACAACGGCGGGAACTGGACGCCGAGCGGTACCCCCACTGCCCTTGATGCGCTCACGATCCCCGGCGGCGTCGCCTCCGGTCGGTACCCGTTCCTGAACGCCGGAACCGGCGGCGGCCTGGCCGCGTCGATCGTCGTCGGCAGCGGCGGCAGCCTGCAGGTCACCGGCGTCCCGCTGACGGTGTCCGGGCTGCTCACGAACAACGCCGGAGGATCGCTCGTGATCTCCGGTGGCGGCACGATCTCCGTCCTGAACAACCTCCAGAACGACGGCACCCTCGCGCTCTCGGGCGCGTCCACGATCACGATCCCGCACGACTACCTCGGCAGCGGCACCGCGACGATGTCCCTCGGGACGATCACCGTCGGGCGCAACTGGCGGCCCGCGGGCGGCTCGTTCACAGCGACGGGCGGAAAGGTCGAGTTCACCGGACTCGGCGACATCAACGCCAACTTCGCGGCCGCGACCTCGCAGTTCTACGACGTGGTCGTGGACGCCGGGGCCGACCCGCGCTTCGCCCAGGCAGCGGGAAGCTCCATCAAGATCTCCCACGACTTCACGAACGCCAGCACCGTGCTCACCATGAGCGCGAACGCGACCTTCACCTTCAACGGCTCGGTCACCCAGAACGTGTCGAGTGCGGAGACCGGGGCCACCTTCGGCAACCTCGTGGTCGACAAGCCTGCCGGCACCGTCAACCTCGTGACGAATGCCCTCGTCTCCGGCAACGCCACGGTGACGAGCGGCACCCTGTCTCTCGGCGCGTTCGGGCTCGACCGCGTGACCGCGGGCGGCACGATCAGCGTCGCCGACGGCGCGTTCCTCCGCATCGGGGGCACGGGCGGCTTCCCTGCCAACTACACGACCCGGTCCCTCGCGCCCGCGAGCTCGGTGAGCTACGACGGTTCGGCCCAGACCGTGTCGGCGCTGACCTACGGCCACCTGACGCTGGACACGGGCGGGGTCAAGACGATGCCGGGCACCGCCTTCACGGTCGCCGGTGACTACGCGGTGCGGATGTCCGTCGCCGCCACCGCGGCCAGCAACATCACCGTGGACGGTGACGTCTCGTTCGGTCCGAGCACGAACTACAACGCGGGCTCCTTCACCCACCGGGTGCGCGGCAACTTCACGAACCAGAGCGTGACCTTCAATGCCGGAACGAGCACGTTCGTCCTCGATGGCTCGAGCCCCCAGACCATCGGTGGCATCGCGGTCACGACGTTCAACAACCTGACGATCGACAACGCGAGCGGTGTCCTGCTCGCGATGGACGTGCTCATCGGGGGAGGCGGCGCGCAAGGGCTCGTCTTCACCAACGGGAACATCATGACGGGCGCCAGCACGGTGATCATCAAGGCGACCGGAGCGGTCAACCGCACGAGCGGCCACGTGGTCGGGAAGCTGCGGAAGCAGATCAGCACGAACGGCACCGTCCTTCGCACCTACGAGGTGGGGACGGCGACGAGCTACGCACCGGTCACGCTCACCATCAACGGCGTGACCGGAGCCGGTGCCGGCGGCTTCCAGTTCCTGACGGTGAACGCGAACGCCGGTGATCATCCGAACCTCGCGGTCTCGGGGATCGACTCCGGCCAGAGCACCAACCTCTATTGGACCGTGGCGACGAGTGGGACATGGTCGTTCACCACCTACGACGCGACCTTTGGCTTCACGCCCGCGGATGTGGATGCCGGGGCCGACACGTCCGTGTTCATCGTCCGCCGGTACAACGGCGGCTCCTGGTTCGCCCAGGCAGCGGGGACGCGCACCCCGACCTCCACGGAGTCGGTCGGGAACACCACGTTCAGTGACTTCGCGGTCGGTGAGCCGAGCGGCGACGCCACGACCACGAGCCTGAGCTGCCCCGCGAGCGTCGCCTACGGCCTCTCCGGGTCGTGCCTCGCGACGGTGACCACGTCGATCCCCGGCGTGGCCCCGAGCGGCACCGTCGCCTTCACGACGGACGGATCCGGCTCGTTCACCCCCTTGAGCTCGTGCACGCTGGTCCCGCTGACGACGTCGTCGAGCACCTGCTCGGTCACCTACACGCCCACTGCGGTCGGGACCGGTACGCACCAGATCGGCGCGTTCAGCGACGGCGTGGCCTACACCTCCTCGGCGGCCAGCCCGGCCGACATCACCGTCACGCCGGCGTCTTTGACGATCACGGCGGATGACCAGTCCAAGGTCTACGGCTCGGCTGATCCGACGTTCACGTTCACCTACTCGGGCCTGGCCGGTGGTGACACCGCGACGGCGACGCCGCCGACGTGCACCGTGGTCGGTCCGCATTCGAGTGTGGCGGGTTCGCCGTACCCGATCACCTGCTCGGGGGCGGTCGACAGCAACTACTCGATCTCCTACGTGGCTGGTGATCTCTTGGTCACCGCGGCGTCGTTGACGATCACGGCGGA
>Ga0247727_10002317_pt1 | contig 43833 bp, 28 predicted proteins | sample WisWelCaveWW1625_FD_202498 | JGI IMG/M metagenome (GOLD analysis project Ga0247727, IMG submission 202498) | Biofilm microbial communities from Wishing Well Cave, Virginia, United States - WW16-25 | ecosystem: Environmental > Aquatic > Deep subsurface > Groundwater > Cave microbial mat | place...
CCTTTCGATCGGACGATTGCATCCAACCGAGAGAATCGCAGGTCACCGTTGAGCTGTCTACCCCACAAAAGAGACAATCGCACAAGTGATCTGTTTTCAATGACTTATAAGATCCTACCTATGAGCACATCCATGGTGGTGCGGAGCTTGTTGCGAATTTCCCATAAGTCTTTGTCGCCAAACGGCTTGGAGGCCGCCCCGGTTCGCAGGTCCCTGGTCCCCTTCGAAACCCCTGGTTTCCGACCGGATCGTGAGATCGGCGCAACAAGCTCCGCACCACCATGTACTAGACTCCCCGGGCATGGTGCGGCGTCACACGCTTCTGCTGTTCGCGGTCGCTCTCGCCCTGCGCCTCGCGTACATCGCGGAGATCCGCTCTCTCCCGTGGTTCGATGCTCCGATCGTCGACGGGGCGAATTACCTGCGCATCGCCCGGGTGATCGCGGCCGGCGATCTGCTGGGAGGCTCAGGGGCGTTCTGGCAGCCGCCCCTCTATCCTTATTTCATGGCTCTCCTGCTGCGGTTGTTCGGCGAGCGGATGGTCTGCATCTACGTCGTCCAGGCCGTCCTGGGCGCCTTCTCCTGCGTCCTCGTCCACGGCATCGGCCGCCGCACCTTCGGCGCGCGGGCCGGGATCGCCGCCGGCCTGCTGATGGCCTTCTACGCCCCCCTCATCCACTTCGACGCCCAGCCGCTCATCCCCGTGCTCCACATCGCCCTGACGCTGGCGGGAATCGCGCTGTTGCTCCGGGCGGGCGGGGTGGATGTCGCCGCCGAGGCCGCCCGAGACGGAACAGCGCGCCCGAGGGGCGCTCTGCGTTTCTCCGGCGCAGGGCTCTTGTGGGGATTGGCGGCCATCGCTACCCCCAACATCCTTCTCGCCGTGCCGGGGGCGGCGGCGTGGGCCTGGTGGCGTGTCCCGCCTGCCGAAGCGGGGAGCCGCCGCGCGCGGGCCGCTTGCGTCCTGGGATTCCTCGCGGCGGTGGCCGTCCCGGTGGGATTGGTCGCCGGGCGCAACCTGATGGTCGCCGGCGAGCCGATCATGATCTCGAGCAATGGCGGGATCAACTTCTACATCGGCAACAACGCCGATTACGAGCGGGCCGTCCGCATCCGTCCCGGAGGAGAATTCCATAGGGTGGCGCAGGAGCCGGAGAACTCCGGCGTCGTGGGCGCAGCCGCTCAGTCCCGCTGGTTCACGGCGCGCGCCATCGAATACCTGACTCGATACCCCGTGTCGGCCTTGCGCCTCTATCTCCGGAAGATGCGGGATCTGATTGCCGGGCGGGAGATCCCCCGCAATGACAACATGTACGATTACCGCCGCCAATCGTGGCTGCTGTCGGCGCTCCTGTGGCGACGTCTTCTCTCCTTCCCATTCGGCCTCATAGCGCCGCTCGCCCTGGCCGGACTGCTCGCCGCGGCCACGCCGGGAGCCGGCGAAACGGACAGGGGCAGGAAGGAGGCGCAGCGCGCGGGCTGGACGCTCCTCCTGCTGTTTGCGGGCGCATACGCCCTTTCGGTGCTGCTCTTCTTCCCGACCGACCGCTACCGCCTGCCGATCGTACCGGTCCTGGCGCTCTTCGCCGGCCACCTTCTCGGCTCGCCGCCGGTTGTCTGGAAGCGCGGTGCCGTCATCGTGGCGCTCGCCGCTGGTCTCGTCCTGTTCAACCTCGACGCCTCGACTCCGACCGAGTCGTGGCCGGAAGAGGAGGCGCTCAATCGCGCCTATGCCCTGCGGGTGAAAGGGCGCGGGGAGGAGGCGCTCGGGGAGTACCAGCGCGCCATCGAGCTCAATCCGGGCCGCATCGATGCCTACAACTCCCTGGCCGTCATGGCGGCCGAGGCAGGGGACTGGGAGAGATCCGTGTGGCGTTATCGGGAGCTGCTCGCCGTCGCCCCCGATTTCGTGGAGGTCAGGTGCAGCCTCGCCCAGGCGCTCGTCGCCCTGGGGCGGAAGGAGGAGGCGCGGCGCGAGTGGGAGACCGCGGCCTACCTCGTGCCCGCCGCCGGCAAGGCGCTCGCCGATCTCGCCCTGTCGTACCTCGAGGAGAACCTGCCGGAGCCGGCCTACGAGTATGCCCGGCGCGCGGTGAGCGCGCGGCCCGACCTGCCGGAAACGCACTTCGCGCTCGGGATGACCGCCCGCGCCCTGCGCCAACGCGACGAGGCGCTGCGCGAGCTGGGCGAGGCGGCCCGCCTCTTCCCTGGAGGATCGCCGGGCCGCCGCCGGGCGGAAGAGGTGCTGGAGAAGATGAGGCGCCGGGACAAATAGCCTCCGGACCGATGGTATAGTTCCCGTTCACGGAAAACCTCGAGGAGGGTTGGTATGAGATTCGCGAAGTTCTGCATCGGGCTTCTGATCCTGTCGGCCGCTTCCCTGGCGCTCGCTTCGGTCAGCGTCGATTTCGAGAAGGCCGCCGACTTCTCGAAGTACAAGACCTATCAGTGGAAGGAGGGGACCTCGCTGCCGAACCCGCTGATGCAGGACCGGCTCGAGGCGGCGATCGACAAGGAGCTGCAGGCCAAGGGCGTCAAGCCGGCTACGGACCAGGCCGACCTCATCGTGATAACGCACGGCAAGCTCGAGACGCAGCAGCACGTCGACGTGACCTCGTTCGGTTATGGTGGCTACTACGGCTGGGGCGGCGGCATGGCGACAACCTCCACCACCGTCCGCGAGATCCCGGTCGGGACGATCCTGGTGGATCTCGTCGACTCCGGCACGAACAAGCTCGTCTGGCGCGGCAGCGGCCAGGACATCGTCAGCACCAAGCCCGAGAAGAACGAGGCCAAGATCAACAAGATCATCCCCAAGATGTTCAAGAACTTCCCGCCGGCGAAGAAGTAGCCGCTCCGGGTTTCGGCGTGACGCCGTGAGCCGCCGGGTCCGGGTTTCGATGGCCGCCGCCGACTTTCAGGGGTGCCTGGCGGCGGGCCTGATGTTCGCTTCCGAGGTGGAATCGGAGTACGACCGGCAGGTCGACCTCTCGAAGTACAGGACCTACTCCTGGGGGCAGAAGCCGGACTCCGGCAAGGCGGACGCGGACACGCGGATCCTCCAAACCATCGATGGCCAGTTGAAGGCGAAGGGCTGGACCAGGGTCGAGCAGGGGCCTTCGGACACGGTGCTGGCCGCCCACGCCATCGTCAAGGAAAACCAGGAAATCGACACCGTCTATTCCGGCTGGGGCTCCGGCTGGAGCTGGTCAGGGCCAGGCCCCATGGCCGGGGTCGCCACCACGGTGCGCACCGACCATCGGATCGGCACGCTGGTCGTGGACATCTTCGACGCCGGCACCCGGAAGCTCGTCTGGCGCGGGACCGCGAAGGACACGCTTGCGCAGGACGCCGAGGCGAACCGCCGCAAGCTGGAGCAGGCCGTGACCCGGCTGTTCAAGGGCTTCCCGCCGGCACCCAAGGCGGATCCGAAAAGCGGCCCCTGAGTCCTACTTGCCCTTCCGCAGCTCCATCAGGACCATCTTGGCGATCGTCTTCAACGTCTCGAAGACGCCGGTGCCCTTGGAGGCGACCGCCTCGAAGATCGGCTCTCCCTTGAAATGAAGCGCCTTCTTCATTTGCTCGAGCGGAATGGCGGTCGGCAGATCACGCTTGTTGAATTGCAGGACGTAGGGGATGGTGCTGAGATCGTAGCCCTGCTCCTTGACGTTCAACTCGAGGTTCCGGAGCGATTCCATGTTGGCGTCCATGCGGGCCGCCTGCGAATCGGCCACGAACACCACGCCGTCCACGCCCTTCAGGATGAGCTTCCGGGAGGCATCGTAGAAGACCTGGCCGGGCACCGTGTAGAGGTGGAAGCGGGTGCGGAAGCCGCGGATCTCCCCCAGGTCGAGAGGCAGGAAGTCGAAGAACAGCGTGCGGTCTGTTTCGGTCGCCAGCGAGATCAGCTTCCCCTTGGAGCTGGGGTTGGTCTTCTCGTAGACGAACTTGATGTTGGTCGTCTTGCCGCCAAGGCCCGGGCCGTAGTAGACGAGCTTGCAGTTGATCTCGCGCGCCGCGTAATTGATGAACGTCATGGAAGGGCCCGGGACTCCTTCTAGGCGTCAGTCACTGAACAGCCGGTCGATGTCCTCGTCGGTGATCTCGGCGAACGGCGAGCCGGCCCCTGCCTTCATCGGCGCCGCCGCCTTCTTCCACACGTCCTCCATGATCGACTTCAGGTCGTTGGCGCCCCGTTTCACCCGCAGCCGCACCAGACCCAGCGAGGACCGCTCGTCGAAGATGACGACCAGGATCATCTTGCCGCCGACCACCGAGATGTGCAGGTTGTCGCGCTCCCCCTCGTGGAACAGGATGGAGAACTCCTTCTCCCCGATGAGCCGGGCCAGCGAGTCCGTGGCCGCGACGTTTCCGGCGGCCAGGGAAGCGAGGGCCGTCGTGTCCAGCTCGTCAATCTCTCCCTGGGCGGCGATCTGCTGTCCGTTCTTGTCGACCAGGAAGATGATCTTGGCGTTGCAGTCGCAGCGCAGGCGGGAGATGACCTCGCGGATCTTCTCGTACTCCTCCGGGTGAAGGACCAGGTCGGAGCCGGCCATCGGTTGCAAACCTCCCGCGGGGCCCGTGCGGGGCCCGCCGCGGCCCGCGCTCAGGGCATGCCGGGCCGGGTGAGAATATGGTGGAACTGACGGGAAAGATCAACGCGAATAGGCGGAAGGGTCATCTCGTGGCTTCTATTCCGCGCGCCGGGCCTGGAACTCCTCCGGCGGGATGAAGGAGAACCCGCAGGGCGTGTCGGGGGCGATGATATCGCGATCCTCGAGGTCGCGCTCGTCGATCGGGAACAGCCGGCAGACCTTCGGCTTCACCTCCTGGATCGTGCAGCGGACGGGGTTGGACCGGATGTCGAGGAGAGGGCAGGTGAACATCAGGCGGCAGCAGGCGCCGGTTCGATTGCACTCCCCGACCCTCCTGGCGAGGCTTCGCCGGACGTAGCCGGGCCGGAAATGCGCCAGGTAGAAACGCCGCTCCTTGCCCCAGCCGAGGACGAGGCGCTCGCGCGCCGAGAACGAGGTCCGAAGCGCCATGACGGTCCACCTCCACCGATCACGAATCCGGAACGCGGGGCGCTTGCAGTTTCGTCATCGCGCCCGGGACGCTTTCGCACCTTTCACCTCTGCGGCGGTTGCCCACCGGCTCCGCCGGCTCTACCTTCTTCCTTGATGAAACCCCTCGAGCTCGTGCCTCTCGAGCCCGTCACGAGTGCGTCCGATTTCTGCGGCCAGGCGCATGAGGACCTGAGTCCCGACGAACAGCACCGGATTCTCGCCGTCGACGACGACGAGATCATCCTGGATCTCATGGCCGAGACGCTGCGCGGCCAGCGCTACCACGTCGACGTCGCCAAGACCTGCCAGGACGCCCTGCCGCTCCTGATGTTCCGCGACTACTGCGGGGTCATCCTGGATCTCCTGCTGCCGGACGCCAACGGGTTGTCCCTCTACCGGCAGATCGCGCGTCGCAAGCCCCTCATGAAGCCGCGGGTGATCTTCGTGACCGGGGCGATGGACAAGCGCGAGGCGCGGCGGTTCGTGAAGCTGCTCGACAACCGGGTCCTTCTCAAGCCGTTCCGGCTGGACGATCTCATCGCAGCGGTGCGGCACCTCGACGCGCGCGGGCTCCGGTAGACTTCCCCGGTCCGCGCGCGGGCGCATCGCTCACGGCCGCTCCCCCAGCTTGAAGCTCTTCCGCACAACCTCCATCCCCTCGTTGGCGAAGTAATTGGTCAGGATGCGGGCCGCGTAGTCCGCCGCCGCCGCGGCGGTGCCGCCGACCCATTGCTTCGGCAGCGCCGGCGCCCGCGGGTCGAACCGGTCCATGTTCCAGATCGAGCCGTCGGGGAGCCGCACGACGGCGATGAAGTGACCGGGCGCCTTGTCGACCTCGATGAGATAGGTCTCGTCGGTGCGCTGCCGGGTGCGCACGACGTACTCGAAAGCGACCTCCCATGCCATGGCGGCGATTATACACCCCCGGATCTCGGACCTTCCGGCCTCGCATCACGCGACAAGACGAGGCCGGCGAGGCCGCGGTTCGTGAGAACCAGGGACGTCACCCGGGCTTGCTGATCGCGTGCGAAGCGGACGAGGCCGAATTCAGTCTCGTAGAGATCTGGGGAGATCCTCACAAGGTTGCTTTCGTCGCCGGTCGGCAGGCGAAGGACGGGCGCCCCGTCCTTGATGGCGACGGTCAGCGTGGCTCCCAGATCCGGGCTGCCGTAGCCGCCGATGAGGTCCTCCGCGGAAGCCTGACGCGCCGGCGCGCTTGCTTCGTCGGCGCGGACGAAGGCCTCGGGGCGCGGGCCGAGCCGCCGGGAGGTGAGCATCATCCTCGATCCCTCGCGCTCGAACCGCACCCGGATGCGGTCGTCCGCCGTCCCGAATTGGGGATTCCCATCCAGGGTCTTGAACCGGCCGCCACCTTCAGGGAACAGGTCCGAAGAAGTGCCGAGGCCGCTCAACCGCAGCCTCCCCTCGGCGGTCGTGATGCGCACCACCTCCCCCAGGTGCTCGTTGACATAGACACCGGCGAGATGGGTCATCCAATCGCGGCCGCGCGCGCCCGCCGCCGGCGTGGCGGGAGCCTGGCCGGGGGCCGGGGCGCCGCCCGGCACACCGAGCGCGTCGAGCGCCGCGTCGGCGGCGGCGAGCGACAGCGTCGTCGTGTCGGCCGTGCCGATGTTGCAGAGCGTGGCGACCGCCAGCCGCTGGGCCGGGAAGCACATGAGCATCGCCCGATATCCGGCCCAGGAGCCGCCGTGTGAGATGAGGCGCTGCCCGCGGTGCTCGTCGAGCGCCAGCCCCAGGCCGTAATGCAGCGGCGTGCCGTCGAGGAGGCGTCCCGGACTCTCGAGCAAGTCGGTGAGCTTCCGGCCCCCGACCTTCCCGGTGTCGAAGTTCTCCGCCCAGCGCGCCAGGTCCGCGACGGAGGACTGGACCGATCCGTCGCCCGCCTGCTCCCAGTTCGACATCGCCACCTTGAAGCCGCCCCCGTCCCGCGGCGCATAGCCGGTGGCCCGTCCCGGCACGACCTGGGTGTGGTCGTCGAGGAACTGCGTGCGTGTCATGCCGAGGGGCTGGAAGATGCGCTCGCGGGCGAACTCCCGCAGCGTCTTGCCGGAGATGCGCTCGACGATGACCGAAGCGAGGAAGAAGCCGGTGTTGCTGTAGCGGTACTCCGCCCCGGGTCGGAAGTTGAGAGAGCGCTGACGGGCCAGGATGACGAAGGCGTCGGCTTTGGTTGTGACGTCTTCCTCGCGCTTGCCGATCAGGAACAGCAGGTCGGTATAGTCCCGCAGGCCGCTGATGTGGGTCAGGAGGTGCCGGATCGTTATAACTGTCCCGTAGTCCGGCACCTCGGGCAGTGTCTTCCGGACGTCGTCGTCGAGCGAGAGGCGGCCATCGAGGGCGAGCAGCCCGATCGCCGCCGCGGTGATCTGCTTCGAGGTCGAGCCGAGGTCGAAGACAGTCTCCGGTGTGATCGGCACGCCATGCTCCAGGCTGGCGAGCCCGTACCCCTTCGCGTAGACGATTCCGCCCTCCAACAGAACGCCGACCGCGCAGCCGGGGGAGCCCTGCGTGACGTAGGCCGCAAAGGCGGCATCGATCCGGTGGGTGTCGACTTCGAACGGGGCGGCCGTGGCCAGCTGCAGGGTCAGGGCGAGACCCGGAAGGGCGGCGAGTCGGTTCACGCCAGTCGGATCCTCTCGCCGACGCCCCGCTCCTGCGCGCGGGCCAGAACGACGTTCGCCGCGGCCACGTCCTGGACCCCGACGCCGGTCAGGTCGCAGACCGTGATCTCGTCCGATCCCCGGCGGCCCGGCTTCAGCCCCGCGGCGATCTCGCCCAGCTCGGCGTCGATGTCCTCCTCGCGGATCACGCCCCTGGCCACGGCGTGATGGATCTCCCCCAGACGCAGGCACTGCGGCCTGCTGTCGGCCACCAGGATATCGGCGCGCGCCAGCACCTCCGGGTGAAGCTCCTGCTTATCGGGCTGGTCGGAGCCGACCGCCGTCAGGTGCATGCCGGGCGCCAGCCACTCGGCGCGCACCAGCGGCTGCCGGCTGGCGGTCGCCGTGACCACGACGTCGGCATCCGCCATCGCCGCCTCGATCGAGTCGGCGACGATGACCTTGCAGCGCCTCAGATGCGAATGGTTGGCGGCGATGTCGTCGGCGCACGCCCGGGCCTTCTCCGGACTGCGGCCGTAGACCCGGATCGCCTCGAGTGGACGTACGAGATCAAGCGCCCGCATCTGGTGCCGTGCCTGCGCGCCCGTGCCGATCACCGCCGCGACGGTGGCGTCGCGGCGGGCGAGATGCTTCGCCGCCACGGCGCCTGCGATGCCGGTGCGTAGGTCGGTGATGTAGCCGTTGTCCATCAGGAGGGCGCTGGGATGGCCCGTGCGCGCGTCGAACGCCAGCACCATCCCGCCGCTCACCGGCCAACCGAGCGACTCGTTCCCCGGGAAGCCCGAGGCGATCTTGACCGCGTAGTGCGCGCCGCCGTGCAGGTGCCCGGCCTTGATGTGGATCTCACCGCGCTCCTCCGGCACGTCGAGCTGGATCACCGCCGGCAGCTCCGCCTTTCCCGTGCTGTAGGCGGCCAACGCCGCCTCCATCGCCTCAAGGCAGGCGCGCGGGTCGAGCAACTCGCGGATCTCCGCCTCGCGCAGGAGCAGGATGTCGCGGGACATCAGCGAAGCGTACCACGCGGCCACACGGCGATGAGGAGAGCCTCCTACCGGCCGCCCGTGATGAGCCGCGCCGATCGGTTACGGGTGAGGTAGTTCCAGGTCCACTGAAGGAAGACGAGGACCCGGTTCTCGAACTGCACCAGCATCATTAGATGAAGGAACAGCCAGGCCAGCCAGGCGGGGTAGCCGCCAAGGCGGAGCCGGCCGATGACAGCCACGGCGGCGGCGCGGCCGACGGTCGCCATGGTGCCGAAATCGCGGTATCGGAACGGCGGCAGCGTGTCGCCGCGCAGGCGCGCGGCGATGAGCCGCGCGACGTAGCGCCCCTGCTGGATGGCGACTGGTGCCAGGCCGGGAAGCGGCCGGCCGTCCACCCCCGTGACGCTCGACAGGTCGCCGATGGCGAAAATCTCCGGATGGCCGGGGAGCGTCAGGTCCGGCCCCACGATGATCCTGCCGGCGCGGTCGATCGCCGCTCCGCTCGCGGCCCCTCCAGCCGCCGCCAACAGGCGTCGTCCAAGCGGCGAGGCCTCCACACCCGCTGCCCAGAGGACGGTCCGCGCCGGGATCGTCTCGCTCCTGCCTCCGGACCGGACCGTCACCGCATCGGGCCGGATCTCGGTCACTGCAGTCCCCGTCCGGACCAGGACCCCGAGCCGGCCCAGTGCGGCGGTGGCCTTCGCCGACAAGGAGGGCGGATAGGGGGAGAGGATGCGCTCGGCCGCTTCGATCAAGATGATGCGCGCGGTGGCCGGGTCGATGGAGCGGAAGTTGTCCCGAAGTGTCTGGTGCGCCAGCTCGCCGATCGCCCCCGCCATCTCGACGCCGGTCGGTCCGCCGCCGACGATCACGAAGGTCAGCCAGGCGGCGCGCTGCGCCGAATCCGCGGTGCGCTCCGCCTTCTCGAAGGCCAGCAGGATGCGGCGGCGGATTTCGGTGGCGTCCTCGACCGCCTTCAAGCCGGGAGCCAGCTTCTCCCATTCGTCGTGGCCGAAGTAGGCATGCCGGGCGCCGGTCGCCACGATCAGGGTGTCGTAGTCCACTTTCCCGTCGGCCAGGAGAACCGAGCGGCCCTCCACGTCGAAGCCCGTCGCCTCGGCCATGAGCACCCGGGCGTTGCGCTGGCCTTTGAGGACGTCGCGCAGCGGCGCCGCGATGTTGGCCGGCGACAACCCGCCGGTCGCCACCTGGTAGAGCAGGGGCTGGAACAGGTGGAAGTTCCGCCGGTCGACGAGCGTTACCTGAACCGGCGCGCGCGCCAGGACGCGCACCGCCTGCAGGCCGCCGAAGCCGCCGCCGACCACGACCACTCGGTGGGCTGCACTCATGCCGGGGCGATCTTACAGGTGATAGACTCGCGGTTGCTCCCCGTGACCGTTGTCCCGTCAGGTGGCACCCGCAGGAGGCGTCATGCGCATCGAGCCGTTCCGGATGGAAAGGATGCAGTCGCGCTACGAGAACTATGTCGATTACAACCTGTCCGAGAGCGGTGTCGAGCCGCTGCAGCCCGAGGATCTGCTGCGCGATCCCGGCGACCGGGAGCGATTCCTCAAGGTCCCCCTCGGCTACTGCCAGTCCAACGGCAGCGAGGAGCTGCGCGACCGGATCGCCCTGTTTTACGACGGCGCGCGGCGCGACAACGTCCTGGTGACCAACGGCGGATCGGAGGCGAACTACGCCGCCTTCTGGTCGCTGCTGGAGAAGGGGGATCGGGTGGCCTACATGCTGCCCAACTATCTGCAGACCTGGGGGCTGTCACGCGCCTACGCCGGGCGGACCGACGCCTTCCGCCTGGTCCTCCGTCCGAACGGCGCCGGCGGACGGCGCTGGGGCCTCGACCTCGAGGGATTCCGGCGCGCCGTCACCGGGAGGACGAAGGTCATCCTGATCACCAACCCGAACAACCCGACCGGCGGTGTTTTGAGCGAAGAGGAGATGGACGAGATCGTGCGCTCGGCGCGCCGGGTCGGGGCCTGGATCGTGGCGGACGAGATCTACCGCGGCGCCGAGCTGGCCGGGCCGATGACGCCCTCGTTCTGGGGGCGCTACGATCGGGTGCTCGTCACCTCGGGACTGTCGAAGGCGTTCGGGCTGCCGGGGCTGCGGATCGGCTGGATCGTCGGGTCGCCGCGCGCCGTCGAGAAGATCTGGTCGTATCGCGACTACACCACCATCGCCCCGGGGATGCTGTCCGACTTCCTGGCCCGCCGCGTCATGGAGCCGGGCCGCCGCACCGCCATCCTGGACCGGACGCGCACCATCGTTCACCGCAACTGGCCGACCCTTGAGGCGTGGGTCGGCGACCGGGCCGCCTACCTGTCGGTCACGCCGCCGCGCGCCGGGGCGATCGCGTTCGTGCACTACGACCTGCCAGTCGCCTCGATCGCGCTGTGCGAGCGGCTGCGGGTCGAGAAATCGGTGCTGATCGTACCAGGCGACCAATTCGGAACCGGGCGGCACGTGCGCATCGGCTTCGGCTACGGCTCCGACACCTCCCACATGTCGGCCGGCCTGGAGCGCGTGGACGCCCTGTTCTCGGAGCTGCGCGCCGGGAAAGCGGAGCGTAAAGGGCGCCCCGCCGGCGCTCTGTCCCCCGGCATGAAGGCCGGCGCCCCGCGCGGCCTCAAGGCCGCGGCGGCTCGCACGCGGCGCGCCGCGTCTCCTCCAGGTCGGTGAACGGGCCACGGACAGCTCCTGCCCCTCGGTCGCGCAGGGCCGGTTCGCCCCAGCCTGTCGGCTCGCATCGTTCCACGCGGTGAAGAAGCTCCGGCTCCAGTCCCGTCTCGTAGTGGTAGGCGGGCCAGACGTTCCCTGGCAGGAGACGGCGCATGGGTCTCCGCGGCAGCCCGTCGAGAATCCGGAAGTAGGCCTCCCGCGCGTCCTGGAAGACGCGGTCGCCGTCGCCGAGGAGGATGGCCTCGAAAGGCAGGGGGATCGCGCGCCGGAGCGAAGCCATGACCGCCGCCTTGTCGGACAGCTTCGCGTCGGGCAGCAGCGTGAGCCGGTCGATGGCGCGGTCCGGCTGGAACGCGCTCCAGATGGAGAGGCCTTCCAGGATCGTCGTTTTCATGGGCTCGGATCGTGTCCTGGCGGTTCCAGCGCGCTCTCGCCCGATCAGGCCGAGGCGGAGATGAGCGCTATCAGGTTATTGGCGTAGGCCACGAGCAGGGTTGCGACCGCGTCGCTGATCCCCTTGCCGCGCTTCGCCTCGATCTGGCTGATGAAGCCCTGGAGTTTTCCGGTCGCCGCCCTCGCGTTCTCGTGGTCGAGGGCCATCTGGGCCCCCTCCAGTTTGACCAGGAGGGCGTTCATGAGATCCGGGTCGATCGACAGTCCTGCGACGATCGCCCGCAGCCCCGCGAGCGTGTCCGTGCAGCCGTTGTGGTCCGCGTCGAGGCCCTGGGAGGGCGCCTCGCACTGGCAGGCGTCCTGGGCGCCGGTGAGACCGTCATGGTCCATGTCCATCTCGAACATCAGCACGCGGTGGTTGCCGCTGTCGGCGACATAAAGGTGGCCGGCCCTGTCCACGGCCACACCGCGTGCGAAGAGCATCGTGCGGGCGGTCACCGTTCCTTCCCAGTTGAATTCCATGCTGGTGAAGTTCGGCTGCCCGAGGACCTCGTCGGGCATGCTGTCGGTGGTGAGCGGGTCCTTGTAGATCAGCACCCGCGACTGCGCCTGGTCCGCCACGTACAGGTTGCCGGCGCAGTCGACCGCGGTCCCAAACGGGTTGCAGAGGCTCTCGGCCGAGACACCGATCCCGATGCCACACACATTGACGTCCTCGGAGGTCGTGAAGTCCGGCTTGCCGATGACCAGGTCCGCCGACGGCGGGCTCGTGGTGAACGGAGGGGTGAATTTCAGCACGCGGCCGCCCTGGGCGTCGCTTACGTAGAGGTTCCCCGCTGGATCCATGGTCACGTTCCCCGTGAACGAGAGGCTCATGGCACTCGTCCCCGGAGAGTTTGCGCTCGTGAAGTCCGGCTCTCCGAAGACCACGTCGGCGTCATCGCTGCTGAACAGCGGAGCGTCGTAACTCACGGCCCGGGTGTTGTTGAACTCCCCGACGTACAGGTTGCCGTCGGCATCCACGGCGACCCCCAGGGGGAAGGCGAGCGTGAGCTCGCTGCGGCCACCGGTATTGGCGGTTCCGGTCGTGAAGTTCGGCTGGCCGAGGACGAGATCGGCCACCGCGTCCGTGCCGAGGGGATTGTCGTAGCGCAGCACCCTGTTGTTGTTCGCGTCGGCGACGTAGAGGTTCCCACCGGAGTCAAGGGTGACATCCGTCGGCTGGCTCAGGCCTCTTGCGCTCACGGCCCCGCCGATGTTGGCGGCTCCGGCGGTGAAGCTGGTCCCACCGAGCGCATCGGTCTGGCCGAGGACGTGGTCGGCGATCGTGTCTCCGGTCGCCGGAGCCTGATATTCGAGCACACGATTGTTGAAGCGGTCGGCCACGTAGAGGTGCTCGCCCGTGGCGTCGAGCCCGACCCCTGTGGGCCGGTTGAGACTGCTCGCGCTCCGTCCTCCGGAGTTGGCGTTGTCCGAGGTGAAGCCGGGCTGGCCGAAGACCTTGACCGCGGCGCGCGGCGGAGCCACGCTGTTCAGGTTGAACCGCAGGATGCCGGGCAGGCTGACGACGCTGGCCAGAGAAACCTTGAAATGGTAGGTCACGCCTCTGGTGAGCGTGGTCGTCACCGGGCAGGCAGGGTTCACCTGCGTGAGGGCGCCTCTCGAGCCTGTGAAGATCTCGACGCTGGCGTTGTAGTTGCTTCCCCTCGTATTCGCCATGACGGTCAAATCCGTCGGCGGCGTGAACCGGTACCAGACCGTGCTCTGCTGAGTGAAGCGGCACGCCGGCGGATCGTCCGTGGCCAGGGTGGCCGAGAGGACGCTCAGCGAATCGCTGAACGGGAGCGCATGGATCTCCGTGGCATGGTCGAAATCGTCGTTGGCCGGGGGAGGCGAGGCCACCACCCCGTCGATCGTGAAACTCAGCTTCCCGCCCTCATTCTCACCGAAGGGGTCGAACGGCCAGACCATGAGGTAATGGGTCACTCCACCGGTCAGCCGTGTGGGCTCGACAAAGCAACCTCTACACGTGACGGTCGTGAGCGCGCCGCGGGTTCCGCGCAGGATCGCCCATTGCGTCATGTAATCGCTTTCCGGCGCGTCGAGGGTCACGAAAGTGTCCGCCTGCGGAGTGAACTGGTACCAGACGTTCGCGTAAAGCCCGGCCGTGCAGGCACCGCTAGGATCGTCGGCCGAGCGCGTGGCCGAAACCGTGTCGACCGTATCGGTGAAGGGAAACGCTCCGATGACCGTGGCCTGGTCAATGTCATCGTTGGGTGGCGGAGGGGGCGCCACGCGGACGTTGAAGATGACGTTCGGGAAAAACCCCTGTATCACCTGGAAATGGAACGTTTGGCCGGCCTGGAGATCGAGGACGATCCGCGGGCCCCAGGCGCCACGACATCCTGAGAATAGTCCATCGCACACCACCCCTTCCACGCACAACGTAAAGAGAAAGGATGGGCTCTCGATCACCACCCGCTGGGCTGCCGCGGGCGTGTATCGGTACCAGACGGTGCGCTGGGTCGGTGACTCGCCTTTGGCCGGCTCCCCCGTCGCCATGCTCATGTCGACGGTGTCCGCGAAGGGGAGCGCGGTGATGACCTTGGCGTTGGCATAGTTGTCGTTGGGCGGCGCGGCGGCGAAGGTTGGGGCGCCCATCGCCAGGGTCAGAATCACGGGGGAGAAGGGGAGGGCGGTCGAGATCCAGCGACCCATGGCGGACCTCCTTGCATATGTGGATTCGAGCGTTCTAGGCCATAGAACCATGTACCTTCAAAAGCGCCACGACGCAATGAGGATCGAGGCCCACTGCTGGCCTCGAGGGGAGGGTTTGTTTCGCAGACGGCAGGACTCGACCGCTCCTGCTGCATGTCTGCAGCAGGGCAGGTCGCTTCGCAGTGGACGTCCTGGAGTGTCCCGAATGCGGCGGGCGGCTCCGGATCATGGCAGCGATCCATCCACCCGAGGCCACCCGCCGCCCCCGCCCGACCCCCGCGGACGACTGATCGTCACCGACCCGCCGCCTGCCGCGCGGCTCACCCTCCCAGCCCTTCGCCTTCCCTGCGCACCGCCGGAATCCCCGTCTGTCCGCCGCCGGTCGCCCCGCACCTCCCAGGTTGACGGAATAGTCACTAGCGCAAGATGCTGCTTGTTTCGCCTTTCCTCATCATCCCTAGGTAGCCGCAGGGCCGCGCCGCTCATACTCTGCCGGCGACCGCTCATCGCCCTGTGCGGCCGCTGGCCCGAATGGCCTTGATCGCTCCGTGGTCCTGCCGTATCTGGTGCGCGGGGAGGGATCGACCATGTGCACCGCCCGGCGCGCAGCGTTGATGGCCCATCTCATGACAGCGCAGTTCCTGCCCGCCTCGACACCCGACCCGGTGGCCGATGCACCGCTCGGCCGCTGAGAGACCGCTCGACGGACGGCAGCCGCCGGCGTGCGGCGCGAGAGGCACGGTCGTGAACTCGGACCATTGCAACCTCGCGAGCTTCGTCGAATCGGGGAACGGGGACCTCCTCGCGAAGGCCGGGCCCTTCTCGGAGTGCATCGCGGACGCCCGCGCGAAGGGCTACCACACCTACCGGCGCGTCGCGACCGAGGGCATGGACCACCGGGTCATGATCCTCGACCCGGAGACGGGGCGCGAGCGCGAGTTCATCATGCTCGGCTCGAACAATTACCTCGGGCTCGCGATGCACCCGAAGCTGATCGAAGCGGCAATCGAGGCGACGCGGCGCTTCGGGACGAGCATGGGCGGGCCGCCGCTGCTCAACGGGACGACGACGCTCCACCGCGAGCTCGAGGAGCGGCTCGCAGCGTTCAAGCGCTGCGAGGACGCGATCGTCTTTCCGACCGGCTACGCGGCGAACGCCGGCGCGATCTCCGCCCTCGTCCGCAAGGGGGACATGGTCGTCGCCGACCGTCTCGCGCACGCCTCGATCTTCGACGGCTGCCGACTCGCCGGCGGCACCATGTACACGTTCCGCCACAACAGCGCCGAGCACCTGGACCTCGTCCTCCGCGAGAAGGCGGCGGCGGCCGGCGGAACGCTCGTCGCGGTCGAGGGCGTCTACAGCATGGACGGCGATCTCCCGCCGCTCCCCGAAATCCTCGACGTCGCGAAGCGGCGCGGCGCTGTCCTCCTCGTGGACGAGGCGCACGCGACCGGCGTCACGGGGCGGACCGGGCGCGGGACGGTCGAGCACTACGGTCTCGAGGGCCAGGTGGACCTCGTCATGGGGACGCTCTCGAAGGCGCTCGCGAGCCTGGGAGGATTCATCTGCGGGCGGAAGGACGTCGTGACGTACCTCCGCTACTACGCGCGTTCCTACTTCTTCTCGGCGAGCCCGCCGCCCGCGAGCATGGCCGCGGCGATTGCCGCGCTCGATCTCGTGGACCAGGAGCACTGGCGGATCGAGCGGCTCTGGGAGAACATCGCGTATCTCAAGGAGAAGCTCCGCGACCTCGGGTTCGACTGCCTCGAGAGCCGCTCGGCGATCATACCGATCATGATCGGCGACGAGCTGACCTGCCGGAAGTTCAGCCGCCGGCTCCACGAGCTCGGAATCTTCGCGAACCCGGTGCCCTACCCGGCCGTGCCGAAGAACAAGACGCGCCTCCGCCTCAGCGTCATGGCGACGCACACGCGCGAGGACCTCGACCGCGCGAACGAGGCGCTCGAGATCGCCGGGCGCGAGCAAGCCCTCCTGTGATCGCGGCGCCCGAGAGGGGCGGAGCCCGCGCCCCGCCCGGGACGACCGCGCCGCCGCTCACGTCACTCGAGGCGCGCTCCTGCGCCGGAATCTCGGCGGTCGCGGCGGCCGACTGGGACGCGCTCGTCCGGCCCGGCGCGGGGCCGCTCCGGCACGCCTTCCTCGAGGCAGCGACCCGGATCGAGCTCGCCGCCTTCGAGTTCCGTCCGCTCGTCGTCTCCGCCGCGGGCGGGGGAGGCGGGTTGGCCGCGCACGCCCCCGCATACCGCTACGACCTCGACTGCGGGCTCTTCGCGACTGGCCGCGCCGCGCGCGTGCTCGCGTCCGTCCGCTCGGTCTGGCGCCGCTTCCTCGTGCTCCGCGTCTTCGAGCTCGGATGCCCCGTCGCGCTCTGCGAGCCGTTCAGCGTCGCGCCCGGCGTGGACCCGGTTGCGGCCGTGGACGCGCTCGCTCGCGCGGCTATCGATCAGGCGGGGCGCGCGGGCGCGGAGCTCGTGATCGCGCACGACTTCGAGTCGGGAGAGCCGGGCATCGCGCCCGCGGTCCTCGCCCGGCTCGGCTTCGAGCCGGTGCCGATCCTCCCGAACTTCATCGTCGACCTCGACGGCCGCTTCGAGACGTTCGAAGCCTACCTCGCCGCCATGCGCTCTCCCTACCGGCGTCGCGCGCGCCTGCGGCTCGAGCAGGCGGCCGCGCTCCGGCCGGAGGTCAGCTCCTCCCTGGGCGACGCGGCCCCCGAGCTTGCGCGCCTGTGGCGCTCGACCTACGACCGCGCTTCCGAGGACCGGCGCGAGATCCTCCCCGAGGCGTTCTTCCGGGCGATCGACGGACTCCCGTACGTCCGCGTAATCACGCTCCGGCGCCCTGATGGGTCGATCGCCTCGTTCGCGCTCCTCCACGAGGACGGGGAGACGCTCCGGTTCCTCTACTCGGGCTTCCTCGTCGAGGCGCAGGAGGAGGGCGCGTACTTCCGGCTTCTCTACGAAATCATCCGCGTTGCGATCGAGGGGCGCTTCGCTCGGGTGAACCTCGGCTGGACGACCGCCGGGCCGAAGCTCGACCTCGGCGCGCGGATCGTCCCGCTCGAGGCCTGGATCCGTCATCGCCGCCGGGCGCGCCAGCGCGCACTCGCCTGGGCCATGCGGGATCTGCTCCGGTCACCGGCCCCGGCGCCGCGCCGCGTGTTCCGGGAGGCGGCGCCGTGACCGCGATCGCCGCCGCTCCGCCGAGCTCGGGCCCGGCGACCGGGCCGGCCGACGTCTGGAGGCGGCCCATCTGACTGGTAGGCCGCCGTCACCCGCCACCGGTTCCCCGTCGTTGGGATGCCCAGCTCGTCTCCACTCATCAGCCCAACCATTTGATCGAACGCGAAGGATGGTTGAGGCGACGGTAGTCGAAGTCGTGCCCGAAGGATGTCGCCGAGGCGCTTCTCTGTGGGGTGTCCCTCCCCCAATCAGCGGCGGCTCGAACCGGCTCGATCAGCTCTGCGAAGCGTCCGCCCTACTCGGCGCGCAGGGCGATCATCGGGTCGACGCGCGTGGCGCGGCGGGCGGGGACGAGCGTGGCGACGAGCGAGACGATGGCCACCAGCGCGACCACTGCGGCATAGACGAGCGGTTCGCTCGGGCTGACGCCGAACAGCACGTTCTGGATGCCGTCACCCGCGACCCCGACCAGCGCCAGGGCGATCAGCAGCCCGAGCCCGACGCCGAGGCCGGCCTGGAGCGATCCCTGGCCCAGCACCATGCTGAGGATGCGCCGGCTGTCGGCGCCGAGCGCCATCCGCACTCCCAGCTCCTGGGTCCTTTGGCTGACCGAGAATGACATGACGCCGTAGATGCCGACCGCGGCGATCACCATGGCGACCAGGCCGAAGATGCTGAACATCACGGCGACGATGCGGTTCTGGCTTACGAAGGCGTCGAGCTGTCGCTTGGGCGTGTCGACGTAGTAGAGCGGCAGGTTCGGGTCGACCTTGCCGACCTCGCGGCGCAGCGGATTGGCGAGCGCCTCGGCGCGCAGGCCGCCACGCGGCTTCACGATGACCGTGGCGAACTGGCTGACGAACGGCTCCGGCGGTGCCGGGCCGCTGGCGAGCGAGTAGAACGGGACGTAGAAGCCGGTCTCGTCGACGTTCGGGATATTGAACGGCGGCAGCATCCGGACCGTCGTCACCACGCCCACGATGGTCCGCCACGGGCCGGGTTGCTGCGTGTTGCCGTCCAGCGCGCGGAGGCGCCGGGCCAGCGGACTCTCGTTGCCGAAGTGCTTCCGCGCGAAGGCCGCGTTCACGATCGCCACTGGGAGCTTGCTGTCGAGATCGTCGTCGTCGAAGGTGCGGCCTTCGACCAGCTTCTGGCCGATGACGTCGAAGTAAGCGCCCGTGACCTGCTCGTAGTTGGCGTTGGGACGGTCGCTCTTTTCCTTGTACTCCTTACCCTCGATCTCGATCGGTCCGCTACCCGAGAAGACCATGCGGAATCTGCCCGAGAGCGCCACCGCCTCGAACTCCGGATGGGTGCGCAGCTCGCGCACCAGACGGTCGAAGAAGAGCTTGCGCGCCTCCTGGGTCGGGTAGTCGCCGTCCATCAGACCCATCCGGGCCGACATGATGCCCTCCGTGTCGTAGCCGTAGTCGATCGTCTGCTGCTTGAGGATCGACTGCATCTGCAAGAGCGAGCCGATCAACAGGACGCACATCACCACGACCTGGAGCACGACCAGGGAGCGCATGACCAGCCGGGTTCCGCGGCTGGTGCTGCCCCGGCCGCCCTCCTTCAGCACCGCGATCACGTTGGCGCGCGTCGCCATCCAGGCCGGCGGCAGCCCGGAGAGGACCGCGGCCGCGAGCATCGCGGCCACGCTGAAGGCCAGCACGGGGCCGTCGATGTCGAAGGTGATCCACGAAGGTGGCGGCGTGTCGAAGTTGCGAATCGTCGCCGTCAGCAGGCCGGTGCAGTAATAGGCGAGACCGACGCCGATTGCCGTCCCGACGACGGCCACCAGCAGGCTCTCGGTGATCATCTGGCGGATCAGGCGGGCCCGGCCGGCGCCGAGCGAGGAGCGGATGGCCAGCTCCCTCGCCCGCAGCGTCGCCCGGGCGAACTGCATGTTCATCACGTTGACGCATCCGATCAGGAGTACGCCCACGCAGAAGCCCAGCATCGTGAGCAGCGTGCCGCGCAGCGGGAGGGGCGTGTACGTCTTGAGCAGCGGCTCGACCTCGCCCACGTTGAACTGCTTGTTGGTGTCCGGATACGTCTCCGCGAAGTGTTTCGCGAACGTCTCCACTTCGGCTCTCGCCTGGTCCAACGAAACGTCCGGCCGCAGCAGGGCCAGCACGGAGGGGTTGATGCTGCGCGCGTCGCTGCGCGGGCGCGGTGGGAACTCGCTGAAGAGCGGGACCCAGAGCTGTTCATTGACCGGGAACGCGAATCCCTGGGGCATGACGCCGACGATCGTCGCCGGCGTCCCGTTGATGCGCACGGACTTGCCGACGATGTCCTGGGCACCGGCGAAGTCGCGCTGCCAGAGGCCGTAGGCGATCAGGGCCACCTTCTCGGCGCCCGGCGCATTGTCCTCGGGCCTCAGATCGCGGCCCAGGATCGGCGCGACGCCGAGAATCCGGAGAAAGTCTTCCGTGACGTAGGCGCCGGTGTACCGCCGGGGATTGCCGTCGACCGTCAGGTTGACGGTGGAGCCGTTCAGGTACGCGGCCATCAACTCGAAGGAGCGCTGCTTCGGGCGCATCTCCTCGAAGTCCATCGCCGACACTTCGCCGTTCACGCCGAAGAAGTTCTGGCTCGTCGGATCCACGAAGTCGATGCTGACCAGCCTGGCGGAGTTCGGGAACGAAAATCCGCGCAGCATGACGCCGTTCACGACACTGAACGTCGTGGTGACGGCGCAGATGCCGAGGGCCAGGACGACGACGGCCAGAGCGCAGAACCCCTTCTCCCTGAGAAGGACGCGAAGCCCGACGCGGAGATCCTGGACGATTCCTTCAGTGACCATTATTGATTGCCCGAGGTCATCATACGGTCATCGTTACCCGTTGGTTCCCCGAGATTCAGGAGAGCAGCTCGCGCGCGGCGCGCAGCGCGCCGTCCAGGTCGCCGACCCGACCGTCGAGCTGCATCTCATAGACGGCGCGTGTGATCCGCCCGATCTCCGGACCCGGCTGAAGGCCCATCTCCAGCAAGTGCCGCCCCATGAGAAGCGGCTTCGGCGGCTTCTCCTCGACGCCGAGCGAGCGCGCCCGGTCGATGAACCACTCCTGCGCCTCGGTCGAGAAGGTCCCGGTGCGACCCAGGCAGTCGGCGCGCGACACACGGTACAAAAGCTCCGGCTCCAGCCGGCGCGCCAGGCGGCGGAAGGCGCCGTCGCCCACGTTGTCGCGATTCTTGAAGTAGTGGCTCGGCGTCAGGTGCGAGCCCACGAGCGCCACGACCTGCGCGCGCACGTCGTAGCCGGCCAGGGTATGCACCTTGAGGCGGTCGAGAATCGACAGCGTCGGCGCCACACCCGCCTCCTCGTGGTCGTAGGAGCGGATCCGGCCGTCGACGACGGCCGTTGTCGAGGGCTTGCCGAGGTCATGGCAGAGCACGGCCAGCAGGACGGTGAGCTGCTTCACCTCCGGCAGGCCGGCGATCTCGTCCTTGGCGCGATCCATCGAGAGAAGGGTGTGCACCCAGACGTCCCCCTCGGGGTGCCACTCCGGCTCCTGGGGGCAGCCGACGGTGGCCTTCAGCTCGGGGAAGAGGCGGTCGATGACCCCGAGCCTCAAGGCCCAGTCGAGCCCAATCGACGGCCGGCGCGCGCGCATCAGGAGCTTCTCGACCTCGCCCCAGATACGCTCCGCGGGAAGGTCGCTCAGGTCCACGGAGCGGCACAGGTCGGCCGTCGCGGGGTCGATCTCGAACTCCAGGCGCGCCGCGAATTGCACGGCGCGCAGGACGCGCAGGGAGTCTTCGACGAAGGTCTTCTGATCGACCGCCCGTAGGACACGGGATCGCAGGTCGGCCACGCCCTTCCATAGATCAATTGTCTCGCCGGTGAGCGGGTCGAGCATCATGGCGTTGATGGTGAAATCGCGCCTCCGGGTCGCCTCGACGAACGGCAGGTCCGGGTCGCCATGGACGGCGAAGCCGCGGTGGCCGCGGGCGACGAGTGTGTCGCGCCGGGGCAGGCTGACGTCGATGATCGGCGGCGGCGTGCCGTGGACGTCGCGGGCGGAGACCTTGTAGACGGCGAACGACTCGCCCACCAGGTTCACCTGGCCGAAGCTCTTCAGCACGGCGACGAGACGCTCGGGCGACAGGTGGTAGACCTCGAGGTCGAACTCCTGCCCGGCGGGTACGGCCTCCGATCCCTGCTGGCGCAGCGCCTGATGCTCGCGCACCCAGCCGCCCACGAGAAAGGCGCGCCCTCCCGCGCCACGCACGGCGCGGGCGATGTCGAGGACCAGGGGATGCAAGCCGGTCACAGCGTACAAGTATAAGGGCTCCTGACGGACCACCCGTCCCCGGGTCCGGCCCGCTCCTCGGTATCCTGAGGTTCCGAGAACTCCGGGCGACCACCCACGGAAGCGCCGACTCGACGTCGGCATCAGTCAGGGGCAGTTGGCTGAGCGTCTGGGGTGAGCAAAAATGTCGGTCGAGACCTGGGAACGGAACGAAGTGGCCCGCACTCACCTCGGACGACGCGCCTGGTCCGACGGGGTTGTCGGCCCCATAGTCTCCCTCGCTCCGGACCGCGTCATGGCCCCTATTCGGCGCGCAGCGCGATCATCGGGTCGACGCGCGTGGCGCGCCGGGCGGGGACGAACGAGGCGGCAAGCGAGATGATCGTCACGAGCGCGACCACGGCCCCATAGACGAGCGGGTCCCGCGGGCTGACGCCGAACAGCACGCTCTGCATGCCGTCCCCCGCGGCCACGACCAGCGCCAGCGTGATCAGGACACCGAGCGCGACGCCCATTCCGGTTGCGACCGATCCCTGGCGCAGCACCATGCCGAGGATGCGCCGGCTGTCCGCGCCCAGGGCCATCCGCACCCCCAGCTCCTGGGTCCGCTGGCTGACCGAGAACGACATGACGCCGTAGATCCCGACCGCGGCGATCACGGTGGCGACCACTCCGAAGATCGTGAACATGATGGCGATGACGCGGTTCTGGCCCATGAAGCCGTCGATGTTCCGCTTGGGCGTGTCGACGAAGTAGAGCGGCAGGTTCGGGTCCACCTTGGCGACCTCGCGGCGCAGCGAGTTGATCAGCGTCTCGGCCTTCAGGCCGCCGCGCGGCTTCACGATGACCGTGGCGAACTGGCTGACACCCGCGTCCGGCTTCGCAGGGCCCGCCGGGGTGGAGTAGAACGGCACGTAGAAGCCGCTCTCGTCCACGTTCGGGATGTTGAACGGCGGCATCATCCGCACCGTCTTGACGACACCGACGATGGTGCGCCACGGGCCGGGCTGCAGCGTGTTGCCGTCCAGGGCGCGGAAGCGCCGGCCCGGCGAACTCTCGTTGCCGAAGTGCTTGTGCGCGAAGGCGGCGTTCACGATGGCCACGGGCAGCCTTGTGTCGACGTCGTCGTCCTCGAACCGGCGCCCTTCGACCAGCGTCAGGCCGAGGACATCGAAGTAGCCGGGGGTGATCTGCTCGAAGTTGGCGTTCAGACGGTCCTTGTTCTCCTTGTACTCCCGTCCCTCGATCTCGACCGGCCCGCTCCCCGAGAAAACCATCCGGAACTTGTTCGTGAGCGCCACCGCCTCGAACTCCGGATGGGAGCGCAGCTCGCGTACCAGACGGTCGAAGAAGAGCTTGCGCGCGTCCTGCGTCGGATAGTCCCCGTCCATCAGCCCCATCCGGGCCGACATGACGCTTTCGGTGTCGTATCCGTAGTCGATCGTCTGCTGTTTGCGGATAGACTGCGTCTGCAGCAGCGAGCCTATCAAGAGGATGCACGTCACGACGACTTGGAACACGACCAGGCCGCGCATGACCAGCCTGGTGCCGCGGCTGGTCCCTCCCCGGCCGCCTTCCTTGAGCACCGCGACCACGTTGGCGCGCGACGCCATCCAGGCCGGCAGCAACCCGGAGACGGCCGCTGCCGCGAACATCGCGGCCAGGCTGAAGGCCAGCACGGGCCTGTCGATGTCGAAGGTCATCCACGAGGGGGGCGGGAAGTCGAAGTTGCGGACTGTCGCATTCAGCAGGTCGGTGCAGTAATAGGCGAGCCCCACGCCGATCGCCGCGCCGACGACTGTTACCAGCAGGCTCTCGGTCAGCATCTGCAGGATCAGACGGGTACGGCTGGCGCCGAGCGATGATCGGATGGCCAGCTCCCTCGCCCGCAGGGTCGCCCGGGCAAACTGCATGTTCATCACGTTGAAGCAGCCGATCAGCAGCACCCCCACGCAGAAGGCCAGCATCGTGAGCAGCGTCCCGCGGATCGGCAGCGGCGTGTACGTCTTGAGCAATGGCTCGACCTTGCCCGTATTGAACTGCTTGTTGGTCTCCGCATACGCCTCCGCGAACTGCTTCGCGAACGTCGTCATCTCGGCGTTCGCCTGGTCAAGCGATATGCCTCGCTTGAGCAGGGCCAGCACCGACGGATTGACCACGCGCGGGTCGTTCCGCTCGCGCACCGGGTATTCGCAAAAGAGCGGGACCCACAACTCTTCGTTGACGGGAAACGCAAAGCCCTTGGGCATGACACCGATGATCGTCGCCGGAGTCCCATTGATGCGGAGGGCCTTGCCGACGATGTCCGGCGCGCCGCCGAAGTCGCGCTGCCAGAGACTGTAGCCGATCAGCGTCACCTTCTCGGCGCCGGCGACGTTGTCCTCGGGCCTCAGGTCGCGACCCAGGATCGGCGCCATCCCGAGGATGCGCAGGAAGACCTCCGTCACGTAGGCGCCGGTATACCGTCGCGGCACGCCGTCATTCGTCACATTGACGGTGGCGCCGCTGATGTACGCCGCCATGAGCTCGAAGGACTGCTGCTTCGGGCGCAGCTCCTCGAAGTCCATCGGCGACACCTGGCCATTCTGGCCGAAGAAGTTCTTGCTGGTCGGGTCGATAAAGCTGACGCTGACCAGCCGGGCGGAATTCGGAAACGAGAACCCGCGCAGCATCACCCCGTTCACGACGCTGAACGTCGTGGTGACTCCGCAGATGCCGAGCGCCAGCACGACGACGGCCATCGCGCAGAAGCCCTTCTCCCGGAGGAGAACCCGGAGGCCTATGCGGAGGTCCTGTACCAGGTTTGTGACCATGGACGTTGCCCGGGATCATCATACGATCGTCGCTGGCCATGTGTTGCGAGAGTTTCAAGTGGGTGGCGCCGTGGCGGGACAGGTGCTTTGGCAAAGGCTTGCCCGGCTTGACTCCGCGCCGCGCGCATCTAGGTTTGATGGGGACTGGTCCCAGCCCCGTCAGAAGATTGACACGGAGGGACGGCGTGCGGCGCCTGGGCGAGGCGAAGTCAGTGAGGAGTGACCTGCGGTGGACCTCCGCCGTGCCGGACCCCGATTCCGCCCCCGGCAGCCTGGTGTCCCTCGGGCCGTGAGCCGCCTCCTGTCCCGCATGTCGATCTCGACCTGGATGGCGGTCGCCTTCACGGTCCCCGCCGCCCTGATCGCCGCCGTCCTCATCTGTTACCACGCGATCGTCGCCCGCCGGCAGGTGGCGGAAGAGGGAATCCGTTACGGGCAAGTCCTGACCGAGCCGATCCTCAGCGCCTCGCAGCGGTTCCTGCGCCAGGGCTCCATCGGCGCGGTGCAGGAGATGATCGAAGACACCGGCAGCAACCGGGCAGTGGAGCACCTGGCTCTCATCGGCGGCGACGGCAAGGTGATCGCCAGCAGCCGGCGCGACTGGATCGGCCAGGACGAACGCGTCATCGACGACCCGGAGTACCACGAGGTGGCGGCGGCGTCGCGCGCCTCCCTGCAGCCGCAGCAGAGCCGGGCCGACGGCGGCCGGCGGCTGATCCTGGTGTCGCCGATGCTGGCGGACGGCGGCCGAGGGCTTCTCTACATCAAGATCGACTACGAGAAGCGCCTGCGCGAGTTGTCGGTCTCGACCCTGTGGCGCGGCGCGATTTCCGCCCTGGCGCTCGTCGCCTTCAGCCTCGGCATGCTCTTGTGGACGCGGACCATCCTCACGCAGCCGACGCAGGAGGTCGCGGCGTTCCTGCGTGCCATTGCGAAGGGAAAGGCCGGAGCGACGCCACCCCGTGTCCGGGGGCCGCGTGAGATGGCGCAGCTGATCGAAGACGTCGGCCGGATGGGATCCGAGCTGCGCGACAAGGAAGCGGCGCTGCTGGCTTCGGACGAGCAGCTCCGCCAGGCGCAGCGGATGGAAAGCGTGGCCAGCCTGGCCGGTGCGATGGCGCACGACTTCAACAATCTTCTCACCGGCGTCCTCGGGTACGCCCGGCTGCTGCTCGACCGGGTTGGTCCGGGCGATCCGATCAGGCGCCAGCTCGCCGCCATCGAGAACTCGGCGTCCCGCGCCGCCGATCTGGCGGGCCGGCTCCTGACCTTCAGCCGCCGCGTCGCCAGCCGGCTGGAGCCGGCCGACCTCGGCGCATCGCTCGCGCCGGCGATCGAGTCGGTGCGCTCCGCGCTGCCCGCCGGCATCGATCTGTTGGTGCGTCGGCCGGACGACCTCTGGACCACGGCCGTGGATGTGACGCAGATCCAGACGGTGCTGCTGGCGCTGTGCGCCAACGCGCGCGATGCCATGCCGTGCGGCGGCCGGCTGACGATCGAGATCGAGAACCGCGCCCTCGCCGTCGAGGACCGCCGCGGCCGCATCGAGGCGCGGGCCGGCCGCTTCGTCGTGGTGAGCGTCGCCGACACCGGCGCGGGGCTCGACCCCGAGGTGCGCCGGCACCTGTTCGAGCCGTTCGTCACCACAAAAATGCCGGCCGGCGGATCGGGTCTCGGCCTGGCGACCGCGTACGGCCTGGTGAAGGGGCACGAAGGGTGGATCGAGGTGAGGAGCGATCCGGGGTGCGGGACCCGCTTCACGGTCTTCCTGCCGGCGCGCGGTACGGTCCCGACCGCGGTCTCCCCCCACGTGGAGCCCGGTCCGGGTGTCCCGGTGCCCGACAAGGCGACGCAAGCGGCCACCATCCTGGCCGTGGACGACGAGTCGACCGTCCTCGCCCTGGCGAAGGATGTCCTCGAGTTGCACGGCTACAGCGTCCTGACGGCGCGCAACGGCGAGGAGGCGTTGAGGGTCTTTCGCGCGCGCCAGGAAGAGATTGCCCTGGTTCTCCTCGACCTCACGATGCCGGTCATGGGGGGGCGCGAGTGCTTCCGGGAGATGCGCCGGATCGACCCCCGCGTGCGCGTCGTGATCAGCAGCGGTTTCTCGTCCGAGAGCAGCGCCAGCGAGGTGCTCGGCGAGGGGGCGCTGGACTATCTGCAGAAGCCGTACGACATCGACTGCCTGGCCCGGACCGTCGCCACCGCCCTGAACAGGCCCGCGCCGGCCGCGGCCGCCGCCGGCTGATCTGGAATCCCTTCAGAATCGGCCCCCGGCGGGTTTTATTTGACTCGAGGGCCGGCTGACCGTAGAATCCCCGCACCCTAACTTGAGGAGGCTCGGAGCATGAAGAGATTTGCAACGGCATTCGCTGTCATTGCGCTGATGGCGGTCCCGGTGGCGTTCGCCTGTGACAAGGACAAGAACGCTCAGACCGCGGAGTTCGGCAAGGGCCCGATCAAGAACGTCGTCCTGACCGGCTACCTCACCGACTCGAACTGCGGAGCGGCCAACGCCAACGCCGAGGGCAAGGAGTGCGCCCTGAATTGCGTGAAGCAGGGCGCCAAGGTCCAGATCAAGGCCGACAACAAGCTGTACACGATCGAGAAGCTCGACAAGCCGGAAGAGGTCTTCGGCTTCGAGGTGAAGATCGTCGGGCAGCTCGACGAGTCCTCGAACGTGGTCCGCATCACCTCGATCGAGAAGGTGACGAAGTCCTGACGCGCACGCTTCAAAAGCCGGATCGAAGGGCCGCGGCAACGCGGCCCTTTTTCTTTGGGACCCTCATCCGTTGGGGCTCATGCATTGGGGCTGCAAGGGCAGCCACTACGGCGACGTCGATCTGTCCAACCAGATCGTCTGGATGTCGGGCGACCTGGGCGGCGACTGGCACAAGCACCCGGGCCCGGGCATGCCGACGGCCTGGACGGTCGTGGCCTACGACCGGCGCTCGACCCCCGAGCAGCGCAAGGCGATCGAGAAGGTCGTGAACGCCGTCTTCAATGTGCAGTGGAACAAGATGGGCACGCGAGAGGACGCCATCACCTGGGAGGACACCGCCGGCACGGCCCACGCCAAGATGGCGAGCGGACTCGCGGAGATCACCCTCGACAAGCAATCGACCTCGCGTCCCGACAAGTCGGCGCCGGCGGTCATCAAGAACCTGCAATACTGGGGCACGAGCTCGGACGAGGGGTTCGTGCTGGCCTACTCGACGCACAATTTCAACGGCGACACGAAGTTCTCGCACCAGAAGAAAAACGGCTTCACGATCGCCTGGACGGCGAAAGGCGACGTGGCCCCGCAGAGCTCGAAGCCCGGGATGCCCTGAACGAGGAACCTGCCCGAGCCATGGCCTGGACCGCATAGAAGTCATGAGTCCGGCCGCGGCCGCATAATCGCGATGTACCGGGGGCCCCATCCGGGGCCCCCTTTCCTTCCGACAGGCACCCTCCAGACCCGAAGGCGCCCGGGCCCGCCTCTTGCTTGGGGTGCTGCGCTATATTGACCGGGTGAGGGGACCACGCTGGCAAGGAATCACCTGGCTGACCGTCCTGTCGACCGCTGCGGTGGTCGTCATCAACCTGGCCGGCATCTGGGAGATCGCCGAAGCGCGGCGGGGGTTGCGGGAGGGGGCCCATCGCATTCTGTCGCTGGAGACCGCCGCCCGGGCCCGCGCCATCGAAAGCCGGCTGGCGCAGGCGCGGGCTGACTTGGCTTTCATGACGGGGTCGCCGGTCTTCTTCGACCTGGAGGCGGCGCTGGTGTCCGGGAATCCGACCCTGGCGCGCTGGCGCCGTCTGGAGGCGGAGGGGGCGCTCCTCCTGTTCCTGCGGGCGCACCCCGAGATGATGCGGGCCGTGATCAGGTCTCCGGGGGGGCGGCCGCTCCTGGAGGCCGCCCGGCGCGGCGGAGTCCCGGTCCTCTGGATGTCGGCCGGAGAGACGCCGGCGGGCCCCGGGAGGCGGTCGGCCGATCCGATCGTGCAGCCGGTCGAGGGGCGCTTCGAGCAGCGACTCGGAACGCGCACCGTGGAGGGAGCGGTGACGGCGGAAGTGACGATCGATGCGGCCCGGGTCCTGTCGCGAGACGAGGTGGCCGGCGAAACCGGGAAAGCCTGCACGCTGCGTGACGGCGGCGACCGGGTCCTGGCCGCCGAGCCCGGGGCGCGCCAGGCGGGGGGCGCGGCGGATGGCGGCGCGCCGGTGGGGGAGCGGGCGGACCCGGCGGAGATCGTCGTGCCGGTCGGCAGCGAGGGGTGGTCGGCGCCGGCGCCCTGGACGCTGTCCTGCAGCCACACCGGCGCCTCGCCCCTGTCGCTCCTGGAGCCGGTGGCGGCGCGCTACCGCCTGACACTCGGGCTGAACCTGATCGTGATGAGCATGGCGTTCGTTCTCGGGGGATTCGCGATCCACCAGGCGCGGGTGACGCAGACGATGGAGGCGACGGCGCGCCAGGAGACGCGGGTGCGGGAGCTCGAGAGGCAGCTGTTCCATGCCGAGAGGCTCGGGACGGTCGGGAGGCTGGCAGCCGGCATGGCGCACGAGATCAACAACCCCTTGGAGGGGATGTCGAACTACCTGGCCCTGGCGCGCGAAGATCTGAAGCGCGGCGACACGGCGGCGGCGCGGCGGCGCCTGGGCGGCCTGGAAGAGGGCCTGCGGCGGACGAGCGCGGTGGTGAGCCAGGTCCTGGCGCACGCCGACCCGGCCAAGGCCCCGATGTCGCCGGTCGATGTCGCCGCCCTGCTGCGGCAGACGGCGGAATTCGTCGGCTCGCGGCCGGAGTTCCGGGACATCCGCTTCGTCCTCGAGATTCAGGACGGACTGCCGTCGGTGCCGGGACGGCAGGCGCTTCTCGGGCAGGTGTTCCTGAACCTGGCGCTCAACGCCTGCGAGGCGCAGCCTCGGGGAGGCGAGGTGCGCATCGGCGCGCGGCGCTCCGGGTCGCGGTTAACCGTCGAGATCGCCGACCGCGGGCCCGGCGTGCCGGCATCGGAGGCGGCGCGCATCTTCGAGCCGTTCTACACGACCAAGCAATCGTCCGGCCTGGGCCTGTCGATCTGCTACGGGATCGTCACCCAGCACGGCGGCGAGCTGGGCGTGGCGGAGCGGCCGGGGGGCGGGGCGCTGTTCCGGATCGACCTGCCGGCCGCGGCGACGGAGACCGGCGCCACGGCAAGGCGGCCGGCCGAGGGAGGGTCGCGTGCCTGAAGAGCAGCGCAGGCCGCGCGGCCGCGTGCTGGTGGTGGAGGACGAGGCCTACGTGCGCGCCTCGCTCGACGAGCTGCTGCGCGCGCGCGGCTTCGACGTCAGCCTGTCGGCGGGCGTCGACGACGCCCTCGCCTCGCTCGCCCGCATGCCGGTGGACGTCGTCCTGACGGATCTCAAGATGCCCGGCGGCGGCGGGCTCGAGCTGGTGCGCCGGGCGCGCGCCGCCTCACTGGAGGTGCCGGTCGTCGTCCTGACCGGTCACGGCACGGTCCCCTCCGCGGTCGAATGCATCAAGAGCGGCGCCTCCGACTATCTCTTGAAGCCGATCGACCCCGAGGCGCTCGAGGCGGCCCTCGATCGGGCGTTGCAGTCCGGCGCCCTGCGGCGTGAGGTCGCATACCTTCGCGGCGCCACGGGCGCCGGCGACGCGGTCCGGGCCGTGGGCCGGAGCGCTCCCTGGCTTCAAGTGATGAAGATGGTCCAGGCCGTCGCCGGCACCGATTCCACCGTGCTCCTGCTGGGCGAGTCGGGGACCGGCAAGGAGCTGGTGGCGCGGCAGATCCACCGGCTCAGCCGGCGCGCCGGCGGCCCCTACGTGCGGGTCAACTGCGCCGCCGTCCCCCTCGAGATGTGGGAAAGCGAGTTCTTCGGCCACCGGCGCGGGGCGTTCACCGGCGCCGCCGGCGACCGCGACGGGCGGTTTCGCCTGGCCCACCGCGGCACGCTGTTCATGGACGAGGTCGGAGCGATGCCGCTGCCGGCCCAGGCCAAGATCCTGCGCGTCCTGCAGGACGGCGAGTTCGACCGCCTGGGTGACGAGCAGCCGACGCGCGTCGACGTGCGCGTCGTGGCGGCGACCAACAGCGATCTCGAGGCGGACGTCGCCGCTGGTCGGTTCCGGCAGGACGTCTACTATCGCCTTAACGTGGTACGGATCGAGCTTCCGCCGCTGCGGGATCGTCCGGAGGACATTCCGCTCCTGGTCGAGGGCTTCCTGGAGGAGATCTCGGCGCGTCTCGGCCGGCGCCCGCCGGCGATAGCAGCCGCCACGATGGCCGAGCTGCAGGCCTACCACTGGCCTGGCAACGTGCGGGAGCTGCGCAACATCCTCGAGCGCGCGTTGATCCTGAACCCGGGTGGCACGCTGGCGGGGCTCGACCTGCTCCCGGCGCCACTGCAGCCCCGTGCGGAGGGGGCCGTGAGCGCGGAGACCCGCGGCACTGCCGCGGCCGGCGGCGCGGGGGAGACGGCGGTGGCCGAGATGAGCCTCCGCGGGGTGCTGGCCCGCAGCGAGAAGCAGGCGGTCATCGAGGCGCTGCGGCGGTCGGCGGGCGTCCGCAAGGAGGCGGCGCGCCTTCTGGGGATCGACCAGCGGAACCTGGCGTACTACTTCCGCAAGCACGGCATCGATCCGGACGACCTGCCATGAGACGGGTACTCTCGCTCCTGCTGCGGATTGCGCTCGTCTTCGTCGTCGTCAACGCCGCGTACCTGGCGGCCTTCGACTCAGCGACGATCTTCTACCACGTGCAGGTGGTGGCCCACGTCGCCGCGGGCCTGCTCCTGACGCTCCTTCTGGTCCTGGTCGGGGGGCCGGAATTCATACGACGCTTCCGCCGGCCCGGCCCGGCGGCCGGCCGCGCCTGCCTCGGGCTCATGGCGGTCGCGGGCGTGGTCTCCGTCGCCACCGCCCTGCGGCTCGCGAAGGTCGGCACGGCCACTCCGTACCGGCCCCTGCTCGATGTCCACGTGGGCGCCTCGATCCTGGCGCTCCTCTGCGCCGTCGGTTGGTCCCTTCTGAGCGGCAGCCGGGCGCGCGGCCGGCGCGCCGCGTGGCTTCTCGCCGGGGCCCTTTTGTTCCCCCTTGCCGTGCGCGGCTACGACCTCATCAGCCCGCCGCATGTCGCCCGCATCGAGAACCCGACCGAGCCGCCGCTGACCCCGTTCGAGGAAGGGGGCGGCCAGGACAGCCCCTTCTTCCCGTCGTCGGTCATGACGGTCGGGAATCAGCTCGTCCCGGAGGATTTCTTCCTGGAGTCCAAGGCGTGCGGCAACAAGGGGTGCCATCCCGACATCACGGCGCAGTGGGACTCGTCGATGCATCACTTTTCCTCCTTCAACAACCAGTGGTACAGAAAGTCGATCGAGTACATGCAGGAGGTCGTGGGAACCCGGCCGTCGAAGTGGTGCGGTGGCTGCCACGATCAGTCGGTCCTGCTGACCGGCCGGATGGACACGCCGATCGTGGAGCAGATCGACACGCCGCAGGCGCAGGCCGGCATCGGCTGCCTCGTCTGTCATTCCATCGTGCACGTGCGCGACACGATGGGGCAGGGGGGCTACGTGCTGGAGTACCCGGAGATGCACCGCCTCGTCGCGAGCAAGAGCCCCCTCCTGAAGAAATCGCACGACTACATGGTGCGGCTCGATCCAGGCCCCCACAAGCGCACGATGCTCAAGCCGTTCCATCGCGAATCGCGCGCCGAGTTCTGCTCCGCCTGCCACAAGGTTCATCTCGACGTGCCGGTGAATCACTACCGCTGGGTGCGCGGCTTCAACGAGTACGACGCGTGGCAGGGGAGCGGCGTCTCGGGCCAGGGGGCGCGCGCCTTCTACTACCCCGACCAGCCTAAGGACTGCGGTGACTGCCACATGCCGCTGGTGCGCTCGGCCGACGCCGGCAACATCAACGGCTTCGTCCACTCGCACCGCTTCCCGGCGGCCAACACCGCCGTGCCGTTCGCCAACCGGGACGAGGAGCAGCTCAAGGTGACGCAGGACTTCCTGCGCGCCGGCATCCTGACCGTGGACATCTTCGCGGCAAGCGCTGTGGGTGCGGTCGGCGCCGCGGCGGAGCCGGGCAGCATGGCGCCGCCCGGTCGCGTCGCGGGCGTTGCCGCGGGGAGCGCGGGGGAGGGCGCGGGGAGCGCGGCCCTGACGGCGGCGGGCGCGGCCGAGTCCACCGAGCCGCGCGCCAGCGCCATGTTCCCGGACCTTCCGGAGGCGATGGGCGGAGAGCAGGCTGGGCCGTCCTCCGGTCCGGCGGCCACCAGCAGGGCCGCGGCGGGGCGCGGCCGCGTTCGCGGAGCGCCTCCGGCGGTGGTCGTGGCGCCCCTCGACCGCGCTGCCCTCTTCATGCGCCCGGGCGGCGTCTACCGCATCGACGTCGTGGCCCGGACGCGCGGCGTGGGGCATTTCTTCCCCGGCGGGACGGTGGATGCCTTCGACGTCTGGCTGGAGCTGAAAGGGGAGGACGCGGGCGGCCGGGTCTTCTACTGGAGCGGCTACGTGGAGGACGCAGGCCGCGGTCCGGTCGAGGCCGGGGCGCACCGCTATCGCACTCTCATGATCGACGCCAACGGGAATCCGATCAACAAGCGGAACGCCTGGGCGACCCGGGCGCTGGTGTACGCCCGGCTGATCCCTCCGGGAGCAGCCGACGTGGGGCGCTATCGCGTCGTCGTCCCGAAGGACGCCCGCGGGCCGCTGACCTTCACGGCGCGCATGAATTACCGCAAGTTCTCCTGGTGGAACACCCAGTTCTCCTTCGCCGGCGTGCGGGACCCGGCGGTCGTGGACTTCGGCCTGTCGCCCGACTTCGACGACGGCCCGTTCGTGTTCACAGGCGACACGTCGCGGGTGTCGGGCCAGATCAAGGCGATCCCGGACCTGCCGATCACCGTGGTCGCCGAGAACCGGCTGACCGTCGACCTGGCGGATGGCCCCGCCCCAGGCGGCCGCGCGCCCGGGGGGCCCGAGCCGGGCGATCGGGCGGCGGCCGGGCTGTCACCCGCGGCCGTCCCGGCGCCGCAGGCGTACGATCGCGAGCGCTGGAACGACTACGGCATCGGCCTGCTCCTGCAGGGGGATCTGGTCGCCGCCGCGGCCGCCTTCAAGCGGGTGAACGAGATCGACCCGCACTATGCCGCCGGTTTCGTCAATCTCGCCCGGGTGCTGGTGCAGGAGGGGGACCATGACGCGGCGTTGCCCGTGCTGCGGCGCGCCCTCGAGGTCGACCCGAAGATCGCCAGCGGCCACTACTTTTTGGCGCTGACCCTCAAGGCGCGCGGCGGCTACGACGAGGCTCTCGAGCACCTGCGCGCAGCGGCCTCGCAGTACCCGCGCGACAAGGTGGTGCGCAACCAGATCGGCCGGCTCCTATTCCTGAAGCGGCAGCACCGCGAGGCGATCGCCGAGTTCGAGGAGAGCCTGCGCGTCGATCCGGAGGACGTGACGGCGCATTACAACTTGATGCTCTGCTATCGTGCGCTCGGAGACGAGGCAGGCGAGAAGCGCCAGGAGGCCCTCTACGCGCGCTTCAAGGCCGACGAGTCGGCCCAGGCGCTGACCGGCGCCTACCGCCGCCTGAACGCCGAGGACAACATCGAGCGCCAGCCGATCCACGAGCACGTCAGTCGCTTCCGGGAGTCCGGGGCCACGCCAGTCGCCGCCACCCCCGCATCGCCGGAGCGCGCTGGCGCCGAGCCGGAGCGGCCGGGCGCGGCGGGGGCCGCGCGACGATGAGAAGCCGCCCGCCCGTGACGGCGCTTCATCCGGGGGCCGGCGTCCCGGCGGCGCTTCTCCTGCCGGCGCTCGTCCTGGTCCTGACGGCGCTCGTCGGGTGCGGTGGCCGGACCGAGGCGCCCGCCGCGTCGGCGCCTCAGGCCGAGGCTCCTCCGGTCGCCATACGGTTCACCGACGTGACGAAGGACGCCGGCATCGCCTTCACCCACAACAGCGGCGCGCGCGGCAAGAAGTACCTGCCCGAGACGATGGGCTCGGGTCTCGTTTTCTTCGACTACGACGGCGACGACCGGCCGGACCTTTTCTTCATCAACAGCGCCGACTGGCCGGAAAGCCGGAGCGCGTCGTCCTACCCCGCCCTGTACCGCAACCGCGGCGATGGCACGTTCGAGGAGACCGCGAAGAAGGCGGGGCTCCTTGAGGAGAGCTACGGGATCGGCGCCGCGGCGTCCGACTACGACAACGACGGCGACCAGGACCTGTACTTGAACAACCTGGGTCCCGATCGGCTGTACCGCAACCGCGGCGACGGCACGTTCGAGGACGTGACCGCGGCCGCCGGTGTCGGGGATCCCGGGTTCGGATCGAGCGCCACCTGGCTCGACTACGACCGCGACGGGCACCTCGACTTGTTCGTCTGCAACTACGTGCAGTGGACGGCGCCGACCGACATCTACTGCACGCTCGATGGGGTCTCGAAGTCGTACTGCACGCCGGAGTCGTACCGTGGCGCCACCAATCGGCTGTACCGCAACCGCGGCGACGGCAGCTTCGAGGACGCGAGCGAGAGGGCCGGCGTCCTCGACGCCACGGGCAAGTCGCTCGGTGTCGTGGCGCTCGACTACGACGACGACGGATGGATGGACCTCGCCGTCGCCAACGACACCCAGCCGAACTTCCTCTATCGCAACAAGGGAGACGGTAGTTTCGAGGAGGTCGGCAGGACCGCCGGTGTGGCCTTCAGCGAGGAGGGCAAGGCGCGCGGCGCGATGGGGATCGACGCCGGCGACTACGACGACAGTGGCCGCGACAGCCTGCTGATCGGCAACTTCGCGAACGAGATGCTGGCGCTGTACCACAACGAGGGGCGCGGCCTGTTCATCGACGACGCCGCCTCCGCCGGCATCGGCCAGCCGAGCCTCCTGACACTCGCCTTCGGCTGCTTCTTTTTCGACTACGACCTCGACGGCCGGCTCGACCTGTTCGTCGCCAACGGCCACGTCGAGAACGACATCAACGAGGTGCAGCCGTCGGTCACCTATGCGGAGCCGCCGCACCTGTTCCGCGGCGCCGGTCAGGGGCGATTCGAGGAGGCAATCGCCGGCGTCGGCGCCGACCTTGCGCGGCCGGTCGTGGGGCGCGGCGCCGCCTACGCCGACTATGACGGCGACGGCGACCTCGACATCGCCTTCACCACGAACAGCGGCCCCGCCGTGCTGCTGCGCAACGACGGCGGCAACACGAACGCCTGGATCCGCCTGCGGCTTCTGGGCCAGGGCTCGAACCGTGACGCGATCGGGGCGCGCGCGCGGCTGATGGACGGCGGACGCACCCTCACGCGCACGGTCCGGGCCGCGTCGTCGTATGCGTCCCAGAGCGAGATGGTCCTGACCTTCGGCCTGGACATGGCGCCGCGGGGCCGAGCCGCCGGTGGAACGAATTCGGTCACTGTGGAGATCCGCTGGCCGGACGGAACGGCGCAGACCTTCCCCGACCTCGAGCCCGGCCGCGTGCACGACCTCGAGCAGGTCCGCGAGTAGGCACACTGAGAGGCGCTACCGGGCCGGAAGGGTCCCCGCCTTGTGAATGAAGCGCCGGCATGGCGGCGCTGTGCCCTCGAGGCGGCCCTCGAGGCGGCCCTCGAGGCGGCTCTTGACATCCCGGCAATGCTTGCCGCAGCATGATTTCACCCTATGAGAGCGAAACTGACGCCGCCGTTCCTATGCCTTGGGTTGGTGCTGGCTTTCCCCCAGCTGACTTCCGGGGCAGAGTGTGACTGGCTCCAAATGGGAATCAAGGGCTTTCAGATGAGAATCGATGATTCCAGTTGCAGACGGCTTTTCGAATGGGACACTTTCTTGCTGGAGAGTGAAGAGGCCGTTCTCAGAGAAATGCAATTGTACTCTGATCAAGGATACGAACTGTTTCTCTCAGATCTCGTGGGAAAGATGCAGGAGGTGCTCCAGAGCAGGTATGGGCCACAACCAAGCTACAAAGTGCACTTGGTTGACGATAACTCGATCAATGCGGCGGCCAGTGGGGCTCAAATATTTGTCAACCGCGGAACGCTCTTGTTCTACATGGATCCGCTTCACTTTTGGGGGGAGCAGGGTCAAGATCCTAGGACGGCGCGGGCCCTACGGGCACAGGTAACCCCCTGGGAGGAGGATGCCGCTGGCCTAGCTTTCATCGTAGCACACGAGGTTGGCCATAACGTGCTAGCGCATCCGCCAAACGTAGCGGGGTTCATCTGCCAACAGCACATGGCGGCTGTGGAACAGGCCAATCAGCGAGCCGGGAAGCGAGCGGCCAAGGACGAAGAGTTGAAGGCCCACGGCAAGAAGGTGGGATTCTGGCGAAAGTTTGGAAGGGCCCTGCAGACAGGTACGAGCGAGAGCCTTAGTTCGATGTTGAACTCAATCGAGTTCGTCCAGTATCAACAGGAGGCAGAGTACGAGGCTGATCGGCTGGGAGTGCTGATACTCAGAGAGATCGGCCTTGATCCAAACGCGGGGGCACGATCGCTGGGGCACCTGGCGACGATTCATGGTTATGCGGACGGAAACTCTGCAATCATCAAAGATTTCCTTTGTTCTGACCACCCTCATATTCTGGAGAGGATTAGCCGCGCGGAGGTCTTGGCTCAGGAATCATCCGTCAGGTCGGGATCTACAGGCGTAAAGTGGCCCACACCCGCGGATCTGACGCCCACCAGGATCGAGTACATATATTCGATGAGCGGGGCTGCCTTCGGAGCGGGCGATTTTGAGCAGGCCCTGAGATGGCTGGACGTCGGGCTGGAATACTCAGCAGAGGATCCCTATCTTCACTACAATCGAGCATGCGTATTGGCCCGGCTTGGCAGATCGGAAGAGGCTCTTGGTGTCCTGCGCCGCGTGTTCGATCATGAGCCAGACCTCCGGGCTCACGCGGCGGAGAATATCGACCTCGAGTCTTTGAGGGAGCTCACACAGTTTAAAGAATTGGTATCTGGGGATTGAATGAGGGCTTCGGACCCACCACAGGCCGCTCGCCGCAATTTGCGGAGTCTCCTCCCGTGGACGTCGAGATTCGCTGGCCCGACGGCAGCACTCAGGCGATCCGGGGCCTCGAGCGGGGTTGCACTCATGTCATCCGGCAAGTCGGCATGACCGCCGAGTGAGCGTCCGGCGGGGGAGCTGAGATGCCGATCGAGTACCGCATCGACCACGAGCGCCGGCTGGTGCTGGCCGAGGGGTACGGCACCGTGACGGACGAGGAAGTGTTCCGCTACCAGCGCGAGGTATGGTCGCGTTCCGACGTGGCCGGCTATGACGAGCTGGTCGACATGAGTGAGGCCCGGGAAATCGTGGAGGGCTCGACCGAGAGGATGCGCGAGCTGGCGAGTTTGTCGGCGGAGGCGGATCCTCCGGCCGGCGGGGGCAGGTTCGCCATCGTGGCGCCGCACGACCTGACGTTCGGTGTGGGGCGCATGTACCAGGCCCACCGCGGGCTCAACGAGCAAAGCACCAAGGAGGTCGCGGAGTTCCGGGAGCGGGACGCGGCCCTCCGCTGGCTCGCCGGCGAGGAGCCGGAGCCGGGCGCCGCGACACCCGTCGTCCCGGACGGGAAGGCAGAAGCCTGAGCCGGCGAGCGCTGCCGGGCTGAGGACGCCGCGCCCGGGCTACGGGCAGGGAAGAAGGTCCTGGAACGTGGGCGGGGTGGTGTCGTCGGGGATCGGCGTCAGGCGCAAGAGGGCGCCCGAGGAGAGGGCGAGGCGCCCCTCGTTCGGGAACGACGCCGGCGCGAGCGGCGACACGCGGAGATCCATCTGCGCCTGCCGCAGCGTGCGCAGCGAATGGTCGTCGCTCCGCATGACGAGTAGCCAGGTCGTGGTCGTGGGGAAGTCCCCCTTCACCTCGACGTAGACGTCGCCATAGAGCGGATCGGCGCTCATGCTGAGAATCGCGGCGATGGGACGGCCGTCGTCAGGAATAGGCTCGGCCGCGAGGTCGATGTCTTTCTGATCGTCCGAGATCGGTGAGCCCGAGATGTCGAGGATGCTGAGGGTCGTCCCGTGGGCGACGACGAGCTGGCCATTGTCGTCCGGGACGGGTTGAAGGTGCGCCGAGCGCCGGTCGGTGTAGGCGATGGCCGTGAGCCTCTCACCCGCCGGGTTGCTGAAGATCTGGACCGGATCGGCGGCCCACGGGCAGGTGGTGCAGCCACGGCTGAGACGGTAGAGATCCCCGTTCGCCTGCCAGTTGCCGTAGTAGAGCTCAGAGTCAGACCCCCCGGCGATGAACATCTTCCTGTGATCCAGGGCCGGGCCGACCGGCCCCTGGTTGAGACGCGGGTCGGCGAACGGCGTGCCCGCCGAGGTCGGGCTCGCGATCGCCGCCACGTTGAGGGCTCCGGACATCGGGGCGCCTGCGAGCATCCCGGGGGTCGTGGGCGGGAGCTGCATCGGCGGGCGGTTCACCATGGTCGCGAAGACGAGATCCCCCTCGCGCGCCACGTCGACCCCGTGCAGCGGGGCCTGGTCGGGGCTCGTGCTCTGGGCCGCCGTCACGTTTCCGCCGGCGGTGACCTTCTTGACGGCGCTTGGCTGCGGGTAGGCGTAGGTCGACAGGTAGGCGGAGCACTCATTCCCGCTGGTGCGCTCGAAGACGATCCCGTCCGCGCCGACGAGCGCCAGCCCCGTGCCTGCGAGCACACCGGCGTCGGGGGCGAGGCAGGCGCTCGTGTCCCTCACGCAGCCACCGTCCTGGCACGTCTGTCCCGGCTCGCACTTCCGGCCGCAGGCGCCGCAGTTGTTCTGGTCGGTCCGGACGTCCGTGCAGCCGGCGCCGGCGGCGTTCCCGCAGCAGGTCTGTCCCGCGGAGCAGGCCTTATCCCCTTCGCTCACGCAGGGGCATGAAGCGTAGTCGTTCGCGGTGCACCGTCCGCTGCGGCAGACGTCGTTGGTGCTGCACGCCTGGCCGTCGCTGCACAAGATCCCCTCCGCGAACGGACTTGAGTAGCACACGCCGCGGTCGGCGGCGCACTGCCCCTGGACACAGGGGCCGCTCCAGGCGGAGCAGTCGGCGGGGCCCGTGCACGCGACCCCCTGCACATCGGGCACCCAGGGAGCACAGAACCGCTTGAGCATGCCCGCGGCGGGGTCGACCGCCAGAGTGAGCCGGTTGATGTCGGCCGCCTGCCCCTCGACGTCGAGTGACGGATCGAAGACCATGCCGCCCGTGGGCGCGATCTGGACGGTTTTCTCCGCGGCGCCCGTGGCCAGGTCGATCTGCTGCACCCTGCCGTCGTCCCGGCCGATGTAAACCTTCCCGAGGCTGGGATAGATGACCGGAGTAGCGGTGAAACTAAAGCCCGGAGGCTGGATTTCCCAGATGACGAGCCCGCTCGGGCCGGTGTCGGTGATCCGATGCAGTGCTCCGCGCCCGACGAAGACCCCCGTCCAGCCGCCGCCGTCGGTTGTCATGTCCGCCCAGGCGGTGACCGGGTCGGGGACGGTGGCGGGAGTGATCCAGTACGGCTGCGCGCCGCCGGCGCCGTCCCCATCCGGGTTGTAGGCCCGGATCGATCCGTTCTTGCTGGCGACGTACAGGCGGCGGCCGAGCACGGCCGTCGTCGCCAGCCGCGGGCGGCTCTGGATGGAGCCGGCGTTCGTTGACCAGCGCAGCGACCCGTCCGTCGTGTCGATCGCCCAGAGGGTGTTCTGGTTTCGCCCCTCCGCGAGGTTGGTGCCGCAGTAGATGGTGTTGCTCAGGTAGTCGATCGAGCAGCCCTCGCTCCCGTAATCCATCATGTGGATCGCCGGGTCGTTGAAGGCCCACTTCCGCGTGAGGTCCGACGCCCAGTAGGCGATGATCTGGTTCCGGGTGGCGTCGCCGCAGCCGTTCCGCGTGACGACGAACACCACGTCGTCGCCGGCGTGCCCCGGGTGGCTGTCGACCTCGGTCTTGAAGGCGCTGTCGGAGAACTGATAGAGCTGCACCGCCGGCGTGGAGGTGAGGGAGTCGGCGGCGCACTCCGGCCGCCTGGTGTCGGCCTGCGCGGCGGTCGTGCCGGTGTCGGCGTTGATCTTGTAGAGGTAGCCGTCGGCGCCCGTCATGAAGATGAACAGGGCGCCGGGGGCGCCGCTGCTGAGCGGCACGGGGTTCGGGAAGTTCACGAGCGTGCCCGGGCCGGTCGGCGCCGTCCAGGACCACTTGACGCTCCCCGCGGGGTTCATCCCCTCGGCGAGGTTGCGGACGGCGTACAGGGTCGTCCCCTGTGACACGTAGCTGCGCGACGCGCCGCCGGCGGCGAACGCCGAGTCGCCGGCCGGCGCCGAGGCGGTCCCCGTCCCGAGCGGGGCGGTCCAGCACGGTGACGTCGTGCACTGCTCGTCGCAGGTGTTGGTCGCCTCGTTGCAGAACCCGATGGCGCAGGCGACCCCCGTGCTGCAGTCGCGCGGCGCGCCGCCGACGCAGGCCCCGCCCCCGCAGGCCGCGCCCAGGGTGCAGAACAGCGTGTCGCACGCGGGGCCCACGCCGCAGCCGCAGGCCCCTCCCTGACACAGGTCTCCCGCCGGCGCGCACGCCACCCCGCAGCCGCCGCAGTGGTTCGGGTCGCTGCCGGGATCGACGCAGGCGTTGTTGCAGAGGATCGAGCCGGGCGGACAGCAGACGCCGTCGACGCAGCTCATACCGGTCGCGCACCCGATGCCGTCTTCGCCCTGGAACGACTGCCCGCTGGTCGATTTGCCCAGCACGACCGCATAGAAGGTCCCGGGCGTGTGGACCATGTCCGACTGGCGGAATCGACCCTTCAGGTCGAGGTATCCGTCGCTGTCCTCGTCGAGGGGGGCATCGACCATCACCGGCATCGCCTCGGCCAGCCGCAGTGTCGTCAGGTCGATCTGCTGCACATCGAAGGTGGCGGACCCATACACGATGGCCGGGATCACGCCGTTGCTGGTGATATCGAGACACTCCGATTGGACATCCACCCGGACGCGGCCGCCCGGAACCAGCTGGTCGGTCTCGGCGGCGATGACGGGGTCGATCTCGTCGGTCGCCAGCGATCCCGGCGGGGGCGCCACCCCGTCCAGGAACGTCACGCTGCATTGGAAGACGTACACCAAGTTGCTCCAGTCCTCCGCCCCCTCGTGCGTCTCCAGGAGGCCCGTCCGGTTGATGTCCACCGAGACCGGCGCGGGCTGGACCGGATTGGACGCATTCCAGTTGATCGCCTGGCCCGGCGCGGTCGACCCGTATCGCGTCAGGCCGTCAAGTTGCGGACTGAAGTACCGGACGAGGTCGTTGGCGTAGGGCGGCGGGTTGCCCGGCTGGAGGCCCAGCGGCTCGTTCAAACCCGCTTCGTTCAGGGATGACAGCGCCGCATGCGAGTAGTCGGGCCGCGTCTTGAGCGGGTCCGGCGTGACCGAGCCAGCCTGGCTCGTCGCAATGATGCCAAAGTTGTACATGTGGTTCATGACGCTCAGGTAATTGACCTTGCGGGACTGATGCGGGTCGTAGTCGCACGACGGGTCCCCTGGATCGCAATCCGGCCCGCCGTGATGCAGCCCCAGGTTGTGCCCCAGCTCGTGCATGAGCGTCCCCGGTTCGCGCCTCACCTTCTGTTCGAGGGTCGTCGGATCCGGGTAGCCGCCGAGCGAGACGATGAAGTCGTTCCCGTGGACCTCCGCCAGGCCCGAGGCCCCATAGACCGGCTGGAGGCCGCCGATGGCGGGGCAGGCAGGAGACGCGCAGGTCGCCGGCGAGTCGCAGGATGAATAGTGCGCGAAGAGGGCGTAGCGCTTGAACGGCGCCGTCTTCGGGTCGAAGTTCGCCGGATCGGCCTTGAGGTCGTAGAAGTTGACCCCTTGCGCCGCATCGCCGCCCGTGATGCAGCCCGGCTCCACCGGCCCGTAGGAGATGACCTGACGGTGCGGGATGGGGTTGATGGCGGCGTAGTCCACGTGCAGCCGGCGCAGGCGACACAGACCGTCCACGCACCGGCCGGTGGCGCAGTCCGTGTCGGTGACGCACTCGGGCAGGCAGACGAAGTCTTCGGTCGAGCAGATGAAGCCGGCCGGGCACACCGGTGACAGGGCGTCACACCCCACCGGCGAGGTGGTCAGATGCGACGCACCGAAGGCGGCCACCACCAGCTCGATCGATTCCTGGGAGGGCTTATGGGAGTCGGGGAGCGTCTCCGTGGAGCTGTTCATCATCCAGCTCGCCTTGAGGTAGATGTCGGCGACGAGCTTGTTCGCGTCCGGGATCGTGACGTCGCTGGAGTCGTAATCGCCGTCGCAGTCGAAGTCGATCGCCCGCGCGTCCTCCCAGGTGTCGCCCAGGCCGTCGTCGTCGGTGTCGGTGCTGGCGCAGCCCGGGTAGCTCTGGGAGAAGCCGCAGACGGCAATCGCGCACCGGCTCCGGTCGACGTTCCGGCAGGCGCTGGCGACGCAGAGGTCGTGGGTGCAGACGCTCGCGTCGTCGCAGGCCACCCCGCACGACCCGCAGTGGCTGGCGTCGACGACACTGTTCACTTCGCATCCGTCCGATCGCTTGTCGCCGTTGCAGTCCAGGTAGCCCGTGACGCAGGTTCCGTTGCACGTCCCGCCCGAGCAGGTCCGCGAGGCGATGTTGTTCCCCGAGCACGCCATCCCGCACCCACCGCAGTGGTCCGGGTTGGTGCCGATATCGGTCTCGCAGCCGTTGGCCGGGTTGCCGTCGCAGTCGCCGAAGCCGAGGTCGCAGCTCGTGTACCACACCACCGTGAACGAATCCGCGCCGTAGATCGACCGGCTTGAGTTCAGCACGCCCGTCAACATCGCCGTGGTGCTCGAGAGCGTCAGCGTCGTATCGGCCGAACGGAACCTCGCATTCAGGTCGAGGTATCCGTCGCCGTTGGCATCGCTGACGGTGGAATCGAGAGGCGCTGCCCCCGCGAACCGCAGACTCGACGGATTGATGCTCGACACGTCGAAGCCGCTCGACCCCATAACCGCCACTATGAATGTACCCAGAAGCGGGATCACGTTCGGCACGCCGGGCTGCAAGTCGACATTCACCGGGAGTATCCAGCCGCCCTTGAGCCCCATGTCGACGAGCAACTGCTCGTGCG
>Ga0247727_10002318_pt1 | contig 43831 bp, 33 predicted proteins | sample WisWelCaveWW1625_FD_202498 | JGI IMG/M metagenome (GOLD analysis project Ga0247727, IMG submission 202498) | Biofilm microbial communities from Wishing Well Cave, Virginia, United States - WW16-25 | ecosystem: Environmental > Aquatic > Deep subsurface > Groundwater > Cave microbial mat | place...
TGCGTGTACCCGACCGCACGTCGAACACGACCATCGCCAACTGAAACGCATCGAACAGCGGCTGCACCCGATTCAAACACACCTGAACGTCCGGGTCCGGCGGCGACCCCAGCTTCGCCGTCAACTTGGCGACATGATCCGCCCCGATCCTCAACATCTGTGGCCGGCGTCCATCCGTTGCCCGGAGGAACATGTTCTGAGCGTACTTCCAATTCAAGTGGGCCATCGTCGCAACTCCTTGTCCTGGATGAACTTCAGGTTAAACATCCGTCGGCGTACGAGTCGTCTAAGTCACAACTTAAATCCTTGTAACTACTTACGTAATTTGAGTCCGAACGAATGGGCGAATCGGATAGACTTCAAAAACTCCCGGACGCCAAAACGAGTGCCACAGATCGACATTAAAAACTGCTGGCAGCAAAAATGTGGACTATGGATCGACCTTAAAAACTGCTGGCAGCCAAAATTGGCACAACAGATCGACCTTCAAAACTGCTGGCAGACAAAATGATCACCATAGACCGACCATCAAAACTGCTGGCGGCCCACGTGGGAACCATTGAGCCACCTTCAAAACTGCTGGCGGCCAACGGTGGAACCATTGAGCCACCTTAAAAACTGCTGGCGGCCAACGGTGGAACCATTGAGCCACCTTAAAAACTGCTGGCGGCCCACTGTTGAACAATTGACCAACCATCAAAGCTGCGGGCGGCACAAACGGACATCATGGGACAATCTTCAAAACTGTGGACAGTACAAACTGAAATCATAGGACAATCTTCAAAACTGCGGACGTGCCAAACAGCACCCCAGGACGAGTTCCAAAACCGCAATTGCTCCGATTCAGTCGCACTGGCCGAGTTCACAAACGACGGCCAGTCTCTGAACACCCCACAAAGACGACCTCATCGGGCTGGGCATCCTTGTAGGCTCGGCGGGCCGAACGTTCGGCTAAGCTGCCGGGGCCGCCTGGAGAAACGTTGAACGCCGGAAAAGCAGGATGGCGGCCCCGGTCATCCTTCAACCGTTGGTTGGGCTGCTCGCGCTCTCACTTCTGGAAATACACGCAACCGTCGCCGGCGTGGCTGCCGGCGGCGTATTCCGTTTTAGCTCCCAACGAAACTTTGCGCATGGCCTGTACTGCGCTTGAGAAGCCAGTCGTCATGGTCTCCTTGCAGACTTTACACCTGAAGACCGCGAACTTGCTTGCCTCATCTGCTCCAACGATTACTTCGCCGCCCGCGCAGGCGTCGTGGGTCAGTAGAATCTTTTCCGCGTTCGCGAGTTGTATAGGATCAAATTGATCTGTTTGACTGAACTCGCACCCCGAAGCCAACTTCAGCCTCAAGAACATGTTCATGACCTTCTCCAAGAGGCAGCTCAACTTGTGAGTCTCCCGACCGGGGAATCACGGCCACTGGGCGGGGTATCACGGTTTCTGAGTCTCTGGATTGTGGCCGGAGAGTTTTTGGATTTCAAGTGTTCTGGTGCAAACCGAAGCGGGTGATCGTACCGTGATACCCCGCCGGTTTGGCGGCGGGTGGCATGCCCTCGGCTTTGCGTGGGCATGCCGATATCATAGCAACGGCCCGGTCAGTCGTAAGGATCGCTGTGACTCACAATCGCAAAACGTGTCACCGCTACAACACGCCGGGCGACGCCCATGCCTTGACCTTTTCTTGTTACCGTCGTCAGTCGTTCCTCAACGCCGACCGAACCCGGCAATGGCTTGTCCACGCCATTCGCGAGGCCATGGTGAAGCATCGTTACCATCTGTGGGCCTACGTGGTCATGCCCGAACACGTCCACCTGCTGGTTTGGCCGACCGAGCATGAGTACGACATCAGCACGTTTCTCTCATCCGTGAAATTGCCGGTGACGCGCAAGGCACTCGCGTTCGTTCGCACGGAGGCGCCGCAGTTCTTGGCCAACATGCGTGACCGGCAGCCCAACGGCGACGAGCATTATCGTTTCTGGCAGCGCGGCGGCGGTTACGATCGAAACTTGACGGAGCCCACGACGATCTGGTCCGAAATGGATTACATTCACGCGAACCCGGTGCGTCGTGGCCTGTGCGAGCGTGCGGTCGACTGGTTCTGGTCCAGCGCGGCGGACTACCTGGGCGTTCGCCAAGGGCCACTCGTGCTCGACACCTCATCGCTCCCCCGGACGCCGATCGGCTGATCCCGTCACAGCATGCCGACGCAAAGCCGACGGCATGCCACCCGCCGCGTACTGTTCAGTCGTGAACGTGCCGTCGCTCCACTTCACGAGTGGCTGTGCGTATTGTGCGTGCGGGGATTCGCCGTGGACAAGCCTATCAGGCACATCAAGGTAGGCCACGCAAAGCGATTCAACCTGTGGCCGAAGTAGGTTGAAATTCATCGACGCGATACCGTCATACAGCCGAAGCTCCTCCCCCGGATCTACAACGGTCGCGTTTCCAATTAGATTGGGGTGCCAGAACAGCAGCGCAGTGATTGACAGGGGAATTAGGGCAACGCAACAGAGGTTGGGAATGACGAGAGACCTTCTGCGCGGTTGTTGGACAGCAGTACCGTCCCGTGAGGCAGAGTTTTGCTCCGGGGTAGGGGCGTCGGCAAGCGACATGGGGCCAACTCCACGGGCAGCGAGAAAAGCCTAACTTGTGAGTCTCCCGACCGGGGTATCACGGCCACTGGGCGGGGTATCACGGTTTCTGAGTCTCTGGATTGTTGCCGGAGAGTTTTTGGATTTCAAGTGTTTTGGTGCAAACCGAAGCGGGTGATCGTACCGTGATACCCCGCCGGTTTGGCGGGGTATCACGGTTCGGGTTCGCGGAACGATTCGGGTCCGAGGCGATCGGCCGGGCTTTGCACGCCTCTGCCGCCCTTTTTCAGACCGTGGGTGTGAATCATCGTCGTCGGCACGTCCTTGTGGCCGAGAAGTTCCTGGATCGTGCGGATGTCGTAGTGCGCGTCAACCAGAGCGGCGGGTGGCGGGTGGCTGCGACAGAGAGTTTGATGCCACGGCCGGGTCTTCGCGAACTCAGCCCCAGCCACGCGCCCGGGATTCGGCCCAATACGCCTAATCCAGTTGCTCCTTCTGCCACTGTTCCAAGACCCACCGCTCGAACTCCGGCCGACCGACCACATCGACATTCTGGCCGCGTGGGTACTTCTCGCTGAATCTGGATCGGAGAGTGGATTGGCGGCAGATCAGCTCGGTGCCGGCGATCTTGCGAAAGCCGATCTCCGCTAGGTCCGCGTCGGGAACATTGCCCAGACCACGCCACATGACGATCAGCGCGTCTTGGCCCAGTAAATCCACACTCGCATCGAGGATTGCTTTGGCGTGCGGCAGGATTTCGGGATGAAGAACGACGCGGTACACGAATCAATTGACGATCGGCTTGTTCAAACAGCATTTCTTGAACTTCTTGCCGCTGCCACACGGACACGGATCGTTGCGGCCGATCCTAGCGGCTGTGTTTCGAAGCGGTTGGAAGGCAGGCAGATGATCGACGGCGGGGAGTTCGTACGAATCGTCTTCATATTCGTCTCCAAACTCCAGCTTGGGTACTTGGGTACTTGGCAGGTCGTGCAGCAGGCGTTCAGGGTTGCCGTCGAATCGACGAAAGATTTCTCGCGAGTGTTCTTCGAAGACCGCTTCCTCGTGTTCTGCTGCGGCCTTCCAGCGATTGTATTCGGGAAAGGGTACATCCATGATGGTGGCAACCGCAACCAAGTGGGCGCGGAGGTAGCGAATCTCGCCGTCCAAGTGAAAACTGTGAATCGTGTCGCGCACGATATCGATCGCTGAAGGCGTAAATTGTCCGAGCAGGGCGTTGGAGAGCGAGACCTCGATTTCGGCGTCCAACTCGTTATCGAGTAGTCCCAGGATGCGCTCGACCGCGAGGTCAGAATGGATGTGCTCCAACGGTCCGCTGGCGTAGTTTTGGAAATGCCATTCCGAGTCCAAGAAGTCGTCGCAAAGCGCGTTGACGGCGAGATCGGTTCCGATCTTCACGAGAGCGATGTTGCACTCTTCGCAGAGCCAGTCAGTATCGATGTGGATTCTCCGGACGATCGCGGGGACCGCCGATTCCAGCCGCAATTCCCCCGCAAGTCGCACCAAGAGCGGCTCCATCCAACTCATCGGACTGTCCGTGAGGTCATCGAAATCCTCGTTCAGTACAGCCTGGACCCGGTCCTCGCATCGCTTCGGATCGCGAGCAAGTCGCTCGATCAAATAGCCGGCAAACTTCAGATCCACTTCGCTTGTGTAGTGCTTCATCTTGTTCGTTTCGCAAAACTCCTCCAGTTCGCGCCAGCAGCGTTCGGTATGCCAGGTGAACACTTCGAGTCGTCGTGCCAGTTCGCTGCGGCAGTCGTTTGCAAAGCTCGTGGCCGCTTCGATATCGCTCCACCGTGGTCGCAATAGGTCTGGGTCCGCGCCGCGAAGAAGCCGAGAGAGGTGGAACGAGTAGCGCGTATCGAGTTCTTTTTCCGGTTCGATTGGGCGGCCCAGTTTAGCGATCACCCAGTCGATGGTTTTGGGTGTCTGAGCCAAATCGACGACGTCATGAATGTACTGAAACGCACTGTCAAATCGACCGTAAGTCTCAATCGCACGGATGACCATCGGCATGATCGAAGTGTCGCGGCTGAACGATTCGGAAAAGTACCTTACAGCGACCTGACGGGCCGCGCGATCCGGATGCAGAATGGCCGTTCGAATTTCCTCCGGGGCGAGACGCATGGGAGCCTCCTTGCTGGGGGTCTGCTGGTAACTAAGTTAAGAGCGATTTTACCTCAGCTATCGCATCAGACAAAAGAGGCCAACCCAACAGAAGGGCGCAGCCCGGCGTGAGGATCACTTCACGCCACTGCAGCGTTCAGAAGTTCAGGGGTCAATTCGAGAAAAGGGCGGCGTTCGGCGGCGCGGCGGCGGAGCGCTTCGTTGGGGGCCAAACGCGGGTGGTCCGGGGCGAGGCGATCAAGGGTCTCGATGATCTTTGTCAGACCGACGCTGTCGGCATAGCGCAGCGGGCCGCCGCGGAACGGGGCGAAGCCGGTGCCGAAGACCATCGCCAGATCTATATGGTCTGGCTTCTCGATGATCTTTTCCTCGATGCAGCGAGCGGCTTCGTTGATCACAGGAAAGACCAATCGCTCGACGATCGCGTCGCGCGAGAGGACGGCGCGGCCGCGGCCGTGTTCCTTGCGGAGTTGGGCGATTACGCGAGCAATGGCCGGATTCAGCCGGCGTTTGCCGCGCCAGTTGCGATCGATGAGTTTCGTGCTGATGCCCTTCTGCTGCTGGCGCAGTTCTTTGAGCCGAGTCCAGATAGGGGCCGGTTCCATGCGCGAGCCGTACGCCTTGTGCATGTTCTCGGCCACGTGGGCGGCAACGTCGATGCCGACGAGATCGGTCAGTTCGAGCGGGCCCATCGGCATGCCGAACCGGATCGCCGCACGTTCGATGTCCATGGGGTCGGCGACTTCCGTGAGCAGATAGCCGACTTCGTTCATGTACGGAGTCAGCAGCCGGTTGACGACGAATCCGGCACAGTCGCCCGTGACGATCGCCGTTTTTCCAAGCCGATGCACGACCGCCAGCGCGGTGGCCAGGGCTTCGGGGCTAGTCTTGTGCGTGCGGACGACTTCGACCAATCGCATCTGGTGCGGCGGGTTGAAGAAGTGCAGGCCGACGATGCGTTCCGGGTGTGGGATTCCCGCGGCGATGTCTTTCACGAGCAGCGAGCTAGTGTTGGTCGCGAGCACGGTGCGCGGGCCGGTAGCTTCGGACAATTCACGAAAAACACTTTGCTTGATCGCGAGGTCCTCAAGTACGGCCTCGATCACGATGTCGGCGTTCTTGAGGCCGCGGTAATCGGTCGTGGGGCTGATGTGGTCGAGCGTGATTTCGGCCTGGCGCGGCGTGGCCCGGCGACGGGTGACGTCGCCGGCCGTCAGTTTGCGAATCGTGTCCATTCCTTTGGCGACATATTCGGGCTTGATGTCTTTGAGTCGAACCCAGATACCCTTTTCGGCGAGGATTCGAGCGATACCAGCACCCATCGCACCGGCACCGAGCACGGCGGCATTCTGAATCGAATCCGGCTTGATCGGCAGCTTCAGATCGTTCGGCGGCGCCTTCGCGTCCTCACGCAAGAAGAACAGCCGCATAAGTTCCGCGGTAACTGGGTGCTCGGCTAGTTCCGCGATCGCTTTCGATTCGGCGGCGAACCCGGCCTGTGGCGATTCGAGTGCTCCGGCCCGAATGGTCTCAATGGCCTTGATCGGTGCAGGATAATGCCCGTGGGCACGTGCCTGGATGCGCTTTGCGGCGATATTCAGAGTCAGTTTTCGCGCGAGGCTATTGATCTCAGCAAGTCGTTTTCTTAGTGGCCGCGTTCGCGATACGAAAACCGGTTTTGCCTTGGTGGATTTCTCAGACGACATCGGACCCGCTTCAACCGGATGCCGACGAATGATCTCTTCACCGACGTAGTCAAGCGCTTCGATCGGAACCACGTCGTGTACCAGGCCCTTCGACCTGGCTTGTCGGCCGTTGAGCATTTCGCCGGTCAAAATAATTCCTAGTGCGTCTTCAAGACCGACGAGTCGCGGCAAACGCACGGTGCCACCCCAGCCGGGAATGAGGCCGAGCAGCACTTCGGGCAGTCCGAGCAGCGTGCGGCGATCGTCGTCGGCGACACGGTACGTGCAGCCCAGTGCGAATTCAAGTCCGCCGCCCAGGCATGATCCTGAGATGAGTGCCACGGTTGGCACGGGCAGGTCGGCAAGTTCTTGAAAAACCTTCTGACCACGCTGGGACAGGTTTTTCGCGGCTTCGGCACCTTGAATTTCCTTGAGTTCGGTCACGTCGGCGCCGGCGATGAAATTGCCCGGTTTGCCGCTGCGAAACACCACGCCGCGAATCGTGGGATCGCGCCGCACGCAGGCAAGCAACTCCGTCAACTCATCTAGCACGCCGGCCGAAAACGAGTTGACCGAACGGCCTTTCTGGTCGATGCGCACGCGCAGGATGCCGCCTTCAATCGAATCCTGATGCCAGGTGGTCGCCATGCCAGTCACCTCCGTGCAGATTCTTCGAGATCCGTCACTCTGACCTCCGACGCCGCGTGCGTGATCCGTTGTCCGCTTTTGCGTTTTTCCGTTGCTCAAGCCACCGTCGAATCGAAGCCTGACTCTCGCCGGAGGGGCGGCCAAGCAACAAGCCTTCGACGCTGATGTCTTCATCCAATTCGGGCCAATGGACTCCGATCCCCGGACCAATGATCCGCCAGCGCCGCCGTTCGGCCATTGTTCCATGCCTGAGACGCGGGAACCAAGCTACCGGCGCCGCGATCATACGCCCATCGGACAACTCGACGGACAGCATGTCTTTCGTCACGTTTACGGATACAGCCGTCGCTGCCTGCAACTCAGGTACTGAAGTACTCATCCCAAATTCCTCCCCACTCACGTTCGTGGTCGATCACAATCGCTTCGATCTCATTGACCTCGTGTTGCCGGAAACCGCGACTCCACACCAATCGAGCTGGTGCAAGCCAGAACTTCGCCTCCGCGCGGTCACGCTCCACGTGGACGTGTGGAGGTTCTTGGCGATCGTTCGAATAGAAGAAAAAACGATACGGTCCGATTCGTAACAATGTTGGCATACTTTGTCCACACTAAGCGGCAATTCGTTCCACCACGACCGCCCCGCCTTGTCCACCGCCGACACACAGTGTGGCCAGGCCTATCGACTTGTCCCGCCGGGCAAGTTCGCGGAGCAGTGTGAGCACGAGCCGGGCGCCGGTCGCGCCGACGGGGTGGCCCAGGGCGATCGCACCGCCGTTGACGTTGAGCCGGTCGGGGTCGATCGGTCCGAGTAGGTTCGAGCCGTCGGTGCCGGCACATTCCGTGGAATGCGATTCAAAACTGCGCAGGCACGCCAACACCTGAGCGGCGAATGCCTCATTCAGTTCGACCAGGTCCATGTCGCGAAGCCGTATGCCTGTCTGCTTCATCACGCGAGCGGTGGCGAAGACGGGTCCGAGTCCCATGCGGCTCGGGTCGCAGCCGGAGTAAGCATAGCCGCGAACGCGGCCGAGCGGCCGAAGGCCCAGCGACTTCGCCTTGTCGGCGTTCATGACGAGCATCGCCACTGCGCCGTCGGTCACCTGGCAAGAATTGCCCACGGTCACTGTGCCCCATCGCGGGTCGAAGTACGGGCGGAGCTTGCCCAGTGCTTCCATGCTCTGATTCTCGCGCGGGCCGATGTCGGATGCGATGGGCTTCGAGTCCGGTGCGGGATAAACCGTCATGACTTCATCCGCCAGTCGGTTCTCTTTCAAAGCCTGGCTCGCGCGCTGGTGGCTGCGCAGGGCAAATTCGTCCTGTTCTTCGCGGCTGATGTGGAATTCGCGAGCCAGTTTCTCGGCCGTTTCACCCATCATTAGGCCCGACACTGGGTCCATAAGACCCAGCTTGATGCCGATTTCGGGTTTGAGATCGCTTGGTCGGAACTTGGTGAGGGCAGCGAGCTTTTTGAGAGCACTGCGAGCCTGTGAGGCATTCCAGAGCTTCTCAGCGAATCGCTTGCTCCAGAACACGGGAATGTTGCTCATTGAATCGACGCCGACTGCAACGACGCAGTTCGCTTTCCCGCTTTGCACGCGATCGATGGCCTCGGTCACACATTCGAATCCGCTGGCACAATTGCGGTTCACCGTGTGGGCAATTCGATCGTCGGGAATTCCGCATCGCAGCGCGATGACGCGGGCCACATTGGCGGCGTCCGGAGGACTGGCCACGTTGCCGGCGATCAACTCGTCCACTTCTTGCGGCGCGAGGTCCGCCCGGTAGAGCAACTCGCGCACAGCGATTCGGCCCAATTCCTGGGCAGGCGTATGATTGAGCGGACCGGCGGATTTGACAAACGGCGTGCGGACTCCCTCGACAATTACGGCTTCGGGCATGGTTCCTTCTCCACCCTGGTAGCGGTGTCGGTTTTCACATGGGGTTTCAACGTGCCGTTCCCGGCGGCTTTCTTGCGCAGGTCATTCCGAATCAGCTTGCCTAGATGGGTCTCGGGCAGCTTTTCGCAGACTTCGATGTTTCGCGGGATTTTGTACGAGGCGAGATGTCTGCGGCAGTGTGAGCGCAACTGCTCTGGGTCAATTCGTGAACCATTTCGTGGCACCACGAATCCGACGACGCGTTCGCCGAACAGCCTGTCCGGTTTGCCGACCACGCCGCACTCCTTGACGCTCGGGTGTGTTCTCAGCACGCGTTCGACCTCGCTGGGAAACACACACAGGCCTGCCGACTTGATCATGTCCTTTTTGCGGTCTTCGAGCTTGAAGAATCCGTCTTCGTCCATTCGGGCAAGATCGCCGGTAAAGAGCCAGCCGTCTCGCAAGGCGATCTTCGTTTCCTCGGGGTTGTCCAAATAGCCGGCCATTACCTGAGGGCCTTGCACGACCAATTCGCCGACTTCGCCCGGTGGCAATTCTCGCTCGCCCGTCTCCATGTCCATAATCTTGGCATAGGTATTAGGCAGCGGCAACCCGATGCTGGACGAACGGGCAGTCGAATCGGGCGGGTTCGAGTGCGTCACGGGCGAGGCCTCGGAGAGTCCGTAACCCTCCGACACGACCGCGCCGGTTCGGCGCTCGAACTCTTCGCGAAGATTAGGATCGAGCGCGGATGCGCCGGACAAGCAAACACGCAGTCCTTCGATGTTCTGATTTCGCCGCTTCATTTCTTCGTTCAGCGACTCAATCATGAACGGGACCATTGGGGCCACGGTGGGTCGGCACTGCTTGATCACGTTCCACACACTCGGCGGATCGAATCGGGCCTGCAAACAGATCTTGGCACCACCGGCCAGCGGCCCGAGCAGGGAAATCGTGGCCCCAAACACGTGAAAGAATGGCAACACGCCAAGCACAACATCTTCCGCCGGCTGCAACCCGCTCCAGACGTGAATCTGCGCCACGTTTGCCTGCAGATTTCGGTGAAGAAGAATCGCAACCTTGGGGATGCCGGTCGTTCCGCCGGTCGGCTGGAGAACGGCCGGAAGATTGGCGTCGGTCAACATGGGATTGGCGATCGGGGTGCTAAGCGGCCGGTAGAGTTCTTCAAACTTTTGGACGCGCGTTAGTTCGCCCGTGCGCAGCTTGCCGCTGAGCAGCATCTTGATTCGGTAGAGCACGCTGAGCTTCATCGGCAAGTGCGATTTCAGGCTGGCAACAATGAGCAGCGAGACCGGATACATCCGAGTCATTTCGAGCACCGGCTCGATCCGCAGATCGAGTGCCAGAACGGTCTTTGCCTTGGTTAACTTTGCGAGGTGAACCAAATCTTCGGCCGAGTATAAGGGGTTGGCCGGCACGACCTGCGCGCCCAGCCAGTGCAACGCAAACCAGGCGACAACAAATTCGGGACAATTCGGCAGCGCAACTATGACGCGATCGCCGGTACGGACGCCCAAACGCTCGAGGTTCGCCGCGACCTGCTTGATTCGTTCTACCAACTCGTGATAAGTCCACTGCGTGCGGTAGTACCAGATCGCCGGCCGATCGGCAAACTGCTTGTGCGTGCAAAGCAACAACTGTTCGGCACGCAACGGCGGATAGGAAAGTCCGCGCGGAACACCGGAAGGATAATTCGGATACCACGGTTGCCACGGAAGGCCCCACTGAGGCTCAAGAGGGAATGGTGAAATCGTAAGATCCCGCAATGCCACAGAGCGAGTCGGCGACATGCGTGCCTCGTCCTGCCCTTTGTTCTTGATCCCGTCCGGTCCGACTGGGCGAGTCGGCGGTAGCCCACGCGTTTTCGCGTGCACGAGCGTGCGAAGTGAGGTGACCTGTTCCCGCGCCGGGACTACCTTCTTCTCAACCGGACAGTCCTAGTAACTCAATTATTAGCATTTTCGTCAAGGTTGGTACGACGCCTTTAATTCCTAATTTCATTTGGTTTGCGCGGACCAAAACCCCAAACCACCAAGTCATCCTACATTGTCAGACCAAAGTGGGGACACGGATTCCACCGTGATTATCCCATTCTTTCTGATGTGATGCAGTTTTCCCTGGTTCCATGGCTGTCGACGACCAACTGGCCATTCCTTCTGAATTCTATTGGTCGGGTAATTCCGAATTGGAAGCTGATGGGGAATCGGAGTTTGCCGCGTTTGGAGTTGATGAGTCGTTCTGTTTTGATCCTGCGTCAACGGGTCTGGTGTGGCCTGGCGCAATCCAGTACCAAATGAGTGAAAGGATGAGTCCCCCGATCAAGACTCCGGCCGAGACCAAAATCCAATTGGGGGGGTGCCGGAGCCGACTTACAGAGCCTGAAGCCGATGTTCGGCTGGAGCCGGGCCCGGTGGGGGTATGGCCGCGATCCTTTGCCGCGGCCTCGGCTAGTGCTTGCAGTTGAAGAATCGTCGATCCTTGCAGATCGTCGGTCTGGGCCGGGTCACCGGCGAGCGTTTGGAGATCGGCGACGAGTTCCTCGGGTGACTGGTATCGGTTAGCTGGGTCCTTCTCGGTGAGGCGATTCAGGATTAATACGAGTTGGAACGGCACATCCTGGGCCAGCGGGCCGACCTCGGGCAGCGGATCATTGATCTGTTGCTGAATCTTCTGATAGGCCGAACCTTCCGGAAATGGCACGCGCCCGGACAGCATGTGGAACAGCGTGCAGCCGAGCGCGTAGAGATCGGATCGGATGTCGACCTGTCGCGCGTCGAGAATTTGTTCGGGGGCCATGTAGTCGATCGTGCCCATCACAGCTCCGGTGGCCGTGAGTTGGGTATCGGATCCCTCGCCCTCGTGACGAGCAAGTCCAAGGTCGGCGAGCTTGGCAGTTCCCATTTTGTCGATCAGGATATTGGACGGCTTGATGTCGCGGTGTACCAGTCTGTGTGTGTGCATTTCGGCGAGGCCAAGGGCGACTTGCAACATGATTTCGGTGGCCTGTTGCCACGGCAAACGGCCTTGCTTCTTGAGAATTCGCGCGACGGACCCGCCGTCCACATACTCCATTACAATGTAGTAGTAACCCTTCTCGACATCCTGATCGAACTCAAAGATCTTAACGATGTGCGGATGGTCGAGTGCGGCGACAATTCGGGCTTCTCGTTGAAATCGAGCCAAGACTTTGGGGTTGCGACTCTCGGTCTTGTTCAGCACTTTCAGGGCACGAACCTGCCGCAGCGTTTTGTGAACTGCTTTGTAGACACGGCCCATGCCGCCTCGGCCGAGTTCGCCGATGATGGTGTAGGAGCCGAGCGACGGCTTTTCGGTGATCGCCTTGGCAATTCCCGAGGTTCCCGGATCAGCGTGCGACATCGTGCCGGCGACATCGGGAGTAGCCGGTGTGGCCCGAGCCTTGACCTTTTCGCGCACGGGAATCGCTCGGCCACAATTCGAGCAAACGCGTGTCCCGCCAGTCCCCGTCTTGGTCTCAACTTGCTTTCGGCAGTGCGGACATTCCATCAAGCGACCTCGTCCAATTGATCCGGTTTCCCAACCCGGCGTCATCATACCGACCGCGTTTCGGCCGGAATAGTGAACGGCCGTTCGCGGCTGAAGTTGACGGCCCATGCGGCGGCTCGTTAGCATCAGTCGCGTTGGGCCGGTAGCTCAGTTGGGAGAGCGCTGCATTCGCATTGCAGAGGTCGCCAGTTCGAATCTGGTCCGGTCCACTCGCGTGGATCAAACGAGTTCGCATCGTCCGGCTCGATACGATCGCAAACGGGATAATGCAAGTCGCTCCGGTTACTTCGGAAGATCAGCGGCACTTCGACCGCCGAGCACTGAGCGCTGCGTGTTAGCGGCGCTGCCGAGCCCGTCCGGCGATGGTCTTCTTGGGCCGACGCCGGGCACGGAATGAGACCGAAGCGATCACTCCTCCGCTTCGCGCGCTTCCCCGACTGATCGTTCCCATGCCTGTCCATTCCGGATCATTTGAATCGACGCACGGAGTTTCCGCAGTTGCCCCAGGCTCCTTGCCAGGCGGGGGAAGCGGCGGGGCGGGGCAAGACGGCTCGCCGCTTGGGCAAGTGTGACTGTCCAGGATCCACTGACTACCATCCCAATGCCACTGACATGCCATGACGTTGCTCCTTTCGATTGATTGACGATTCCTATTGGGGACTCGCGCCAGGAACGCTCCGGGCGATTCTGAAACCGACGTTGTTTGATCGGAAGCTGGCGGCGGCGAGGTCGCGGTAGAACGACGTGAGCTGCCAGGAAGGATACACCAGCGAGTTTCCGCGCAGGCACTGCCGGTCCGGCGTGGCGTCTCCCCGTGAATTGATGCACCATTCGGTCACGTTGCCGTAGACGTCGAACAAGCCAAATGCGTTCGGACGCAACAGCCCCACCGGCCAGCTTCGCCGCTTCGAGTTGTTGACGAACCATGCGTAGTTTCCCAGTCCGCTGTCTGTCTCGTCGAAAAATAGACTGGTCTGAGTGCCCGCGCGGCTCGCGAACTCCCACTCGGCCTCGGTCGGCAGCCGGTAGCCCGTTCTCGTGAGAAAATCCGGCGCTGGCACAAGTGGACCGCCGGCTTCGTTCGGTGCAGCGACGAAGCACCACTGATCGGCGGCAAGGCCCTCCTCGCGCGATAGCCAATTGCAGTATTCGGCCGCCTCGAAAAACGACACCGTATTGATCGGGCAATCTGGCTCCGGCGCGATTCGTTCATCGAACGTGTGATTGGGTCGGCACCGCCGAAACTGAGCGACGGTCGTCTCCTTGACTGCAATGGCAAACGGCTCCGGCCGGACTCGCAGCGGCGTTGGCGGCGACGGGCGTGTTCCGTCGGGCAATGCCAAAGTGCGGCTGGAAATGGCGACACCGCCCATGTCAAACTCGGAAGGTGCCGCGAACACTGCCAGTGTGTGGCCGTGTGCCACACACCATCGCCGCTCGCGGTGCGCCACAGAGTCATCCGGCGCAAGGTCGCTCGTCGGTGAAGGGTCGTGCCTGCCCTGACGCAGCGACGGCTGCGACTTCATCGACGGTGGTTACGGTGAAGATGTGATCGATGCGGGCGATGGGAACAACATGGTGTTCGGCCGCGAGGGGAACGACACGATCACGGTCGGATCAGGCAACGATTTCATCGACGCCGGGTACGGCGACGATATCGTGAGCGCCGGCAGCGGCAACAACGCGATCTTTGGCCGCGAAGGCAACGACCAAATCACGTCGGGCGCCGGCAATGATTTGATCGACGGCGGCTATGGCAACGACACCGTGCTGGCTGCGGCAGGCGAAAACGTGATCTTCGGCCGCGAAGGCAACGATCTCTTGATCACCGACTCTGGTCGCGACTGGATCGACGCTGGGCACGGCGACGACAATGTGGACGGCGGCGCGGACAACGACGTTCTGATCGGCGGCGAAGGTAACGACGTGATCCTTGGCCGAGCGGGTAACGATTTGCTCGAAGGTGGCACGGGCAACGACGTGCTCGTCGGCGGCTTCGGCGCCGACCGGCTCTCCGGCGGCGTCGGAAACGACATTCTGATCGCCGGCGAGGCGAGCGGAACGCACCAGAGCTCGAACGTCGCCACACAATTCAACGGCCAAGCTTATTCGTTCGACTTGCTGCGAGCGATCGGCGCGGCGTGGGCGGCCGGCCGAACTCAGGATTCCGATCTCGCGTCGAACAACGGATCGAACGACGAAGACATCATCGACGAGGCGATCTCGAGCGAACTCGACATCCTGACGGGCAACACCGGCGCCGATTGGTTTATCATGAACCTGGCGAACGATTGCCTCACCGACTTTAGGACCAGCCAGGGCGATCGAGTGACGAATACGTTTTGATCATGCGTGTGCTCGCCACGAAGGCTGTCCTGATGTAACGCGGCGAAAGCTCACCGCCCGGACGTCTCGTCTCTGATCCAACTTGAACCTGCTCAATGCGTCGATGCGCCTTGAATTGACCCATGAACTCGCTAGAGTTCGGTGAGCGGCCGCCGCGGGCCTACCGATCGGCAGGCGATTTATCGACATTCTGAAATGGAGTGCAAGTGGCAAAGTCATTGGGAAGACATTTGATCGTCGAATTGTTCGGTTGTGACCGGTCGCGACTGAATGACGAAGACCAGTTGCGGACATATTCCGTGGCGGCGGCCGAAGCGATGGGGGCGACGGTGATTGGGGTCTACTCACATCGCTTTAGTCCGGTGGGCGTGAGTGTCGTCGTTGTCCTGGCAGAAAGTCATTTGGCCGTTCACACTTGGCCAGAGCACCGGGCCGCCAGCCTCGACGTTTTCGTTTGCAATCCGGCTATCGATCCCATTCAAGCCAAGAACCACCTCGCGGATCACTTGAAGGCTGAGCAATCCTCGGAATTGGAACTGGAGCGCGGAAAACTCGGTGAAATGCAACGAGGCTCCTGGCGTCACGAGAAACTAACTTCGAGCCTCTGAGACTTTGAATCCATGCCAGCCGAATCACGCAATCGATCTCCATCATCAAGCTTTTGCTCTCGAGCGGCGGCAGAAAACGCTTCTGCGGCTTCCGCATTGGCCTTACTTCGGCATCGCTGGATGTTCGATTGGGCGAGCCCATGGGAGTACACGGCGCATGCGGTGCGCCGAGAGGTATTTCACGCGCGAAGTGAGTTTCAAGACATTGAAATCGTCGACACCGAAGGCTATGGCCGGTGCTTGCTGTTGGATGGCGAAGTGCAGAGCTTCGAGGCGGACGAATTTATCTATCACGAGTCGCTGGTCCATCCGGCCATGCTCGTTCACCCGGAACCGCGAAGTGTCCTGGTGATCGGAGGCGGCGAAGGGGCGACACTTCGCGAAGTGTTACGGCACCGTTCCGTCGAACGGGCCGTGATGCTCGACCTCGATCCGGACGTTATCGCAGCAGCGCGGGAGCATCTGCCGACGTTTCATGCCGGATCATTCGATGATCCGCGCGTTCGATTGCAATTTGGCGATGGCCGGGAATTCATCGAACGAAGCGGCGAGCATTTTGACGTCATTGTGATCGACGTAACCAATCCGATGACCGGCGGACCATCGTTTCGCCTTTTCACGGTTGAGTTCTACGACGCCGTGCGGTCGCGATTAGACCCGCACGGGCTCGTCGTCTTGCAATCCGATTCCGTCACACTGCACGGTCTGGAAAGCGCCGCCACGATCCACGCCACCGTGCGGGTGGTGTGGCAAAACGTTTTCACTTATGCGGCATTCATGCCCGCCTATACGACGGACTGGTCTTTCTCAATCGCCGGCACCACATTGGACGATCCGGCACAATTGAAACCGCACGACGTCGACGAACGGATCAGAACACGCCTGATCTCAACGCTTCGTTCTTACGATGGCAACACACACGCACGCCTCTTTCATCTACCGCGCTACGTACGCGAGGCTTTTGCCGAGTCACGAACAGAAAGTCGAGACAGCCAGCCGATTCAGCAAAGTTTTCCGGGCTTGATCCTTGGGGCTCGATGATGGAGGTGCGTTGCTTGGATTCCCTGCGCTTCCTGTGTCACGATTTCGGCAAGGATCGTCGCCGCGCGAGTGACGGTTGACAGTAGACCAGCAGGCCGAGATCAATTAGTTCCTGCTCCAAGTCATCGATGTTGGGGTTTTCCAGCGATTGTGCCACTTCGTCGAGCAACAGGTCGGCAAATTTCTCGCGGGCACGCTGCAGGAGCTTGCGAATACCCGTGTCGGTAAACGCTGTCGTCGGTTTGAGCAGGCCGGTGAGTTGCTCGGCCATCTCGGATGACGGCATCTTGGGGTGCTCCGACCGGAAGCGAAGCACCGAGTGGAATGGCTGGCCGGTTTCTTGTTCGATTGCCGACAGTGCCGACCAGGTATGTGCCAATAATTCGCAGCGCCAGTTTTCTGTGAATTCTCGATCGAGCTTGTCGGAATCTTCGGCGGGCGTGGCCGGATCGACAATTTCAGAGCCGGGCAGTTCGGGTCGGGCCCGCTGACGCTTGTGATACCGGCTCACCAGGTGAATAAGTACCCCCTTAACGAAGTTGCGAAACTTTCCACGGTTCGGGTCCGCGTGTCGCAGGCCGCCGCGCAGAAACTCCAGTGCAAATTCCTGAAACACTTCGTCGGCGGCGTCGGGGTCGCGCAGCGCGCCTAGCAAATAGCGATAGATCGCCCGGTGGTATCGCTTCATGAACTGTTCCTGGGCCGCTGTCTTGGAATGGATGGAACCGAGTTCGGCGCGGGCAAGATCCTCCCAGACCGTCGAGATTCTACTGAGTCGGAGGTTTAGACTCTCTGGGTCCATGATGGATGATTTTACGAGTCGCAGCGTCGAATGAGAAGAATGGCCGGCTCGCTGCTAGAATTAACTTCGTTTCAGGATGATAATGAATTTGGCAACGGCTTGCTTTGTCCCTTCGTGAAGTACGTCGCGGAGTTTTGATCGTGGAAATGGTCTGCCCGCACTGCCAGAACTCGGTGCTGCTTGTTACGGAGCAATCCGGGGCAATGAATTGTCCATCGTGTGGCAGGGTGGTTTTGTCTGCCGAGGCGGCCCTGACACCGCCGTTCGTGGCCCCGCACACCGGAATTGGCGACATGAGCACGCTCGCGCCAGCCGCGGGGCACGTGCTGGTCGAGGCGCTGGCCAAGCCGGCGGAGCAGCGATCGCGCTACACACTGACACGGCTGCACGGGGCCGGCGGCCTGGGGAAGGTTTGGGTCGCTCGCGATCATGATCTGAACCGCGAGGTCGCGCTCAAGGAACTTCGCGGCGAACAAAAAGTACACCCGGAGGCGGCTCGGCGATTTCTCAAAGAGGCGCAGATCACCGGCCAGCTCGAACATCCCAATATCGTACCCGTCTACGAGCTGAGCCACCGGCCGCCCGACAACCAGCCGTTTTACACGATGCGACTCGTGCGCGGGCAGACGCTCAACGAGGCCATCATCCAGTATCACAAGCAACGGCAGGCGGGCGATGCCAGCCCGCTGGCTCTCCGTGGGTTGCTCGGATCGTTCGTCAGCGTGTGCAATGCGATGGCCTACGCCCATTCGCGCGATGTGGTGCACCGCGATCTGAAGCCAGAAAATGTCGTGCTAGGCAGTTACGGTGAAGTGATTGTGCTCGACTGGGGGCTGGCGAAGATTCTGAGTCATGGCGAAGAGCCGATTTCCGCTGTGGCTGTGAGCGACGAGGCGGCGGCCGAAGCGACGCGAACCGGAAGCCTGCTCGGTACGCCCGCATACATGGCTCCGGAACAGGCCAAGGGTCAGATGGACTTGATCGACGCCCGCACGGACATCTACGGACTCGGTGCGATTCTGTTTTCGATTCTCGCGGGGCGGCCACCGCATCAGGCCTCGACCATGGCTGAATTACTCAAAGGCATTCTGCAGGCAGAGACTCCCCGTGCCCGGTCGATTGAACCAACGGTGCCGGCGGCTATGGACGCTGTCTGTGCGAGAGCAATGGCCAAAGATCGAATGGCCCGTTACGCGAACGCTACTGAGTTGGCCAAAGACGTCGAATGCTGGCTGGCAGATGAACCGGTCTCGGCCTATCGCGATCCGTGGCCGCACCGAGTTGCACGCTGGACCCGCCGCCACCGTGCCGCCACGCTCGCTGCAGCCGCGGCGCTGATCCTGATAACGGTCGTTTCGATCGTCGCGGCCTTGGTGGTTAACCACTCGCGGCAGGCTGAGCTGCGAGCGAAAAATGAGGCGACTCGCAGGTTTCAAGAAACCATCGCGGGCATACACCTGTTGCTCGACGTCGTGAACCAAGACTTGGGAGACTTTCAGTTCTATCGCGGTCTGTACGACGTGCGCCAACGCTTGTTGGAAGAAATCGCCGATGCCTACCGGCGGTTGTCCGAGCAGCGTAGTGACGACCCAGTGCTGCACATGGAATCCGGCAAGGCGTTCATTGGGCTGGGCAGCGTGCGGCGGGCGCTGGGCGACATGGCCGCTGCAGAGAAAGACTTTCGTGCGGCCGAGTCGGCACTTCAAGCAATCTCACACGCCACCGTTTCCGAAGCACGTTTGTGGCTGGCACACAGCCGAATCCATTTGGGATTGGTATACCACGCGACCGGGCGGGCTGAAGCGTGCGAACGGGAGAACCGCGCGGCTCTGGCCGATCTGGAGGCGATGATTCAGTCGAATCCTCAAGACGACCGAGTTCGCGACGCATTGGCAATGGCCTCAGTCAATCTCGGCATCGTGCTCGCTGCCGTGGGCCGCCATGACCAAGCGATTGCACTCCACCAGCGGGCGATTGCCGAATACGACCGATTGGCGAAAACCCAGCCCGAAAATTTGAGCTGCCGCACATCGCTCGCAAGCAGCCAAAACAATCTCGGTCACGTTTTCAGCGAGTTGGGTCAGAACTTCGAGGCCCACGACGCATACCGCAAGTCGCACCAGGTTTACGAGGAGCTTATCAAGCTGCACGGGAGCACACCGACTTTCGTTAAAGGTCGTGCGATCACGCGAGTGAACTTGGCCACCGAGCTAGCCAACCTCGGCCGCGATTCCGACGCCCTGGAGTTTTGTGCACAAGCAATCAGCGACTACGAGGACCTGTTAGACGCGCTGGGAAACGTGCCGCAACATCGCCATGGCTGGGCCGTCGCCGCTGGCAAATACGGCCAATTGCTGCACAAAGTCGGGCAGAACCAGGAGGTTAAGGGAATCCTCGACCAGGCGATTACAGTGCTCGTGGAGTCGGTTGATCAACATCCGGACATTTCGGAATACCGTGAGGGGCTGGCCGTCTGCCGGACAACGCTCGGCCAGACATTCGCTGATCTGGGTCGTAACGAAGAAGCTGAAAACCTCAATCGCGCGGCGTTAGCGGATTACGAGACTCTGGCCACTACTTCACCGACTGTGGCAAGCTATCGCGAAGGATCGGCGGTCAGCCGACTCAGTTTGGGTCGCCTCATGCACAAGATGTCTCGTCACGACGAGGCCAAGGCCGCATTTCAGCAAGCGATCACGGAGTTGACGGAGTTGTCGAAGACCGCACCCACGGTGCCCCGTTATCGAGACGCACTCGCCGCGTGCCTGACGAATCACGGCGATCTTCTGTGGGACACGGGTGAGTCCCAAGCGGCCGAGTCAACCTATCGCGACGCACTCTACCTTCGACGGCAATTAGCGGATGAGTTTCCAAATCTACCCGAGTATCAACACAACCTGGCCACACTTCTCGCCACCTGTTCGGCAACGGCGCTTCGTGACCCGACGCACGCAATCGAAGCTGTGCAACGGGCTGTCGGCAAAGTACCGCACAATTTCGCTTACTTGATCACGCTGGGCGTTTGCCATCTGGCCGCCGGCAATTGGGAACTGAGCAAGAACGCATTCGACCTTGCCGATAAGTGGCGACCGGACGGGGACCAGTCCGATTCATTCCACCGCGCAATCGCTTTATGGCATCTCGACGCAAAGGAAGAGGCGCAGAAGCAGTTCCTCTTGGGCACGAAGTGGATGATCGCCAATCGACCAGACGATCGGCAGTTGCTCGAAACTCGCCGTCTTGCGGCAACTTTGATGGGCATTTCAGATCAGCCGTAGCGGTCAGTCCCGACGAGGTCCGGTCATTCTCATTGTTCCGTCTTTAGGGTTTGTAAGCATTCCAAGTAGCTTAGGGTGTCGAATTAAGCCTGAACATGCGCTGGTTGATGCCGAAATAGTGACGATATCGGAACTAGCGTTTGCATTGTACGCATGCCAAGGATGGCAAGGTCGTGCGCGGGCTAGCCAAATCGCTGATAGTCTTGGGCCTCGTGTTCGCGGCGAACACCAGCACTCGAGCGGCCCAATCCACTGCTGAAGACTCGGGATCGTCGGAACCGGAATTCGACGAAGCAAGCCTGTCCAACCAGCTAAGCCCGTTGTCATGGGTACCATTACAAGAGAACGAGCGCGGACCGTTTTTCATTTCGAATCCGTTCTTTGAGACACCTGACCCATACTTCGTTTCACTGCGAGCCGAAACAGCCAATGAGATCGAACTCTTGCAGCAGTTGCCGCCGCTCAGGCCGCAGCAGCCGATCGAGCCGATGCCGCCCGCGATGGCTCGGCCCACGGAATTGTCGGCGGCCCTGTTTGGCACCACGGGTGTGGATCGCAGCCTGTTAAGTGCCAGCCGGCGCGATCGATCGCAACGGCCCGCCACCGACGTCGTGGTGGGCGCGGAGTCTCGGACCCGGCCCGCTTCGGACACGGGCAGTCTGCTGGGCCGAACGCAATCGACGCACGGCATTGGGGTGCAGAAGCGAACGCCGATTGTCACCGACGTGCGAGCACGCGGCGATCGAACCGGCCAGCTCCTTGCCTCCGGATCGTACTGGATGCCCGCTCGGCAAGACCTCGACACGATCCTGAGCAAGCTCGATTCGAGTCTCATCAGCGACGTGATCGCGATCAAAGGCCCGTACAGCGCACTTTACGGCCCCGGTTTTTCCTTCATCGATACCGCGCTGGTCGGTGCGCCGCGGTACCCGAACGGCGAGGAGTGGCACGGCCGCACCTGGTTTGATTACCAAACCAATGGCCAGCAGTGGCACGGGCATCAGACGATCATGGGTGGCTCGACCGATTGGGGCATCCGTGCCGACTACGGCCACCGCACGGGCAATGATTATGAATCGGGCGACGGTTCGGACATGCCGTCGAGCTACAAGTCGCGCGACGTGTTCACGGTCATTGGCTTGGACCTGACACCGGACAGCCACATCGAGTTCAGCTACTTGAGACTTGATCAAACCGACGTGGAGTTTCCAGGTCAAATCTTCGACATGGAATTCCTGGTCACCGACGGTTATGAGCTAAAGTATGTGCTCGAAAACCAGCTTTATTTCGATCAACTGAGTTTTGACGCTTGGTACAACCGAACTCGTTTCGAAGGCAACGCCCAGCGCAGCGGCAAACGTCGCCAGATTCCCGAACTGAATTGCCCGCCGGACCCAGACCCGTGCTTTTACGGTGCTCCTCGACGGCCCGGCGGCGTGCTCGGGCTCATCGGCCATACGGATGTAGATCAGGCCTCCACGGGGTTTCGGCTGGCCACGTCCTGGGGCGAATTGGACGATTCACAATTGACCGTTGGCGTGGACCTGCGCTATCTGAAGCAGCGGCTGAACGAGTTCGACAACTTTCAATTTTCCGTGGACACAGACGGCGACGGGGTCTTCGATTTCTTCGATCCGTTCGGGCGAGGGCCAGGGGCTGGTCCGCCCGTCAATTTGCCGATCCCCCGTTCGCACGCATCGAACCCCGGTTTGTTTCTTGAAAATGCGGTGCGTCCGAGCGATGACTTAGTGATTCGGGCCGGTGGCCGCGTGGACTGGGTCGCCACGAACGCGGCACACTTCGTGGATGGCGCCGACATCAACGATGACGGACTGAACAACGACAACCTGGAACCGTTTCTCGGCGAACGGTTCAACCAGCACTTCGATCTCTGGTCCGCTTTTGTCACCGCCGAATATGACGTGAATTGCCACTGGAAGGCATCGGCCGGGTTTGGATACGCCGAGCGGCCGCCGACACTCACGGAACTGTACGCGGTTCAGTCTTTCCTGGCGATCTTGCAGCAGGGATTCAGTTTCGTCACGGGTGATCCGGGGCTTAATCCCGAACGCCTCTGGCAGATTGATCTCGGCTTGCGAGCCGACTACGGCGATTTCCGGGCGGGCATTCACGGATTTCACGCCTGGGTCCGCGACTTCATCACCTATGAGTCCACGTTGTCGAACGTGGGTGGCGTTGTCGACGCTTTGGGTGTGACGTTTGTGAATACCGATTTGGCCACGTTGGCCGGCGGAGAAATTTACGGCGAATACGATTGGAACTCGTGGTTGACACCGTTCGCGAGTCTGAGCTACGTGGAAGGCCGCGATCATTCGCGAGGCAACCGCGGCACTAATATTCAAGATGCGAATGGCAACGACTTGGAGTTTAGCGACGAAGAGCCGTTGCCGGGCATCGCCCCGCTCGAAAGCCGGTTCGGTTTTCGGATTCACGAACCCGTGGAGAAACCACGCTGGGGCCTGGAACTGGCGGCCCGCGTCGTGGACAACCAAGACCGCATCGCAAGCAGCCTTTTGGAACGCGAAACGTCCGGATTCACGACGTGGGACTTTCGCAGCTACTGGCAGGCCACGGATTGTCTGCTCCTGGTCGCCGGCGTCGAAAACTTCACGGACAAAAACTATCGCGAACACCTGGACCTGCGTACCGGCACCGGCGTCTTGCAGCCCGGCACAAATTTCTATACCGGCCTCGAACTCCGTTACTAATTGGGACTGGCCTACAACCGAACCCATCCCGCTTCAAAAACCACTTTCATCGTTGAATATCAATTGAATCAAACATACACTGTTTAGGATCACCTCTCTCAGGATCGAGAGCTAAGCCGCTCGGGGACGCTGAGTCCTTCCGATAGTCGTTTCTGTGTTAGCGGGGCATTGAGTACGTGAATCACCGCCCGTTTGCGTACTTGAGTGCGGTTGGTCCTGGTTCCTAAGAATGCTCCTTCGCGAGGTGCAATGTGTTCCCTCAGAAACTCAAGCTCGCCTGTTTTGCCCGCCGATTCACCAATAAGTCAACCCGGCGTCACCGAAGACATGTCGCTCGACCAGCAGTCACTCCGATGAGGCTGACTCAGGATTGGCTGGAATCCCGAGAGCTGCTATCGGTGGGTGTTAATGCATTCAACACGGCGGCCGGCACGGCGATCTTTAGCGGAGACCGGACCGGTAGTACGGCCGACACATTGACGCTGTCAGTGCTTGGAGGGTTCATATGTCACAACGCTACGCAGGGCAATTACGAAGACTGCACGGATGTGGACCCCGGCGCCGGAACGGCCCAGATCGCAAACGGTGGCGGAACCGCGCCGCTCATCACCGTAACGCTGGGAAAGCGAAACGACTCGCTCACTATCGATCACAGCGGAGGTGCTCTCACCCACCCCGTGCTCTACAACGGCGGCTCGTCGACCGACACGCTGATCGGTCCGAATGCGGATAACATATGGCAGATCACCGGCAGCGGCATGCTCGGCGCCGTGCAATTCATGGCTGTTGAAAATCTAACCGGGGGGTCGATGGACGACACGTTCGTGTTCAGCAACGGTGCCGGCGTTTCTGGCACCGTTGACGGGGGTGGAGGCATCAACACACTCGACTACTCAGCCTACACCAGCGGCGTCACGGTGGATCTCGAAGACGATGAAGCCACGGGGACCGGCGGCGTTCGACATATCCAAAACGTCACGGGCGGCTCCGCGAACGATGACATCAACGGCGACGAGGCCGATAACGTGCTCAACGGCAACGGCGGGCACGACACCTTGGATGGTGAGGAAGCGGACGATTTCCTGTTCGGTGGTCCGGGAAATGACAGCCTGGAAGGCGACGAGGGAGACGACAGCCTAGAGGGCGAGGGTGGCAACGACCTGCTGGTCGGCGGTGGCTCCAAGCTCGCCAAACTAGATCTTACTCTGACTTGTGATATCGCGGGTCTTAAGCTGGAAGCCACAGGAGACTTTGGAAATGACACATTGGATGGTGGAGAAAACGACGATTCGATATTCAGTGGTCATGGTCACGCTGGCCCCGACTCGATGACGTCTGAAGATGACGGGGACTCGATTCTTGCAGGCCCTGGCGATGACATACTTGAGGAAAGGGTTTCCTTATCACTGATCCGGTCTTTCAAAGCGGGCTGCTCGCTTACAGAGGCAGGATTCCTGAATGCGAATTTAAAGTCCATGTTTAAGCTATCGTCTGAGGGCTTTTTTATCGAAAGCGTCGAGCTAAATGGCACGATGGTTGATTTGTCGCTAATAGACTTGCCAAGCGATCATGTGAACGGTAGCGACCCTGAAGCCAAAGTACTGAGCGTCGTCGATAACGAGACGATCAACGAGTTGTGCGGCGGCAATGGTCCGGACGACATCTGTGTTGATTATGACTTCTCAATTTCGGGAGGCAAGGGATTCGCCACTGGCACAAGCGGGGCAGACTTCTTCCGTTCGGGCGCGGGAGGGCCATACAAGTATGACGGGTTGGGTGGCAACGACACGATTTTTGGCTCCAGTAAAAACGACACACTGATAGGCAATACGGGGAACGACTCTATCGTAGGCTGTGGCGGAAACGACCTCATCAATGGTGGGTCCGGCAACGATACTGTCCTGGGCGGTTTTGGCTTGCCCGAATGTCCCTTTGATCCGAACGACCCGGACGGCAACGACATCCTTCTCGGTGGACCGGGCAATGACATGATCAAAGGCGGCACCGAGCGCGATGTGCTCATCGGCGGTACAGGTGCAGACATGCTCGACGGCGGTCCTGGTGACGACATACTTGTACCCGGCACGACGAAACACGACGGCAACGGTGCTTCCCTCAGCGCAATTCTCGCGGAATGGACTTCGGCTCGTGATTTCATGACACGTGTGAAAAACCTTCGTGATGGCACCGGCAGCCCAGTGCGGCTGAACGGATCGGTCTTTCTGAAAAAGGTAACGACAGTGCTGGACGATTCATCCGCCGTTGACATGCTCCACGGCGGCGACGATATGGACTGGTTCTTCAAGTTCGGTACCGACGTGATTGGCGACCTTCCGGGCGAAGTGGTGGACTAACACCATCAACACAGCGGACAACGTGTGCTGGTCAGCGACACAGTTCAGACCGAATCTTGAGCACATTCCAATCCTCCACCAGCGCGCGGAGCTTTAGAACGTCGGGGGCGACTGCGAATGTAATTGCGAGAGTACACAGCTTTTCACCATAGCCGATTTCCCCCGCCGTCTGGCTAAGTCCAGCCCCATGTCTCGTCAAGAATCGAACCAGACTCCCCAGGCGCAGTAGAAACTCGCCCGCGTTCCGATGCACGTCCTGTGAGTACTGCGACACGTCACGCTTCGGCCTGCTCAAGTGATGATCTAGTTGGATTTGTCTGGGATTGTTCATTGGAAGCTCCTTTACCAACTCATTGTTTCGAAATCGCGAACTGTGACGAACGCGTTTGTCTATTCGTAATGGTCCCATTGAAAGCGAATCAGCTCGAATGAACTCCCATTCAGGAAAGGATTTATGACGGACCAGCGAAAAAGTTGATTAACCCGGTCACACTCTGGCGGCTTCGTGCAATAAGGAGGCGGAGGGGGGCGTAAGCCGATACGCAGCGAACGGCGACAAGCCCCCTCCATCCTGGGCACTTGCCCCAATGCTCGATTCAGCCAACTTGCTGCAGCAACGAAGGAGTCAGCTATGAAGTCTGTACTCGCCAGGGTACTCGGGTTCGAATCACAATCTGTCACGAAGCCCTCCAAGTCAAAGCAGGTACGGAAGGACTCATCGAAGGAATTAACCCGGCCCAAGCCGTGCCTCGAAACTCTTGAGCAGCGAGAGTTGCTCTCCGGATTCACTCGGAGTTTCGATGCCGATCACCGGCCGGACATGGTCGTCTGGCGACCTAGCGACGGCACGTGGTATGTCCGGACATCACTGAGTGGTTTCAACAGTTCCTTCGGCGTTCAGTATGGACTGGCGGGCGATGTCCCGATTCAAAACTCCGACTTCGACGGCGACGGTCGGGCCGACATGGCCGTGTGGCGTCCGAGCAATGGCACGTGGTACGTTCGGCAATCGAGCAGCGAATTCGACGCGCGATTCGGCATCCAGTGGGGTCAGGCGGGCGACATTCCGATCCAGAACAGCGACTTCGACGGCGATGACCGGGCCGACATGGTAGTGTGGCGCCCGAGCGATGGCACGTGGTACGTGCGCATGTCGAGCACCGAGTTCAACGGTACGAACGCAGTTCAGTGGGGCCAAGCGGGCGACATTCCAATCCAAAGTAGTGACTTTGACGGTGACAGGCGAGCGGACATGGCCGTGTGGCGACCGAGCAACGGAACCTGGTATGTCCGCACGTCGAGTTCAGGTTTTACCCAAGCCATCGTTCGCCAGTGGGGAGTTGCGGGCGACATCGTCATTCAGAACAGTGACTTTGATGGCGATCGTAAGGCGGACATGGCGGTGTGGCGGCCCAGCAATGGCACATGGTACGTCCGTATGTCGAGCACCGGATTCAACGGCACGAACGCGATCCGGTGGGGACAATCGGGCGACGTGGTCATTCCCAACAGCGATTTCGATGGCGATGGCAGAACGGACATGGCGGTCTGGCGGCCGAGCAACGGCACCTGGTATGTCCGCACCTCCAGCAGCGGATTCAGCACGAGCATTTCGCGGGTCTGGGGAATCGCGGGAGACATCCCGATTCAGCACTTCGACATCGACGATGACAGCCGGGCCGACATGGTTGTGTTTCGCCCGAGCAACGGCACGTGGTATGTCCTCACGTCGCGCAGCAATTTCGCGAGTAATCTGAACTATCAGTGGGGTGTTCAGGGAGACATCCCTATGCCGAGCAATGGGGCCGGCTTTCAAATCCAACTCGACATGAACGGCCTGACGCCATCGCAACAAGTGATCTTTCATCGTGCGGCTAACCGTTGGGAACAGGTCATCATCGGTGACCTCCCGAACGCGTTTTTCAAAGGGCTAACCGTTGACGACGTTTTGATTTCTGCGAACTCCGTAGCGATCGACGGGCCAGGGACGATTCTTGCTAGGGCCAATGCTGACGCTTTTCGCAGCGGCTCTTCGCTGCCCTATCACGGCTGGATGCAGTTTGACACGGCGGATGTGGCAAACTTTGAGGCGAATGGCCGACTATTTGATGTGGTTCTGCACGAAATGGGCCACGTGCTAGGTGTTGGCTCGATTTGGAGCAAGCGTGGTCTGCTCCAGGGTGCCGGCACCGCAAATCCACGCTTCCTCGGCAAGCAAGCCACAGCGGCATACAACGCGATTTTCGGCAGGTCGGAGACCTCAGTGCCCGTGGAAGGAAATGGGTCGCCCGTGGGCTCGCGGGACAGCCACTGGCGAGAGTCGACGTTTGCCAACGAGCTGATGACGCCTCGCATTGACGGAACCAACCTGCTGAGCCGCGTTACTGCCGCGTCGATGATCGACTTGGGCTACGTGGTCAACATGAACGCGGCCGATGCCTACACGAGTCCTGCTACAGCTTCAGCATTTGTCAGTGGGTCCGTGTCCAGTGGCTCGATGTTCGCACAGGCGACGAGTGAGACCCGTTCAATCGACAGACCGGCCGTTTTGGTTCCTACTCTGAATGCTGGAACTCCAAGTGACAATGGCCGAGCCAAGCCGGCGCGTCGAATGGAAATTGCCAAAAAATCGGCTGCCCTGGTTTGCACAAATCCAGTCGCAACGCTGAATTCAAGGGAAGTGGATGAGGTGATCGAACATGTCACCAGGGACGGTGCAAACATGAGTCGCCTCAGCCTTGAATTGGGAACGGAGCTGTTCTCTGAGTTTGCGGTTGCTTAGGGATGCGTTTGAAGCTGGCCCAGTAATGGCCTTCGCCCACCCCTCTTGCTCCGTTGGGGGGAGAGCCGGGTGGGCGAAATGGGGTCGTGGAAGTGAAAGTAATTCGTATCCGTTGAGAATCCCACGTTCATCTCTTACATTCTTCGATCACAAGCAGACTGTGTCCAATGTTTCTACTGCAGTGTCCAAACCGTGAGGATAACCATGAACGAACTGCTGCGAATCGGAATCGTTTGTGCAGCCGCCCTGGCGTCTGAAGGCAACGGGAAATGGCTCGTACCGCCGGATGCGAAACTAGAAAAAATCGTCGGCGACCTGCGGTTCAGTGAAGGGCCGGCGTGGCACCCGGATGGTTATCTGTTTTTCGAGGACATCCCACGCAATCGAATCATGAAGTTGGAAGCGGGAGACAAAATCAGCGTGTTCCGCGAACCGAGCGGGCACTCCAACGGATTGGCATTTGACAAAGAGGGCCGGCTGATCGCCGCCGAAGGTAACTCAACCGACGGCGGGCCGACGCATCTCGCGCACAGAGAAAGACGGTCGAGTAGTCCGCTCGCCGATCGCTACAACGGCAAACGGCTTAACAGCCCGAATGATTTGGCGATCGATGCCCAGGGCCGCATCTACTTCACCGACCCGCGATATGGCAGCCAGGACGGAGTCGAACAGGACAAGGAGTCGGTCTATCGCATCGACCCCGACGGGAAGCTCAGGCGCATCATCGATTCTGTTTCACGTCCCAATGGTATCGCAATCGCGCCGGACCAAAAGACTTTGTACGTGGCGAACAATCGCGAGGGCGGTGCGAAGCGAGTACTTCTGGCATTCGATCTCGGAGCTGATGGAAGTGCGAAAAACAGCGTCGAGAACGCCCGCCGCAGGGCTCGGATCAAGCACGGCGGCGGGCGGCGGCGGCAGGAATTGCAGCCGGACCTCGTCGCCGCGCCTGGACTGGACGAAGACATGCTGGCCCTGGACGCATCCCTTGTGAAGTTTGCCGCGCAACACCCTGTGAAATCGCGACTGGTAGAGCTTCGATTCTTTGCGGGACTGACCGGAGATGAGGCGGCTGACATTCTTGGCATTTCACCCAGCACGGCCGACCGCGATTGGGTCTTCGCCCGCGCGTGGTTGCGCCGGGAGTTGGAGGCTGGTCGGATCGACCAAGACACGTGAGGAATTCCTGGTGCTGCGCAGGAAGAATCGTCGCATGGAGAGGAGCCGAACGCGAGTGTGGCGTTCTGGAGGTTCCGCATGACCGAAGAAACCCTGTTCCACGAAGCGTTGGCGAAGGCGACACCCCAGGATCGGGCCGCCTTTCTGGAAGCCGCTTGCGTGGGCCAGCCGGAGTTGCGGGCATCGCTCGCGTCTTCGACGGTGGCGAGACTGAATCGGGCCGGCCGTTCTTCGTCATGGAGTTGGTTCGCGGCGTACCGATCACTGACTTCTGCGATGACAACTACCTGAGCGTTCGCGAGCGACTGGAGCTGTTCGTCAGCGTCTGCGAAGCCGTGCAGCATGCGCACCAAAAGGGAGTTATCCACCGCGACCTCAAGCCGACCAACGTCATGATCACCTTGCATGACAGCGTGCCGGTCGTGAAAGTGATCGACTTCGGCATCGCCAAGGCGACCGGCCAGCAGCTCACCGACAAGACGCTGTTCACGAACTTCGCCCAGATGATCGGCACGCCCATGTACATGAGTCCCGAGCAGGCTCAGATGAGCGGGCTGGACATCGACACGCGGACCGACATCTACACGCTGGGCGTGCTGCTCTACGAGCTGCTGACCGGGACGACACCGTTCGACAAGAAGCGGCTACTGACGGCGGCCTTCGACGAGATTCGGCGGATCATCCGCGAGGAGGAGCCGCCTAAGCCGAGCACGCGGTTGAGCACTCTGGGTCAGGCGGCAAGCACCGTATGCGAGAATCGCCGGAGCGATCCGAGGCAGCTCAGCCAACTTGTCCGCGGCGAGCTGGACTGGATTGTGATGAAGGCGCTGGAGAAACACCGCAATCGCCGCTACGAGTCGGCCAGCGCCTTCGCGGCCGACGTGTCGCGGTACTTGCACGATGAGCGGGTGCTGGCCTGCCCGCCGACGGTTGCGTATCGCGCGCGGAAGTTCGTACGGCGCTACAGAGGCCCGGTCGTGGCGGTTGCGGTCGTGCTGCTGGCGCTGGTGGGCGGCATCATCGGGACGACGGTCGGGTTGATTCGTGCCGAACGCCAGCGGACCCGCGCCGTGTCGGCCGAAGCGGACTCCATCGCGCAACGGGACAAAGCGCTCGCGGCAGCGGAATTGGAACGGCAGGCCAAGGAGTCGGCCGAGAAGCGGCTCGCGCAGATCGAGACGGGGAACGAAATCCTCGGGTCGATCTTCAAGGATTTGGACCCCAACGCGGAGGAAATGGAAGGCAAGCCGCTGCGGGCACTGCTCGGCGAACGGCTCGATGAGGCAGTGAGCCAATTGGAAGGGGAGGCGGTGGGCGATCCACTGGCAGTAGCCCGATTGCAGCGGACGCTGGGCCTATCCCTGCTCGGCCTAGGTCACCCCGAGAAGGCGATTGCGCTTCTCATCCAAGCGCGGCAGACGTTCGCCGTCCACGAAGGCCCCGACCACCCCGACACGCTCCTGACCATGAACCAGCTCGCCACCGGCTACCGCAAATCCGGGAAGCTGGATCTGGCTCTGCCGCTGCTCGAAGAGACGCTCAAACTGCGCAAGGCAAGGCTCGGCCCCGACCACCCTAGTACGCTCCAAAGCATGAACAACTTGGGCTTGGGCTACTTTGAGGGCCGGAAGCTGGATCTGGCGCTGCCGCTGTTCGAGGAAACGCTCAAGCTCGCTAAGGCGCGGCTGAGTCCCGACCATACCACGACCCTCGCTACTATCAACAATCTCGCATCGGGCTATCAGGCCGCCGAGAAGCTGGACCTGGCCATGCCGCTATTCGAGGAGGCGCTGAAACTCATCATGGCGAAGCTGGGTCCAGACCACCCTTCCACGCTCATCACGCTGCGCAACCTCGCAACATGCCACAGAGACGCTGGGACGCTGGAGCAGGCCCTGCCGCTGTTTCTAGAGGCCGCCGCTGGCATCGAGCGGCGCGGGTTCGCGCATGAATACGCCGGTCGGATCGTCGGCAGCCTGTGCGACTGCTACGAACTACTGAATCAACACGATGAGGCAGAAGTTTGGCGCCGCAAGTGGCTCGCGGTATTGAAAGAGAAAAGCGGAGCGGAATCCGCCGCCTATTCCGCGGCACTGTCCTTACTCGGGTGGAATCTGCTCCAGCAGAAGAAATGGGACGAGGCCGAGACCGTCCTTCGCGAGAGCCTCCCCATCCGCCAAACAAAAGAGGCAGACGCCTGGACGACGTTCTACACCGAATCGCTGCTCGGCGAAGCACTCTTGGGACAGAAAAACCATGCCGGCGCCGAGCCGTTCTTGTTGCACGGCTTTGACGGAATGAACGAACGGGAAGGCAAGATTCCCACGAGCGCCAGGAACCCCCTCACCCGGGCGCTGGAACGGCTCGTCCAACTTTACGACGCATGGGACAAACCGGACGAGGCGGCCAAGTGGCGCACGAAGCTGGAGCGAGCCAAGAATTCGGCGGACAAGTCGAACCTGTGACAACGTAGGTCGGCCCGGAAGGGCCGACCTACAGAAGCGCACCGACACCGCGAACCGCTACACACCTCCTGGGTGCAACCCATCATCGCCGCCTTGCTCCGCGCGGCGACAATTTCCCCCATCGCCACCGAGCACGCCGATGCCCACACCGACCCGGGCAGAGGAAGAAAAGTGAAAGATTCCTGGTGCTGAAGACGCCGTTTCGTCGCATTGGGAGCAGACAGAAGTTGCAGACCAAACCAACGGGAGACACACGTCATGAACCAGCCACATTCATTTGCAGGATCACTCCTCGCACGCCTCTCGTTGTTCACACGCGGGACATCGCTGCCCCGCCGTCCCCGGAAGCACCAACGCGCGACGAGCCGCTTTCAGCCGACGCTCGAGATGCTCGAACACCGCTGCTTGCTGTCGGTGCTCACCTGGACCGGGAGCGGGGTGAACGACCTGTGGAGCAACCCCGGAAACTGGGTTGGTGGCGCGTCCCCGTTCTTCGTTCCCGCCGACGGCGACGACGTCGTCATTCCAGAGACGGCGGGTAGTGCCGAAGTCCTTTTCGATGTCAGCGTCATCGGAGGCGGGGTAATCATCAACAGTCTCACGAGCGACGAGCCGTTCCGGGTTATAGGGGATACTCTCAGCCTCGACGGCGCGGGGCCGTTTCAGTTCAACCGAACGGTGACGCTATCCGCCGGGCAGATTGCGGGGACCGGCACCACAACAGCTATGAACGGGGGGTTGATCTGGTCGGGCGGGACCCTGGGCGGCGTGGGCATCACCAATGCCAATGCCGGCATTACCTTGACCGGCAGCCCGCAACTCATCAACCACACGCTCAACAATCATGTGGCCACTACCTACAACGGCGTCAACAGCAACTTTTTCGGTATCGGCGGCGGCACGTTCAACAACTTGGCCACTGCCAGCTTCACCATCGAGGGGAACGATGACGTTCCCGGGGGCACGTTTAACAACCTGGGGACGTTCATCAAGCGGGCCGGAGCCAGTGGCGACGGCATCACGCGCTTTACAGGATTCTTCAACAACAGCGGCACGGTGGACGTGCAAAGCGGCACGCTTGATCTCGAAGGGGGCGGCACGCACACAGGGGACTTCGACTTCACTGGGGCGATCTTCGAAGTCAAGGGCGGCACGCAAAATTTCAACAGCGGCTCCGACCTCACGGGCACGACCTTTGGCGCCGCGGGCGGCACCTATCTCGTGGTCGGGACGTTTCGCTTTCCCAACGCGGACATCGTTAGCAACGGCGCTACGATCGTCTTGAGCGGACCGTCGTCGCAAATCATCAACCACACTACGGGCGGCAACGGCATCGCCAACTTTTCCACCAATACCGCTGCGGGCAACTTCACGATCCAGAACGGCCGCAACCTCACGACTTCCGGGGCATTCAGCAATGCGGGGATCGTGAGCATCGGTTCGAGCAGCATGTTCAATACCACCGGCAACTACTCGCAGTCGGCCGGCACCACGACGCTGGCCGGCGGCGCGCTGGCGGCGTCCCCGGCCGTTAACCTCAACGGCGGGGCACTGGTCGGCTCCGGAATCGTGAGCGGCAACCTCGTGAACGGCGGACAGGTCAGTCCAGGCGCGAGTCCGGGCCTGATCACCATCAACGGCAACTATTCGCAGACGGGCGCCCTGAATATCGAACTGAACGGCTCCGGCGCGGGCAGTCTCTATGACCAGCTCAATGTCAACGGCACGGTGAGCCTGGGCGGCACGTTCAATCCAACGTTGGGTTTCGCCTCGGTGATCGGCGATGCGTTTACGATCATCGATAACAACCTGAGCGATGTCGTGAGCGGCACCTTCAGCGGTCTTCCCGAGGCTTCGATCATCACGCTAGGCGGCTGCCCGTTCCGCCTGAATTACAACGCGGGCACCGGCAACGACGTGGTGCTGACCCACATAAACGAGCGGCCGTACAACGTCGGCTTCAGCATCAGCCCAACGACGCTTAACGAAAGCCAGTCGGCCACCCTGAGCGACGGCTCGTTCGGCGACTGCGACTTGTCCCAAACGCACGCCGTGACCATCAACTGGGGTGATGGCTCGACGCCGGACACGTTGAATCTGGCCGCGGGTGTGCTCAGCTTCGGACCGGTCAGTCATACCTACACGGATGACCCGACCGGATCGCCGGATGAGTTCACCGTCACGGTAACGGTGACGGACAGTCATCCGGAAAGCGGCTCCAATACGGCTACTGTCACGGTAAATAACGTGGCCCCGACCGCGACGCTCTCGAACAACGGACCGGTGGTATCAACCATCCCGGCGACGGTCAGCTTCTCGAATCAGCTCGATCCATCGAGTGCCGACACGACCGCCGGGTTCCACTTCGCCTTTTCATGCACGAACGGTGACCTCTCCGGCGCGACCTACGCCTCCAGCGGCACGAGCAGCTCGACGACCTGCACCTACAACGATGGCCCGAGCACGCACACCGTGCGGGCACGGATCATCGACAAGGACGACGGCTTCAGCGAAAACACCAGCGACGTGACGGTGACTGTACCGCAGCTCTCGATTTCGAACGCGTCCGTCATGGAAGGGACCGGCAACAGCGTGGATGCGGTGTTCACGGTCAGCCTGTCCACCGCCAGCAGCGTCGCGATCACGGTGAACTTCGAAACGGCCGACGGCACGGCCAACGCGCCCGCCGATTACGCAGCCACGAACGGCACGCTCACCTTCTCGCCCGGCGCAACGAGTATGACGGTAACAGTGCCGGTGGCCGGCGACTCGCTCCATGAAGCGACTGAGACGTTTTTCGTCAACCTCAGCGGCGCGACCAACGCGACGATCGCCGACGGCGAAGGTCTCGGAACGATCACGGACGACGACCCGCCGCCGATGATCCAGATCGCCGACGTGACCGTGACCGAAGGGACCGGCGGCGCCGTGGACGCGGTGTTCACGGTGAGCCTCTCCGCAGCCAGCGGCCTGACCGTCACGGTCAATTTCGCCACGTTCAACGCCACGGCTATCGCCCCGGCCGACTACGGGGCTTCAAGCGGATCGCTCAGCTTCGCACCCGGCGAAACGACGAAGACGATCGCAGTGGCTGTGGCTGGCGACAACATCGACGAGCCGACCGAGGTCTTCTGCGTCAAACTCAGCGGTGCCGCGGATGCGAGCATCGCCGACAGCCTGGGCGTGGCATTCGTGCTGGACGACGACCCGCCGCCTATCCTTTCGATCAACGACGTGAGCGTCACCGAAGGGAACAGCGGCACGGTGAACGCGGTCTTCACGGTCAACCTGTCAGCCCCGCACACGCAGACGGTGACCGTGAAGTTTGCCACTGCCAGCGGCACCGCCTCGTTATCCACGGACTACACGGCCGTCACGGGCACGCTCAGCTTTTCGCCAGGCCAGACAACGAAATCGGTCACCGTGCCTGTCAAGGGGGACACGCTGTTCGAGCCCAACGAGACCTTCTTCGTCAATCTGACCAGCCCCACGAACGCACCGCTCGCTGACAGCCAGGGAAAGGGCACGATCACCAACGATGACCCGGCGCCGCCCAGCCTGTCGATCGCCGACGTGAGCGTCACCGAAGGGAACAGTGGCACGGTGAACGCGGTCTTCACGGTGACCCTCTCGGCCGCGAGCACGCAGACGGTGACCGTCAAATTTGCCAGCGCCAACGGCACCGCGGTCTCGACGGCCGACTACGTGAGTAAGACCGGCACGCTGACCTTTAACCCCGGCGTGACCTCTCAGACCATTACCGTCGTCGTCAACGGCGACACGTTGCACGAAGCGGCCGAGACGTTTTTGGTCAACTTGACGAGCCCGACGAATGCGATCCTCGCCGATGGCCAAGGCGTGGGGACGATCGAGGATAACGATCTAACCCCGTCGATCACCATCACCGACGTAACGGTAACCGAAGGCACGGGCACGACCGTCAATGCGGTGTTCACGGTCAAGCTGTCGGTGGCGAGTGGCCGGACGACGACGGTCGATTTCACCACGACCAACGACACGGCGACCGCACCGGGCGACTATTCTATCGCGGCCGGCACACTCTCGTTCCCGGCCGGAGTCACGACGAAGACCATCACCGTGCCGGTGGTCGGCGACGCGATCGACGAAGCCAACGAGACGTTTTTCGTTGACTTGAGCAATGCGTCCGGTGCCACGCTGGCGGACAACCAGGGCAAAGGCACGATCACCGACAACGACTTGCCGCCCTCGATGAAAATCAGCGATGCGGCCACCAACGAATCCGCCTGCTGCGCGGTGTTCACGGTCAGCCTATCCGCGCCCAGCGGCCAGACGGTATCCGTGAACTTCGCCACGGCCAACGGCAGCGCGCTCGCGCCCACCGACTACCGCGCCACCAGCGGCACGTTGAGCTTCGCGCCGGGAGAGACGACCAAGTTGATTCTGGTTGAAATCATCGATGACCTGTTGGCAGAAGCGAGCGAGACATTCTCCGTTAACCTGACGGGTGCCCTCAATGCGGTACTTTCGGACGGAATTGGCCTCGGGCAGATCCTGAATGACGATTAATAGTTCAGTCTCTTCAAGAATGACAGATCTGACGACCTTGGTTTGCGGTGGATTGACACCGTTTCGGCTTGTGAATCTCGCCACCGCGGACGGCACGGCGAAGATCTCGAATTCGGACTACGTCGCCACGAACGGCACGCTGAGCTTCGCCCCTGGTCAGCTCACGCAAACGACCATCATCGCGGTGAAAGGGGACACGTCGCGCGAGTCCGACGAAACTTTTTTCCTGAATTCGATCAGTGCCGTGAATGCCAGCATCCTGGACAGCCAGGGAGTCGGCTTGATCCAGAACGACGACTAATTAGGTCGGGAAGCACGATTTGCTCTGCTCTGCCTTGCAGTCTTCATAAGTTTAGACAAGACTTGCAGCCGGTGGCCACAGTCGAGCACAATCCGACTGGGGCCGGCACACGGGCCACATGGCCCCAATTGGTTGTTGCTCAATGAAGTGACTGGCGATCGACAATGCACTGCTCTTCAATCCGAACGATCATGCGTTTTCGCGTCAGGCGGACGTTTTCTTTTGTGGCACCGCTTGTCGTCCTCATGACTTTTTCTTCCATTTCCGGTGATGATCTATTGTCACCCGACGCAAAGCTAGAGAAAGTGGTCGGCGATCTGAAGTTCAGCGAGGGGCCGGCTTGGCATCCGGATGGGTACCTTCTGTTCGAGGACATTCCGCGGAATCGCATCCTGAGGTTAGAGGCGGGGGACAAAGTCAGCGTGTTTCGCGAACCGAGCAGTCACTCCAACGGACTGGCTTTCGACAAAGAGGGCCGGCTGATCGCTGCGGAAGGGAACTCATCGGACGGCGGCCGACGCATCTCGCGGACCGAAAATGATGGGCGCGTCGTCACGCTGGCCGAGCGCTACAACGGCAAACGGTTGAACAGCCCGAACGATCTGACCATCGACGACCAAGGTCGCATTTACTTCACTGATCCCAGATACGGCAGCCAGGACGGCGTCGAACAGGACAGAGAGTCTGTATATCGCATCGACCCCGACGGCAAGCTTACGCGCATCATCGATTCGGTTTCACGTCCCAATGGTATCGCAATCTCGCCAGACCAAAAGACTTTGTACGTGGCGGACAATCGCGAAGGTGGTGTGAATCGTGTGCTCATGGGGTTTGACTTGGCCCCCGACGGCAACGCCTCGAATGGCCTGGTGCTCTACGACTTCGGATCGGGTCGCGGCATCGACGGCATGGCGCTCGATTCCTGCGGTCGCATCTGGGCCACGGCCGGGTCGAAGGAAAAAGCGGGCGTCCATGTCTTTGAGCTCGATGCACAACGGATGTCGGCCAAACTGCTGCACGTCATCGCCACACCGGAAGATCCGACTAACTGCACTTTCGGCGGTGCGAGCCGCGACACGCTGTTCATCACCACCGCAACTTCACTTTACCGCATCCGCACGACGGCCAAAGGCATTGCCACGCTCCCCGGAAAATAAACTTTTCGAGGAAAGCCGGCATACCCACAAATCGGCAAATTCACTAGACTGGCGGTCCTCGCGGTCACTTCGGCAGCATGAAGCTTCAGCCTCTGGATCCGACGGGAGAGACTGTTTCCTGTGGAGATTCGATATGGCGGAGAAGGAGACTCCATCTGGGGCCGAGCTAATCAAAGCATCGAGCCGGCAATTGCGCGGCACGATTGCTGAGGAATTGGCCAAGGAATCCGACCACTTCGACAAGGCCGATGCCGGCCTGCTAAAGTTTCACGGCACGTACCAGCAAGACGACCGCGAGGCGCGCAAGAACCGCAAGCCGGGCGAAGACAAGTCCGTGCGGGCCTACATGTTCATGGTTCGGTCGAAGGTCCCCGGCGGCAAAATCACGGCCTCACAATTCCTTGCCCAGCTAGACCTGTGCGAGCGATTCGGCAACGGCACACTTCGGATCACAACGCGTCAAGGCCTGCAACTGCACGGGATTCTCAAGCGTGATTTGTGGCAAACGATTCACGAAATCAACAGCTCACTATTAACGACGCTCGGCGCTTGCGGCGACGTGAACCGCAACGTCATGTGCTGCCCGGTCCCGCACCACGGCAATGGACTGCACGATCGATTGCAAAAAGTTGCTGACCAACTTGCCGCCCACTTCGCCCCGCGCACGCGGGCTTATCACGAGATTTGGGTTAACGGGGAACAGCTCCAAGATCTGCCGGTCCTTGGTACGCCGGCCGAAGAGCCGATCTACGGAGCCTTCTACTTGCCGCGAAAATTCAAGATCGGTATCGGGCTGCCCGAGGACAACTGCATCGACATCTACGCGAATGATCTTGGCTTCCTGGCAATCGCTGAAGGCGGGCAACTCATCGGCTTCAACGTGCTCGTCGGAGGCGGTATGGGCATGACGCCGGCGAAAAAAGAGACGTTCCCGGCGCTGGCGAAACGGCTCGGATTCATCAGCGTCGATGAGGCGATAGACGTTGCCACAGCGATCGTCGGCGTGCAGCGCGACTTCGGCCGCCGCGACGACAGAAACCAGGCACGCATGAAATACTTGATCCACAGTTGGGGCCTGGAAAAGTTCAAGGCCAAGGTCGAGGAATACCTCGGTCACGTGATCGCCGAGCCGCACGCGGCCGATGTGACCGGCTTGGATGATCATCTCGGCTGGAATCCGCAGGGCGACGGCAAGTTCTATCTCGGCATCAACATCGAAAATGGCCGCGTCCAAGATTCAGGCGGCGTGAACTCGAAATCCGCGCTACGCTCACTGTGCGAGAAGTTTGGCCCGCTCGGCATGAACGGCCGGCTCACGCCGCTCCAAAGCATCTTGCTCACCGATCTTCTCCCAGAGTGGCGAACTGAAATCGAAAGCACGTTGCGATCGAACGGCATCCTGCCGCTCACGGAAATCTCCAACGCGCTGCGATTTTCTATGGCCTGCCCAGCCGTCCCGACCTGTGGACTGGCGGTCACCGAAAGTGAACGGGCATTGCCCGGTATCATCGATGAACTGGAAGTCCAACTCGCCAAGCTCGGCCTGGCCGCCGATCAATTTTCCATCCACATGACTGGCTGCCCGAACGGGTGCGCCCGTCCGTACAACTGCGACATCGGCCTCGTCGGCAAAGCCGCCCTCAAATACACCATCCGAGTCGGCGGAAACCTGCTCGGCACGCGAATGAATTTCGTTTACAAAGACCTCGTGCCGCAAACCGAGATCGTCCGGAAATTGGTGCCGCTCTTCGCCTATTTCAAAACCGACCGCCAGGTTGGCGAAACCTTCGGCGACTTTTGCAACCGCAAGGGCAAAGAAGACCTTGAACGCTTTGCCGACGAGCATCAGAAGCAGGCCGGGCCGCAGGCGGCGTGAGAGTTGAGTTGCGAAGTGGCGACTTTTGGTCAACACGCGGCTGCTAACACGCCTGCTGGTGAGACATCCTGACATTCCATGTTCCCCGATTGCATTCGGCCTTTCATCGAGGTCCATGGCGTATCATTCTCCGTCAGCCAGACACCACAACCGCACCAAGCCGTCCCGGCCGGCACTGGCCAACAGCTTTCCATCCGGGCTGAACGTCAGACTTTCAACTCCGTCCGAGTGGACTTTGAATGTGACGCCAACGCCGTCGAGAACTCGCCATACTGTAACCGTGCCGTCGTGGTTGCCGGCGGCACACAGACTTGCCTCGGCGTTGAAGATCAATGGTAAGGAAGTACTGCTATCAGCATTGTTGCGGCTAATGTACGTGGCGTCAGGATTAGGAAGCGCCTTCAGGGCACTCAGCGTCTTGAGCCTCTTGCCATCGACAATCCGCCAAAGCTGAACCGTTCCGTCGTTTCTGCGAGCAGCCAGCAAGGTGCTTCGGCTATCGAATGCTAGGCTGAAAACACCGGCGGCCTCGTTCGGCCCAGAAAACCCTGCTGTGCTTGAGTTCGAATCTTCGCTCTTGGTCGCTGGTTTGGATACATCCTCATGAACTTCAGTTTTGCTCAAGCGCGTCGCAAGCTGCCGGTACAGCTTTGATGACGACGGTTTCCATACTTGAACTGTGCCGTCACGGTTCGCCGTCGCAAGAAGCCCGCCGGTAGGATCGAAGGCGAGGGCCGTCACGGTTCCGTCGTGCTTCAGTTCAGTCACTGATGTGGATTTGTTGAATGTCGATCTTACCGAGATAGTGTAGTAGTACGATTGCCCGCTTTGTAATGATGAGACATGGTTGCAGCCGTCGGCCAGCACACCACCGTTCGGACTGACGGCGACAAGCGGTCCCGTAGTGTTTTTTCCTTCAGCCAATTCCAGTGGCCTTCCATCGTTCGGTTGCCAGCGACGGATGCGATGATTGGAGTCTGTCGTTACCAGTGTGCCATCGTGCCGGAGGAAAAGCTTGAGGAGTGGTGTGGCTGGCTGCGCGAGCGACGCGCGGCCGCCACGCTTCGCGTCGGGATGATTGAAGATCGGTTGCTCGGCACGACCGGTGTTCACCTTCCAAATCCGAACCGTGCCATCTTCGCCAGCACTGAATACCTGCCTACCGTCGGGACTGAAGGCCACGTCGCGAACAGACAGCTTATGGCCCTTGAGCTGCCGTTTCTCCACCCATGGTTGGAGCGGCCCGAGGGAAATCGTCCAAACTCGTGTGACCACCTCGGACGCCGTTTCATGCGAGTCCACAGCGCGGAATTCCAGTTCCAAGTCACCCGGTTTTAGATCCGACATCGCTACTCGACCGTCATTCGCCGGTTGCCACTTGCCATCTTCGGTGTCGCGAAACTCTAAGTAGACCGGCATGAGAAAGTATGCCGGCGAGCGGGGGGCGTCAGCCCCCTGATATATCGGGATTCCGCGAGAATCAGGGGGCTGACGCCCCCCGCTCGCCAGCCCAATCTTCAAAGCGGGTCTACTTAGACGGATGTCGTCACCATCAAGATCATCGCCGGCAAGATGTACGGTCAGCGTGCCGCCCGGTTTGGGTGTTGCGGGCTCCGCCGCTGTGATCTGAATGGTTGGCCGCCTATTCGATTGTTGTTGAGCTGGCATCGATTCAGGTTTCGTCTCGGCACGTTCTGGCGCTGCGACCGTTGATCGCGGACTCCCGGCCTTGCTGCCAGCAATCGTTGCCATGTCGCGAAAGGCATCCGGCCTAATCTCCACCGACTCTCTCGTGTCGATTTCCGCCGTCTGGATCGCGGACGAGAATACATTGAGCGCCGCAACGTCGAAGAGAGCGGCGACAATGGCAACGACGGCCATTGAAAGAAGCCCCTGCACGAACGATATCATGAGAGCGACGCCCCAGTTGCACTCCAGGTTGTAGCTGTAGACGAATATCGACACACCGACGAGGGCCAGGAGGCCAACCAGCCAGATGAGCACAACGCCCTCGAAATGCCCAACTGCGGCGGCGAAAAACGACAGCACGAAAAAGATGCCGGCGACGAATCCGACCGCTAGCCTTTCCATCAGCACCGTGGTGAATGCCTCCAGGAAACTCGGGACCTCAAACCGACAGATCCAACACGATGTTCGCAACAAGTGAGCGCCAACGACCACGCCGATCACCCCGCCGAACATGATTGCTACGCCGCAGACCATGAGCGGCGATTCCGCGACCTTGGTGCCCACGAACCAGAGCACCAGCACAAGCAGCCCAGCACCGACCACCCAAGCCGATGAGTTGAGAAGGTCTTCGAGCTTCTGCGCGAATGTTGGTTTCTGGCAAGCGACCTGACAATGGGGGCAGAGTATTTCGCACTCGGCGCTCTCCTTTGGAACCGAGAATCGCGTCTTGCATTGCTGGCACTTCCATTTCATCCTTTGAGATGTCCGTTGGTTTCCGGTTCGGTTTGTGGTACCTCGTTCGGACTGAGACGGATCGCGTGGCAGGTTTGGCTCAGGGGCGCGGCGCGGGTCTCGGCTGCATTGTGGACAACTCAGCGTGTCTAGTGGGACCTGCGTGCCGCATCCGCGACATGAAATGGATGTGGCGGCCAGTGAGTCATCCTCATCGATCAAGGATTGAATTCCAGCGACCGTTTCTGAGCAGTGGTCCGTCACGTCTTGGTCATTGCAAGCTCCCGACCGCCTGAGTGATGTAGCTGGCACCTGATGCGTTATCCCACATGCCGGGCATCGGACACGTTTGCTCTCGATGCCTTGGACTGAAAGGGACCGGCCACACGTACAGCGGATTACGGATGAACTGCCCGTGCCAACCACCCTGCCCCGATGAAGACCGGATTCGCTGGGCCGCTTCGGTATTTCCCCCGACTTGCTGGCCGCTTGGTGAGCGTTGGGCACTCGATTCAAAGTCTCGCACTTCGGACAACGCACGGCCTTGCCCGCAGCCTGCTCCGTCGTCTCAAGCTCCCGATCACAACCCTGGCAGGTCAACACAATGGCCACGGCGGACCTCCTTCCAAGTCAATGAAGTAGTCGCGCAATCGGTTCTGAGCATGCACCGGAACAGGACCGTCCCTAGGACACCGGACGGTAACGACCACAGACGCCTCTACCTGCTACCACGCCAAACGAAGGGGAAACCCGACACCGATTTGAAATGTCTTTGGTATTTCGCCGGGTGGGGTGAAGAAGTGGGAACTTCGGCAACTTGTCGCCGGCTTGGGAGCTATTATGCCACTTTGCTCAAATGCTCAATCGCCCGGATCAATACTCGATCTTGCAGTTCGACAGTTCCTTCTGCAGCCGTTCGATTCCGGCGGCGGTCACCTTCGTGCCGCAAAGATCAAGTGATTGCAGCTTTCTGAGCTGGATCAGGTGCTCAATGCCCACGTCGGTGACGGCGGTCTCGGCGATAATTAGCGTGAGTAATTCGGGCAGGCCCTTCAAGTGTGATAAGCCCTCGTCGGTCAAGTGCGAATCTATCAAGGACAACTCACGTAGCTCGCGCAGACCGCTCAGGTGTGCGAAGCCAGCGGGGCTAATTCGGGAGCGATGTCCGTTGAGCCCGAGGGTTTTCAGATTCGACAACTCGCTCAGTGACTCCAGTCCCGCATCCGTGATTTCGCAACCGTCCAGCTTGAGCAGTCGCAACGTCGCCAGACTCCTCAAGTGATGCAATCCGGCGTCAGTCAAGTTTCCACCGGCCGTTAGGCCTCAAACAAGCGACGATTTGCTCCCTCTCCCCTGTACTCAGGGGAGAGGGCCGGGGTGAGGGGTTCTGTTCGAGTGCACTTTGCAGACCCCTCACCCTAACCCTCTCCCCTGAGTACAGGGGAGAG
>Ga0247727_10002319_pt1 | contig 43828 bp, 38 predicted proteins | sample WisWelCaveWW1625_FD_202498 | JGI IMG/M metagenome (GOLD analysis project Ga0247727, IMG submission 202498) | Biofilm microbial communities from Wishing Well Cave, Virginia, United States - WW16-25 | ecosystem: Environmental > Aquatic > Deep subsurface > Groundwater > Cave microbial mat | place...
GCTGGCTTATCGAGGGCCAGCCCGATAACCTTTAGGGCCTTTAAGGTTTTTCACCTCCTTTTGCGGCATAGTGTAGGTTATCGAAAGTTGTAATCAAGTTAAGACACAACGGGTAAAGGATAGCAAACGATACCTACAATGTCAAGCTATTTTTAATAATTCTTAATAAAACTATACCCCCGGGCCGAGCTGCCACACTCTCCTCTCCTTACACTGAGATAGCTCTCCTTCGAGCGATTTGCCCTTTTTCGACTGTTCATGAATCCGAACTAAATGCTATGGGATACGGCCAAACAGCTACGCTGTATTCTTTTGACGTGGAGGCTGTTTGGCTTGAGGGTTCCCAAGCATTTGGAGAGGATTCATAGGAGAAAAAGGGCTGGAGTCCGCCGTTAGGCGGACGGGGAGCGAGGGAGGAGAGCTATCGAAGTGTGCCCCCGGGCCGAGTCGGCGCCCTACGCTCGCATCTAAAGATGCTCGCTTCGGGTCGGCCATTCGCGCGCCTGACGCGCAAGAGTGCGCTTTTCCCTTCGGGCGGCGCGCTCTGTTCGACTCGGCAAGACTTATTTATGCATTTCCAAAAAGAGGTCCGGATGCGAGACGCAAGCAAGCGACCGAAAGAGGCGTACTGAAAAGTACGTCGACTGAGGGAGCGAAGCTTGCAACGAAGCAGATGGGCCTCTTTTTGGAAATGCATGCCCCCGGGCCGAGTCGAACGGCCGACACCAAGTTTAGGAAACTTGTGCTCTATCCATCTGAGCTACGGGGGCGATTTTAGGCTAGGACTTCTCTTGTCTGGGCGTCGACGAAAACGCGCAGTTTTTTAAGCGCTGCGGCTTCGATTTGGCGGACGCGCTCACGGGTGATGTTAAAACGCTTGGCGGCTTCGTTCAAAGTATGGATCTCTCCGTCTTTCAGGCCAAAACGCAGCTCCAAGATCTCCCTTTCGCGGATGCTTACTTTATCCAAAAGATTGGCTATTCTTTCCCCGCGAAAGATGTCATCGACGTGATCTTGGGAAGTGGTGGCATTGGCGTCCTCCATGAGGTCCATCACGGATATCTCCCCTTCCTCGCCGACCGGCTGATCAAGAGACGTAGTGCCCTGGTCCATCTGCATGAGGTCTCTTATTTTTTCGACCGGAAGTTTCATCGCGCGCGCAAGCTCAGCGACTTTGGCTTTGCGCCGCAAACGATGGGTCAAGCGCTCATTGGCTTTTCTAAAACGCGAAAGCGTCTCCACCATATAGACCGGAATACGGACGGTTTTCCCCTGATCGGCGAGCGCGCGAGTCACATGCTGGCGGATCCACCAGGCGGCGTACGTGGAAAACCGGTAGCCGAGCTTCGGGTTGAATTTGCTGACGGCCTTCATGAGACCGAGATTGCCCTCCTCGATCAAGTCCAGAAGCGGGACGCCGTAGTTGGAGTATTGTTTGGCGATGTTGATGACGAGTCTTAGGTTCGAGCGGATCATGAGACGCCTGGCCTGGGCGTCGCCCTGCTTGACTTTTTTGGCCGTTTTAAGCTCATCCTGAGGGGTCAGGAGAGGGATGTCTTTAATATCTTTGATATAAAGCTTCAAAGCATCCATAATTTTTTAGATACCGGCTTTAGCCCTTTCTCTCTTTCAAAACCGCCTGCGCAGCCGCGAGTCGCGCGATAGGCACTCTAAAAGGCGAACAGCTTACATAATCCAGACGCGTTCTGTGGCAGAATTCTATCGAAGCCGGTTCTCCGCCGTGCTCACCGCAGATGCCGACTTTGAGATCCGGCTTTACGCGGCGGCCATTGGCCACGGAAAGTTCGATCAGCTTGCCTACGCCCGTTTGGTCCAGACTCACAAACGGGTCTATTTTGAGAAGCCCTTTTTCAAGGTAGTGAGGCAAAAACTTCCCGATATCATCCCGTGAAAACCCGAAGGTCATCTGAGTAAGATCGTTGGTGCCAAAGCTGAAAAAGTCCGCTTCTTTCGCGATTTCTTCCGAAATAATCGCGGCGCGCGGAATTTCGATCATGGTACCTACTAAATAATCAATTTTTATTTTTCTCTTTGCCATCACCTCGTTCGCTACTTTAATGATATCCTGCTTTGTGAACGTAAGCTCCCCGAGAATACCGACAAGCGGGATCATGACTTCCGGAACCACGCGAAGACCCTCTTTGGCGAGATCACAAGCCGCTTCAAAAATAGCCTGGGCCTGCATTCTATAAATTTCAGGATACGTCACCGCCAAGCGGCAGCCGCGATGCCCCAGCATGGGATTGACTTCATGGAGTGACTGTACTTTCTTCTGAAGCTCTTTCACCGAGATCTTGAGGTCTTTGGCTACTTTTTTAAGTTCCGACTCGCCTTTGGGCAAAAATTCATGCAGCGGCGGGTCCAAGAGGCGGATCGTGACGGGAAGCCCGGCCATCGCTTTAAAGATGCCTTTAAAATCGCCCTTCTGGAGCGGCTCAAGTTTTCTCAAGGCCTTGATCCTTTCGGCTTCGGTTTCCGCGAGAATCATTTCTCTCACCGCCCTAAGACGGTTTTCCCCAAAAAACATGTGCTCGGTGCGGCAGAGCCCGATTCCCTCGGCGCCGAAATCACGGGCCACCTTGGAGTCCTCCGGAGTATCGGCGTTGGTGCGGATCTTAAGCTTTCTTATTTCATCCGCCCATTGCATAAACTGCCTGAAATCCGCTCCCAGCTCCGGGGTCACAAGCTTCACTTCTCCCAGGATCACTTCGCCGGTGCTGCCGTTTAAAGTGACGAAATCGCCTTCCTTGACTTTAATCACCTTTCCGGCCGGATCTTTCACGGTAAAAAATTTTTCCTTCACTTCAATGTGTATCGCGCCGCATCCGGCCACACAGCACTTGCCCATGCCGCGCGCGACAACCGCCGCGTGACTTGTCATGCCGCCTGTCGCGGTCAAGATGCCCTCGGCCGCGGCCATGCCGCCGACATCTTCAGGGGAAGTTTCCATGCGGACCAAGACCGTCTTAATGCCTCTCTCATCGCTCCACTCGATCGCGTCTTCCGAGTCAAACACCACCTGCCCGACCGCCGCGCCGGGAGACGCCGGCAAACCCTTCGCCAGAATTTTGTATTTCACTTTCGAATCGATCGTGGGATGTAAAAGCTGGTCGAGCTGCTCCGGCGCCACGCGCAAAAGCGCCTCTTCCTTCGTGATCATTCCCTCTTTCACCATATCGCAGGCGATCTTGACCGCCGCGGCCGCCGAACGCTTGCCGTTGCGGGTCTGGAGAAGGAAAAGTTTTTCGTCTTCGATCGTAAACTCAAGGTCCTGCATATCACGAAAATGCTTTTCAAGCCGGCGGTAAATTTCTTCGAGCTGCGTGTAAGCCCTGGGCATCTTCTGTTTTAGCTCAGAGATCGGCTTCGGCGTGCGAATGCCGGCGACGACGTCCTCGCCTTGTGCGTTCATCAAAAATTCACCGAAAAATTTCCGTTCACCGGTGCCTGGGTCGCGTGTAAACGCCACACCGGTGCCGCTTGTGTCACCCATGTTTCCGAACACCATCGCCTGGACGTTTACGCCGGTGCCCAGATCGTGCGGGATCTTATTGAGGTTCCGGTAGGTAATGGCGCGGTTGTTGTTCCACGAGCTAAAGACCGCGTTGCAAGCGAGCGCGAGCTGCGTCATCGGGTCTTCGGGAAAAGCCTTCTTCGTCGCTTTTTTCACATACGCCTTATATTCAGCGACAAGTTCTTTAAGCGCTTTGGCGTCGAGATCTGTGTCCTGGGCGGCTTTCAGCTTCTTCTTCTTTTCCTTAAGCATATGTTCGAAGCTGTGATGCTCGAGCTCCAGCACGACATTGCCAAACATCTGGATAAAACGCCGGTACGCGTCATAAGCAAAGCGCTCATTGCCCGATTTTTGCGCAAGGCCTTTCACAGCCTCCTCGTTCAAACCAAGATTTAAGATGGTATCCATCATGCCCGGGAGCGATACGGCCGCGCCCGAACGCACGGACACCAGAAGCGGATTCTCTTTAGAGCCAAACTTTTTGCCGGTCGCGGTTTCAAGATTTTTCAAATTTTCATCGATCTCTTCTTTTAAGCCCGCAGGCCACTTCTGTCCGGAAGTATAAAATTCTTTGCAAGCCACTGTCGAAATCGTAAAGCCGGGAGGCACCGGAATGCCGAGATTCGTCATTTCGGCCAGGTTCGCGCCCTTGCCGCCCAGAAGGTTTCTTTGGTCCCTCGCGCCCTCGGCTTTGCCGTTCCCAAAAAAATAAACGTATTTTGTCATCGAGTTTAAAGTTCCTTCCTTTTTTGTCCTGCCTTCAGTCATCAATGCCATTTTCGCCGGCCCTTAATTATTATTCCAATCGATCTTGGACAGATCCGCAATTTTTTCGGTATAGAGATCCTTTATCGACCGCAGGAGCAAAAGACGATTCTTACGCACTTCGCTTTCCTCGGTATTGACGAAAACCTTCTCGAAGAACTCACCCAAGATACCAAAAAAGGCCTCCGCATACAAGCTTGTTGCTTGGCCATAATTCAAGGTTTCCCCGGCCTGGCGTATTGCCGGGGCATGCCGCTCAAAATGCCGGTAAACCTCGCGCTCCACCTCTTCCTTGAATAAAGACGGTTCTATCGCCGTCGGTAGGCTTTCTTTACTGCTTTTTAAAATATTTACCGTGCGTTCGATCACTTTCGAAGCTTCCATAAAATGCTTTTCGTGGACGATCTTCGAAAGCGCTTCCACACGTAGAGCGGCTTCCTGCCAATCATCAAAACGCGACGAGATCACGGCCTCCACCAGATCCTCGCGGAAGCCCCGGTCTGCCAAAACTGCTTTGAAACGGTCTTTAAAAAACGTCTCTAACTTCTTTAATAAAGCCGCCTCCTTCTCCTTCGCCACGTAGGCGCCAAGCTCTCTTTTATTTTCAGCCAAAAGATCGCCGAACGAAAAGCGGATCTTCTTGTCGAGCACGATCTTGACGACCGCGGTGGCGCTGCGGCGCAGCCCGTAAGGATCCAGACTGCTCGTCGGTTCAAGCCCAAGCCCAAAACACGCGACAATAAGGTCTATCTTATCCAAAACCGAAAGAAGCGCCCCCTCCGGCGTCTGCGGCAGTTTACCTTGAGCGGTCCTAGGCAGGTACTGTTCACCAATCGCCGATGCGGTGTCGTGGTCCTCGCCACTTTCGAGCGCGTAGTACTTGCCCATCACGCCCTGAAGCTCCGGAAATTCGCCGACCATCTGTGTCAAAAGATCGGCTTTGCTCAAAAGAGCGGCTTTTTTAAGATTTTTTTTCTGTTCGCCGGATAATTTGAGGTCGTCGGCCAGCTTTGCGGAAAGGCGCGCGAGCCTTTCTGTTTTCTCCAAGACGGAGCCCGCGCCCTTCAAAAAAACTAGCTCTTTCAACTCCGGTCTTTTGGCCTCAAGCGTTGTTTTCACATCTTCCTTATAAAAGAAAAGGCTGTCTTGCAGTTTCGCATGAAGAATGTTCTCGAGATTGCGGGAAATGGTCTTTTTCTCCCGGGCTTGGGGGCCGCCGTCGAGTACCGCCAAAAAACGGGGGGTCACTTTGCCGTCTTTTCCCAGAACGCTGAAGATCCTCTGCTTTCTGGCCATGCTGACCGTCAGGACCTCAAGCGGCAGTTTCAAAAATTCTTCATCAAATGACGCCGCGAGCGCATGCGGACGCTCTACAAGAAAATTCACTTCATTGAGGAGAAAAGCATCCTCGTAGAGCTTGCCTTGAAGGGACTTCGCGAGCTTCTCAAGCTGTCTGGAGATTTCTTTTCTTCGCTCGGTCGGGTCGAGAATGACGCCGAGCTTTTTCAAAAGCTTAAAATAGTCCTCAATATGCTTCACGGTGAAAGCTTTTCTACCGCCGCTGGAAAAAAGAGAGATCCGGTTTTCCACTTTGATACCGGCAATCAAAAACTTGACGGGTTTGCCGCCGTAAAGACACAAGAAACTGCGGATCGGACGCGGGAAATAAAACTCCGAGCCGTCTTCCCACGCGTAGCCCCATTTCATCACTTTTGGAAATACGAGCGACTTCACAAGCGCCCTGAAAATTTCGGGGAGCACTTGGCCGGTTTCTTTGATCGGCTCGGCTTTTTTAATAAAAACGTACGGTTTGCCGTTTAGATCGGACACAACGATGTCATTCAAGGACGCGCTTCTGTGCTTCAAAATGGCCATCAGCTTTTCCGTCGGCGTGCCGTTCTCCGAATAAGCCTCCTGCTTCGCCAAAAGCTTTATCATGATGTCTTTGGGCGATTGCTCCGGCGCGGCCTCTTTCAGCCAAAAAACGATGCGCCGCGGCGTGAAGAAAACGGCCGACTCTTTGAAGGAAAGCCGGTAGTCCTGGAAAACTTTTCTTATTTTTGCCTCAAAAAGGTTCTCTTTTTTATTTGCTTCCTGGGAGAAAACGGGATTTTCGGCGATATCGGCAAGCAGGGTCGCCGGAAGTTCTTCCGTGCCGATCTCGAAGAGGATGTCCTTTCTGGCCGGTTTTTTCACTTTAAAGAAGCTTCCAATTTATTTTCCACATAGGTTTGCGCGCATTTTTTGGCCAAATTTCTCACGCGCGCGATGTACGTGGGCCGCTCATTGACGCTCACCGCGCCGCGCGCGTCGAGCATATTAAAAACATGGGAAGTTTTGAGCGCGCATTCATAGGCGGGCAGCACGAGCGCTGACGGATCGGGACCTGGTCCGCCCAAAAGACGCTTGGCCTCAGATTCATAGATCTCAAAAAGTTTGTGAAGCATAGCGGTGTCGCTTTTTTCAAAATTATAGCGGCAATACTCCACCTCATATTTTTTGCGGAGCTCGCCGTATTTCAAGTCTTTCGACCACTGAAGTTCAAAAAGATCATTTTTACCCTGCAAAAACATCGCGATACGCTCTAAACCGTAGGTGATCTCGCAGGAAATGGGCTCTAAAACAAATCCCGCCATCTGCTGAAAGTAAGTAAACTGCGTCACCTCAAGGCTGTCCATCCACACTTCCCACCCAAGCCCCGAGGCGCCAAGCGTCGGGGATTCCCAGTCATCCTGCACAAAGCGGGTATCATGTTTTTTTAAGTCCAACCCGACCGCTCTCAAACTATCGAGATACAGATCCTGGGCATCGTCCGGAGAGGGCTTTAAGATTACCTGGTACTGATAGTAGTGCTGAGTGCGGAGCGGGTTCTCGCCATAGCGGCCGTCGGTCGGCCGGCGGGTAGGCTGAACATACGCGACATTCCAGGGATCTTTTCCCAGTGATCCGAAAAACGTCGCCGGATGAAACGTGCCGGCGCCGACTTCCAGGTCGTAAGGTTGGAGAATGGCGCAGCCTTTTTTGGCCCAATAATCGGAGAGCTTTGCGATCAGGTCTTGAAAAGTAACCATTTAATTTAATCCCAATTTTTCCAAAAAGATAACGGATTTTAGTTTATTTGACAAATGAAAATCCACGAAACGCCTTAAGATTTTTTGGAGCTCCATTCCCACTTCCTGCGAGACTTTCACATTGTAAAGCTCTTTGAGCGGCGAGCGGCGCACGTGCTCCAAGAAATTGAGCGCGCCTTTCGAGATCGGGACGCTGCCGCCCCGAAGCGACGGTCCCCGCGCTTCACAGTTTTTACAATGAATGCCGCCGAGCGAGACGCTAAAATAGGCCGATTCAGGGTCCTTTGCCTGGCAGACCGCGCACACGCGGATCTCCGGCATAAGCCCCAGAAGCTCGAAAAGTTTTATTTCAAAAATCCGCGCGCTTCTTTTGGGGGATGCGCCGCTCGCCAGAAATGCGAGCGAATCATTCAAAAGATCGAAGATCGCCGGACTTGGATCCTCCACCTCCACAAGCTCTTCCAAGAGCTCCGTAAAATAACTCGCATACCCCAAACGCTCCAGATCCTCCCTCACTTTTGGAAAAAGCGTCGTCAGCTCGACTGCCGTCACCTGGTGCAGATCGCCGCCTCTTTTTCTCCTGTAAAACAAAATCTCATTCAGGGAGAAAGGCTCGAGCGTGCTGCCAAACCGCCCGCGTGAATCACGTACCGCCTTCACAATGCCGCGGATTTTCCCGAAATCCCGCGTATAAAAAGACGCCAAAAGACTCGTATCACGGTAGTCCTGGGTCTTCAGAACAAAAGCCTCTGTTTTTGTCGCGCTCATAATTAGATTTTTTTCAAAGGAGGCACCGCGGCGCCTCCGCTTATCACGATCCGGATCCCTTCCTCGATCGTCAGGTCCGTCTCCACCAATTCATCCGCAGGCGCAAAGACAAACATTCCCGTCGCGGGATTGGGGGGCGACGGCACAAAAACGCTTACGATACTTTCTTTGCCTGTTTTTTCATGGATCGCCCAGCGTTTTTCCTGCGTGACAAACCCCATCGAATAAATGCCCTTCCTCGGATACTCCAAAAAAACCACCCTGCGGAAAACGCCGCGCTTGTCTCCGAAAAACGCCTGGGCCACTTCTTTAATGGAACCGTAAAACGTATTGAACAGAGGCACATTTTTGAAAAATCCGTCGAAGCCTTGAAAAAGACGGCGAAAAAGAAACTTCTCGCCCGCGAGGCCTACAGTCGCGATAAAGACCACGACCACAACCGCTAACGCGAGCTTCGCCAATAATATTTTCGATTGCGCGTTTATCTCAAAAGGAAGCGCCGTAAACAGAGGGTTCACGATGAATGCATCCGTGAGCTTCACGAGGTATCCGATGCAGACCACCGTCAAAAAAACCGGCGCGAGAATGAGAAGACCGGACATAAAATGATTTCTTATTTTTTCAAACATGGCGTCTTCCTACCGAAACAGCCTGAAAAAAAGAGCCGTGACCAAGATTCCGAGAAGCGCGCCCCCTGCCACTTCCCAAAAAGTATGGATCTTCGCGCGTAGCCTCGCCTGCACGACAAGCAAGGCCAAAAGCAGCGCGGCGGCGGTGATAAAAATGCTCTCTTGAAGATAGAGGACCGCCGTCCAAAGCGAAAACGCGACCGCCGCGTGACCGCTGATAACCCCGCCTCTCAAAGGCGTGCCGCGGTGAAAATAAGCCTTCACCAAGATCACAATAAATACCACCACCAAAAGAGCGGCGAAAAGAATGTCCCAGGAGCCATAACGAAATTGTGTCGTGAATATCTCCCAAGGTCTCGCCCCATACTTGGAGAAAATAAGAAACCCGACCACCAGAGAGTTTATCACGCAGACCAGCACGATACCCGCCGAAACGTCTTTGATGACGCGTACCGCGGGATGAAAAGCATCCCGCATAAAATCCATCGTTTCCTCAATGAGCGTATTAAACATTTCGGCGGCCCATACAAGCGTCACGGTGATCGATAAAACGATCCACTCAATGCGCGTCACCCGCAAAACAACGCCGCCCAATAAAACCAAAAAACCTATGAGAAAATGAATCCCCATATTTTTCTCGTTCTTGACGACGTAGATAAATCCTTCGATCGCGTTGTTAAGACTTTCGGCAAACGTTCTTTTTTTCATAGAATTCTGCTTAAAATAGTCTCTTGCCGCTTGTGCATTTCTTCACGGTCCCTGGGATTCCGATCGTCGTACCCCAAAAGATGCAGCACGCCATGCACCACGTAGCGAGCGAGCTCTTCTTTGAAGGGAATTTTCAGCTTCTTTGAAAAAGACCGGGCCATTTGTACCGAAACAACTATGTCACCGAGATAATCCGACTCTCTTCCAAAGAGCTTTCCTTCCTCGCACCAGAACGAAATGACATCCGTCGCGTAATCATGTTTCAGAAAATCACGGTTCAGGCGGCGTATCTCCTTATTGTCTGTCAAAAGAATGCTTACGAGCCGCCTTTTGGTCTTCTCGAGCCGGAGTGCACTGGCTGCAAGCCTTCTGATCCACGAAGCGCTGACACCTTGAACACCGCGTTTAAACCTTACTTCGATATTCACTATCGAATTTTAATCCCCAGTTCTTTCAACTGCCGCTCATCCACCGGCGAAGGCGCGTCCGTCATCGGGTCGACCGCTTTTTGATTTTTGGGAAAAGCGATCACTTCGCGGATACTCTCAAGTCCCAGCAGGATCGTAATCACGCGGTCGATGCCCAACGCGATCCCGCCATGCGGCGGCGCGCCGAACTCAAAAGCCTTCAGCAGAAACCCAAACCGCGACTGGACCTCTTTCTCGTCCAGGCCGATCGTCTCGAATATTTTTTTTTGAAGTTCTTTTTTATGGATACGCACGGAACCGCTAGCGATCTCATTGCCGTTCAGCACGAGGTCATACGCGCGTGAACGGATTTTCTCAAGCGCTCCCGTTTTAAGATGCTTTTCCCAGTCTTCTAGATTCGGGGAAGTGAAAGGATGATGCTCGCTGTCCCAGCGTTTTTCTTCTTCATTGTACTTAAAGAGCGGAAAATCCGTGATCCAGCTGAAGTGAAATTCGCCCTTAGGGATCATTTTCTTCCACTTGGCAACATGAAGCCTCAAAGCGCCGAGTACTTTCAGCGTCTTTGACCGTTCATCCGCGATCAAAAGCAAAAGGTCGCCCGGGGAAGCTTTCATAGTCTCTATCAATTTTCCCTGAATTTCAGAATTAAAAAATTTCGCAATAGGCGAATCCAGTAGGGGCGCGCGGCCGTGCGCCCCTACCTTGAAATACGCAAGGCCCAGCGCGCCCTCGTTCTTCACAAACTCCGTCAGGTTGTCTATTTCCTTGCGTGAAATCTCGGCGCCTTTGGGAAAACAAATACCGGCCACTTTGCCGCCGGGCTTCGCCAAACAGTCCCCGAACACTTTAAATTCGGAGGATTTTACAAGTGAGGACACATCTTGAATGGCCATTCCAAAGCGAAGATCGGGCTTGTCGGAACCGTAGCGCTCCATCGCTTCCTGATAAGAAAGTCTCGGGAACGGTTTTAAGTCTACGTTGACGACTTCTTTGGCAAGCTCCCTTAAAAGCCCTTCAATAATCGAGAAAAGGTCGTCTTCGGTGAGAAACGACATCTCAATATCAAGCTGTGTAAACTCCGGCTGGCGGTCGGCGCGCAAATCCTCATCTCGGAAGCACTTCGCGATCTGAAAATAGCGGTCGAAACCAGAGACCATCAGGAGCTGCTTAAAAAGTTGGGGCGACTGCGGCAACGCGTAAAATTCCCCCTGATTTACACGGCTCGGGACAAGATAGTCCCTAGCGCCTTCGGGAGTGGATTTAGTAAGAATCGGCGTTTCTACTTCAATAAAACTGTTTTTATCGAGGTTATGGCGCATAATTTGATAAATCCTGGAGCGGAGAAAAAGATTTTTTTGCACTTCCGGATTTCTTAAGTCGAGGTAGCGGTAGCGCATGCGCAGTTCTTCGTTGGTTTCGCGGCTCTTCACCACCTCAAACGGCAACGGCGCGCAAGGGTTATGGTCCAGGATCTCCTCAATCGCTACTTCTATCTGTCCTGTGGGAATTCTGGAATTTTCGGTGCCTTTCGGCCTAGGCTGGATCTTTCCCCTAATCTGAAGACAATCTTCGGACTTAATAGCGCGCCCGGTCACCTGCTCGCGCCTGTCTGTCACAAGCTGTGTTTTGCCGTAGCGGTCGCGCAAATCAATAAAGAAAACACCGCCGTGATCGCGCACGGTGTCCACCCAGCCATAAAGTGTGGCTTTTTCGCCGATATTTTTATCTGTCAATTCGCCGCAGGTATGCGTGCGCAAGCCTGTCCTAAGCATGCTCTTTTTCTTCCTTTTTCAATGCCTCAAGCGCGCCGCTCAAAGCGATCTCTTTCTGAGCGCTGTTTTTCATGTCTTTCAAAATAAAACTGTTTTTCTTTATCTCATCGTCGCCCAGGATGATCACGTAGCGGCATTTTTCCTTGTCCGCAAAGCGAAGCTGGCCTTTCAAAGACCTGGCCGAAAAATCCATGAGCACTTTCATGCCCGCCGCGCGCAGCTGGGACAAAAGCCGGAACCCTTCCTTAAAAGCTGTCTCACCCAGCGTTGCGACAAAAAACGTATTTTCTCCGGCGGTTTTTTCGTTTCCCGCTTCGGGCAGGCACATCAGAAGCCGCTCCACGCCGATCGCAAAGCCCACCGCGCCGGCCGGCGCGCCGCCGAATGACTCTATCAGGGAATCGTATCGCCCACCCGCCGCTAATGCATCCTGCGCGCCAAGCTTCGGATGCGAGATCTCAAAAACCGTCTTTGTGTAATAATCCAGGCCACGGATCATGTAAGGGTCCTCTTTAAACCGGATGCCCGTCCCCGCAAGCCCCTCGCAAACTTGGCGGTAGTGGTTTTTACTCTCGTCATTCAGAAAATCATGGATAGGCGGCGATTTTATGATGATCCTGCGGCACAATTCGGACTTGCAATCCAAAATACGAAAGACGTTTCTCTCGAGCCTACTTTTGCAATCATCACAGAGCTCTTTTTCTCTAGGCTTAAAATAATTTTTGAGCGTTTCCTTAAAAACTTTTCTTTCCTCAAAAGTCCCAAGATTGTTGAGCTTTATTTCAAAATCATGCGCTCCGCACGTGTCTAGAAATAAAACCAGGCACTGGATCGTTTCCGCGTCCGCATAGGGACTTGAGGTGCCTAACTGCTCGACGCCGATCTGGTGAAACTGGCGAAGGCGGCCCGCCTGCGGCCGCTCACTGCGAAACATCGAACCCGTATAGAAAAATTTGGAAAGGCCCTCGGTTTTGTCAAAATTATTCTCAAGGTACGCGCGCACAACGCCCGCCGTGCCTTCGGGGCGCATCGCGATGTGTTCTTTGGAGCGGTCCTCAAATTCGTACATTTCTTTTTGAACAACGTCCGTATCGCTGCCAAGCGCGCGGCGAAAAAGGTCGCGCGTTTCCAGAACAGGCGTCCTTATTTCCTTGAAGCCAAACGCGCCGAAGACTTTGCGCGCAAGCGCTTCCACGCGCGCGCACTCGTCGGCTTCGCTTCCGTAAATATCCTTAAAACCTCTTAAACGCTGAAAGGACATGAGAGATGTTCCTAATAAATAAGGGGCACTGCTTAACGCGTGCCCCTATCATGATCGCCAAAAACTCGAAGATTAACTACTTTACCTGCTTTTTCATAATGAGGCCGGGCTTAAATACCACGACCTTTTTCGGGGGCACCGGCACTTCCTGGCCGGTGCGGGGATTACGCCCAAGGCGTCCGCCGCGCGATTTTACCTTAAAAATGCCGAAGTTTCTCAGCTCCACGGTCCTACCTTCAGCTAGATACTCCGTCATTTTGTCCAAAGCGCTTTGGACCACGCGTTTTACATCAATCTGCTTAATGCCGGTTTCATTCGCTATTTTGAGAACGATATCTTTTTTCGTGACTGCCACGGAGGACCTCCATTAAGAATTCTTGTAGGATGTTATCACACAAGGACTTACGCTGTCAATGAAGCTCAGCTAGATTTTAAGACTCACCGCTTCCTCGCCAAGCATTTGCTGGAGGGACTGGACAAGATTTTCGTCGGGGCGGACAAAGAGAGTGCGGTCGACCAACATCTGTGAGGAGATAGCCCCCTTTTCGACAAATTCAAGATATACAGGCACACTGCCCGGATACTGCGCAAGCGTCTCCTGAAGCGACTTGAGCGTCTGGTCGCCCATACCCGCCGTGACAAGCCTCACGTGAATACTGCGCATGAATTTTTTGTGCACTTCCTGGACAGGAGTGATTTCGCTTACCAAGATCTTGGGGTCCTGTTCTTTCTTGTCGACATTGCCTTTGAAGAACAAAATGGCATCTTTGACCAGGTGATGACCGCAGCTTTTAAAGGTTTTGGGAAAAACCAGGAGATCGATCGAGCCTTTCAGGTCTTCCAGGCCGACTATCGCCATTTTCTCGTTGTTCTTTTTGGTGACCGTGAACTTAAGCTTACTTACAAGCCCGCCGATCACGATCTCTTCTCCATCCCGTCTCTGATTGGCCGTCCCGGTGGAGATCGTAGAGTAGCTTTTCAATTCTTTCCGGTAGCGGTCGAGCGGATGACCGGTCACGTAAAACCCTAGCATCTCTTTCTCGTAGGCAAGCCGCTCCTGGTCCGACCATTCGGGAATAGACGGAATATTATGAATTTTTTTCTGGAAAACTTCCTCGCCTTGAAAAACATCAAAAAAGGATTTTTGGCCGCTTTCGCGGTCCTTTTGGACCTCGCCGCCTATCGCGAGCGCCTGGTCCAAAATAGCAAAAAGCTGGGACCTGAAAATCCCCATCGTGTCGAACGCGCCGCATTTGATAAGACTCTCAAGCACTTTACGATTCACGACCCTTAAGTCAACACTCTCCGTAAGATCATGAAATGACTTGAAGCGGTCTTTCTTGATACGGCCCTGGATGATCGCATCGATCGCGGTCTGCCCCACATTTTTGACCGCCGCGAGGCCGAAGCGGATCGTATCCTGCGCCACCACTGTGAACTGAGGAAAGCTCTCGTTCACATCCGGAGGCAATACTTTCAAACTTATACGCTTGGCTTCATCAATATACAGCACGACCTTGTCGGTATTGTCTTTTTCACTGGAGAGAAGCGCGGTCATGAATTCAACGGAATAATTCGCTTTCAAATACGCGGTACGGTAGGAGATCATCGCGTACGCGGCCGAATGGCTTTTATTAAAGCCGTAGCCGGCAAAATGCGCGATAAAATTGAATACCTTGTCGGCGATCCGTTTGTCGATCTTATGGGAGACGCAGCCGTTCACAAAATCGGCGCGCGCCTCGTTCATCACGTCTTCTTTTTTCTTGGAAATCGCGCGGCGCAGCGAATCGGCCGCTGCCAATGAAAAACCGGCCAGCGCATTCGCGATCTTCATGATCTGTTCCTGAAAAACGATGATTCCGTACGTATCCTTCAGGATCGGTTCCAAGAGCGGATGGTCATAGACAATCGGGATCTGTCCGTGTTTTCTTTTGATAAATTCATCCACCATGCCGGAGCCGATCGGGCCCGGTCGGTAGAGGGCCAGGATCGCGATGAGATCCTCAAAAGTATCCGGCTTTAGTTTTTTCAAAATATCGCGCATCCCCGAACTTTCCAGCTGAAACACGCCGATGGACTGCGCTTTTGAAAGAAGCTCGAAGGTTTTCGAATCATCGAGCGGTATCTCCTGCCACCGGATGTCTTTCTTGTGAATGCGCTTTATGATCTTGATCGTGTCTTCGATGACGGTCAGCGTGCGAAGCCCCAGGAAATCCATCTTGAGAAGACCTATCTTCTCAAGACTTTCCATCGAGTACATTGTGGAGATCTGGCCGTCACCTGTCTTAAAAAGCGGGACGTGTTCTTTCAGGGGACGCTCGCTTATCACGATCCCGGCCGCGTGCGTAGACGCGTGCCGCGTCATGCCTTCCAGAATGCGCGACATATCAATAAGCTGAGTCACTTGAGGATTTGTTTTGTAAAGCGCTTTTAGTTCCGGTTCACGCTCAAGAGCAGTATCGATCGTGATCTCCAATTCCGTAGGAATGAGTTTCGCAATCCTATCCACCTCTCCATACGGTATGGCCATGACGCGCCCGACATCGCGGATAACGGCTTTCGCCATCATCGTCCCGAACGTGATGATCTGCGCCACATTGTCCTTCGAATATTTATCCGTGACATACCGGATCACCTCATCACGGTTTTCGTAGCAGAAATCGATGTCGATATCAGGCATGCTGACGCGCTCGGGATTCAAAAATCTTTCAAACAGAAGATCGTAGGCAAGCGGGTCGATATCGGTGATCCCGAGCGCGTAGCTCGTCACGCTCCCGGCCGCCGAACCCCGGCCCGGCCCCACGGGGATTCCTTTTTGCTTCGCGAAATGCACGAAGTCCCACACGATCAAAAAGTAGCTTGCGTAGCCGCTTTTTTGAATTACGGTCAGCTCATGTTCGGCGCGTTTCTTAATCTCCGGTGTAATAGGATCATAACGCTTTGCGAGCCCCTCAAAGGTAAGCTCCTTCAAGTATTCTCCCTCGGTCTTGCCTTGAGGAGGAGCAAATTGAGGCACGTAGGTCTTTGTGAAATCAAGCTGGAGATTGCAGCGCTCGGCGATCGCGGCGGCATTGGAAATCGCCTTGGGGATGTCCTTAAAAAGCTGTTTCATCTCGTCCGCGGACTTAAAGTAAAACTGGTCAGTTTGTGGACGGAAGCGGTTCGGATCATCCAGTGTCGTCTGTGTTTGAATACAGATGAGAATCTCATGCGCTTTTGAGAATTCTTTTTTGAGATACCGCACGTCGTTGGCCGCCACAAGCCCTATGCTTTCGGCCTGCGCTAGCCTGGCAAGCTCCGGATTCACCCGCTCCTGCTCTTTCAGGCCGCTGCGGATAATTTCGATGAAAAAATTGTCCTTCCCTAAAATCTCGGTGTATCCTCTCGCGGCCTCGCGCGCCTTCTCGGTCTGCCCGATATTCAAAAGATGCGGCACCTCCCCGCGCAGATTGCCCGAAAGCGCAATAAGTCCGGCTGAATATTTTTTTAAAACCTCCTTGTCGATACGCGGCCGATAGTAAAAACCTTCGAGGTAACCGATGCTGACAAGCTCGATGAGATTGCGGTAGCCGGTCATGTCTTTGCAGAGAAGGACCAGAGGATAGGAAGCGCCTTGCAGTCCGTGCGTCGAACGCTCAAAGCGACTTTCGGGAGCGACATAGACCTCGGCGCCAATGATGGGCTTGATACCGGCTTTTACGCAGGCGCTATAAAACTCGATCGCGCCAAACATATTGCCGTTGTCCGTGACAGCCAGCGCCGGCATTTTGAATTCCTTCGCAAGCGCCACAAGGTCATGCACCGGACACACCGCGTCCAGAAGGCTGTATTGGGAATGGACGTGTAAATGGACGAACTCTGAGTTCAAACTATTCCCATTCAATCGTTGCTGGAGGTTTTGAGCTGACGTCATAGACAACGCGATTCACGCCCTTGATCTCATTGATGATGCGATTCGAAACCCTGCCCAGCACTTCCTTCGGGATCTCAAACCAATCGGCGGTCATGCCGTCGGTGCTCGTCACCGCGCGCAGCGCCACGACATTTTCGTAAGTCCTCTCGTCCCCCATCACACCCACGCTTTTCACAGGCAAAAGCACCGCAAACGCCTGCCAGATTTTGTCATATAGACCGGCGCGCCTTATTTCTTCGATAAAACGGGCATCCGCCTCTTTTAGAATTTCCAGGCGCCGCTCGGTGATTTCCCCCAAAATTCTCACCGCGAGCCCCGGTCCCGGAAAAGGATGGCGCCCTACAAGCTGTTCGGGAAGCCCGAGCTTACGCCCCAGATCCCTCACCTCATCCTTAAAGAGCTCCCTCAAAGGCTCAATTAACTTCAAATTCATCTTATCCGGCAGGCCGCCGACATTGTGGTGCGTCTTAATAACGGCCGAAGGACCGCCAAACGCCGAGCGGCTTTCGATGACGTCCGGATAAAGCGTGCCCTGCCCCAGAAATGACGCGTTCTTTATTTTTTTGGCTTCTCGGTCAAACGCGTAGATAAATTCATGGCCGATGATCTTTCTTTTCTTCTCAGGGTCCACCACGCCTTTTAGTTTATTTAAGAAATGCTTCTGCGCCTGGACAAAACGAATGTCCGCCTTGAAATGTCCTTGCCCGCCGGAGGCGGGTCCGCCTCTGGCGGAAAAAGCGCGGCGCACCTGGGCTTCTTCATTTTTGCGAAGAAGACCGTTATTCACGAAAATACACACGAGCCTTCTGCCGATTGCTTTCGACAAAAGCGCGGCCGCGACCGATGAGTCTACGCCGCCCGAAAGCCCCAAAATAACACGCTGATCACCCACCCTCCTGCGGATCTCTCTCACTGATTCATGGATAAAATTCTCCATCGTCCAGGATTTTTTGAATCCGCATATTCTGAAAAGGAAATTCTGGATGATTCTGGAGCCCGCTTCGGTATGCGCGACTTCCGGATGGAACTGCACGCCGTAGATCCTGTCTTTGGCGTTCTGAAAAGCGGCCAGGTGCGTATTCTTGGTGTAGGCTGTTTTGACAAAACCTTTGGGAGGACGCTGGACGTAATCTCCGTGGCTCATCCAGGAAATGGATCTTTTGGGAATATTTTGAAAAAGAGGGCCGCTCTGCCCTGTAAGAAAAAGCTCCGCGCGGCCATACTCGCGGTGAGCCGCGCGGTAAACCCTGCCATGCAGGCAATGGGCCAATGCCTGCATACCGTAGCAGATCCCTAAAATCGGGACGCCGAGCCCAAGCCATTCGGGATTTATTCTAGGGGAATTTTTCTGGTAGACGCTCGCAGGACCGCCCGAAAGAATGATCCCTCTCACGTTCTTTGAACGGATAAGCTCCATCGGGATCGAGGGCGGAACAACTTCGCAAAAAACTTTTGATTCGCGCACGCGCCGCGCGATTAATTGATTGTACTGCGATCCAAAGTCGATGATTAATAAGGTTTCCATAACGCTTTCACCGGTCCAAAACTTTTTCGGTGTATCCGGCAGGGGCCTTTTTTCCGGAGCGCTTCCAAATGCTCCCGCGTCCCGTAGCCTTTGTGCTTGCGAAACCCGTAGCCGGGATAAAGGCCGTCATAATACTCCATCATGCGGTCCCTTGTCACTTTTGCGATGATAGAAGCGCACGCGATCGAAAAAGACAGCGCGTCTCCGTTTATGATCGGAAACTGTCTGAAGGGAAGCTTCGGAAGCTTAGGACCGTCGACCAAAATACAATCCGGCTCTTTTTTAAGCTTCATCACGGCTTCTTCCATGGCCCTCAAGCTCGCCTGATGAACATTGATGTCGTCGATCACATGGTGCTCGACGACTCCGACGGCCACGAGGCTTTTTTCCAAAATTTCCGCATAGGCCCATTCGCGGGCCTTTTCAGACATGACTTTCGAGTCATTTATGCCCGCGGAAAATGAAAAGTCCCTGACGATGACGGCGGAGGCCACGACCGGCCCTGCTAAAGGACCGCGCCCTGCCTCATCCACCCCTGCCAGGGACGAAAACCCGCGCGCTATAAAAGACTTGTCATGCTGAAGTAGAATCGACGGCTGTTTCTTCTCTTCGCTCTTCTTCAATTCTATTTTTCTTGCCCGTGGATTTTCTTAAATAGTAAAGCTTCGAACGGCGGACCTTCCCCGACCTTATCACTTCTATCTTCTGCACGGTTGGAGAATGAAGCGGGAAACTCCTCTCCACGCCCTCGCCAAAAGAAATACGCCGGACCGTCAAGCTCTCGCGAATGCCTGAGCCCTTCTTGCGGATCACGATCCCTTCAAAATTCTGAGTGCGTGTCTTGTCGCTTTCCTCGACTCTCACGGCAATACGCACCGTGTCTCCGACCTTGAAACTGGAATTATTTTTACTGAGCTGCTCTGCCTCGAGAGCCTTGATTTTGGGATGCATTGCCTTTTAACTCCTATTTTAAAAATTGACTCACAAAAGGTCCGGCCTTCTGTCCTTCGTAAGCTTACGGGCCTGGGCTTGACGCCACAGTCCGATCTTTTCGTGATCTCCCGATAAAAGCACGGCCGGCACTTGAAGCCCGCGGTAGACCGCAGGTCTCGTGTATTGCGGGTATTCTAGCAGATTTTGGGAGAAAGATTCAAATTCCTTTGATGCTTCCCGTCCCAGGACCCCTTTTAGGAGTCGCACGGTGGCTTCCACCACCACCATGACCGGAACCTCGCCGCCCGTCAGCACATAATCCCCGATCGATATTTCATCCGTCACAAGCGCGTCCACGATCCTTTGGTCTACGCCCTCGTAGCGGCCGCAAAGAAACACAAGCTCCTTCATTCGTGAAAGGCGTCCGGCCATTTTCTGGTCAAACCTTTTTCCCTGCGGGGTCATATAAATAAAACAAAAACCGCTCCGTTTTTTGGAGCGCCTTTTGCCGAAAAGCGTCTCGTACGCCTCAAAAATAGGCTCCGGCTTCATCAACATGCCGGGACCGCCCCCAAAAGGCTTGTCATCGCAGGTCTTATGCCGGTCATGGGTAAAATCGCGCAGCGAATGAACGCGAATATCGGCTTTTTTCTTCTCGATCGCGCGCTTCATGATCGAATGCGCGAGAAAAGAATCGAATAGGCCGGGAAAAAGCGTCAGGATGTGAATTTTCAAGGTCGCGCGAACCTTACGCTTTATTTTCTTTCCCGCTCTTGGCCTTCGGAGATACGCCGACTTTCTTCAAAATCGATTTTACCGTATCCGACGGTTTCGCACCCCGATTGATCCATTGGGTCACGCGGTCGGCATTCACTTTCACGATTGCCGGCTCTTTGGAAGGGTCCCAATACCCGACCTCTTCCAGGAAACGGCCGTTGCGAGGAAATCTTGTATCCGTCACAACGATCCGGTGCTTTATTTTTTTCTTCGTGCCCATCGTTTTAAGCCTTATTACCACTGACATTTCACTCACCCCCTTTGCATTTTGGCCCTTCTCTACACCCTTACTTCTTTTTCCCTTCGAATACGGGCCCCCACGCTTTGAAGCTTGGCGACTAAATTCTCATAGCCTCTATCCAAATGATACACGCGCGAGATTTCCGTAAGTCCCTCGGCCACAAGTCCGGCCATCACGAGCGCGGCGCTCGCGCGCAGATCCGACGCCATCACCGGCGCGCCGCTAAGTTTCTTTTTGCCGCTCACAATGGCGCTCGGTCCCTCCAGCATGATACTGGCGCCCATGCGGTTTAATTCGCTCACGTGCATGAACCGTTCAGGATAAATTTTTTCGGTGATCACGCTGATGCCGGGCGATACGCACATCAAAGCCATCATCTGCGCCTGCAAATCCGTCGGAAAACCCGGATACGGCAACGTCGTGACAGAGACAGGTTTTAAGAGCCCTGCCCTGCGAACGCGGACATGACCGTTTTTTTCCGTGATGCTCACACCGGCTTCGCGCAGCTTATCAAGCATCGCCCCGAGCATCGCCAAATTAATGTTCTTCAGCGTAATGTCGCCTTTCGTGATCGCGGAAGCCATGATGTAAGTGCCGGCCTCGATCCTGTCGGGGATCACCGAATACACGGCGCCGGAGAGCTTCTTGACGCCTTCAATTTCGACCGACGGCGATCCAAGGCCCTCTATTTTGGCGCCCATCTTCTTCAAAAAATTCCCGAGATCCACGACTTCAGGCTCGCAGGCCGCATTGTCAATCACGGTCCTGCCGCGCGCTAGAACCGCGGCCATCATCACATTACCAGTGCCAAGCACGCTGGAGCCAAAAGCGCCGCCCAGAAAAATACGCGCGCCGCGAAGACGCTTGGCCTTGGCGATCACATAGCCGTGTTCGAGAGTAATTTCGGCGCCGAGCGCCTTGACCCCCTTCAAGTGAAGGTCTATCGGGCGCGGCCCAATGACACAGCCGCCCGGAAACGAAACCTGCGCCATACCAAAGCGCGCCAGAAGCGGTCCCAAAAAACAGATCGACCCTCTCATCGTGCTTACCAGTTTGTAGGTCAGCACGGGATTTTTAATGTTCTTGGGGTCGATCTCGACGGTGCCGCCTTCGTGGACGACTTTCGCGCCGAGAGACTTTAAAATTTTCACCATCGTAAAAACGTCCGCTACTTGCGGCACGTTTTTGATGATAGACTTTTCTTTTGTGAGCACCGTCGCGGCCAAGATCGGAAGGGATGCGTTTTTCGCGCCGCTGACTTCAAGCGAGCCTTCAAGCCGCTTGCCGCCTTCTATTACGAGCTTATCCACGCCCAAGCACCATGATCCTCTCTATCCCGGCCAAATCTTCGATGAACTTCAAATTTTTGTATTCCCTGTTTCCGCCGAGGCGCTTCCTCAAAATATCCGATTGGCCCGCGCCTATTTCCATAAGAAGCCAGCCGCCCTCATTCAAATAAAATGGCGCCTCTTTCAAAATTTTTTCTATGACAGAAAGCCCCAGCGGCCCGCCATCGAGAGCGATCGTAGGCTCACGCCGCACTTCCCGCGGCAGCCGCCGCAGCTCATCTTCGGGAACATAGGGAGGATTTGAAACTAGGATGTCCCACCCCGCCTTCTCACGAAACACACCGCGAGTTTCTTTGAAATAACTGAAAAGATCGCTTTTTACGAGCTCAATTTTATCGCGTAAGCCATGGAAATCCATGTTCTTACGTGCGACTTGGAGCGCTTCTTGTGATATGTCGAGAGCGGTCATTTTACAGTCAGTTCTTGCCAATGTCAAACTGACCGCGACGCATCCGGTACCCGTGCCGATATCCAAAATGCGCGGCGCTCCGGACTTCGCCGGATAATATGCATTTACGATACGGAGCGCCTCATCCACCAAAAGCTCCGTCTCGGGGCGGGGTATGAGCGTATTGGCTGAAACAAAAAATTTATGGCCGTAGAAATCCGCTTCTTTAAGAATGTGGGACAAAGGGGCGCCTTCGAATCGGGCCCGAAGCGCGCCTTTGATCGCGCGCCTGGCTTTAAGTGAAAGCAACCGCTCTCCCGTGAAAAAATCAATTCGGTTCATCAGCCCAAAATGCCTCACAAGACGCTCGGCCTCAAACCGCGCCGCGGGGATATTTTTTTGCGACAGCTCTCTTTCTATCTTTTTTAAAAACTCGCTGTTTTCTATTGCCGCGTGAGGCATCGTTTTTATTCTTCCGCTAATTCCGCTTCATAAAGCGCGTCGACAAACTCGCCGATCTCGCCGTCCATCACCGCTTCCAGATTGTACACCGTAAAGCCGATCCGGTGGTCTGTCACGCGCCGGTCAGGGAAATTGTAAGTTCTTATTTTCTCGCTGCGGTCGCCCGAACCGACCTGCTTTTTTCGTTGCTTGGCGATCTCGGCGTTGCGCTCATTCGTGATTTTTTCGAAAAGACGCGCCCTCAAAATTTTCAAGCCCTTCTGCTTATTTTTAAGCTGGGATTTCTCGTCCTGACAGCTGACGACCAGGCCCGAAGGCAAATGCGTGATGCGGACTGCGGAGTCCGTCGTATTGACACTCTGCCCGCCGGGACCGCCGGAACGAAAAACGTCGATCCGCAGTTCATCGGGCTTGATCTCCACATCCACCTCTTCCGCTTCCGGCAGAATCGCGACCGTCACGGCCGAAGTATGAATACGCCCTTGCGCTTCCGTCGCGGGCACGCGCTGAACACGGTGCGTGCCGCTTTCAAATTTAAAGCGCCCGTACGCGCCCCCGCCGCTGACGTTAGCGACGATTTCTTTGAAACCGCCCGCTTCGTTCGGCGAACTTGAAAGCACCTCAAGTTTAAAACCCTGCGATAGCGCGTACTTTGAATACATACGGAACAGATCCGCCGCAAAAAGTCCGGCCTCAAGACCGCCCGTGCCCGCGCGGATCTCAAGGATCGCGTTTTTCAAGAGCATCGGGTCATCCTGGATCAGAAGCGATTCAAGCTCATGCACCGTCTTCTTTTTCTTGCCTTCCAGCGCCTCGAGCTCGTGGGACGCCATCGCCGTAAATTCGGACGCCTGGCTTTTGTCGTCCAGGATTTTTTGAGCGTCCTCGATCTCCCGCAGGATCTTCTGGTAGTCCCTGTAAAGGACCACTACCCGGCCAAGCACGCGAAACTCCTTGCCGAGCTCTTTTACGCGGTTCTGGTCTTTGCTGGTATCCGGATCCTGAAGCGCTTTTTCAACCTCGTGAAAACGCTTGAGCTTTTCCTCGGCTTTTTTTAAAAACCGCATTATTTCTTTTTTGCCGCGTACCGCTTCTGGAATTTCTCAACGCGCCCGGCGCTGTCGACGAATTTTTGCTTGCCCGTAAAAAACGGGTGGCAATTGGAGCAGATCTCCACACGGATGTTCTGCTTGGTCGAACGCGTGCGGACCACGTTGCCACAGATGCAAGTGATCGTAGTGTCGTAGTACTTGGGGTGTATAGCGTCTTTCATCGCATCTCCTTTAAGTTGATTAGATCTTGTTCATGCTTTTTAAGAAATCCTTATTGGTTTTCGTCTTCGAGATCTTCTCGATCAAGAGCTCCATCGCTTCGGAAGAATTAAGCTCATTCAGGACTTTTCTCAAGACCCATATCTTGGCCAAATCATCCTGCGGCACCAAAAGCTCCTCTTTTCTTGTATTCGAGCGCTTGATGTCGATCGCCGGATAGATGCGGCGATGGAAGAGATTGCGGTCAAGCTGAAGCTCCATGTTGCCGGTGCCTTTGAATTCTTCAAAGATCACCTCATCCATGCGGCTTCCGGTGTCGACGAGAGCCGTCGCGATAATCGTAAGGCTCCCGCCTTCTTCGAGACAGCGCGCGGCGCCGAAAAAACGTTTCGGTTTATGGAGCGCGTTCGAGTCCACGCCGCCGGTGAGGATCTTGCCGGAGTGCGGTACCGTCGTATTGTAAGCGCGCGCCAAACGCGTGATGCTGTCGAGCAAGATCACGACGTCCTTTCTGCTTTCTACAAGACGTTTGGCCTTTTCGATCACCATTTCCGCGACTTGCACATGCCGTTCCGCCGGTTCGTCAAACGTGGAGCTTATCACCTCGCCTTTCACCGAGCGCTGCATGTCCGTCACTTCTTCGGGCCGCTCATCGATCAAAAGAACGATCAGCACCGTATCCGGGTGGTTAGTGGTGATGCTGTTGGCTATTTTTTGAAGCAGCACGGTTTTGCCGCTGTAAGGCGGCGCCACGATAAGGCCTCTCTGGCCTTTGCCGATCGGCGCCAAAAGATCCACGATCCTCGTGGAAACATCGTCAGGCCGCGACTCAAGCTGCCATTTCTCTTTAGGATAGAGCGGCGTCAGATCATCAAAGAGGATCTTCTCCGTGCCTTCTCCGGGGCTTTCAAAATTGACCTTATTCACCATGAGAAGCGCGAAATAGCGCTCGCCCTCCTTCGGGGGGCGTATCTGGCCCGCGACCGTATCGCCGGTCCTTAAGTTAAACTTACGGATCTGCGACGGGGACACGTAAATATCGTCCGGACAGGGCAGGTAGTTGTAGTTTGGGGAACGTAAGAATCCGAAGCCGTCCTGCAGGATCTCAAGCACGCCCTCGCCGGTCATCACACCGCCGTCCTTCTCGGGCTGGGCCTGAAGGATCTTGAAAATAAGGTCCTGCTTTTTCAGGCCGCTCACGCCGTTTATTTTGAGCTCGTGGGCCAGTCCCGATAAATCGGCCATCTTCATCTTTTTTAATTTCGCCAAATCTATGTCCATTTAGGCATTTCCTCCTTGTTTTAATTTACCAAAAATTTCCCTTACTTGCTTTTCCAAATCTTTCGGGGAGCCGTTATTTCGAACGACAAAATCAGCCAGCTTTTCTTTCTTCTTCAAAGGCCACTGGCTGGCCAAAATTTTTCTCGCCAAATCCTTCGGAATGCCTTTGCGGGCCGCGCGCTTCAAAAGGAGCGTTTCTTTTGAAGAAACCACGACCGTGAAATCTCCCAGACTCTCCATCTTGGACTCAAAAAGAAGCGGCACATCCAGCGCCAAAATTCCCCTTTTTCCCCTGAATTTTTCGATCACATTGAGACAGTCAAAAATCACCGTCGGGTGAATCAGAATATTGAGCTTATGCAGGGCCCCGGGGTGATCAAAAACGTACCGCGCGAGCTTCTTGCGGTCAATCTCTTTATTTTTACCTAGGTACCCGGGACCGAAAATTTTAATGATCGCCCTGTAGGCGGGCTTTCCCTTTTTGACGGCGGCCTTGGCGGCCTGGTCGGCGTCAAATACCATCGCGCCTATTTTTTTGAAAATCTTCGTGACTTCGCTTTTTCCGGAAGCAAGGCCCCCGGTGATACCGACAACTATCATAGTGCTCCTTAAAAAACTTTGAAAGTTAAAAGGTTACAAAAGTTATAAAAGTTTGATTTGTGATCTGATAATTTTAGTTTTTTAATACTTCCGTGTAGAACTTTTTATACTCTTTGGCGCTGTGCTGCCATGAAAAATCGCAGCCCATCGCGTGTTTGCGAAGCAGGTTAAAGCGCTTCTTGTCTTCAAAAGTTTTTAGCGCCCTTCCGACGGCTCCAAGAAACGCTTCCGGCGTCGGATGCGTGAACATAAAACCGTTCCCGCGCTCTGTGTCTTCTTTCACGTCCACAATCGTGTCCGCGAGACCTCCTGTCTTACGCACTACCGGGATCGTTCCATACCTCAAACTTATGAGCTGCCCCAGACCGCACGGCTCATAAAGCGACGGCATGAGAAAAAAGTCGGCGCCCGCGTAAATCCCGTGCGCTTCGACCGCGTTAAACCCCAGATAAACCGCGGCGCTCTTCGAATACTTTCTTCCCAGCGTACGGAATTTGCGTTCATAGGCGCCGTCGCCGTCGCCGAGCAAAACAAATTGCGCTTTTTGCGAAAAAAACTTATGCGCGGCATCGGCCAGAATATCAAGACCCTTCTGCTGGGCGAGCCTCGTAACCATACCAAAAACGGGCGCGGCCGGATCGGCCTCCAGCCCGCAACGTTCCTGCAGCGCTTTTTTACAAAGCGCCTTCCCTTTCAAGTTTTCTTTCGAATAATGCCCTTTGATAAATTTATCTTTCGCGGGGTCCCAAAAATTCGTATCGATGCCGTTCAAAATCCCGCGCAATACGTCCTGTCTTTTACGCACGACGCCATCCAGGCTGTAACCGCACTCATCCGTTTGGATTTCCCGCGCGTACGTCGGGCTCACGGTATTCACGGCATCTGCGAACAAAATCCCCGCTTTCAAAAGATTTACTTTCCCGTAAAACTCAAAACCATCTATTGAAAAAAGCGACGAATCAAGCCCCAGTTTCGTAAACTGCCTTTCAGGGAAAACGCCCTGATAAGCGAGGTTGTGGATTGTGAGAAGTGTTCTCGTCTTTTGAAAGAACGGATCGTTCGCCCATTTCGTCTTAAGAAACACCGGTATCAGCGCGGTTTGCCAGTCGTTCACATGGACAATGTCCGGCTTAAATCCCTGTTTTTTCGTAAAACCAAGCGCCTCGTCCGAGAAAAAAGAAAATCGATCCAAATTGTCCGGATAATCGCCCGCGTCGTTCCCGTAAAGCGAGGAGCGGTTGAAAAAAGCCTCATTTTCAATGAAGCCGACGCTGACATTCTTCGAAAGCTTTTTTAGCTCTCCTCTAAGTCCGCGGTAGCGCGGCATCAAAATCAAAACTTCGACGCCGAGTTTGCCCAGCGCGAACGGCAGTGATCCCGCCACATCGGCCAAACCGCCTGTTTTCGCGAACGGCGCCACTTCACTCGCACAGAATAGAACTTTAATGTAAATACTCCCGCTTAGCTTATATTTCTTCCATATCCAACCAGTTCGGTCCGGCTTTCACCGACACCTTCATCGGAATCTTGAACGACACGGCGCCTTGCATTTCGGCCGTCACAAGCGCTGTCAATTTTTTAAGCTCGTCCTTCGGCACGTCAAATAAAAGTTCGTCATGGACCTGCACGATCATCCTGGATTTAAAACCCAGCGTGGCCAGCCTCGCTGCGACATTTTTCATCGCGATCTTGATCACATCGCTCGAAGTGCCCTGGATCGGCGTATTGATCGCGGTGCGCTCCGCAAAGCTTCTGAACCGAGGGTCTTTGGATGAAATCTCCGGAATATACCGCCGCCTCTTGAAAAAAGTGGTCACATACCCGTCCTTCCTTGCTTTCTGGATTGTTTCGTCAAGATAATGCTTTACCCTCGGATACCGGTCAAAATAGGCCTTGATAAAGTCCTTCGCGGCTTCATTGGAAATATGAAGGCTCTTCGCAAGACTGAAAGCCCCCATGCCGTAAAGCACCCCAAAATTCACGGTTTTGGCCTGGTCCCTCATCTCTTCGGTGACCTGCTTCTGGTCCACGCCAAAGATGAGGCTCGCCGTATAGCGGTGGATATCCGCGCCTTTCCGGAACGCTTCGATAAGAGTTTCATCGCCCGAAAGGTGCGCAAGCACTCTCAAATCGATCTGGGAATAATCCGCTGAGACCAAACAAGCGTTTTTAGAGCCCGCTATAAAAGCGCGCCGGATCTTACGCCCCTCTTCGGTCCTCACAGGGATATTTTGCAAATTCGGATCACTGGAAGAAAGCCTTCCGGTGGCCGTCACTGTCTGGTTGAAAGAAGTATGCACCCGCCCGGTTTTCGGGTTCACCAAAAGCGGCAACGCGTCCACATAAGTCGATTTAAGCTTTGAAAGCTCCCTAAATCTTAGGATTTCCCTGGGAAGCGGATGAATTTCGGAAAGCTCCGTCAAGACCTCGACATCGGTGGAAGCCCCGGTCTTGGTTTTTTTTACCACAGGAAGCCCCAAAGTTACAAATAAAATCTCTCCGAGCTGTTTGGGCGAATTGATGTTGAAGTCCGTACCGGCTTCCTTATGGATCTTCTTCGTGATCACCGAAAGCTCTTTTTCCATTTCCACGGAGAACCCCGCGAGAAGCTTTTTATCGATCGCGACCCCCGCATACTCCATGTCCGCCAGTACCGGCACAAGCGGCATCTCGATTTCTTCAAAAAGTTCCCACACCTCCATCTTGTGAAGTTTGTCTTTCAAAATTTTGGAAAGCCGGTAAGTCACGTCGCTGTCCTGGCAGCCATAGCGGTATACTTTTTCCAAAGGCGCATCGGCCATCGAGATTTGAGCGCGGCCGGAACCGATCAGCTCTTTAATGGAGGTGATCCTCACGCCAAGATGCTCCATCGCGATATCGTCGAGATTATGGTTCGGTTTTGCGGGATTAAGGCAGTAAGAAGCGACCATCGTGTCAAAATAAATGCCTTGAAGCTCTATCCCAAAGTTTTTCAGGATCATCATTTCGTATTTGATGTTCTGACCTATTTTTTTTATCTTTGCGTCTTCGAAGAGCTCCTTCAAATGCAGAAGCGACTCCTTGGCCTTCAGATCGCTTTCCTTTCCATGGAAAGTCACATAAAAGGCTTCCTTTTCCTCAAAAGCAAAAGACACGCCAATGGGCTCGGCCAGAAGCGGATCGGTCGACGTCGTCTCAAAATCAAACGCCCATTCCTTTTTCTTTGAAAGCGCATGTTTTAATTCCTCAAAAGATCTTTTGTCCTTTACGAGACGATAGTCCAAATCCCGGTCATCGGTATTTTTATTTTCGGACGAGGGTATGTTTTTAAGAAGGCTTCTGAATTCGAGCTCCTGGTAAAGCGCAGCGAGCTTCTCACGATCCGGCTCCTTTCTTGCCAGTCCCTCGAGATCAAAATCGAGCGGCACTTCATGGTAGATCGTCGCAAGCTCGCGTGAAAGGCGCGCCTGCTCTTTGTAGGTCTCAAGGTTTTCCTTTAATTTATCGCCTTTGATCTTTGGGATGTGCTTCAAAACGCCTTCGAGCGTGCCGTATTCGGCGATCAGCTTGATCGCCGTTTTTTCACCGATCCCCGGCACGCCGGGGATATTGTCGGAAGCGTCGCCCATGAGCGACATGACTTCCACGACCCGCGCGGGCTCCACCCCAAAACGCTCTTTCACCGCTTTTTCGTCATAAATAAAGTTGTCCTTCTGGGGGTTCAGCACTTTGACTTTCTTGTTCACAAGCTGGAGCGCGTCTTTGTCGCCGGTCACAATGTAAACTTCATGGCCTTTCCCGGAGATCTTCCCCGCCAGCGTCGCCAAAACATCGTCCGCTTCGTATCCCTCTTTTTCATAAATGGGGATATTAAGCGCCCTCACCACTTCTTTAATGATAGGCATCTGCGACACGAGGTCATCCGGCATCGGCGGGCGCTGGATCTTATAATCTTCATAGCGTTTATGGCGGAACGTAGGTCCTTTCAGGTCAAACGTGACCGCGACCCCCTCCGGGTCAATCTCCTTCACCAGCTTCTCCAGCATCGTGATAAAACCGTAAACCGCGTTTGTAGCCTGGCCTTTAGAATTCTTGAGTTCACGGATGGCATAAAATGCCCGGTAGCAAAAAGAATTACCGTCCAACAGGATAATTTTCATATTGAGGGGAAAGTTTTAAGTTCGGAATCCTTATGACTACTGAGTGGAAATGATTAAGTAAAGAAGCGCGACGATCAGCCCCGAGCAAATGATGTAAAAATCATTGAAGTACCAAAAATCCCTGATGGTCTCTAGCAAACTCGCCCGCGAAAAAGTCCGGTTGTGGGCAAAGTAACGCTGCCGTTTCGGGAAAAGCTCTCTTTCGATACGCCACTTGTTTTTCAGTTCCTCGACTTCGCTTTTTTTGAAACGCAGGAACGCGCCCGCGACATTGTGTGCTGGCACCTGGTGCCGGCGGACAAGCTCCCAGAGCTCTTTCTCGCTGATGTCCAGAAACCCGGAGGCCTCCTGGACATTCATGTATTCTTCTTCGAGATACTCTTTATATTCTTCGGATTTGATTTCCATTCAAGCCCTGACCTTTTGAAAATCCGGGTAGCTCGCCAAATCCAGGGTGTCCGCCTTCCCTTCCCTATAAAGCGCGGTCCCTAGCGCCGCGATCATCGCGGCATTGTCCTGGCAAAGCGCTATGTCCGGAAAAATCATCCCAATCCCCTCTTTCCGGGCGGCAACCCCGAATTTTTGCCGCAGTCTCCGGTTTGCACTTACTCCGCCGCCCACCACGACCTTTTTTAACGCCTCGGCATGCGCGGCACGAATGGTCTTCTTGACCAAAACGTCGCAGACCGCCTCCTGAAACCCGGCCGCGATCTGCTTTTTCAATTTAAGCCCAAGTCCGCGCCCGGCTTTAAGCTTATCGACCTTGTAAAAAACGGCTGTTTTGATTCCGCTGAAACTAAAATTAAGGGAATCATTCGAAAGAAAAGGACGCGTGAAAAAAAACCGGTTTGGATCCTCGTCACGGCTTAGACGATCAATTTCTGGACCTCCAGGATACCCCAATCCCAGAATTTTTGCAACCTTATCAAATGCCTCTCCCGCTGCGTCGTCCACCGTGGTTCCCAACACCTTCACGCGGCTTGGGCCCTCCATTTTAAGGATCATCGTGTGCCCGCCGGAGATCACAAGCGAAAGATACGGAAATGAAAGCGTGCGGTCTGACAGGAAGCCCGCGTACGCGTGCGCGATGACATGATCCACGCCCACGAGCGGTTTTTCTAAAGCGAGCGCAAGCGTCTTCGCGGCCGCAAGCCCCACCAGGAGCGACCCCATAAGCCCGGGACCCTGGGTCACCGCGATCAAATCGATATCTTTCAGGGAAACTTTCGCTTTTTTTAGAGAATCATCCAGACACGAGAGCACCGCTTCCAAATGCGACCGCGAGGCAATCTCCGGCACGACCCCGCCAAACGCTTTATGCTCTTTGACGCTAGAGAAAACCACGTTCGAGAGAATCACGCGGCCGTCTTTTACGACTGAAAAAGAAGTCTCGTCACAGGAAGTTTCGATGCCAAGCGTCAACACGGGTCCACCTAGAGCCTTTCTATTCGATTAGATCTTTGACCAGCACAAATTTAATGCCCTCTTTTTTAAACTCGGGCGCCATCTCCCGTATCGCCTGAAGCGTCAGCCGCTTGTCGTGCCCGATCACCACCACGGATCCGTGACCCAGCGCTATTGTTTTCGCCTTCGTGAGTTCTTTCTTGATGGCATCCAGATTCATTTCGTTGTCGATAAAAACATCCCTCTTTGTAAAAGAGACCGAGGTTTCGGCGGCCACGCGAGGGCCCACCGTCGAGGCGATCACGTCGCTGTCTACGAAATAGAGCTTTCTTTTTTTTAAATAATTTAAAACGGTCCTCATCACCCGCAGGTCGCTGGTTGCCGCCGAGCCCATGTGATTATTTACGCCCTCCGCATGCGGCACGCTTAAAAGCGCCTCATCAAGATAGCGGATTATCTGCGTGTCCGGCGTTGCCGTAAGAATCGTCTGGCGCTCGAGTGATTGTGATTTATTCAAAGGCTGCATCGGCATATGGAGCATCACTCCGAGGCCCCGATTATGCGCCTCTTCCGCGATTTTTTTGCTATATATGAGATTAGGGAGAACGGAAAGCGTGAGCGGCTCCTTGATCGCAACCGCGTCGCTTACCAGTGAAAAATTGCGTCCCCAGTCGTCTAAAATAATAGCCATACGCGCTTCCTTGAAAACAGGAACTCCTGCCGTTTCTTTTGGGGTTTTTTTGGGAAGCGGCAGTGGCGGCCCCCCCTTTTTAGGACTCGGAAGCGGGAGTACCTGCGTATAGCCTGAACGCAAAGGCGTTGCGGGTGTTTTCTTTAAAATAAAATCTTTGACAATAAAAAACCCGAGACCCGCCAATGCGAGCACCCAAAGAACTATCTTATAATTGATTTTTTTTGGCCAATGAAAACGGAACTTTTTAGACATTTTTAAGCGTTTTAATAACAAGCTCCCGGACCTTCGCGGGATTCGCTTTTCCCTGACTCTTCTTCATGACTTGACCGACGAGAAACATCGCGGCCGATTCTTTGCCGGATTTAAAATCCTCCACGACTTTGGCATTGCCTTGAATGGCTTCAGAAATCCACCCGAGAAGCGCCGAGTCGTCTGAAACCTGCTTTAGACCTTTTTCCTCCAATATTTTTCGCGGGGCGGCGCCTTTCTCAATAAGCTCCGGAAAAATCTTTTCCTTGGCCGCCTGCAGGCTCACTTCGGAATTTTGTACCAAATTAAAAAGGTCTGCCAGAAGCTGGGGAGTGATTTTTGTCTCCTCCAGCGTCTTTGAATGCTCCCCCAAATAAGCGAACACCGACCCCGTGACCCAGTTTGCGATGGACTTCGCGTTCGCGCTTCCCGCAAGCTTCACGGAATCTTCGTAGAAATCCGCCGTCTTTCTATCGCTTGTCAAAAGCTCGGCATCATAATTTGAGAGTCCATACTGTAAAATAAGCCGCTCTTTTTTCTGCTTCGGTAGTTCCGGCAGGCTTTTTCTTTCCCGTTCGATCTCCTCCGTCGTCACGGAAAAAGGCACAAGATCCGGCTCCGGAAAATAACGGTAATCGTGCGCTTCTTCTTTAGAGCGCATCGAGAAAGTCTTCTCGCGCGCATCGTCCCAAAGACGCGTCTCCTGCACGATTTTCTCAGCCCTCTCCAGCGCCTCGGTCTGGCGCTTTATCTCATAGGTGATCGCGGCTTTCACGGCCTTAAAAGAATTTAAATTCTTGATCTCCACTTTCTTGCCCAAAGGATCGGCTGCATTCTTACGCACGGACACGTTGGCGTCACAGCGCAAATGCCCTTTTTCCATGTCGCAGTCCGAAACGCTTATGGATTTTAAAATCGATTTTAGATGGTTGAGATACGCGTACGCTTCCTCCGGCGTTTCGAGGTCCGGCTCAGTCACGATTTCAAGAAGCGGCGTGCCCGCGCGGTTCAAATCCACGAGGCTTGAGTCCGGAAACTGGTCGTGGATCAGCTTGCCCGCATCTTCCTCCAAGTGCGCGCGGTTTAACCTCACCTTTTTCACCTTTCCCTCGACCTCCACCTCCAAAAAACCCCCCTGCCCAAGCGGGCAGTCGTACTGGGAAATTTGGTATCCTTTCGGAAGGTCGGGATAGAAATAATTTTTGCGGTCAAATTTGATCCTTTGGGACGGCGTGCCGTTCAAAGCCAGAGCTGCGCGAAGCCCCAAAAGAAAAACCTGCCGGTTCAACACCGGCAGCGCTCCCGGAAGCCCCAGGCACACGGGGCAAACATTCGTATTGGGAGAGTTTCCAAATTCGACCGCGCAGCCGCAGAATATTTTCGTCTTTGACTTAAGCTGAACGTGCGTTTCAAGGCCTATCGTGACGAGATAACTCATTTCACGTTCCCAAGTTTTTTGTGAAAATCCGTCGCCTGCTCGAACGCATAGGACACTTTGTAGAGGGTTTCTTCGTCAAAGGGTTTTCCCAAAAACTGAAGCCCCATCGGAAGGCCATCTTTTTTGGAAATGCCCCCCGGAATCGAAATGGCAGGCACTCCCGCCAGATTGGCCGAAATCGTATAGATATCCGAAAGGTACATCTCAAGCGGATTGGTGGTTTTTTCTCCCAGTTTAAAAGCCGTACTGGGGGCAGTCGGCGTCATCAGCACGTCAAATTTTTTGAATGCCTCGTCAAAATCATTTTTTATCTTCGTGCGCACCTTCATCGCTTTTAAATAATACGCGTCATAGTAACCGCTCGAAAGGCTGTAGGTACCAAGAATGATACGGCGCTTGGCTTCGGCGCCGAAACCCTCGCCGCGCGAGCGTTCATACATATCAAGAAGGCTTTGAGACGTTTTTTCCCTGAAGCCAAAACGCACGCCGTCAAAACGCGCGAGATTAGAGCTGGCCTCTGATGGTGCCACGATGTAGTAAACATTCGCCGCGTATTTCGTATGCGGCAGGCTCACGATGTCTACTGTGGCGCCAAGACGCTCTAGCGCCTTCTTTGCCCCGTCGATGATCTGCTCCCGCAGGTCTTGATTTTCCAGGGTTTCGACATACTCTTTGGGAATCCCTATTTTCATCCCTTTAATGCTCTGCCCCAAGACTTTCGTATAATCCGGCGCCGGCACGTTCGCACAGGTGGAATCTTTGGGATCATAACCGGCGATCACGCTCAACATAAGCGCCGAATCCCTAACATCCTTTGTGATCGGGCCTATCTGGTCAAGACTTGAAGCAAAAGCAATGAGTCCATAGCGCGATACTCGGCCGTAGGTTGGCTTGATTCCCACAACTCCGCAAAAAGCAGCCGGCTGACGAATAGAGCCGCCGGTGTCGGAACCCAAAGCCGCGATCGCCGTGTGGTCCGCCACGGATGCGGCCGAACCACCGCTAGAACCTCCCGGCACCCTTTCCGGGTCCCTGGGGTTTCTTGTGGGGCCATAGCAGGACGTCTCACAGCTTGAACCGAACGCGAACTCGTCCATATTCGTTCTGCCGTAAATCACAGCGCCTGCATTTAACAGCTTTTCAACGACTGTCGCATTATAAGGCGAGATAAAACCTTTTAAAATTTTGGAAGCGCAGGTGATCTCTTCATTCTCAACACAGATATTGTCTTTCACCGCGATCGGCACGCCCCATAGCGGAGACTTTTGGTCTGCTTTCCGGTGACGCGGCGTGATCGACGCAGGGTTAAGATAGGCGTGTATCTTTCGCGCGTCGGCATCCTTTGTCTTGACTGCTTCAGACAAAGCCGCGAGAACGTCCTTTTGGGTACACTCATTTTTTTGATAAAGTCCCGAAAGCTCAGAGACTGTTTTTTTGGAAAGACTCACTTCTATGACTTGTCCTCTATGATTTTGGGGACTTCGAAGAAACGTCCGCGGGCCTTGGGGGCGGCCTTAAGAAACTCGTCAATATTAAGGGAAGGTTGGATACTGTCCTCGCGGAAAACATTGGCCAAAGAAAGGGGGTGACTTGTCGGCTCAATACCGTCGACATTCACCTCTTTTAGTTGGTCGACAAAACTCAAGATATTGGAAACCTGGGATTCAAAAACCTTTAACTCCTCTTCTTTGAAACGAAGCCTTGCCAGGTGCGCGATGTGTTTTAAATCGATGCTGCTCATAATTGCGTAATTATATCAGATTTGACGCTTGTCTTCTAATTTTCGTAGGTATAGCCGTGCAAAAAAGAGGATTCTTTTATCTTATTCGTGACTTTTTCGATCAACTCCGGCGGCCAGGTCATATCCAGCCGGCTTTTGTGAGGGGCGTCGCTGACGATAGCGGCGCAAGCGTTTAAATAATCCTCGGGAGCCTCCACGCCCAAAAATAAACAGATTTCTTTTAGCACATCGCGGGGATGGGCAACAAACCATTCATGCTGTACTTCATAAAAATCAGCGGGTGCCATCCTTTTTTTAAAATTCTGGATCGCCTTGAATAGCCAAAAATAATAATCAATGGCTTCGCCAAGCGGCCACTTCTGCGGAGACTTTAAATGTATTGTCGTAATATTGTCATAAGGATTTCTGACAACGTGAATGAACTTCACCCTGACGCGAATAATGGACCGCAAACGTTTTAAAAGCCAAGGTGCTCTGGTGAGCCAATAAGCGGCATCGGACCCCCTCTTATCACCTATCACTTTTATCTTTTCAAATTTTCCCTGCCACTGTCCCGGCACGAAGTAAGAATACCCCCCGGACACCCTTCCGCCTAATGCCGCGACCCGGGAATTTTCCAGTAAAAGCCAGTAAATCTGATCACGGTTAAAACCTGCAAGCACATATTTCAACGCATCCAATTCATGGGCAATAATAATGTTCGGATGGGCATCCAAAAGCGCCCCAATAATGCTATGACCACTTCTATCGTATCCTACAAACCCAACAAAAGTATTCACTTCCGAAAATAAATTCCTAAATTTCGGTGCTTTGTATAAAGCTTCGGGATACCGTTTAACAGCGCAACACACTTCCTTAAAGGCCCTAAGAATGGCTCTTAAAAATCTTCCCACAATTTTGAAAATACTATTTATCATTTTAATCGCCCGCTCTCCTCGACTGTCAAACGGCCTATTTCTTATAAATTAGTTATTCCTATAAATAATCAATTTTAATTAGAATCATTAACTAAAAATAATTTATTCTTACCAGTTTATATTGTATACTATGGTAGTAAAATTGATAATAAATATCAAACCAAAGGATCTGGGCCAGTTTCTATGGTTTTTAATTCGAGCGTTTTCTTCTTCTTTTTAATTTTAATCTACCTTCTTTATCTGGCCCTCTCGATCAATTATCGGTGGCAAAATTTTCTTTTGTTGGCCGCAAGTTACTTTTTTTATGGTTTTTGGGATTACCGTTTTTTGGGGCTTCTTTTCATATCTACTCTGAATGACTACATCGCGGCATTTTTTATTGAAAAAGCCCACCAAAACGGTCAAAAGCGGCGTGCAAAAATATGGCTTTGTTTCAGCCTCAGTATCAGCCTGGGAATACTCGGCTTTTTTAAGTACTATAATTTCTTTGCCGATAATTTGCATAATCTGTCCCATGCTTTCGGCATAGAACTGAATACCTTTACGCTAAAAGTTGTCCTTCCTGCCGGAATTTCCTTTTACACTTTCCAAACCATGGGCTATGTGATCGATGTTTACAGGGGAAAACAAAAAGCAGCTACAAACTTCCTCGATTTTTCTCTGTTCGTTTCATTCTTTCCACAACTTATGGCCGGACCCATCGAACGCGCCGAAAAACTTCTCACTCAAATTCAGCTGCCACGGAAAATCACAACTGCTCAAACACACGACGGTCTGTGGCTTATTCTTTGGGGACTGTTCAAGAAAGTCTTTATAGCGGATAATCTTGCCCCTTACATTCGATGGGGATTCGAGCTGGATGGTGCTTCCACTTCAGCTGATATTTATTTGGTTTTGGTCGTTTTCAGCATCCTTTTCTACTGCGATTTCTCAGGCTATTCCGATATGGCCGTGGGTCTGGGCAAACTGTTTGGCGTTGAATTGACCCGCAATTTCAACCTCCCCTATTTTTCAGAAAACCCGGCGGATTTTTGGAGGCGGTGGCACATTGCGCTGGCCAACTGGTTCCGGAACTATGTCTATGGGCCTCTAAAGAACAACAGCCGGGGGCTTCGCCGGGTGTTTGCGGCTTTTTTTACGATGTTCCTCGTTGGTCTCTGGCACGGTGCCGGATGGAACTACATTATCTGGGGCAGCCTCTGGGGCATCACGCTTATCCTCTACACTATTTTCAACCATTATGCCGCGGCGGTGTTGTCAAAAATGGACCACCGACTAAACGGGCTAATAAGATTCCTTGGAATTATCCTGACCTTCCATCTATGGCTTATCATTGGCATGTTTTTTGTCACCCCCAATGTACCCGATGCGCTGCATCGCCTCAGGATAATGTTCACGGATTTTTCAGCCTCCCCTTATCTAAACAAAGATGCTGTGACAGTTCTTTTCTATTCATGGCCGCTCGTTGCGATCCAGTTCATACAATATTTCAAAAAAGACATAGACATTATGAGCAAACTGCCGCCGCCATTTGAAATTTGCGTCTGTTTTGGACTTATAATGCTTCTGATTTTAAACGGAGCCCAATTTGACAAAGAATTCATTTATTTCAAGTTTTAGAGCGCACTTAGTCATAGTAAGTATCCTCGGGATTTTTTTTGCGGGAGAAATAGGCGTGCGTTTGCAGAACTTTGGTCTCTCTGGAATAACCCATTGGAAACGCTACGACCCATCCCCGCTCGCCGACACCTTTATCATTACACCAGTTGAAAATCCCAGCATCAAATTTCGTCTAAAACCATCACTAAATACCTATTTCAGAGGCGCCCCTTTTTCGACCAACGGCAGCGGATTCAGAGACAGGCCTTTCAGCATTTCAAAAACACCAGGCACAAAGAGAGTTGCTGTCCTGGGGGCCTCCATGGAAATGGGGACGGGCGTACGAGACGAGGAAGCATACTCGAGGCAGCTTCAGAAGCTCTTAGACGTATCACATCCGCATAAATTCGAAATCTTAAATTTCGCGGTTGGCAGCTACAATTATGAACAGCTGGTTTACTACTATGAAGAATTTGTGGCCCCCTACGAACCAGATATCATATTTATCCCTGTCGGCTTAAGCCAAACTGATGAATGGAATTTGGACCAAACAGCTCCCGAAGGAACATTTTTAGGCAATGGTTTGCCGAAAGAGACTTCTGCTCTAGTCAAAATAAAAGATTTGTTGGATTTAAGAAAAAAAATAAAATCGTTTTCCTTTTTTTACCTGCTCTTAAATAATTTTAACAGCGGGTTTTCCCAAGCTTATCTTTCGCCATGGCCGCGAAGAACGCCAGAAATTTCACTAAAAACTAAAACAACTCCCTTGGAACCGAACAAAAAAACCTACAGGACTCTTCTTGAAGATTTCATTGAAAAACGCCATGAAGAAAGCATCCGTGTAATTTTGGTAAGCCTCAAGCGTCCAAAAGAAGGCGCTTTGGTTAATTTCTTAAAAGACAAAGAAAATCTGGAAAGCTGGATCCGGAAACAAAAAGAATGCTATTTCATCGACACTCATCCGGAACTAGATGATAAAATAGATCTTTGGGATTGCATTTATCTGGGCGACAATCATCCCAATGCCAAGGTACATCGACTCTATGCAGAGGTTATTTACAAACACCTTTTATCTATTTTACAGAAACCCGAATTTGAAAATAAAACATACGGACAAAGATAATCTTCGCGGATAAAAAAGGAGCTTGGAATGAGTTTTCCGATTTACTCGATAAGAATTCTTGGTGTTCTAATCACCGCAGCGCTTTTCTTGTTCTCGAAAAATAATCAAACCTGGACATCGTGGGTTTATGCGCTAGGCTTCGGACATTATTTGATCTCGTTGGTTTATTCCAAAAAACAAATAACCAATGTAATGGATCAGGCGAGGTGTTATCTTCCTTTTGGGCTGGCCGCATTTACCGGAGCGGCGCTATATTTTAATAAACTTCCGCTGGTTCTTTACTTCGGTTTTCATCACGCTTTTAACGAAACTTATATTTTAAACCGTGAGTTCCCGGTGGAAAAATATGGCGGGCTGAAGGCGATGCGAACAAGCTCCGCCTTTTTAAATTTCTTTTGTTATCTGGCGGTCCTACAGCACATGCCGGAACTACAATTCCTCAACATCGCTCTACTTAGGACAGGCATGTTGGTAAGCGCTCTCTTTTTCTTTTATTTTCTAAACACGCTGGGGAAGTCGTTCAAACCACAGGAGCTTCTTGAAAATTGCGCTTTTGAAATTATAGGGCTCCTGTTAGTCGCGGTTTCATTCTATGAAAATATCACTTTCCTCCAAATAGTGTGCTACCATTTTATTTTCTGGATGCTGTTTCCGCTAAGCAAAATGTGGACCTTCTCAAAAAAGAGAATACCCGCGTACCTCACTCTGACGACGGGCCTCCTGACTGCTTTTATTTTACTATCACCGGTAGGTCTTTTTTCCTACAAACTCTGGCCTTCTCATTACGCAAAACAGTTTATCTTATGGTCTTATATACATATCACAGTTTCATTCGCGCTTTCTGATGCCCACCCCTCGTGGGTCACACGATGGTTCCAACCCGTCAAAACATCCGCTTAATGCAGCTTTAAAACCTGCCGTGGGATTACTTGTCGCGGAGCATAACCAAAAGCGGTAATCTTAGAAGGGGTTTTGGCAGATACGATTTTTCCAGTTTTGTAAAAATATTTTCAGCAAATTGAAAAAACGTTTAAAAAATTTCAAAGAAAATGGGTCGTTCACGAAGCATTTCCAAACAAATTTGAAAAAAGACCTAGATTTTAAAATAAGAGACCCTTTGGCGATCAAAGTCTTGTAAGCCAAAAAAGCATAAATGTTTGACTTGCTCTTTTTTTGGAGATGCAATGGCAAAGATGAACCTTTGAAGTGACGCTCTATCACTTTCAAACAGGCTTTTTCTAATCTATACACATCAGAGCACATTGAATTTGAGGATTGTCTATAAAAGACATGTACCAAAGGTACTACAACAAATCGGTGGCATTCCGCAAGTTTCAAGCAAAAATCCCAGTCCGCTGCGGCATCCAAAGTCTCATCAAAGGTATCAAGACTATTTAACACCTGCTTCCGAACCATAATATTCGAACCGCTACCAACGAAATTCATCAGCAAAAGATCTTTGTAAACACTCCCCGAAAAAAGAAAATGGCATCCCATTTTCAAATAATCGCCGTTCTCATCGATATAATCGAGCCAGCTATAAACCACAGAAGCTTCTGGATTTCCACGAAGAGTCTCTAGTTCCACTTCGAGCTTGAGTGGCGCCCATAAATCATCTGCATCTATAAAAGATAAAAATTCTCCCGCCGCCAGGCCAATACCTCTGTTGCGAGATTCAGACAATCCGGCATTTTGGTAGGAAAAAACATGGATCCTTAGGTCTTTGAATGAAGAAATCACTTCCAACGTCTTGTCGGTGGAGCCATCATTGACAATGATCAACTCAAAATCGCGAAAGGTTTGATTTAAGACAGATTCTATGGTCTGGCGGATCGTCTTGGCGCCGTTATAAACGGGAATAATTACTGAAATGACGGGCATAAATATAAATGCTTATGATACAAGGTATATTTCAACTTTTTTCTTCATGGTATTCCTGCTCCACATTGACTTTCCATATATTGTCCTTGGTTTTGACATTTTGAATGATATTTTCCACGGCCACCATGGCTGTCAACATGGAATGATCCTGGTTGTTATAGCGATGCATTCCGTTGCGGCCTATCAGGAATAAGTTTTCAAAACCATCGGTGAATTTTGTTATCACGCTGAATTGATCATAACTTCCAAAATAGCCGGGATAAGTTTTCAGCATTCTTACTAGGGTACTATCAAGAACGTCCTCTCTTTCAACGATTCCCATTTTAATCAACTCGTCCACTGCGAGTTTCATAAAATCGGTGTCAGACCTGGACCATAACTCATCCCCTTCATTGCAAAAATACTCCATGCCCATCCAGACAGTATTTTTATCTTTCACGAGATATGGGCTCCAATTGTTAAAAATCTGGAGGCGCCCTACTCTCACGTCTCTTTCTTGTATATAAATCCAGTTGTCTGGAGGGATATTATTTAAAGTTTTAATCTTGGTTTCATTTTTTATTTTTAGTTTTTTCAGCAATACTCCCACCGTGATAAAATCACGGTACATGAGCCCTTCCGCCACTTTTCTGACTTCACGCGGAGCCATTTCTCCAAAAGCGCGGATCAAATCTTTGACAGGCATTGTCGAAAAAAGATAATCCAGTTTTTGGGATCTTACCTCTCCCGTTGATTCGTTTCTGACTGAAATTTCTAAAATCTGGTTCTCCTCGGTTTTTATGCCCACAACCCTTGAGCTTGTATATATTTCCGCGCCTTTTTGCTTTACGATCGCGGTCACCTCTTCCCACATTTGGCCGGGCCCATATTTGGGATACAGAAATCTTTCGATAAGACTTGTTTCCACATCTTTCTGCGTAAGCGTCGGATCCTTTGAAAAAATGGCCTTCGCCTGGCTCAATATCGCTTTTTTGAGAGAAAGGCCCTTTATCCTTTGGGCCCCCCATTCGGCCTTGATCTGCGCGCAAGGGACGCCCCAGACTTTCTCGGTATAGGACCTAAAAAACGTCAGATAAAGTTCCTCGCCAAAACGGTTTATTAAAAAATCCCGCAGGGATATCTCGGGTTTCACGGGAAACAACTTTGCCTTAAGATAGCTGAAAATAATCCTTATTGCTCTTACGATCCCGAGATTGGACAAGGTTTTTAAGCTCAGCGAGATCGGGTAATCAAAAAATTTTCTTATAAAGAAGATCCTGGATTTACGATTACGAATTAACATTACTTTGTCGATTTTTTCGGGATCCGGCCCGCCTTCCTTTAACCGAATGGGTCTTGCTTTGCCCTGATAATTCACATCCAGTATCAGGTCTTCTCTCGTGGGCGCACCCTGGATCGGAAGGATATTTTGCCACCATTGCATCACACGGTCTGATTTCGAAAAAAAGCGGTGGCCACCGATATCGATCCTATTGCCTTTATAATTCACGGTCCGGCAAATCCCGCCTACGACATCGGACGTTTCAAAAATAACCGGATGAATGTCGGTCTTGTGAAGAAGCTCGTACGCAGCGGTGAGACCGGCGGGACCTGCCCCAATAATAACGGCTATTTTTTCTGACATTTAAATTTTTCCGCAAAGAAGCCTAAAGCGTTCGCCAGCTGAGAAATGAAAAACAAAAAGAAAATTGACAAGGCACGTTTTGTCTCTGCTCTGAAAAAAGGAAAACATAATAAATTATAATAAAACGAGAGCGGTTCGATTCTGATGCCTTTTTTATCTTCGGATGATCGCAGATTACGAAAAATATAAGCCCCTCTTCCGTAAGTAAAATGTTGTTTCCAGAAAGTACGGAAATTCAAGCTATGATAATGGTGGACTTTGGCCTCTTTTACATACAAGATCCTGCGACCGCTTCGCATCCATTTTTCACAAACTTCCCTGTCTTCGCCACCGGCGTAAGGAATAGAGACGTTGAACGCTCCTAATGCCTTAAACGCTTCGACGGGAAAAACCATATCGTTTCCATTGATAAACTTAGCATTTTGAAAATCCGCATTGTAATAAGAATAGAAATAATCCAGAAGCATCTGGCTTGCTTCAGAAAATATATTATGATCTATTGAGTTTAAGACATGACCGGCGATGGCAACGTCTTTAAATTTCAAAACATACGCCTCTAATATCGTCAACCACTCCGCATCGACTCTGCAGTCATCATCGGTAAAAGCCAAAAAATCCCCTTTCGCACGAGCGACTCCCGTATTCCGGGCTATAGCCGGCCCCGAATGCTTTTGTGAGATAAACACCAAATTAAGCTTTTTCCGAAACACTTCTATCACTTTGTCAAGTGGCAAATGACCGCCATCATCCACGACTATGACTTCAAGGCGGTCTTTAGGGTAGGAGAGACGGCCTATAGAGTCCAGGCAGGCCTCTAACTGAATCGGACGGTTATAAGTTGGGACAATGATAGAGAAGAAAGTCCTTTGTTTTTCCACTTTCGGATATCCCCTTTAGAAAATTTACAGAAAAGCGCTGCGCTTCCTATCAGCTGCCTCAAACAAAAAAAACACCAAAACACACAATAATAACAACGCCTGCCCCATCCTAAAATAACTGCGGATCTTCGGGGAATACGTGATCAAGCGCACCAGCAATGAAGCACTAAAAAATACCAGTACAAATAATATGGCCGCCGTAAATCCACGCCAAGAGCCATCATGATTGGAGCGCTTCTTGGCGATTTGAAAAAGCGCTATCAGCGGCAACAACAGCAAGACATCATTATGTATAAAACTAAATACCCAAAATCTCGCCACCAAGGCCGAGACCCCCAGAGATATTGTCAAATGTTGTGGTCTGAGTCCCTGGCACTGCGTGTCCTTCCGGCCTCTTTTTAAACCTGCACCAACGCTACTTCTTTTTTCATCATCATCCCATCTTTGAATGGAACGTTGTTGAT
>Ga0247727_10002320_pt1 | contig 43822 bp, 36 predicted proteins | sample WisWelCaveWW1625_FD_202498 | JGI IMG/M metagenome (GOLD analysis project Ga0247727, IMG submission 202498) | Biofilm microbial communities from Wishing Well Cave, Virginia, United States - WW16-25 | ecosystem: Environmental > Aquatic > Deep subsurface > Groundwater > Cave microbial mat | place...
AAACGGCAAACAAACGCGCATATAATAGCGAACTACTGCTCATGGAAGACCTCTCTGGTTTGGTGTGATGACCGCACCTGATTGTGTCTCACCCTGGGCAGTTTTGCAAAAGTGTTAGCTACTCAGCCCTCATCCCTTTGCCCTCATCCCTTACGATTGCTTCCGCCACTTTCCCCGTCCACCCCCCCGCAAACACCGCGAGCCGCTGTAACAATTCGCGTTCGGCGTCCGACAACAGGTTGTAACTCCAATCAATCAACGCGCGCAAGGTTTGTTGACGCGGCACGCTCGTGCGTGTGCCAATGAGCATATCAAAACGCGCCTCGAGCCGCGCGGCAATTTCACTCACATTCAATTGTTTCACGCGCGCTGCCGCGAGTTCAATCGCCAACGGAATCCCATCCAGCCGCGTACAAATTTGCACAATCGGCAAAACATTTTTTTCACTCAACTCAAAACGCGGGTCAGCGAGGCGCGCCCGTTCCACAAACAAACGCACAGCGGAAAATTCCAACGCGCTGGCGGCGAACGATGCAACAGCGGCGCGCGGCAAGTCCAACGGCGCGACGGGATAAATTTGTTCGCCCGCAATGTTCAACGCTTCGCGGCTCGTTGCCAAAATCTGCAAGCGTTCGCATTGACTCAACAAAAATTCCGCCAACTGCGCGCACGCGTCAATTAAATGTTCGCAATTGTCCAGAATCAAAAGCATTTCCCGCGCGCCCAACACATTCGCCAGCGTTTGCGTCAACGGCACATTCGGTTCTGGCTGCGCGCTGACCGCATTGGCGATTTGCTGCGGCACCAGCAGCGCATCCGCCAACGGCGCAACTTCCACCCACCACACCCCATCCGCGTAATCCTCCAACAACGCGCGCCCGATTTGAATAGCAAGCCGCGTTTTGCCGCTGCCACCCGCGCCAGTCAAGGTTAAGAGCGTGGAGCGTAAAGCGTGGAGCGTGGAGGGACGCGTCGCTCCACGCTCCACGCTCCCCTCTCCCCAAAGCATTTCCCTTAATTCCCCAATCTCCCTCTCCCTCCCCACAAAACTCGTCAACGGTTTCGGCAAATTCGTCTGCGCGGCGGCGGCGGATTTTGTCGTCGGCTTTTTGTTGACCTGTTTCGCCAGCGCAATCGTTTCGGGCGAGGGTTCGACGCCCAGTTCCTCATTCAGCGCGGACACACATTCCTCAAATTGTTTCAGCGCAGCGGTGCGCTCCCCTTGCGCGGCATAAAGAAAAATCAGATGCTGATGCGCCGTTTCGTTCGCCCGATCCGTTTCAAGAATTTTTTGCGCGTACACAATCGCGTTCGCATAATCACTCGCGCCGCGATACTGTTCCACCACGCGCAGTACGAGTTCAAGATACAGCGCGCGATATTTTTCGCGTTCGCTTTCGATCCATTCGTCGTAGAAACCCGCGAGGAGTTCGCCAGAATAAAGGATGAGGGATGAGGGCTGAAGGATGAATCGCGATGTATTCAGCGCCTCATCCTTCAGCCTTCTGATTTCATCCCTTATTTCCACCGCGTCCACAGACAGCGCGAACGCGGGATTTAACTGCACCGTCTCGCGGTCCGAGAGAATCAAGTCGGCATGAACCGCCGTGCGGAGAGCATTGAGCGCGACGCGGAGCGAACCGCGCGCCTGCTCGTCAGTAGAATCGCCCCAGAATAATGCCGCCAATGTTTCGCGCGGATGTTCTTGGGGATGCAGCGCGAGATACGCCAACAGCGTTTTGACTTTGGCGCGCGGCAAGCTGATTTCCTGCCCATCGCGCTCGAGGCGAAAGCCGCCGAAAAGAGACAGGCGATAGGTGGGGGTAGTGGGAGGGGGAGAGGGTTTGCGTGCCATGAGTGACCTCCTCCCAGCGCGCGAGGGATTTGTAATCCCGATTCTTCCCGTCGGGATTACTCGGATAGAGTTCATCCGCAATCCCTCGCGCGCAGGAGGCTCGAGCTGTAAAGTACTGTGTCAGGTCTCGCGTATCGCGCGCGCGATGATAACAAAAAGCACGCGCCAAAGCAACGACGCTCATGTTATAATCATGCCCCAATCTTCCCCTCCTCTCGCAAAAAAGGATCAACATGACCGTTCCCGATTACGTACAACATCATAAACTTCGCAAGTGGGTGGCAGACATGGTAACACTGTGCCAACCCGACGCTGTGCATTGGTGCGATGGCTCGCAGCAAGAGTACGATCAATTGTGCGAAGCGATGGTGGCACAAGGCACGTTTATTCGTCTCAATCCCGAAAAACGCCCCAACAGTTTTCTCGCGCGTTCCGATCCCAGCGATGTCGCGCGCGTCGAAGATCGCACATTTATATGCAGTCAAAGCAAAAACGATGCGGGTCCGACAAACAATTGGGTCAACCCAAAAGAGATGAAGGAAACACTCAACGGGTTGTTTGCGGGCTGTATGCGCGGACGCACAATGTATGTGATCCCATTTAGCATGGGGCCTTTGGGTTCGCCCATCGCGCATATCGGCGTCGAACTTTCCGATTCGCCCTATGTCGCGGTGAGTATGCGGATCATGACGCGCATGGGGCGCGCGGTGTATGACATTCTGGGCGAGAACGGCGACTATATTCCGTGTATGCACTCGGTAGGGATGCCGTTGGAAGCGGGGCAAGCGGATGTTGCATGGCCCTGCAATCCGACGACAAAATACATTGTGCATTTTCCCGAAGCGCGTTCGATTTGGTCGTATGGCAGTGGCTATGGCGGCAACGCGCTGCTCGGTAAAAAATGTTTCGCGCTCCGCATCGCGTCCGTCTTGGCGCGCGATGAAGGTTGGCTCGCGGAACACATGTTGATTCTCGGCGTCACGGATCCCAAGGGACAGAAAACGTATGTCGCCGCCGCGTTTCCCTCCGCGTGCGGCAAAACAAATTTTGCGATGTTGATCCCACCGCCCGCGCTCCAAGAAGCGGGCTGGCGCGTGTCAACGGTGGGCGACGATATTGCGTGGATCAAACCGGGGGCGGATGGAGAATTGTACGCGATCAATCCCGAAGCGGGCATGTTTGGTGTCGCGCCCGGCACATCGGAACACTCGAACCCGAACGCGATGGCGACGATTCGGGCAAACACCGTTTTTACGAATGTGGCATTGACGGACGACGGCGATGTGTGGTGGGAAGGGATGACCAAAGAACCGCCGGCGCATCTGATTGATTGGCGGGGACAAGATTGGACACCCGAGTCAGCAACGCCCGCTGCCCATCCGAACGCGCGTTTCACCGCGCCCTTGAGTCAATGTCCGGTCATTGATCCGGAAGCGGAAAATATTAAGGGCGTGCCGATTGATGCGTTTATTTTTGGCGGACGCCGATCGAATGTTGTGCCGTTGGTGTATCAGGCGTTCAATTGGAATTATGGCGTGTATGCCGCCGCGACGATGGGTTCGGAAATGACAGCGGCGGCAGCGGGACAAGTGGGCGTGGTGCGGCGCGATCCGTTTGCGATGCTGCCTTTCGTCGGGTATCACATGGGCGCCTATTTCAATCACTGGCTTGACTTTGGCAGACAATTGCAAAATCCGCCGCGTATCTTTAACGTAAATTGGTTTCGCCGCGACGCGCAGGGGCGTTTCCTCTGGCCCGGCTTTGGCGACAATATGCGAATTTTGAAATGGATCGTCGAACGCTCGCGCGGGCGCGCCATGAGCATCGAAAGTCCAATCGGCTGGATGCCGCGCTATGAAGATTTGGACTGGCGCGGGCTGGAAGATTTTTCGCGCGAAAAATTTGCCAAGCTCATGTCGGTGGACCGCGAGCTGTGGCAGCAAGAATTGTTGTCGCACGAAGAATTGTTCATCAAGTTGTACGATCGCTTGCCCAAGGAACTTGTCTTTCTGCGCGAGCTCACCCTGTCCGCTTTGTGGCGTTCCCCCGAACATTGGGGCGCAGCGCCCGAGTGAGCGACACCCCGCTCGATCCCCACACCGCCGCCGCGCTCTGGACGCGCGCGTGTGGGGAATCTTTTTTCCTCTCCCCCCGCGCGCTGGCGTACAATTTACGCGCGCCGCGCGATGTTGTCCAAGTCGGAAAATTCGCGGTTGTGAACGATGAACGCGTCGGTTTTGTTCTCGCGAGCGTTTTGCAAAATCACGCGGACGTTGCGCCGCGCGCAATGGGCTGGATTGATGCGCTCGTCGTCGCGCCCGAATTTCAAAATCGCGGCATCGGAAGCGCGCTGCTGCAATGGGCGGAAGAATGGCTGCGCGCGCAAGGGCGCACGCTGATTCGTCTCGGCGGCGGCTTGCGTCCGTTCGCGCCGGGCATCCCCCTCGAATTGCACGCCAATTTTTTTCGCGCGCGCGGTTACGTTCCCCGCGCGGAAAATCCCATCGTCCACGATTTTGGAAACGATCTGCAAAATTATGAATCACCAAAATTTTTGCGCGCGCTCGATGTCGCGTGTCGTCCCGCGCACGCTGACGATATTGACGCGCTGCGAAAATTTTTTGCGCGCGAATTTGCGGGACGCTGGCTGTATGAATTTGAACAGCATCTCCGCGATGGCGCGCGCATTTCGGATTATTTTATTTTGGAGAGTGAACGCGGCATTGACTCGTGCTGCATCACGACATTGGAAGATTCGCTGCGTCCCATCGAACGCTTTTATCCCTCCCCGCTGCCGCGCCCCTGGGCCCAAGTCGGAGCAATCGGCGTGAGCGCAGATCGGCGCAACGCGGGTTACGGTTCCGCGCTTCTCAACGCGACCTTAAAACATTTGCGCGAACGCGGCGTGCGCGGCTGCATCATTGATTGGACGCATCATGTTGGGTATTACGAGAGATTCGGGTTTTGGGAGGGGAGGGGGTATGAGGTGGGGGTGAAGGGGGTTTGAGAGGGGAAACGCGAAAGTGAAATTGCGCCCTTGTCTTGCACAGGGGTTTGTACTGGGTTAGAATCAAACACAAATGGAGAAAATTATTGTGAATGATTCTATGCTTTCAAACAGCCCGACTGCGTTTGTTGACATTCAAGATGCTGCCGAGCTGACTGGCTTTGCAGTAAAGTATTTGCGTAAATTAGTAAGAGCCAACAAGATTGATCATTACAAAACGCAAGACTCTTTCATGTTATCTTGGAATGATGTTCAGCGGCTGGCGAGTCAGCAAAAACCTTTTTGGGCGGCTCTGCCAGAGAGTGTGGTTAATGAGGAAAAACCAAAACCAAGTCTTTTGCTGCACACTCCCGTTTCCGAATCGCGCGAAATATATCCGAATGAATTTTTCTTTGACAAGATCGAGCTGGGTAATTGCATTGACTGGATGAAGCGTATGCCATCGAAAATTATTCAGTCAGTTGTCACCTCACCGCCGTATTGGGGAGTACGTAAATATCCGGGTGAGCAGAGAATAACTTGGGCGGACGGAAGTCGTGTTGGATTTGGCGAAGAGGCAACTGTCGAAGAATATGTTGGTCATACCATCGAAGTTTTACGACATCTCAAACGCGTGCTCAAGGATGACGGAACAATTTGGTGGAATTTAGGAGACACATATCAGACACGCGCATATTTGCGTGAGAGCAGCCGAGAGCGGCTCAAAGCATTTGAAGGACAGCGCAGTGATACTTGGCGCAAATATCCAAACAAGCGGTATTCGTCAGGACATTCGTACTTGAAAGACAAAGACTTGACGATGGTGCCGTTTATGGTGGCATTGGGGGCGCAGCACATTGGGTTGTACGTGCGCTCAATGATTATCTGGTTCAAAGACAACACTGTTCCCGAACCGACGACGGACCGCCCAACTTCATCACACGAATATATTATCCTGCTCGCCAAATCGCGTTTTTACAAATATGATAAAACGCGCGAGACAGAGGTTGCAGTTACAGGCGAGGCAGTCAAGCGCGTGAATGGTACCGATAAAAGAGAAATGGTGAATGAACGCAACCTACGAACTGTGTGGCAGTTTCCTACGAGCAGTCGTCACGGCGAACATACCGCTGCGTTCCCAATGGAATTGCCACTCCGCTGTTTGAAATTATCAACCACATCTGGCGATTTAGTTTTTGATCCATTTGCTGGCTCGGGCACAACCCTCGCTGCGGCGAAAATTCTCGACTGCCACTATTTTGGTTGTGACATTGATCAACAATCTGTGCAAGATGCGGAACGCCGAGTCCTTGCGCCCGCAAAGCCACTCAATGGAAATCACAATGAGGCGAAACCAAAACATCAACCATCTTTAAGGATCAGCGCCAAAAAACCTCAGGACAACTCAGCAATCCAGCATTTACTAATGGAAGAAAATCCAACCTACAAATCTAAAGCAAAAGTTCGTTCGTCAAAGCGCTAACCATGCCTTGTAACTGTCGTTCTGCAGACGCGATGTCAATACAATCAAACGCATAATCGAAAACAGCGTAATCATCCCGCTTGAACCAAGCGGGATTTTTATTTCCAGCCCGCGCGTTTTGAGCCAAGCTGACAAATCCACCGCGTTTAACTTGATGGGCTTGCATATATGCCCACAACTGATAATGATCTTGAGGTGTTGGAGCAAATTTGTACTTTACGTCTGCAACGAAAACCGTGCTGCCACCAAAGCGAATGAGAATGTCGGGTTGGATAAAGATGGGTTGCGGACCTTCACGATAAAACTTGAGTGGGATTTGCTTTCCATCTTCTGCGCGCGCATCAAGCACATGCACTGTTTCTTGAAAAAGTACGCGAATATATTTTTCAAACATATCTGCCGTATTGATCAGAATCGGTTTAAATGTCACATCTTGATTCTCACCCAAGCCAAGTCCAGCCCCACGAAAAATCAAGAACGCTAAATTTAAGGCGGGCAAATAGTAATAACGGCTAGACGGAAAACGCCCCGCCACCAAATCTTGCTCAAGTTCATCCAGCTCCTGTTGGGAAACGAAGGATGGCGCAAGCGGAGTAAAGTATTCCAAACGCGCAAGCACATCGTCTCGGGGAACATATTTTAGAGGAGAAGCCACGAGGTATTCCAGACAGCGGCGCAGCACGCGATTGGGAAGATTATCAATTCGCGTGTTAAAGATTTGTTGCGGAATGGGCAAGCCAAATGTTTGCGGCAAGCGCCGAATCCATTGTTGGTAATCGATTCGTCCTCGCACAACATAAGCAATTGCTTCCTCTCGAACGTTGGCGCGAATCAAACCCCACCGCTTGATTCCATCCACTGCTTCCAAAAAACTCGAAATCAATCCTTCAAAGAACGATTCGAGATCATCATCCGGAATATCATACGGAACGGTCTGCTCGAACGGCGTCTCAAGTGAACGATTCAAGAGTCCACTGCGATAGAGCATGTAGGTTAAATTCTTCAGTCCCGATTTAGGACGAATCTGAATGCCGTACTCGGCAGTCAAAGGAATAACGCCCACATACGCTTCCGTCTGAATGACCCACTGCCGTGTAGCAGTATCACGTTCGATGGTCAGATATTTCTGACAATCCGGTGTAAGCAAATCGGGGGTAAACCAATCTGCGGTGATGATTTGACGTTTAGACTCAACCAGCGAGAGATAATCCATTTATTCTTGTACGTTGATGTATTCTTCCCATGTTCTCACTTCAATGACGCGTTTGAAAATGCTGTCCACTTTTTCAAGCTCTTGATGCCGATACTGTCCCAAGTAGGCAGCAATTGTTGGACGGATCACGCGACGATAGGCAGCTGTGAGAGATTCACGGTCTTGCACATTCTTGAAGTACGCGTGTCCGAGTGGATAATAGGGTTGTGTTTCGTTGAATGCTGCGCGCAAAATCCGAAGCAAATCCTCATCTGTGCATCCTGCTTTCCTGACAATCTCCTCCAATTGATTCGCATCGGGTCTAATCTCAACTTGTCCAAAACGCCGTCGAAAAGCGAAATCCAAGTCAAACGTTGACTTGTCAATATCATTCAACGTCGCAATGAGATACAGATTCGGAGGAATCCAGAATTTCTCATCTGGGTTATGGAGAAATGGGATCGCATAATTTTCATCGCGATACTCGCGTTCAATCAGCAAGAACGCTTCGCCAAAAACTTTGGAAACATCCGCGCGATTCAACTCGTCAATAATTACAACATGTTTGCGTTCACGCGCTTTGATGCTTGCCAGTGCAAAGCGTTTCTGTTGCGGCTCAAATTTCAAAGAGTTACCTTCTGGGCGCGGAACTAACGCCTCAATAAAATCCTCATACGCAAAAGAAGCATGGAATTGAAATAGATCAATGTGTGACGCGTCGTTGACAATTTGGTTCGCAAGCTCAAAAGCCAAACGAGTCTTGCCTGTGCCTGGTGGTCCGATGAGGAGCAACGCGCGCGATTGTTCCAATAGCTCTAATGCCTCGCTTTTTATGTCCGCGATACTCCACCAATTTTGTGTTTGCTGTGTGTTGATATGACTGGAAACGATTCTTTGAATTTTGGATTGCGAAAAAGAAGGACGGCTTGGCGCGCCAAGAACCTCGCGTCCTTGCCCAAGGTCCTTTTCATGGAGAATAAAATCAATCAACGCGCGGCGATTGGGACGCGTCTGCACGAACGGGTCAGTATCAAATTCACGTGCTTTGGTAAAAATGAGATCATATTCAACGGGGTGTAAATTGAGCAATTCTTTTACCTGTCCCCATAAAACATCAAACGATGGTTTTTCTTTCCATTCGCCATTGCGATTCATCCATAACACAAAACTCGGTGTGTCCACTGTCAATTGATAATCATCGCGTTCTGCCAACCCCGCTTGCCCACGTCCAAGAGATAATGGATATTCAGGGCTAAAACGAATTTGCCATGCCTTTTCAGCATTTTGCATGCCTTCAAGCCATTTCATTTTTGTTTTGGTAGCTTCGTCCAGATACTTTTTCACATTTGTTTGAACAATCCCGCGTGCCGCATCTGCTTTCAAGAGTTCATTTCTCAATGGATTGTAAAAAGGCGATTCGTCAGGCAAACCATTAACCCCGAACAAAAGTTGGAGTGATGGTTTTGTGTTAGTCGTCGTTATGGTGTGGTATTGCGAATTTCCAAATTGCAGACCGTGTGCTTTGAGTACCAGATAATTGCGAAACGACTCATGTGCGCCCGCCGCATGTAATTTTTTTACGGATGCGATAAGACTTTCATTTGAGATATAGTACATTTCTATTTTCCTCCAATCAGGTCCGATAGCTTGCAATCAAGCGTGCTTGCGATTCGAGCGGCGCGCTGTAAAGAAATTCCTTCTTTGCCACCCTCAACGGCGGACAGATAAGTGCGACTTAGCCCTGCTTTTTGTGCCAACTCGGTTTGTGTCATGTCAAGTTGCGCTCGTCTTTTCTTTATTGCTGCCCCAAATTCATCAGCAACTAATTGTCCTAAATTTCGGACAAAAGAATCAGCCCGCCGTTTCGGAGAACGGCGGGCTGATTGTTGAATACGGCCTTTGGATTTTACCATTTGGGAGATGGAAGTTCCTTCTTCCACCTCGCGTCAAGTGTAGCATTGCGACGCGCTCACGTCAATTGGTTTTTTTAATGTTGAGTCGAACATTTACAATTGATTTTCACCAAAACCCCCCCGCCCCCCTCTCCCGCTTCCTCTCCCCCGCCAACTTCTCCTCAATCCCCGTGACCCCCCCGCACGCGGTTTCCTCGCGCGAGTACGCCCCTGCCGTCATTTCCGATGAGTAGCGATACACCACAATTCGTTTGCCCTGATAACATTCCCAAATATAAACATCGTAACCGTAGAGCGTTCCCGTTTGATACGCGCTGTCGGGATCGGGGAGTCCAGTAGCGACAATGTATTTGTTGAACGGAGAGAACGAAAACACAACGATCATCACCCCCGCCGTACACAGCAAGAGAAAAATGACCGCAGCGGTCACGAGAAATTTGAAACGATTGGAGCGCGGGGTTTTCATAAAGAAACGGATGTTGGTTGATTTGTTTTCAATGCGCGCATCACCGCCGCTTGCGCGAGCGCTGTGGCGAGAACACGGCGCGGCGAGGTGTCGGGTTCGCGGCGCGTTCGCACACATTCCAAAAAATGTTGCAGTGACGTGACGAACGCGCCTGTGATTTTTCCGTCCACCACGTCCGCCGTGTGCGCGCCGGTAAATTCTATTTTTTGTCCACCGCGCGCATTGAACAATTCCGCCGTGCGCGTGCGATTGTTGTACGTCAGCGCGCCCGCGTCGCCGATGATTTGGAGAAAACCGTCAGCGAGGCGCGGGTAGGTGTTGGGATGAATCCATGACGAATGAAAATTTGCAATGATGTTGTCCTCGAACGTAATGAGCGCGTTCAAGCCATCGTGAACGGGAATCCCCAGCGCGTCGAGAGTGCCGCGCGTTTCTTGGGCGACAACGCGGATCGGATCGCGTTTTAGAAACCAATGCACGAGATCGAGATCGTGGCTCGTCATAAAATACAACGGTGACGTTCCTTGTGACCAACTGCGAATCATGCCCGTTGGAACGGAAATGTTATCGTGCTTGATGGACACGATCATGCGCGGCGTGCCAATCTCGCCGCGCGCAATCGCATCGTGCAGCCACGCGTGATCGCTCACGAAACGCTGACTGTAATTTACCATCACGACACAATTTGAATTTTCCGCCGCGTCCACAATCGCGCGCGCATCGTCCGCGTTCGTCGCGAGCGGTTTTTCTTGCAAGACATGAACGTTTGCGTTCAACGCGTCAATGACGGGTTCACGATGCAAATGATCGGGTGTGGCGACAGACACCGCGTCGAGTTGCGCGTCCGCCAGCATTTTTTTGTAATCCGTGAACGCGCGCGCATCGTACTGCTGCGCGATTGTTTCCACGCGCGCCGCGTCCAGATCGCATACCGCGACGAGTTCCGTTTCCGCTAATTCATGCCACACGCGCGCGTGACGCGTCCCTAAAAGCCCCGTGCCGATCACACCCACGCGTAATTTTTTTTCGGTCATCTCTTTTTCGATCCGCGAATCTCACGAATCTCCGCGAATCTTTTTCCTTTCCATTGCAATGCTTTGCGCTCGATAAATTAAAGACCTGCGATGTATTCGACTCCAAGAATCGTCCACACCCACAGGTCTCTCCCTCACTCCCTCTCTCCCTCTCTCCCTCTCTCTTTCACCCCTTCAACGCCCCCATCCGCACCCCATCCAAAAAGTATTTTTGAAACACCAGAAAAAACACAACCATCGGCAGCGCGGCGAGGGCAGCCCCTGAAAAAATAATGCCCCAGTCGGTCATAAATTCGCCTTGCAGATTCGCGACGCCGACAGTGAGCGTGTAATTTTGCGGCTTGTTGAGCGCAATGACGGGCCACAGAAAATCGTTCCAACTTCGCACGAACGTAAAAATGGCAAGCGCAGCTACGGCGGGCAGCGAGAGGGGAAAAATGACATGGCGAAACACGCCAAATTCACTCGCGCCGTCAATGCGCGCAGCGTCAATCAATTCACTCGGTAATGTTTGAATGTATTGGCGCATCAGAAAAATGCCAAAGACCCACGCCGTCCCCGGCAAAATCAACGCCCATAGCGAATCAATCAAACCGAGTTGGCGATTGATAATGTAAAGCGGAATGAAGGTGACGTGAATCGGAATCATCAACGTCGAAAGAATCAGAACAAAAAAGAGATTGCGTCCGGGGAAACGCTTTTTCGCAAACGCGTATCCCGCGAGGGTGTCAAAGACTGCGTGAAACGCGGTGACGACGAACGCGACGAGCAAACTGTTGATCATCCAATTCAAATAAAATTTATTGTTGACCAACAGCCGCTCAAAATTATCGAGCCGAAACGCGGGGATCAAAATCGGCGTAAGCGGCGGCGTGGAGGTGATCGGCGTGAACGCGTTGGCGAACAACCAGTACATTGGGAACAACGCAATCACCGTCGTCACAATCAACACAACCCACGCGAAAATTTGCCAGCCGTCAAATGTAAAACGCCGTTGGGGAATTTCTATTGCTTGGGGAAAAATGCTTGCGTCTGTTGCCATTGTCAAACCCCAGTCGTCAGTAGTCAGTGGGACAATAATCAGTTCACCGAATATTGAATACTGAATACTGATTACTGATTACTGTTCACTCCATACTGATTTAGTATTCAACATCACTTCTCAAAACGCGAAACTGAAAAATCGCGATCACCGCGATCATTGCAAACAACACGAACGCTTGCGCGGACGCGATGCCAAAATCAAATTCTTTGAAACCGTTGTTGTAAATTTGCGTCACAATCGTTTGTGTCGAATTGCCGACGCCGCTCGGCACCATGATATAGATGCGCTCGAACACTTCAAAACTTGCGATGGTGTACAAGACGACGAGATAAAGCGTCGTGGATTTCAAAAGCGGCACGGTGATATTCCACCAGCGTTGAATCGGGTTCGCGCCGTCGAGTTCCGCCGCTTCGTAATATTCTTTTGGAATACTCCCCATCGCCGCGCTAAACAAAACAATCGCCGTCGCGGGAATCGTCAAGACCGCCGAGAGCGTGATGCTCGTCAGCGCGATGTCGGGATCGGAAAGAAAGCGAATCGGCGGCAAACCGAACGCGCGCGTCATGTACGTTGCAAAGCCCCACTGCGCGTTATAAATGTACGCCCACGTCAAACCGATAATCAGCGCGCTCGTCACCGCAGGCAGATAATACGCCGCGCGAAAAAAAGTGCGCATCTTGTTGCCCAACGGTTGAATCAACGAAGCGAGAATCAAACCAATCAAAATGTTCGCCGTCACAGTGAACACGGTATAAAGAATCGTGTTGCGAATCGAAGTGACAAAAATTCCATTCAGCAGTGTGAACGCTTGCGCGTAATTGGCATAGATCGGCGTCACCCAGGTTCCGCCGCGCACGAGCGAATAATCTTGAAACGAAATCACAAACGACCACAGCACGGGAAACAACGTAAAGAGCGCGAACGTGAGCAGACTCGGAGCAATGAACAAATAGCTCCAGCCGTGCTTTTTGAAAAATTGTTGGACTGCGATCATGCTGCGTACTTTGTATTGCGTATTCCGCTTGGCGCGATCGATTGCCCCTCACGGAATACGCAATACATTTTACCGATTACGGCGATGGTTACATCGCTTTACTCTTTACTCTTTACTCATTACTCTTTACTTGATCCCCAAATACGTCTTTGCTTCCGCTTCGATCTTTTGCATCGCCTCGGCGGGTTTCGTTTTGCCAAAGATAATGTTTTGGTATTCGGGATGAATCAGGCGCGTGAATTTTGCCCAATCCACCACCAGCGGCGTGATCCACATGTCGGGCAGTACGGGAACAAATTTAAGGAGCGGCTCGACAATTTGCACGGACTTGCGCGCGCCGGGGGCGAGATAAAAACCGGTAACCACATTGCTGCCGGGCGGCACATCTTCTTGCACCGCGTTGCTCGTGAGATAGCGTCCCAAATCCATCGCCGCTTGGCGTTTCGCCGCGTCCGCTTGTTTGGCGATGGCGATCAAACCCACCGCGCCCACTGTCAGCTTGTTGCCGTTGACTGTCGGCAAGGGATAAATTTCAAAATTCACCTTCGCGGCTTTGAATTGCGCGGCGGGTCCTGTGGCATCCACGATCATGGCGATTTGTTTGTTTGTGAAACCGCCCTTGACATCCGCGTCTTTCATCGAACCAAAATCGGGCGGCGTGACTTTATGCACGAGCGCGAGATCGGCAACGCGCTGGAGTCCGGCATAAGCCGCTTCCGTATTGAACCCGAACTTGCCATCGCTGTTGATGGCGCGCACGCTCGGGTCTTGATTCATCCACAAGCCCCACGTATTCACCACGCCGGGATCAACGAAACCACTCCAGCCGTACACCTGATCACCGTTCGCGCGTTTGAAGGTCAATTTTTTCGCCGCGTCCACGAATTGATCCCACGTCCAATCTTTGGGCGGCAGCGGCACGTTCGCTTCGGTAAAGACATCGGTGTTCAAATACATGCCCATCGGCACGACCCAAAGGGGCCACGCGTATGCTTTGCCGTCGCCCACGCGCACGACTTGAAGCACGTTGGGCAAAATGTCTGCCTTGTCGTCGGCGGTCAGATACTCGTCAATTGGCTCGATCAAATCGCTGGCGACAAAACCGGGCAAACGATCCGAAGGCAAACGCAGCAGATCAATGCCTTGCCCGCTTTGCAATGCCGTTGAAAGTTTGGTGAATCCTTCATCGTTCGGCGGACACCCGTAAGTTCGACCTTGATATCCGGATTCTCCACGTTCCATTGTGCGATTGCATTGTCAAAGGGCGTAGCAAACGCGTTACCGGGCGTATAGCCCAACACCCACAAATTCAGCGTGCCCTTGTAACCGCTTTTACTGACGCGAATATCCCCACCCTTGGCGGTGCGGACAACTGTCGGGCGCGGTGATGGAACCGCTGTGGCGGCGGTTGCAGCGGTTGGCTGCGCGGCCGCAACCGTTGCTTGTGCGGGCGCCGCGGTTGGCGGTACCGCTGTTGGTTGCGCCGCAGGCGCACATGCGATCACAATTATCACAAGGGCGAGCAGCAGCGCGCCCAGCATAAAAATTTTTTTGGCGTTCATCCTTCTTCTCCTCCAGAGAAATTGGTCTGATAGTCGGTTGGTCGGTTAGTCAATCTGCTATAGTTTTCCTCCTTTCAAATAAATATGCGTGGGGCTTTTCATTGTTCATTGTCCATTGTCCATTTCTTCCCGGTGTAATATCCCCTTGAATCACCGCGCGCCGCGCGCCCGTTGCGGCTGGCAAATTCGACGCGCGCCCGTGCCATGTTTCATACGCGAGAATCGCAAACGCAAGCGCTTCTTTCGCTTCCGCTGGAATCCCAAACTCGTCAATGCGTCGCACGCGCGAATTTGCGCCAACTTGTTCCTGCAAAAATTTCAACAGCGTCGGATTTTTCGCGCCCCCCCCTGAAACGATAATCTCATCGGGCAGCGTTGGTAAAAATTTTCTGTACGCGTCGGCGATGGAACGCGCGGTGAACATGGTCAATGTGGCGATCCAATCCTCCGCAGAAATTCCGCGCGCCATCGCGTCTCGCCAGATTTTTTCGCCAAACGGCGTCCCAAAAATTTCGCGGCCCGTCGTTTTCGGCGGCAACTCTTTCAGGTACGGATGTGCCATCAACTCGTTCAACAAGTTTTCACTCACTATTCCGCGCGCCGCGATCTTGCCATCTGCATCAAATTCCATTTCGCCATTCGTTGCGCGGCGCACCGCATCGTCAATCAAAACATTCCCAGGTCCGCTATCGAACGCTGCGACAAAGGACGCTGCGGCAAAGGACGCCGCTTCGGGATTGCCCGCGGGCAAGTACGTCGCGTTTGCAATCCCGCCGATATTTTGCAAACCGCGATTTAACTTCGCATCGGTGAACAACATCTGATCCACAAACGCCACCATCGGCGCGCCGTGTCCGCCAGATGCAATATCACGCGCGCGAAAATTACTGATCGTCGTAATCCCCGTGCGCTCCGCAATCACCGCTGGCGATCCGATTTGCAGCGTCGAATGATTGGGAATGTGCCACACCGTTTGTCCGTGATTACCGATCAGATCAATTTGAAAAGGTTCGAGTCCCGCTTCCTTGATCGCGCGCAATGCGGCGTTCGCATACGTTTCACCGAGATCAAAATTCAACGCGCAAATGCGATCCACTGTTCCCGTATCCGCGCGCACACACGCGAGAATTTCTTGGCGCTGCGCGGGCGCGAACGGAATACTCACATGCTTCAAAATTTCAAATTGCGGCGCGCGCTTGTAGTGCGATTTGCCAAATCGCACTACCAACGCGTCATTTTGCGGCGCGCGTTCGTTGTTGTGCGATTTAGGCGATGGATTCCATCGCACAAATCGCACGACCACCGCATCAATCCCATCGGTGGACGTGCCGGACATCATGCCGATTACGATCATCGTTGTCTCAAAAACACCATGCGATACCGATCCGCGCGATACAATGTCTGTTCCGCCTCAATCAACGCGCCGCGCGCATCCCGCGTCACGCGCGTCACGAGCAATGCGGGCGCGCCGCGTTTCACATTCAAGTCGCGCGCTTCGGGCGCATCCAGCGCGACGGCTTCCACCGTTTCTTGACACATCGTCGGGCGCGTATCAAATTCTTTTTCGAGAATGTCGTACAACGAGCGCGCGGCGAGATCGAATTTCAAAAGTCCTCTAAAACGCTCATACGGCACATAACAGCGTTCGAGCGCCATCGGTTCGCCGTTCGCCAGCCGCACGCGTTTCAACAAAATGACTTGCGCGCCGAGCGCGAGATCGAGTTGGGCTGCTACAGCGGCATCGGCGATTTCACTTTTGAACGCGAGGATGCGCGAGGAAGGTTCGAGTCCCCGCGCACGCATTTCTTCACTAAAGGACATAAAACCGACAACTTGCGCTTGTTTGTGGATGCGAACGTGCGAGACGACGGTGCCGCGTCCGCGTTGGCGCAGCAGCAAACCTTCGTCCACCAATTCATCCACCGCCGCGCGCAACGTCATGCGGCTCACATTGAGCGACTCGGACAATTCGCGTTCGCCGGGAATCACATCCCCAAGACGCAATTCGCCTTTTTCAATCTGCGCGCGCAGTTGAGCGGCGATCTGTTTGAAAATGGGCTGCGCGGCGCGGCGGTTCACGCGCATAGACAATTGGTCTATACCAGAAGCGGCAGAAAGCGGTGCGCGCGGTGTTTCGACAATGGCGGATGGAGGCATTTTTGGTGGAATTACACTTAATTTTACTGAAAAATAATAAAGAGGGTGGGTGAAAACGAGGGCTAGACAAGTGGTCTATACCAGTAGTACAATCGCGGCACAGGGTTTTGTCAAGAGGTTTTTCATGTCAACTGAAAATTTTTTTCCTCTCACGGAAACCAATAATCCGCTCACCACCGACATTGACACGCGCACTACGCGCGAAATGTTGGAAATCATCAACGCGCAGGATCAATGTGTGATTGATGCGGTGGCAGCCGAGCTGGACTCGATCACACGCGCCGTGGACGAAATTTTTGCGCGCATGGCACGCGGCGGACGCTTGATCTATTGCGGCGCGGGAACATCGGGACGCCTCGGCGTCGTGGATGCAAGCGAGATGCCGCCAACATTCAGTCTCCCACATGGTCTCGTCATCGGTTTGATGGCGGGCGGCGAGCAAGCGATGTTTCGCGCGGTCGAAGGCGCGGAGGACAAATCGGAATGGGGACGCGACGATATTGCGCGTTTGAATGTGAATGAACTGGATTCCGTGATCGGCATTGCCGCCAGCGGACGCACGCCCTATGCCATTGGCGCGCTGCAAGAAGCAAACGCGCGTGGCGCGTTGACGATCAGTTTCGCGTGTGCAAGACCCGCGCCGATCCATGACGCGGCGGAAATCAACATCGCGCCATTGACCGGCCCTGAAGTGATCGAAGGTTCAACGCGCCTGAAAGCAGGCACGGCGACGAAATTGGTGCTAAACATGATCAGCACGATAGTCATGATCAAGCTCGGCAAAACGTACGGCAACTTGATGGTGGACTTGATCCCGTCGAATCAAAAATTACGCGAACGCGCGCGCCGCATTGTCGAACGTGCCACAAGCTTGTCCGCACACGACGCGCAAATGTTGCTCGACCAATGCGGTGATGTGAAAACTGCGATCGTCGCACATCACGCGCGCCTCTCGCCGCGCGACGCGCGCGAACGTTTGCAGCGCGCGGGGGGTTCGATTCGTCGCGCGTTGGAATGATTTTCCAATGTCATTCTGAGACCGGCATCACGCGAAGGCGTGATGTTTAAGGACAGAAACTTTTCCAACGCGAATCTACGCGAATCAGAACGAATCTACGCGAATTTTATTTTGTTTCTAGTAGATTCGCGGAGATTCGCCTTTTGATTCGCGCAGATTCGCGTTTCCCGTCCCCTGACTCGAAATGAGCCTGGAAGTTTCTAAGCAGCGGAGCGAAGAATCTCTACTTGCTAAACCGAGATTCTTCGCCCCGCTCAGAATGACAATTCAAGATGAACGATCTCATCATTGGCATTGACGGCGGCGGCACACATACGCGCGCGCAGTTGGCGGACACACGCGGAAATGTTTTGGGCGCGGGGGAAGCGGCAAGCTCGAATCCGATGGTGCATGGGGTTGACGCGGCGCAGCGCGAATTGGACTTGGCAATTGCGCGCGCGTTCGCAAACGCGCAACGTCCGCGCGAACGCGCTGCCGCGTTGTGCATGGGGCTTGGCGGCGCGGGACGCGCGCGTGAGCAGCAGGAATTGATCGCATGGGCGCGTCGCGACATCGCGGAACGGGTTGAGGTGGTGAATGATGGGGAAATTGTGCTTGCGGCGGGGACGCCCGAAAATTGGGGCGTCGCGGTGATTGCGGGGACAGGTTCATTTGTGTGGGGCAGAAATCGCGCGGGCGAAACGGCGCGCGCCGGCGGTTGGGGCTATCTCATTGGGGATGAAGGCAGCGGCTTTGACATTGCGCGCTGCGCCTTGCGCGCGGCGACACAATACGCGGATGGGCGCGGCGAACAAACAAATTTGTTGAACACGATTTTAGAATTTTGGAAATTGGACGCACCGCAAGAAATCGTGACGCGCGTGTACCGTTCGGGTTTGACGCACGCAGACATTGCGAAACTTGCGCCGCTGGTGGTTCAGCAAGCGGAATTGGGTGATCGCGTCGCGTCGCGATTGCTGAATGACGCGGCGGATGAACTCGCGCGCGGTGTTGCGGCGGTGAGTCGCGCGCTGCATTTTGATTCGACAATCTTTCCCCTCGCATTGACCGGCGGCGTGCTGCTCGGCGCGGAATTTTATCGCCAGCAATTTTTGCGCGCGTTGCAAAAGGAACAGTGCGCGTGTGAACCGATTGCGCGGGTGCATCAACCGGTGATGGGCGCAGTGCGACTCGCGCGTGAAATTTTGTATTCCAAAAAGGTGCGTGACAGCGAGAGGATTCGCGGATAAAATAAAACACAGAAAAGTTTTCAACATCCAAGGAGTTCCCCCTATGCCGTTGGCTCACCCGCAGCCAATGAAAATGGGCGAGCGTAGGGCGATTTGCCAAATCGCCTTACATTTTTAGAGGAGGCAGGCATGACCCGCGACGAACAAGAAGACACGACGATCTATAAAGTCGTCATCAATCACGAAGAACAATACAGCATCTGGCCCGCCGACCGCGAAAATCCGCTCGGTTGGAATGATGCGGGCAAGAGCGGGACGAAGGACGAGTGTTTAGCGTACATCAAAGAAGTGTGGACGGACATGCGCCCGCTTTCGCTGCGAAAAAAGATGGAAGAGTTTGAAGCGGAACGCAGACGGCAAGAAGGCGGTGAGGGGTAACGAAAAAATGGCGCGATCCATTTATGGATTGCGCCATTTTTTTATGTTATAGTTCCCGCATGAAATTTCTCTGCCCATTTTTCCTCGCGGTTTTATTTTTCACGCTCCCCTTCATCGCCCCCTCGCTTGACGCCGCGCCGAACGCAACAATTTTTTATGTCGCCACAAACGGCGCGGACACAAATCCCGGCACGCTGGCGTCGCCTTGGCGCACGATTCAACACGCGGCGAATACCCTCGCACCGGGCGATACTGTGTACGTGCGCGGCGGCGTGTATAACGAACGCGTGCGGGTGAATGTTTCGGGAACGAACGGCGGTGGATTCATCACCTTTGCCGCCTATCCGAGCGAAACGCCGATCATTGATGGCACGGGAATCAAGGTGCCGGCAGATTGGAACGCGTTGATTGAAATTTTTGATCAGAGCTATCTTCGCGTGGATGGTTTTGAGATCCGAAATTACAAAACAAAAAAATTGGATCGCGTGCCAATTGGAATTTTGGTGAGGGGCGCGGGTGAACATATTGAACTGTTAAACAACCGCGTGCATCACATCAAAACGCGCGTCAAACAAGTGGAGGGCGGCGACGCGCACGGCATCGCGGTTTTCGGCACACGCGCGCCCGAATCGTACCGCGACATTGTGATTGACGGCAATGAAGTGTACGCGTTGAAATTGGGTTCGTCGGAAGCGCTCGTCGTGAATGGCAACATCGAATTTTTTTCGATTACCAATAACGTCGTTCACGACAACAACAACATCGGCATCGTGGCGATTGGTTTTGAAGGCGTCGCGCCGGATGACGCGTACGATCAAGCGCGCGACGGCGTGATGGCGGACAATTTGGTGTACAACATTGATTCCTCCACCAACCCCGCGTATCAAGGCGAATCCAGCGCGGATTGTTTGTACGTGGACGGCGGCACGCGCATCGTCGTCGAGCGCAACATCGCCCATCACTGCAATTTTGGCGTCGAACTGGCGAGCGAACATCTCGATCGCGCGACGAGTTACATTACGCTGCGGAATAATTTTTTCTACAAAAATACGGAACCCGGTATTTCGATCGGTGGCTATGACAAGCAGCGCGGGCGCACCGAAAACTGCATCATCGTCAACAACACGTTGTACGACAATGACACGCGCGCGCAGGGCAGCGGCGAACTGCAATTGCAATACGACACGCGCACCAACATCATCCGCAATAATATTTTTTACGCGGGCGCGCAAGGATTGTTTATTGGCAATTGGAGCAAAAAGAATACGGGCAATGTGGTGAACAACAATTTGTATTTCACCGCGCAAGGGGGGGGTGAATGGCAGTGGAAAAATAAAGCGTACTCGAATTTTTCCGCCTATCAAGCGGCAACGGGCAACGATGCCAATTCGCTTTTCAATCTCGATCCGTTATTCGTAAATCTGCTTACGCCCGATTTGCATTTACAAACAACATCGCCCGCGATTGACGCGGGCGCGAATTTGAGTGAAGTGGGAAGTGTGGATTGGGATGGGGACGCGCGCACACAAGGCGCGGCGATGGATATTGGCGCGGATGAGGGGCAATGAAAGGCGGCAGTGATCAGTTATTGATCATCAAGAAGCGGTGCAGAACCGCTAAAATTACACATTCGCATGCTCCTTTCGATCTCAAACTACCTGCGGAGCAATGACAACGATGCCTTCATTTTTGTAACGGAGAAAATCAGCTGCGTTGAACGTCAAAATATGTGTTAAATCGTTTATTTTCATCGCAGCAACAAGCCGAGCATCATGTACTTGAATACCCGAAACGCCAAATTGAACTACAAGTCGCCTCCATTCGCGATAAACAGTAGGGTTTTCGGGTAAAACGGGAAAGAGACGTTCCATCATCCGCAATTGCTTTTCTGCCTCTATCAAGGTCAAACCCAAACCATTGCGATTCGCCGGGCGGGTGGAAACATTCCAAAATTCAATACAATTTTGCACAGCGCACCGCAGAACATTTTCTTGTTCTCGCAATCCCAAGACAGCGACACGCGCGGCTCGATGATGAGGATGTTCGCGTTGGGCGAGACGCAACAAGATATTTGTATCCACCAAATAATTCACAATGTTTCATCCTCATACATGCTCGCGCGACTGACCGCATACTCGGATAAAAGTGGAACGTCGTTCGCATAAGACATGGAGAATTCGTCGAGCAATTTCTCAAATTCGTCATACGTAGGTTCTGCTATTTCTTGGCGCAACAAATCCTCAACTGTTGGCGCAAGGAGGTGCGCGAGCAATTTTTGCACATTTTCCTGATTCTGTTGTGCAATGCCATCTCGTAATTGCAACTCTTGTTCCGATGACATTTCGATTGTAATAATCATTGTCATAATTCACTCTCCAATCGTATTGTATCTCAAAGCTACGATTTTTCAATCTCCACTCCCATTCCAATCTGATATAAAATTCTCACATGTCCATCCTCATCATCGGTTCCCTCAACATGGATTTGATTGTGCGCGCGCCGCACATTCCCGCGCCCGGCGAAACCATTTTGGGGCACGCGTTTTCCACCGCGCCCGGCGGCAAAGGCGCGAATCAAGCAGTGGCAGCTGCGAAACTTGGCGCGCCGGTGAAAATGATCGGGCGCGTGGGCGCGGATGATTTTGGCAGACAGCTGCGTTCTCAATTGAACGCGGTGGGGGTGGACACGCAATTTGTGTTGGACGATACGGACGCGGCAACGGGCGTCGCGTTGATCAGCGTGAGCGATGACGGACAAAATTCGATCATTGTTGCGCCGGGGGCAAATGGACGCGTGACGCAAAACGATATTGATGTCGCGCGCGATGCCATTCGCAATGCGCGTGTCGTCGTCGCGCAATTGGAGATTCCGCTGGAGGTCGTCGGCTATGCACTGCGCGTCGCGCATGACGCGGGCGCGTTGACAATTCTCAATCCTGCGCCCGCGCAACGTTTGTCGCGCGATGTATTGCACGATGCCGATGTGATCATTCCGAATGAAACGGAAGCATCGCAACTCACAAACCTTCGCGTCACCGATTTCCTAAGCGCGACTCAAGCCGCGAGCGCGTTACGCGAAATGGGCGCGCGCCGTGTGATCATTACGTTGGGTGGCAAAGGCGCGCTGTGGTTGGATGAAAACGCAAACGCGCAGCACATTGCCCCTTTTGAAATTCAAGCGGTGGATACGACGGCGGCGGGGGATGCGTTCGTCGGCGCGTTGACGGCGGCATTGGCGCGCGCGCAAGATTGGGAAACGAGTTTGCGAACGGCGAGCGCGGCGGGCGCACTCGCGGCAACGAAATTGGGCGCGCAGCCGTCACTGCCCACGCGCGCAGAATTGGAAGAGTTTTTAGCCACAACCTGAAAAAAATTCAAAACCCGTTTTTTGCAAAAAAAAACGGGTTTTGAATTTTTTTCGGCAATTACTCTGCGCCGATGAATTTCAAGAACGCGGGAACGATTTCTTTCGACGTAATGCCCCCCTCAAATTTCTCCACGATCATTCCATTCTTGTCCACGAAAAACAACCACGGTTCCGTTTGCAAATTCCATTCCAGCATCGCCTCCGCCGCTTCAAACGTTTCAAAATTTTTATACACTTCGATGTGAACAAAATTCACGCGATCCGCATAATTTTGCGCGAGGGACATCACGACTTGATGATTGGGTCCGCATGTGCGCGTGGTGCAAAAGCGCGGCGTGGCAAACAGAATGACTGTCGGTTTGCCGTTCGTCACCGCATCGGCGATGCTGATGCGATGAAGGATGCTGTCATCTTCCACCGCTGAAGAAATTTTCGTGCGATCCCCATTCACATCATTTAGCGTTGGATTTTTTGTGCGCGGCGCGGCTTGACCAACACCCGGCGAAGGGTCTTGCGCCAGCACGTGAAAGCCGATGCGTTTCGTTTCGGGCGCGCGCCCGTTTTCTATCACCGTCGCTTCGACGCCCCACGCGCCCGCTTTGTCAAAATCCACGCGCGCGACGTACACGCCCGCTTCGCCCAGATTGTCGCCAAAGTACGGCGCGTCGGTTTCGCTTTTTGGGATCGGTTCGCCGCTGGTGAGATCGAAAAATTTCAAATGCACTTGGGCATCCTTGACCGAGCGCCCATCGCGGATGACACCAATTGGAAAACGATTCGCGCCGACGAGGTGCTGCGAATTGGCAAGAATCACTTGAAGCAAAGAGGGGGCTTGAGGTGTTGGGGGAAGGGGGAGAGTCGAATTGCACGCGGCAAGAACAGAAAGACCGCAGAGGACAAGAATAAAAATTTTCATATCTTGTACTATTATACTCGCGCTCGCTCCACCTCTTGCGCGCGCACAATCGCAACGGCAACCTGATCCGCAATGGTTTGCAACAATTGCTCATCGGATTCTGAATACGCGCGCGGGCGCACGGCTTGGAGTGAAATCACACCCAACACTTGATCGCCAAAACGAATCGGCACGCCGAGCCACGAGCGCAGGGTACTCCCTTCGCCATAAAATTGCCCCGGATTCTCTACGGAGGGATATTCGTTGCGATCATCCATCCGCAGCGCGCGCGCCGTCGTAATCACTTGGCGCGTAAAACTCGGACCCAAGCGCCATTGAAAGGGCGCGCGCGGGACACCAAAATCCACAACGCGATGAAAATCAACCATTTCCGTTGCGGCATCGTACAGCGCAATGTACGAGGCATCGGAAGGCAAAACGGTTGCGGTTTCGCGTTCAATCACCGCGAGCATTTCATCCAATGTTTGTGCCGTATTGACCTGCCGCGCGATATGATTCAGGACAGCGAGATATTCCGCGCGGCGCTGCGCTTGTTCAAAGAGCTGCGCGTTGTGCAGTGCCGATGCCGCTTGATGCGCCAAACTCTCCGCCAGCCGCCGCTGTTCCGGCGTAAAGCCCCGCGCGGTGGTCTGATCTGCCAACTCGACAAAGCCAATGATTTCGTCCCCTGCCAACAAGGGGAGGATCATTAACGCCTGCCATTTGTATTCATCAAGAATGTTATCCAAACCGGGCGGAAGGTCCGGCGCATCACGGCGCAAAGTCAGAGTACGCTTATCGCCCAGAATTTGCACAAGATGAGGATAGATGGACAAAGTGTATTTTTTGCCGGGCACGTCGCGCGTTTCGGGCAGTGGATCGCGATCAAGTATGACGCGCATCTCGTCGTGCGCTACATCCACCGTCGAAATACAGCAAACTTGTACCTGGACCGCTTCCATAAAAAAATCAGCGAGACGTTCCAGCGTTTCCTCAAACGCGAGCGTGCGGTTCAATGCTTCCCCCGCGCGATGAAGCAACTGTGCGTCGCGCAACTGCTGCTGTGTTTCCTGTGCATGACGCGCATTTTCGAGCGCAACCGCCGCTTGATCGGCAAGCAATTCGAGCGCGCGCAATTCTGCCGGGGCAAAAACATGCGGCTGCGCGTACGCAAGGTTCAAGACCGCGCGCACATCTCCCCCCCCCTTTAACGGCAAGCCCACAATCGCGCCGCCCCATTGCCATGTTGCAAATAACGGATGCGTGTTAACCTCGTCAATGACGATCATTTGCCCCGTGCGCGCAACGGTGTAGGTAAAACCGTCGCGCCGCGGCACAAACACCTCCATTTTCAACAGACTGTCGGGCGTCCACAACGTGCCACCATATTCCAGTTCGTCATTTTGATAGAAAAAAAGAAATGCATTGTTCGCGGCGACGAGCTGGAGCGCGAACTGCAAAATCAGAGGCGTAAGCGTTCCGCGATCCTGCGCCGACGCGAACGCCAGACTCGCTTCGCGCAAAATTTCCAATTCGTGCTGCCGCTGGGCTTGCCCTTGAAACAAACGGGTCAATTCCATCGCGGCTGCCACTTGATTGCCAAAGAGCACCAATAAGCGTTCGTCTTGCGCGGTAAAGGGTTCGGGCTTGTAGCGCACTGCCATCAAGACGCCGAGCAAAATTTGTTCGTGTTCTACCGGCACTCCCACTGCGGAATGAACCACGCGATCTATTTTTTGCCAACGCGGATCGGTGTTCACATCCGCAATGAGCGCGGGGAGACGGTGGTGGGCGATCCATCCCACCGCGCCTTCGGCGGCAAGCGCCGAGAGGGGTTCCTTCCGCAATTGTGTTTCAATCTCGTGTGGCACACCGACACCCAATTCATACACCACCGTTTCCGATTTGGGATCGTAATGAAAGTACGCCATGTTGTCGGAGCGCAGGGCGCGTTGGGCGATGGTGAATAGAAAATTCAACTGCGTGCGCGCGTCCAACACGCGATTCAGCGTCAAGCCCATGTCGTACATTAACGCGAGCTGTTCCGCGCGCTTGCGCGTTTCCGTCAGGAGTTGGGCATTTCGTATTGCCGCCGCGGCGAGATCGGCGAACGCCAGCAGACGCGTGCCATGTTCGGCGTTATAAAAATTCGGCTGCGCGCTGTCGAGCCCCAACATGCCCACCGTTTCACCGCCGACCCGAATCGGCGCAGACACCTGCGAACGAATCCAATTCGTTTCCGCGAGTTCGATCCAGCCCGCGTACTCGCGCGTCTCGCGAATCACAATCGGCGTGCCGTGCGCGACGAGCAATTGAAATTTGGGCATGTCGGCGGGAAAGGTGACGCCGTACACCCATTCTTGTAAACCAAATTTTTCAAAGCCGCGCGCGCGCGCCATTTTCAAGCGCGTGCCGTCGCGCATAAAGATGCTTGCGGTTTCGTACGGCACGATGCGCGCCACCGTATCCAAGATTCCGTCCAGCACTTGCTCATACTCTGCCGCGCGATTCATCAACGCCGCGACATCACTCAAGGCGCGCGCGAACGCGCGTTGTTCATGTTCGGCGGTTTCCGCGTCAAGGCGCATGTCGCCAAGCGTGGGGGCAGAGAGGGCGGCGCTTGAAAATTCGCGCAAGGTGATCAGTTCACGTTTCAACGCGGCGCGCTCCGAGTCGGCAGTCCGGATCGCTTGCGCGTATTTCATTTCCAACACTTTGTGCGCGGTAATGTCCAGCATGATGCCGTGTTGATACAACACGCGCTGTGCCTCATCCAACACAAGACGCCCTTCGTCCCGAATCCAATGCGCGGACCCATCGCGCGCCAACAGGCGATATTCCGCTTGAAACGGCAAACGCGAATGCCGCGCGCGTTGCGCGTGCTGCAAGACCCAGCTGCGGTCGTCAGGATGCAAACGCGTCGCCCAAAAATCGCGCGTCGCGATCCATTCCGCTGGCGTAAAACCGAGCGCGGCTTCGATTTGCGGACTCACATAGATCATTTCGCCAACGCGTTCGGTGGAGGCGATGTAGGCGATCGCGGGAATTTGCTCGACGAGGGTTCGATATTTTTCATCTACTTCGTGACGCGCGGCGAGTTCTGTTTGTAATTGCTGCACCAATTGTGCGTTCGTGATCGCCAACGCGGCGCGGTCGGCGATCTCTTGCACGACCCGCTGATCTTGAGATTGAAATGCCGGCGCGGGGCGATGGCGCGCGACGGCAAAGACGCCAATCATTTTGGTTTGTGCGCGCAGCGGTACGAGCAACAAACTGAACGCGCGGAACGGTTTCAAGACTGGCGTCAAGTGTTCCATTCCCAAGCGCGCGAGCTGTTCCTCATCCATCGTTTCGATCAAGATGGGCTGCCCGGTGGCGAGCGCGGTCTCGTACAACTCGACTTGCATCGGAAATTTGCCTGCGCGCAATAGAGCCCACACGCGCGTGGCGATACGAGGGTTGGGATGATCATAGGCGACAGGTTCCAAAAATTGTTCATCCCGACTCACCAACATTACGGTGCAGCTCTCACCCACCGCGCCCGCAATCACACGCGCCAAGGTATTGACCACCGCGTTCAAATCATTGCCGGCGCGCGCGAGGGCCGCGCTCAAATCTTGGCTCATTTGCGCGCGCAGCATATTTTCTTGCATCTTGTCTTGTGCAGTTTTACGTTCCGTCACATCCACACCAACCGCCAACACCGCCGGCTTGCCATGAAACTCAATTCGATTGAGCTGGACTTCCATCCAGCGCCTGCGCGCGTCTTTGCCTTGAAATTGAAACACGTACCGCGACGGCACGAGTCGTCCCTCCAAGACATCCTGAACCCGTGAAAAAATGAACTCGCGATCATCGGAATGGACAACCGCTTGAATGTCGGAGAAGGTAAAGTCGAGGAGTTCCTGAATGCTGTAGCCCAAGATTTCCGCCGTCATCGGGTTGACGAACACAAAATGTCCTTCTTGCAAAATGACCAGCGCCTGAAGCGATTTCATCGAGAGACTGGCGTACGCTTCTTCGACTTCTTTACGCGCGGTGATGTCTTGGACGTTGCCTTCGATGTGCAAGAGGTTGCCCTTTGGGTTGCGCGCGGCGCGTCCGTTGCCAAGAATCCAAATGATGCTGCCATCTTTGCGATACACTTGGCTTTCAAAATCGCGCACGATCCCATCGCGGTGCAGCTGAGCCAAGTACTCGCGGCGTCGTTCCGGATCAACATAGAGTTGATGCGTAATATCGGTGAACGCGGCAAGCATTTCGGTAGGCGTTGCATAGCCCAACATCTGCGCGAGCGCGGGATTGACCATCAAAAAACGCCCGTCCGGAGTCGAACGAAAGACTCCAACGGGCGCGTTTTCAAAGAGGGCGCGAAATTCGGATTCGGTGCGCGCGATTTCACGCCAGCGCCGCAACGCGAAAATGCCCAGTCCGATCATGAGCGCGGTCACTGCATACGCTAAGGGATTCCGCAGATTGCCTAGAGGCAAAACCGCGCGGGGGAGCGGATCACTCTCGCCAAAAAGCCACGCGGTCGTAAAAACGAAAAGCGCAGCCAAGAGCAAAATGACGAGTTCGATCAGCGCGCGGCGCGGCGGCGTAATTTGGTGCATAGCGGGCTAGATCGGAACAAGTTCGCGGTACGGCAGCATCGCCCAATCGGCAATGTTTTGTGGAATGACACCGTGCGACGCGTCGGTATGATGCGCCATGCGATTCGAGGGCGCGATTTTGCGCGAGCGTTTTTCCAGCAGCGCGCGCCGTTCCACGCCAATGCCGACGCGTTCGCGCGCGAGCGTGCCGTGATGTGCGATGATTTTGCCAAGTGACGCAAAATCATCGCGTTCGATCAGATCGATCCGTCCGGCGCGAAATTGCAAATGCAAGAGGTCGCCGGTTTGCAAAAATAAAATTCCCCCCCCCTTGAGCGCTTCGGGTGTAATGTGTCCCACGGAGACGCCAAAGTTTGTGCCGGAATAACGTCCGTCGGTGATGAGCGAAACAATTTGCCGCCAGACGCGATGATAGTTGATGCGAAACGATGGCACTGCCATTTCGGGCATGCCATACGCTTCGGGTCCCTGTCCCGCGATGACGACGGCGATGCGGAGCGTGTGCGTGCGAACCATGTGGTCAAAAAGCGCGTCGTCCGAAATTGTGGCGGACGATTGTCCGCTATTGTATTCGTACATTTTGCGTAAAACGTCATTCGCCACGTTTGACGTTTGACGAAACTTTTCGAGCAGCGCGTGATCCACCAACGCTTTATTCGCTTCGTCTTCCGTCTCAAAGTACAAGACAAATCCTACCTTGTCATCAAATCTCTGCAATAGGTCATCGGGCAGGCCACTAATTTTGACTACCGCCGTCTCGAACCAGTTGCCGCGCAACACATCCGTTCCCGAAATCGCGCGGCGCGGCGTCGAGAGAATGATCGGATTTTCTGTGACGCCGTCGGCGGAAAGATTTGTGGTGTCACTCAAACGCTGCCGCCACGTTTGTCCTGTCACTGTTGGGGCATCGAGATCGAGCGGCACGCCATTGCGACCCATTTCATACAACACCGTTTCCATCCCGCGAATTTGCCCCGCGCAACATTGCTGCGCCAGCGCGAATACATCGCGTCCTTGCGTCAAGGAATAATCATAAATGTCGGGAATGGGCGCGACTTTCGAGATATTCTCAACATCATACAAGGAAAAAGCATAGCCCGCGTATTTCATTGCTGCAACGATGTGCATCATCAAATTGGTTGAGCCGCCCACTGCCGCGTGCACGCGAATCGCGTTCGCGATATTTTGTGTGACGATATTGCCGACGGAAAAACGCGGCTGGTCTGCGATTTCAAATAACGCGTCAATGGAACGATTCACTTGCGCTTGATTCGGCGGCTCGATCAAAAGTTCCACGCTCGGATGCACGAGACCCAACGCGGCGACGACATCGCGCGACGAATTGCCTGTGCCGTGAAACGCGCAGATGCCGCCTTTCGCATCGCACGTATTCACCGCCAATGCTTTTTCTAACCGCTTGTGCGTCGCGGGCGAAATAATTTCCTCTTGCACCGCGCGTTCAAAAAACGCGAGAAACATTTCGTTGGAGGAACATTGCAAAATGTAATCGAGTCCATCGCGCAAATCTTCCGCGAGTTCGATCAGTCCCAATTGTTCCGCGCGCGCGGCAATCTCGCGTATCTCGCCTCTCGTTTCATCCGGGATCGTTCCGCCTTTCAAAACATGGGCAGGCGCGAACGTGGCAAAGACGCTCACTTCGCCGCGTTCTTGGCGCACACGATCCAAATGCGCCAGCGCAGATACAATTGCCATCGGCGTTTTGTCGCAGCCCTGAATTACGAACGCGCCGTGATAATTTTGCCCTTCCATTTGGTTGACGACCATTTGCGCGACGGCATTGCGCGCTTGCAATGAATAACACATGCCCATCGTGCTTTGCGCGGTGCCGTCGCACACGACAGGAATCGCAAAATAAAACGGGACACCGCCCATTTCCCATATCCGTACCGCTGCGCGGAGTACCGTGTCCCAGTCCATCACATGCGCGGGATGATCGGACGAGCCGCCAATGATTGCAATGCGCGGCGAGTTTGCGTCGAGGCGATCATAGATCGCGGCAAGCGTGCAATCGGTCTTGACGCCATGCAATTGATACGCGCGATCCAGCAGCGCGGCGACGGTGATCGGTTCGTTCGCTTTGCCTTGCACATGATCGCGATAGGGGTTGATACCGGATTCGATAATTTTTAGAGGAATCATGGGGGTGACGGGTGACGGGTGACGGGGAACGTCAAACGCCACGCGTGAAATAAATGTTATGTTTGGGTAGTTTGCGAGAAACGAGAAACGAGAGACGAGAGACGAGAAACGAGAAATGCGATACGCGATACGCGATTTGCGATACGCGATTTGCCATTCGCTATCCGCCATCTACCATCTGCGTCACAGCACCATCCCACTTGAAGCGCGCGCTGGCAACATTTCCACTCGTCGTTCCTGTTCCGGTCAACGCGTACACTCCAAACGCGGAACCGGGCGGCACGATGTACGAATAGTGGATCGAACCGTCATCGCCCGCTTTCACCGTCGCCAATAACGCGGTAGTGTTGTTGGGATACGTTAAACGCAGCCAAACCGTTTCTTGCGGCGTGTATCCGCCCGTGTGCAATTCAAACGTCGGCGTGGCAAAACTGATCGGATTGCTGGAACGATGATTTTGGATGCCGCCCCAAAAGGTGAGGGTGTTGTACGATTCAAGTCCGGTGGTGAGACCGCGCGCGGTGAAAAGATACGGACCATACAGCGCGTCTTGCGAAAGATAAATCGGAAAAGCGAGATTGCCCCATGGGTCGGCTTGCGCGTTGGGGAGACGGTGAATTTGCGCGGAGGGATCGGTCATGTAGACGATGACGATTTCACTCGAACCATATCCTTGCGCGTTGTAATTTACCGCCGTGCCGCCGGGACTGCCCAAAAAGACGGAACGACACACGCAGGGCGCAAGCGGGTAGCCGCCGCTGCCGATGTAAAACGTTCCAATAAATTCGCGGTTGCTTGTCAAGCCGCGCGCAATGACCCAAAATTCGCCAAAGCCCCACGTGACATCGGGACGAAATTCCAATTCAATCGCGCCGCTGGCGTTCGCTTTGTATTCGCCTTGTCCCACTTGCCATTGATGCGGTTTCTTGACCCACGTATCTACACCTTCGCCCGCCAAAAAACCGTTCGCGTGCGCGGTGTACGTTGTATCGTAATCGCCATTATAAGGCGAGATCCACACGCCTGCGGCGGACGCGGGGAGGCAGAGAAAGAGAAAGAGGGAAATGAGGGAGATGAGGGAAAATAGAAAACGATGCATTGGACTCCTTGGGAGGGTGTGGATTGCAAGGCAGCGTAGATTGCAAGGCAGCGTGGATTGCAAGGCAGCGTGGATTGCAAGGCAGCGTGGATTGCAAGGCAGCGTGGATTGCAAGGCAGCGTAGATTGCAAATCCACGCGCGCGGTTGCTGGCTGCGCGCCTTCCAAATTGCGCGCGCTGGATTTGTAATCCAGCGCAAGTATAAGGGGGGCAACGTTCTACTGTCAAGCAAGAAAAAAACGGCGAACCGCAAAGGTTCGCCGTTTCTCTTTTTGCGCGTACAATTTTTTGCTAATGGACAGACCCCGAACTGCACACCAATTCTTGTCCGCCACGTCCCACGATACACATATGCACCTCCTCACTCTCTTTATCCGCCAACCGACCCGGGCGTTTGCGGTTGCGGGGGCGCGTGAAATCTTGTAAAGGTCAGATTGGTGCCCCATCTGTCCCTGTTGTATTGGGTGCCGCGTAATCTTTCATTGTCCGCCTGAAACACGTACGTTTCATTGATTGGTTGATCGCCCTGCGTGTCGAGTTTGACTGTAACTTGATCTGTACCTGTATCCGCGTTCTTGCCTATCGTCCATGTTCCTGTTTGCAAAATAAACGGATTGCTCGCGGAACTCAACGTAAGCTGCGCGACGCCATTGGGCAACAGGGCCAGCGCGGTCAATGTTTCACTGCCGTCCGCGCTTTTTCGTCCCGACGTGTACAGTCCGGAATAGAACGCGACAGCGGGCGACGTTTTTGTGTAGGTTGTATTCGGCGGATCTTTTGCGACGAGATGCGTGCCATTCACCGTAAAGGTCATGGTTTGTTGAACCGCTTTGCCCGCTTGTTCATACAGTTGAACGGTGACGGTATCCGCCTCTTGTTTCCAAGTCCCTTTGGCATCAATCGTCGCTTTGCCCACATAGTCGAGCGTGTAGCGCACTTGACCATCCCCACCCAGCCCAAGTGTTTCTACCAACGCGCTCGCGTCTGCCGCAGGTCCGACAGCGGTGTAAATTCCCGCGAGTTCGCGCCCCGGTACGGTGGTGATGGAAGGGATGCACACTTTTTGTCCCACTTCAATTTTGTTCACATCCGCAATGGCGGTGAACGATGAATCGGTTTTCGCCGCCTCATTCGTCGCTTGCGCGATAGCATCATACGCTTTGACATCACCGAGAAATTTTTGCGCGATGGTGGAAAGCCAATCGCCTTTTTGAACACTATACGTTTGCGCGCACGCGTTGGTTTGTGCGGAACTCGTCGGCGCGATGGTCAGCGCGAGGACGAGCGCGACGGGAACGAGCAGATATTTTTTTGACATGCGAAACATGAAATAAAGGATGAAGCATGAAAAGCGATGTTTTGTATCGCCTCATCCTTCATCCCTCATCCTTTCTTTACGGCGTTGGTTGTTCGACGACGATTTCAACATTCGACGTTGGCGCGCCGTTCGTGATGACAGCAACGCCATTCGTGTTGCGGAACAAAAGTTTGTCGCCCGACGAAATGAACGCTTGCACGATATACCTGCCGCCCGCATTGATTTGCGAGGACGCGTAGGGGATGGAAAATTCGAGCGGAACTTGATCGCCGTTCGCGCGATAGGAAACGCCGCTGATAAATTCCGCGGGCGTATCCGCTTTCGACACATCGAGCAAATACACTTCGATCACCGCATCATCGGGCAGCGAAATTTTTTGCAGGTACGTCACCGTCCCCGTCACCTGCGCGTCCGCTTTGTACAATGCGATACCGCTGCTGCCGTACAACGATTGGTTGTACTGCGTCGCAACGAGTTTGTCGCCTTGCACTTCAAAGATGAATTTTTCACCGATGTTTTGACCATCGCGCTGAATCAACGTGAGAGCCAATGTGTTTGCGCTCGTCTGCGCCCACACGCCTGTCGCGTTGATCGTGCCTTTGCCGACATAATTGCTCAACCACGACGCGTTGCTGTTCGGACCGAGAAACACTTGCCACAACAACGCGGGCGCGTCTGCCGCGCGGGTTGAGGCAATGTACGTACCTTCAAATGTGCCGGGCGTTGGCGTTGGAACTTCCACTGTCGTCGTCGTGGGCAAAGTCGTTGTGACTGTTTCCGTTGCGGTGACGGGCGTGGAGGATGTCACCGTTGGCGAGATCGTCGCGGAGGGGGTGATCGCGCTGGGTGTGGTGTTTGCCACGGGCGTTGTCGCTGCGCCCGCGGCTTTGGCGGGGATACAAACTTTTTGTCCAACTTCGATCACATTTGCGTCGGCGATGGTTTTGAAACTTGGGTCTGACTTGGCGGCTTCATTCGTCGCGGTAAAAATTTGCGAATACGCTTCAATCGCGCCCAAGTATTTTTGCGCGATAGCGCCGAGGGTGTCGCCTGCCGCGACGGTGTATGTTTCGACACATGCCGCGCCTTGCGCGTTGCCTTGTGCGTGGACAAGCGGAACGCTTGCCAAACCGATCATGAAAACGACGATGAGTGTCAGTGCGGTAACTGCTAATTTGTTCACAAAAAAACCTCCCTGTGGAATTGATTGCGGATGCGGTCGAAGTTGATTCGATGGCTTTGTCGTGAATCCGCAAAAAAACGGCGGTACGATGCGCCGCCGTCATGTTGTATCGTTAATGGGTAACGACGCTGTGAATTATATGCCCTCCGGGAAATGATGCAAAGTACAGATGCGGCGCGAAAGGTAGGGCAAATTTGAAATTTGCCGTACACAACGCGCGCAATGTACGGCAAATTTGAAATTTGCCTTACCGCCGCGCATCCGCGCGTTGAAACGGCGCATCTACGCGCGTCGAAACCAAATCCGCATACGCGCGCGGTCTGCGATACGCGTTACCCCATGCTTCGTCCGCGCGGTACGCGCGTAATTTCTCCAGATCAAAGGCCGCGATAAAAACATCCTCGCGTTCATCGGCTTGCAGCACACACATTTCGCGCCAACCTTGCGCGTCCGTTGCGATGCCATCGAACGCGACGGAATGTCCATCCTCTTGCAGCGCGGCATAATTCGCCAACGCAACGGCGCACATATTTTCCATTGCCCGCACGCGCAATTGCATCGTGCGATTGCTTTCCATTTCGCACGCGTTTGGCACGAGAATCAATTCCGCGCCGCGCAGCATCAACACGCGCGCGCTTTCGGGAAATTCGCGATCATAGCAAATCATCGCGCCCACGCGCACATTTCCCTGTCCCGTTTCCAAATTCGCGACAAAAAATTCCTCGCCGCGTTCCAGCGCCCTCTCTACATCAAAATCGCACGTATGCACTTTGGCAAACGTGAACAAAATTTCCCCGCGCCGATCCATCAACGAAACCGAATTGCGCGGCGCATGTTCGCCGCGTTCCAAATACGTCAATGCAATTGCCATGTTCAATTCTCGCGCGAGGTTTTGAAAATGTTTCACAAACGCATCGTCGCGCGCCACCGCTTGCGCCGCCCAACGTTCGCGCGCGCCATTTTCATTCGCATCAAAAAATGTGTAACCGACGCTCCACATTTCGGGAAACAGCGCAATGTCCGCGCCCAGCGCGGACGCGCGGCGACAAAATTGTTCGCCCTTGATCAAATTCGCGTTTATGTCATTGCCACACGAATTCATTTGCAATAATGCGACTCGCAGCATCCTGCCTCCATTCCATCATTCTATCACTCCTCTGAAAATGTATGACAAATTTGTAATTTGTCCGACTCGCTGCCCATTTTCATTCGCTGCGGGTGAGCCAGCGGCTCATGGGCAACTCTCTTGTCTTTTAGAAAAAGTAGTGAATCGTTTATAATCGTCCGCGCCCGCTACAGTTTCGATTGGAGTGAGTTATGCCTCGTACCCTTCGATTCGTTCTTTTTGTGCTTCCGCTTTTGTTTGTCGTGTTTGGCGCACTGCTGTTGAACTCGACAAGTTTTACACGCGTCGCCGCCACACAGCAAACGCCAACTCCGCCTGCTCCCCCGCCGCCCAATCCCGAACCGCTCAGTCATCGCGACCAAGCCAAAGAGCGCGATCATCAAGCGCCATGGCAAATCGCTGCGTTAAAAGACAAACCGTGCATTGACGGTTTCGCCGCGCAGTTTCCATGCAAGAATGTTGATCTGCTGGCGTTCATGCCTTTGAATGAAATCGGCGGCGGCAATGCGAGCAGCAGCTGGGGTTGGACGGATCCCGATACGCTAAAAGAATACGCGCTGCTCGGACGCAGCACCGGCACCGCGTTCGTGGATATTTCCGATCCGAAAAATCCGATCTATCTCGGCAATTTGCCGACGCACACGGGCGAATCTTCGTGGCGCGAATTGAAAGCGTATGGCTATTACGCGTTGATCGTTTCCGATGCGAACGGCGATCACGGCATGCAAATTTTTGATCTGCGCGAATTACGCAACATCGCCACTCCGCCCAAAACATTTTCCGAAACCACGCATTATGCTGGCTTTGGCAACGCGCACACGATCACGTTGAACGCGGAGTCGGGTTATGTGTTTGTGAATGGGACGAACACTTGCAACGGCGGACCGCATATCGTCAATGTCACCAATCCGCTGAATCCTACGTACGCGGGTTGTTTTTCCAGCGATGGTTATACACACGATTCGCAATGTGTGACGTATCACGGACCGGATACGGATTATGTGGGACACGAACTCTGTTTCAATTCCAATGAAGACACGCTCAATGTTCTTGATGTCACCAACAAAAATAATCCCGTCCAACTCGCGCGCAAAGGATATCTCGATTCGGGCTATACGCATCAAGGATGGTTGACCGACGATCATCAATACTTTGTGCTGGACGATGAATTTGATGAAACAGATTTCGCACACACCATGTACACGTACATTTGGGATGTGCGGAATGTAAACAGTCCAAAACTGATCGGCACGCATCACGCGAAAGTGCGTTCGATTGATCACAATCAATATATCAAGGGTGACCGTGTGTATCAGGCGAATTATCGCGCGGGGCTGCACATTCTCGACGCGGCGAATCTGGCGAATGGGAAATTGCGGCAAGTGGGATTCTTTGACATTTATCCTCCTGACGACAATCCCAATTTCAACGGCGCGTGGAATGTGTATCCGTTCCACTCGAACGGCGTCGTGACGATTGCGGGCATCGAGCAAGGACTATTCATCGTCCAACCGCAGCCCGAACCCAATCCGCCACCGTGTCCACATAAACCCAGCGCGGTCACACTCACCGCACCCGAGGACGGCGCGCAATTCACCGAGCGCGAAATCACGTTGACGTGGAACGCGGACGCGTGCGCGTCCGCGTACAAAGTGGTGGTGCGCGAAAACAATGCCAAAGGGGAACGCGTAGATCGCGCGAAAGGGCTGACTGACACGACGTACACTACGAAAAAACTTGCCAAGAATAAAACGTACTGGTGGCGCATTTTTTCGTGTAACGGGTGGGGCTGCGCCAAGAGCGAGCCGCGCACGTTTATCATCGAGTAAAATAAACTGCGGCGAGAAATTTCTCGCCGCAGTTTTATTTCACGCAATCTTGTTTGCTAATTTTTCAACAAACGCTTGATGTTCTGCCGACGCAATTCCTTTTTGCAATTCCGCCAAGACGCCTGCCAAATCCCCATTCAATAATTTATTTACCGCCAGCCAGAGTCCGGGAAATATTTCGCTGCGAATGATTCCCTCCGCATCGGGTTCGACGCGTTCATAGTTTCCCGCGCGCAAGCGAAACCAATCGAGTTGTTTGTCCTCTGTGCGCCAAACGATATATTCTGGCACACCATTGCGGCGATAGACGCGCAACTTGTCGTGCAAATCACGCGAGACCGTGCTGGCAGCAATTTCGATCACAAGTTCGGGCGCGCCCTCAACATAACCGTCTATATTCAATTGCGACGCGCCACCTTGTTGCGGCTCGAGTCGTAAATACGCGTCAGGTTGAATCTCATTGTCGGGATCGAAAAAGACGGTGCCGTTATCACCTAAATCTACGAGAGGTGTCGCCGCGACAAAAACACTTAGCCAGCCCATGATCGCGCCTTGTGGTCTCGCATGTTGGACATGGCGCGCGGGAGAACTCATATAGACAACTCCTTCGATCAATTCGGCGCGAACGTTTTCTGGCATCGCTTGATAACGGCGATGAAATTCTTGGCGCGTCAAACGATCACCATTTTCTATGGGTGAGATCCGTTCCTGCACTGGTTCAAGAACGCGCGCGCGCGGCATCAACTCAACAGCCATAAAACCTCCGTACTAAAACATCGGGCAAGCACAATTATACCTCTCGCTCCGCAATCGCGCCAACTTTTTCATACGAATCTTTTAACGCGGGATACAACCCGCGATACACTTTATAATATTCTTCATACACCTTTACATTTTCTCCTTGTATCACCGCGTCCGTCACGCGAATCGTTTGCGCGCACGCATCCTCCACGCTCGCGTACACACCCGCGCCCACGCCCGCCAATAAAGCTGCGCCGAACGCTGCACCCTCGGTGATATTGACCAATGCGATTTCCGAATCGAAAACGTCCGCGAGAATTTGCCGCCACAACGCGCTGCGCGCGCCACCGCCCGACGCGCGCACTTGCGAAATGTTCAACCCCAACGCGCGCATCAATTCCAACGCATCGCACAGCCCATACGCGACGCCTTCCAACACCGCGCGCACAAAATGTTCCTTGCCATGCCGCAGCGTAATTCCAAAAAACGCGGCGCGCGCATGGGGGTCGGGATACGGCGTGCGTTCGCCTGTCAGATACGGCAAAAAAATCAACCCTTCACAACCTGCCTTTACTCGCGCCGCTTCCTCGATCAAAATTTCGTACACTTCTCGCTTCTCGTCACGCTGTTCTTTAGCGTCTCTCGCTTCTCGTATTTCGTCTTGCCCCAACGCATCCCGAAACCACCGCAAACTGCCCGCTGCCGAAAGCATTACGCCCATCAAATGCCATTTGTTCGGAGCGGCGTGACAAAACGCGTGCAATAAACCATTCGGTTCCAAGCGGTACGAATCCGATGATGCAAACACAACGCCCGATGTGCCAAGCGTCGTGCTCACGATGCCTTCTTGCACAATCCCCGTGCCAACTGCTTGCGCCGCTTGATCGCCTCCGCCTCCGACGACAGGCGTGCCTTGCAACAATCCTGTTTCACGCGCCGCGCCCGCAGAAATTTTCGCGCTCACGACAGGCGATTCGTACACATCAGGTAGCCACGCGCGCGGAATGTCAATCGCTTTCAACATCTCGTCCGACCAATTTCGTTTCGCCACATCGAGTAGCGCCATACCCGAAGCATCGCTCGGTTCTGTCGCATACGCGCCCGTCAATTTGTAGCGCACATAATCTTTCGGCAAAAGAATGTGCGCGACGCGTGCGTACACGTCGGGCTCCTGCTCGCGCACCCACAAAATTTTCGGCGCAGTAAAGCCCGGTAAAACGGGATTGCCGATGAGTTGCAATACACTCTTCGCGCCGCCGACGCGTTCTGTAATCTCCGCGCATTGTTTCGCTGTCCGCTGGTCGTTCCACAAAATGCACGGACGCAAAACATTGCCATCCGCGTCCATTGTCACAAGACCGTGCATTTGCCCCGTGAGACCGAGGCCCGCAATTTCATTCGCAGGAATTTTTTCCAACACGCGGCGAAGCACATCCACACACGCGCGCCACCAATCGGCAGGATCCTGTTCCGCCCACAACGGACGCGGCGTCACGAAATTGTAGTGAGCGCTCGCCGCAGCGCTCACCTCCCCGCGTTCGTCAATCACTAACGCTTTCGTCGCGGTGGTGCTGACATCAATGCCGAGTAGATAGGCCATGAGGAGGGGACAGGTGACGGGTGACGGGAACCGTCATGCGTCAAACGTCATTGGTTAATGGTTGAGCCGTGTTTTCAACTGCATGATACGTTGATACGATTCCTCAATGCGTTGTTTGGAAATTTTTCCAGCTTGCACAAGTTGTTTGATGATGCTCACCGCGCGCGCGCCAATGTCTGGATCGTACACCAAATTGTTGGCAATCGCGAGCATGTCCACCCCCGCGTTGAGCGCCAGCTCCACCGCTTGCTCGAAACCATAATCGTTCCGAATCGCGCCCATCTGCATATCGTCCGAAATGACGACGCCATCGTACTTTAATTGTTCGCGCAAAATGCCCGTGATTATGTTTTGCGAAAGTGTCGCGGGATATTTTGGATCGAGGTTCGCATTGAAAATGTGCGCGGTCATGATCGTGTCCGCAAGACCCGCGGTGATGAGGTTGCGATACGGCTCAATCTCAATGTCCTGCCACGTTTGCGTCACATCCACGAAACCGTGATGGGAGTCACTTGACGAACTACCATGTCCGGGAAAATGTTTGAGTGTCGTAAGAATCCCTTGCGCGTGATAACCCTGAATTGCGGTAAGCGCGTGTGCGGCAACAATTTTCGGATCATCTGAAAAACTGCGTTCATATTTTCCGATGATCGGATTGCGCGGATTGAGATCGAGATCAACCACGGGCGCGAGATTCAAATTGATTCCCGCGTTTTTCAACACTTGCCCTTCCGCTTTCGCCGCCGCGCGCGTCAAGATTGGATCATTTTTCACCCCGTAAAATTTTTGGGATTGGGTTGGTGGAAAACCATTCTCTTCCGTCAACCGCGAAATGAGTCCGCCCTCTTGATCAATACCGATCAGAAGCGGCGTTTGCGCGTATGCTTGCAGCGACGCGTTCAACACGTTCAACTGCGCGGGCGATTGGATGTTGCGCGTAAAACTTTTTAACGCGCCATCGTATTGAAACAACACCACCGCGCCGAGATTGCGTTCACGGATGTCGGCGACGATGGCATCTTCAGGTTTCAAATCCAAGCCGCGAAAACCGAGCATGAGCATTTGCCCAATTTTCGCGTCGAGGTCAACGGGAGATGGGGTTTGAACGGTTGGCATACGCGTAGAAACGGAGGTTGGAGCAGGATTCACAATGTTTGGAGTTGGGGTCGCGCGCGTAGAAACAGTGGGGATGGGAGTTGAGTTGACGTTGCCACAACCTGCGATGAGCGAGAGGAAAAAAGTTTGGCTGCTGAGGGCGAGAATATCTCGACGCGAAAATCTTTTCATGGTGGTATGTTATAATTTAAGCAGCGAGGTGTAAAATGATTGAACAAATCGAGATCAAGAAACCGTCTCTGGTGCGCGAAGAATACGGCGGCGATACCTATGAATACTATCCGTTGGGCGAATACGTCGTCGTCGCGCCCGGGGTTTGCGGTGGCAGACCGACGTTCAAGTACACGCGGTTGGAAGTGAGCGTGATTCTTTCGATGGTCGCGCGCGGCACAAGTATCCCCGAAATTCTGCGGCAGTATTCCAAAAGTCGAATTAGCGAAGCAGCGATTACCGAAGCGGTTTACCTAGCAAATCGCGCGTTTGCAGAAGTAACGCGCCCGCTAACAGAATCAATACCCGTGCTTGAACCTGCTTGAAATGATCGTCCTCGACGAAAATGTTCATCGGCTCGCGGTGAGCAACGCCATTGAACGTTGGTATCCGGGGCAGGTCATTTCTATCACAGACCTGCGCCCTGCCTCCACGATCAAAGATGAAGCGGTGCCCACTTGTTTGCGCCGTGCCAAGGAAGCAACTTTTGTGACCACCAATGTCAGCGATTATTGGAACAAAATTCAAGTCTCGCCCGCCTACTGTGTCATTGCCATCGAAATTGCGAATGAGCGTATCTCTGAAATTCCCGAACTTGTGCGCGAGATTTTGCGTTTGGACGCGTTCAAAACCAAAGCATCGCGCATGGGCAAAATAATTCGCTGGACGCCCACGCGCATCGAATACTATGAAGCGAATCGGCGCGTCATCGCCGTTCCACTCGATTGACTCGTTTCACTCAACACGCACCCGAACGCGATGCCACGCATTATTCATATACCCCTTGAAATTCCACACATGCCGCGCGTCTTCGGGCTGTGTATTCGACGCCGTATCAAACGCCCGCGCAACAATTTCGTACTCTCCGCTTGCTAATTTCAATCGCGCTTCCCAAAACGTCCACGCCCATTGCTGATCGCCTTGTGTAATATTTGCGGTTGCCCACGTTTCACCACCATTGCTTGAAACATCTACGCGCGCAATTTTTCGTCCCCCGCCGCTCAACGCATATCCTTTCACTGTCACATCCCCCGAAACATTTTCGCCCGCACGCGGTGACGTGATCACACAATTCACCGAAAGTTCGCTCAACTGCAAACCCGCGTTCCAATCCGCCGTTCGCGCGTGCGTCTGCGGCGGAAATAATTGGTACGCATGCGCTTGAAAATAATTTTGTGACGGCATCGGCTGCACGGTAATTTGCGTCAACCATTTCACACTGCGCGCGCCGATATAACCGGGCGCAATCACGCGCAAGGGAAAGCCGTGCAGCGGTTCAAGCGGCTTGCCATTCATCTCATACGCCAGCAACACTTCATGACTCAACGCTTTATCAATTGCAATCGAGCCGCCAAATCCCACATTTTCGTCGTGGCGTAGCACCTCTTCCGCACCCATGAACGCCACGTACTGCGCGCCAACTTTGATTCCCGCCGCGTTCAAAATTTCCTTGAGCGGCACGCCACTCCAAAACGCATTGCCAAGCGCGCCCGCTTGCCACGCCACTTCATCAGGAATCGGCGCGACCGCCATCAATTGATCGCGCCGATTGCCCGCGCATTGCAGCGTCGCCATCACGGTACGTTTTGGAAAATCATTCAACAATGTGTCAAGTGACAGTTCCAATTCACGCTCGACCATGCCATTGACGATGAGACGATACGCGCGCGCGTCAATTTCGGGAACGTTCCCATGATTCCGCACATAAAACAATTCGCGCGGCGTAATAAAATTCGCGCGCAGCAGTTCCAACGGCGGCTCGGCGTTGAAAGGGGAGGTGGTGTGGACGATGAGGGATTCGTATTTGTCCATCATTTAGAAACCGCGAAGCTACGCGAATCTACGCGAATCTTTTATTCTTATTCGCGCAGATTCGCGTAGATTCGCGGTGGGCTAATCCAGCGCGGCAATTACCTCAATCTCGATCACCAATTCAGGTAGTGCCAATGCTTGCACACCGATCAATGTACTCGCGGGCGGCTGTTGCGGATTGAAATACTGCGCGCGAATTTCACGCACAAGAAAGCGGTCTTCGGGTTTGTAATTGACGATCAAGTAGGTCACTTTCACCACATTGTCGAACGTCGCGCCAACCGACGCCAGCGCGGTTTTCAAATTTTCAAAGACTTGTGTTGTCTGCGCGCGCAGTCCTTCTTGCACATTCCCTTGTGCGTCCAAGCCAATTTGTCCCGCAATGTAAATCATTTTGCGCGCATCGGTGGTGACAACATGCGTGTAACCCGTTGGCGGTGCGATGCCTTCAGGATTGATAAATTGAGTATTCATGCAATCTCCTTGTTGATTGTTTCGATTGAAACTTGTTTGACCGTGCCGGGGCGCACGATATTTTGAATACGGATCGAACGATCCGATGACCACGGCGCATACGGCGCCATCGTCAACGAACACAACGCCAGCAGCGGCATATCATAGTTCACGCGCCAGCCCGCGTAATCGCGCCACGCCTGCTCGCGATCCGCTTTGAGAGGAATCCCCTGTGCATGTAAATCATCATACACCTGATCAAATTCCGCGCGCGTAATGCTGATCGGATCACCCGCTTTGGGATTCGGATTGTACGGGATGCGAAAAAAATCACAGATGCGGCGCAGCGTAATGAATCCTGCGCGAATACACAAGTCCGCTTGTGGATCGCTCGGCAGGTCGAGCGTGGAACGCGCGAACGCCGCCGCGTCCAAAATCGCGCCTGCCGCTGTAATCCATGAACGATCGGGCTGCTGCGAACGAAAAAAGACAACGGCGAAAATCGAAGTGTGACTCTCTTCAATGTCCACAAACCACAGTTCCCACGCGCGCCACTGATCGTTCAAACGATCAAGCCCGTGAATGCGATGATAGCGCGCGATCATTTCCCACGCCGTCGGCGGCGAACCCGCGCGCACTTCGAGCATGTTCACCATTTGCTCGCGCCGTTGAAACGCGCCATAAATCGTCGGCAAATACGCAATCAAAATCGCGATCAACATCAAACCGATCAACGCTTCGAGAAACGCCAAAAAGTATTCAGGAAAATCATCCACCGCGACAAATCCAAGCGTCAACACGGATGAGCCGCTCACTTCTAATGATTTTATCAAATCGCCATATCCCACGCTCCAAAAGATCAGGGTAGCACCCCACTAAATCGTGGAGTGGGTCATATTTGAACAAAAGCGAGTCCTTTGGCAAGCTCCATCTGACTTCCCAATCAGATTCAGGAGCAAAAACCAATGGACCCGCAATCCGTATTTTGC